>Ga0222714_10005167_pt1 | contig 12499 bp, 13 predicted proteins | sample C33_3DmetaG_FD_165048 | JGI IMG/M metagenome (GOLD analysis project Ga0222714, IMG submission 165048) | Estuarine water microbial communities from San Francisco Bay, California, United States - C33_3D | ecosystem: Environmental > Aquatic > Marine > Unclassified | place: USA: California... | reverse complement strand
ATCACTCACTGGCACACTGGAGTCGTCGTCGCCGTGCAACACCAGCAGCGGTCGTGGAGCAAATCGTCGCGCTGCCGCGGCCGGGCGGAAACGCCGAAATGCTCTACTCCATTCATCCTGCGATGACGGAAACCCTGGAGTACGAATCGCACCAATCTGACGTGCGTGCTCGAGGAAACGCCGCGGATGATCGGCCCAATCATCGAAATCAGCTCGTGGCGACAACAACGCCGCTGCACGAACACGGGGATCGTCGGCGGCCTCGCAGATAACGAGCGACCCGCCCGTGTTCGTTCCAATGAGTACAACGCGCTCGACTCCAGTGGTTTGCACCAAGTGGTCTACAGCATTGCGTAGGTCATCCATCCAGCCTTGTAGGGAGAAATCTCCCGTCGAATTACCACACCCACGAAACGTGAACGTCATCGCCGCGTACCCGACTTCGTTGGCGAGCCGATCAATGAGTTCTGGGAATGTTCCAGCTGACCGTCGAGCGTCTAGTGGGCCAATGGGAAAGCCGTGACACAAAATGAGGCCGGGCATTTCACCATCGGTGGATGGTGGAAGCGTGATATGGCAGGCAAGTCGCTCTTTGCCGCTCTCAAAACTGCCCTCCATCATGGTGCCACTCAGGCTCGAGGCTTGCGATGCCGACGCCGCGCGCCAGGGGTCGCCAAGGTGTATCCACGATTACGGGCCTCGGCGAGCGTGTCAGGGCCGAAACACAGCCCGGTTTCTGCTTCGATGATCTCGTCGATCACGGCTTCATCGTTCCATTCGTCGAGGTCGTACACGAGTTGTGTGCGTTTGTCACCAAGAAATCGAGTGTGTTCGAAGCGAATCGGACGTTCCATGGTTCACACGCTAGCGAAACATCGTCGCGCACGAGTGATTTGTTACATCACATCATCGGGCGGAGCAATTGGCCCTACAGCACCAATGGCATCGAAGTACTTCAAGTGTGCGTCGACGACTTCAACGACATCGACATCATCAAGTAAATCGATCTCCAATTCGCCGGCGATTCCCAATAGGTGGGCGATCAGTGCCTCATCAGAAACAATGAGTGGGTCTGCAATGTTCTGTTGCTGATCAACCGCGCGGTCGGGGGCAAGTCCTTGAGCATGTAGCCAGTTGATATGCCCAATGAGAAGTGTTTCCACCTCTGATGGTGTCAGCCGAGCCTGACTTCGAGCTGGAATTCGATCGGCGACGAAATCAACTGCTTCATCAAGCGTGTACACAGCGCGGGGAGCAATTGCATCAAGACGGTGTGCTTCTCGCCCGATCGCGCCAGCGGCGATCGCAAAAACTGCGACCGCCGCTAGAACTACGAAGAATCCAAGAGTGAGGCTCACACCCTCAGACTATTACTGCCGATGTTGAACTGGCAGATGGAGCGTGATCAGATTCCGATTCGCTGTGCGAGGAGCTCGCGGTGATACGTCGGATCACCGAACAGCAACTCTGATGACTTGGCACGCTTGAAGTAGAGGTGGGCCGGATGCTCCCAGGTGAAGCCGATACCACCGTGGATCTGGATGTTCTCAGCCGTCGCGTGGAAATATGCCTCCGAGCAGTACGCCTTGGCCAGAGATGCAACCGATGGCAACTCGTCATTCATTTCGCTAGCGCACCAGAGGCCGTAGTACGCAGCTGACTTCGCTGACTCAACCTCGAGCAGCATGTCTGCACACTTATGCTTGATCGCCTGGAACGACCCGATTGGACGACCGAACTGCACGCGGTCCTTTGCGTACTGGACGGCCATCTCGAGCACGAACTGAGCGCCACCAACCTGCTCTGCGGCAAGGCCGACAGCGGCGAGGTCGAGCACCGTCGAGAGGATGTCCCAGCCCTTGCCTTCTGCACCGAGGAGAGTTGCAGGGGTGTTAGAGAATTCAAGCTTGGCTTGACGACGGGTCTGGTCCATTGTTGACAACGCCGTACGGGTAAGGCCTGCAGCATCGCCTGCAACTGTGTACAGACTGACGCCGGCAGAGCTGCGAGCGGCGACAATGATGAGGTCTGCAAGGTGACCGTCGATCACGAACGACTTTGTGCCGTTCAAGGTCACGTCTGAACCAGAACCAGATGCTTCCATCGTGATTCCTGACTCATCCCACTTGCCGTTTGGCTCGGTGAATGCGACTGTTGCGATGGTCGATCCGGCAGCAATGCCTGGGAGGTGTGCCGACTTCGCTGCATCATCACCCGACTGCATCAAGGTGTTCGCAGCGAGCACAACCGACGAGAAAAACGGAGCGCACAAGAGGGCGCGACCCATCTCTTCGAGCACGATACCGAGTTCGACATAGCCGAAGCCTGAGCCGCCGTACTCCTCAGGAATGTGCAGGCCCTGGAGGCCCATCTGCTCTGCCATCTGGCTCCAGACGTCGGCGTCAAAGCCGTTATCGGTTTCCATTTGCTCACGCACGGCCTCTTCGGAGCTTTTTGCTTCCATAAAGGCGCGGATGGTGGATCGCAGTTCGTCTTGTTCTTCAGTAAATGCAAAGTTCATGTCCGAAAGTATGCCGACTGGACGAATTCGATCGCAAATCGTATTGTGTACACGCATGTACACAATTGGCACTCGTGCGGCGCGAGCCGAATTTTCGTCAATGCTTCGCCGCGCAGAGCACGGCGAATCGACGCTCATCACAGATCGCGGGGAACCAGTGGCCATCCTCGGCCCGCTCGGCACCACTGCTCCCACCATTGACCAACTGATTTCGTCGGGAGCGGTTGTACCCCCGCGGCGATCCGATGAGTGGCGGCCACCGGAACCTATTCGAGTGTGGGCCGGCACCCGCCTCGATCAGGCCCTGAGGGATCTACGCGGATGAGTGTCCTCTTCCTCGACACGTCGGCACTACTCGCGATTGCGACGGAAACGCCAGGCAGAGAGCCGATCATCGATGCCTTCAAATGCGCATCAGTCGTCGCTGCATCGGGACTTGCACTCACCGAGGCACTCCCTGCGATCGATCGCCTCACCGATGAACAGTACGCACGGGCCGACCTCGAAGACGCCCTCCGACTCACATGGGATTATCTTCACATTGTTCCACTCGATGCTCGGTGTACCGAGCGAGCGGCTTCGCTGGCTCGCGAACGTCCACTTCGGCTGAGCGATGCGATTCATTTTGCTGCGGCCGACAGACTCCCAGCGGATCTCACCTTTGCAACACTCGACCCAAACCAAATTCCGACTGCACTCGACCTTGGGTACGAGGTTCTTTCAACGTGAACATTGAACTGCGAAAAGCGGTCCCAGTCACCACGGCACGAGCCTGAGCAGTAAGAATGTGTCCATGAGCACGCTTCATTGGTCAAACGAAGATGTTGAGGTCCATAAACTTGTTGTCGGCTCGTACGACAACAACGTCTTCATCGTTCGATGTCGTTCTACTGGTGAGGCGGTTCTCATCGATGCTGCAAATGAACACGAACGCCTTCTCGAACTGTCTCAAGCCCTCGGCGTCCGTCGCATCCTTGAAACCCACGGCCATCATGACCACATTGGCGCAGTGACGCAGATGCGAGAGGCCGGCTATGAGGTGGCCGTTACGGCGGCTGACGCACCGATGTTGAAAGAGGTCGGCTACGACGTTCTGATTGACGACAAGGAAGTCATCGAGTTTGGGACGCTTCGACTTCACGCAATTCATAATCCCGGCCATACTCCGGGGTCGATCTCATTCCACCTCGATGGAACTCCCCTTCTTTTCACCGGCGACACGCTGTTTCCGGGCGGGCCGGGGGCCACTCAATATGAAGGTGGAGATTTCAATACCATCATCACGTCAATTGATAGCTTGCTGTTTCCTTTTCCTGACGACACGATCGTTCTGCCCGGTCACGGCAACGACACGACGATCGGCACGGAACGTCCCCACCTCCAGGAATGGGTGGACCGCGGCTGGTGATGAAACACGTTCTACAGCCCATCGTTGCCCGGTCATTCGCTCGGCAGACATACAGCAAGTACGCTTGACGCATGGTTGCTCACGGACCGTCGATCGCATTTGACAGTTCTGCCGCTGTTCGTCTTGGCGGGATGACTCCGCCCCCGGAAACATTTGAACCAGGTCGGGCAACTGATCTCGTTCGTCCCGACGGCCGACCACTTCCAGAGTTCCGCGCCGAACTTCGCAAAGTATCGAACGCTCGAAATGCTGTCACGATCATTGCGCTCTACGGACAAACGATCGCGATTCTTGTCGTTGCCGTGCGCCTCGGGTGGTGGGCGTGGCCGATCGCATTTGTGCTCATGGGTCGAGCCCACGCCCAGTTTGCGGCCTTAATGCATGAAGCGGCTCACCGACTTCTCTTCACCAATAAAGAGTGGAACGACCGCATTGGTCGATGGGTACTGGGTTACATCGGGCTCGTATCAACTGACGCATACCGCAGAGTCCACATGGCGCACCACCGCCGCGAGTTTGGCCCCGAGGAGCCTGACATTCCGCTATATCAGGGCTATCCAGTGACGAAGGAGTCGCTGCGTCGTAAGTTACTCCGTGATGCCACCGGCCGAACAGGCCTTCGTCTGCTGCGATACCAATTTGCTCCCGGTCGATGGGCTGACCCCCGCCAGCGCAAAGTGCTGTCATCAATGGTCGCCGTGCACGCTGGACTATGTGCAATCTCAATTCTTGCTGGTCAACCGCTGGTGTATCCCCTGCTCTGGATGTTGCCGTTCCTCACCTTGTGGCGCGTCATCAACCGGCTTCGATCGATTGCTGAACATGGCGGTCTCGAAGCCTCGAGCGACCGTCGCGTGACCACTCACTGCATTAAACAAGATCCAATTACACGCTTCATCATGGCTCCGTACCAACTCGGCTACCACCTTGCGCACCACGTCGATGCTGGGCTTCCATTCCGGAGCCTTCCTAAGTATCACCGAGCGCTCAAGGAATCGGGCTACATCACCGACGACTACGAATACAGTTCGTATCCAGCGTTATGGAAAGCGCTCGCCGCGGGCTGAGACGGCTGGCACACCGAATTTCCCCTACGACGACAGTGCTAATTCCTGAGTCGGTTCTACAATGACGGGTATGTCCCAGTCCCCTGAGACCACGGTCCCACTCCTAGAAATTTCCGAGTTGCGCGCGCGTCCCCATAATGACGCAGGAGAAACAACTGATGAAATTCTTCGAGGTCTGAATCTCACCGTGCTGCCTGGCGAGGTTCATGCCATCATGGGCCCGAACGGCTCAGGCAAGTCAACCCTTGGCAACACCCTGCTGGGTTCTCCTGAGTACGAAGTCACCGGTGGCGATATCAAGTTGCTTGGTCGCTCAGTGCTCGAGGATTCACCAGATGAGCGAGCAAGGGCAGGAATGTTTCTTGCGTTCCAATACCCCCAAGAAATTCAAGGAGTATCCGTCATCCAGTTCTTGCGCCAGGCACTTTCAGCACGAAAAGGTATTGACCTTTCGGTGCTTGAGCTGAGGCTCGCAGCCATGGAGTGGATGCAACGCCTTGGCATGGATTCATCGTTCGTTGATCGTTACCTCAATGAGGGTTTCTCCGGCGGCGAGAAGAAGCGCAATGAGATCATGCAAATGGCGCTGCTTGAGCCTGAAATTGCCATCCTTGATGAGACAGATTCTGGTCTTGACATTGATGCACTTCGAATTGTTGCGTCAGGAATTCGAGAGGTACGAACCGATCGCCCGTCGATGAGCATCGTCATGATTACCCACTATCAGCGACTCCTTGACGAGATCCAGCCTGACGTTGTTCACATCATGGTTGACGGACGAATCGTTGAATCCGGCGGGCTTGAACTTGCCGAAAAGCTTGAGCGTGACGGCTACGAGGCGCTTCGTTCACAGTCAAGGGCTTGAGATGTTTGACCTGTCGAAGATCAAAGCTGACTTCCCGCATCTGAGGCGTGAAATCGATCACTCTCCTGTGATCTACCTCGACTCTGCGAATACCTCGCAGAAGCCCACCGCGGTCATTGAGGCGATGCGGTCGTTCACCGAGCAGTCATATGCTCCGATTAATCGCAGCGCATATCGCATGGCAGCTGCGGCAACAGATGCCTTCGAGAACGCCCGGTCGCTCGTTGCTTCGTTCATTAATGCGGGCTCACCTGATGAGGTGGTGTTTACCAAGAATGCGACGGAGTCACTTAACTTGTTCGCCCAAGGGTGGTCTCGTCAGCACCTCAAGGCGGGCGACGTGGTCGTGCTCACTCATATGGAGCATCACGCCAACATCGTTCCGTGGCAGATGATGGTGGCAGAGCGAGGGATCACCTTGAGATGGATCCCGCTCACCGATGATGGGCATCTCGATCTCAGCGATCTTGACAACATCCTTGACGGAGCGTCAGTGGTGTCGTTCACTTCGATGAGCAATGTCCTTGGCACCATGAACCCGGTTCATGAAATTGTTCAACGCTCTCATGATGCTGGCGCAATTGTGATGGTCGATGCGTGTCAATCGGTTCCGCATGCCGTTACCGACGTGCAAGCAATGGATGCAGACTTCATTGCCTTCTCTGGCCACAAGATGCTTGGACCATCAGGTATTGGGGTGCTGTGGGGTCGACCAGAACTCCTTGATCAACTTCCTCCCTTGCAAGGCGGCGGAAACATGATCGACGATGTTCGCCTCGATACGTTTACCTGCGCCCCGGTGCCGGCAAAATTCGAAGCTGGCACTCCCCCAATCATTGAAGCAATTGGCCTTGGTGCCGCAGTTGAGTACCTCTCGTCGATTGGAATGGCAGAAATTCGTCGACACGAAATGGAACTCACCCAATATGCCCTCGACACGTTGAGCGAGCGATTTGGGTCGGACATCGTGATTCATGGCCCTCGGAATGTTGAAGAACGTGGAGGCGTGTTGAGTTTTGCATTCCGAGATCTTCACCCGCACGATGTCAGCCAGATTCTCGATGAACGCAATGTATGTGTTCGCGCCGGTCACCATTGTGCGAAGCCTCTCATGAGACTCATCGGCGCAAACGCCACTGTTCGTGCCAGTCTGTATCTCTACAACGACACCCACGATGTCGATATCCTTGCCGATGCCCTCACGAGCGCTGACGATATTTTTGGATTGTGAACGAGGACGTAACGAACTATGCCCGGACTTGAAGACCTCTATCGAGAAATCATTCTCGATCACTATCGCAACCCGCGAAATCGCGGAGCATTAGAAACCCCCCCGGCAGTTTCGGCCGACGGACATAATCCCCTTTGCGGTGACGAGATCACATTGTTCGTGCTCGTCGAAGATGGCATTGTCGCCGATATCAAGTCGAGCGGCCAAGGCTGTTCAATCTCGCAAAGTTCAGCATCGATGATGACCCAAGCTGTTCGCGGTAAGTCAGTTGCTGAAGCCGAGGCTCTCATCCACCATTTCAAACACATGATGTCAATTGAGGACCACCATCATGATGAGCCAGCGGAGGCACCAGCCCTCGGTGACCTGGAAGCGCTTCAAGGAGTGGTCAAATTTCCGGTACGCATCAAATGTGCCGTTCTTGCATGGAACACTCTCAGCCAAGCACTCGAATCTGCTTGAACTACTCCGCAAACACGTCTTAATTGTGATCGTGACCCTGCAACCTGACATTCTCTCGTTGTGACCCCCAACGACTCAGACGATGTACTTGCAGGCCGCGGCCGATTCGGAAAAGCTATCCGAGACCTCGGTCATTCATTTGCTGGGCATCACTCCAACGCCGACCTATTGAATGAAGCAGCCGAATCATTAGAGCAACTCATCGAACGATTTGACGAGGGCGAGATCCGACGGCGAGATCCGGCAACTTTTGGCGATCACCGTGCGTATAGCTACGAGCAGGGCCCAATTGGCGAGACCTATCCAGACCGGCCGGTATCTGGGAATGCATCACCGTGGGGGCTCGATACCGAAATTCACCGTGAAGGCGACGACATCGTTGCGTATGTAACACTTCGCGCCGCCCACGAGGGCGCCCCTGGTCGCTCACACGGAGGCGTTGTCTCGGCACTGTTCGATGACATTTTTGGATTTGTGCAGGGGGTGGTGAATATCACTGCCTTCACTGGACAACTCACGGTCACCTATCGAGCTGGAACTCCTCTAAATACATTACTCGCGTGTCGTGTGCGAGCCGAAGAGCAAAACGGGCGGAAAGTCATCATGACCGGCGAGTTAACCGTCGTTGAAACGGGTCAACTTGTTGCTGAGGCCAATGCAATATTCATCACTGTCGACCGCGAGGTGCTCGTGAATTCGATGCGCGACACGCAACCTGAACGATGATCAGAGGAGACTGATCATCACCTCCCGGGTGGCGGCGAGTTCATCAGGCGAACCAAACGCCGACGCCGCAAACGTCGTCACTCCACAATCAGCGAGTGCCGCAATTCGACCGGCGACCTCTCCGGCATCGCCAATAATCGCAACGTCAGCAGGGGTGGCTGCTCCTTCTCGGTCGAGCATCGCCCGATACGACGGAAGCTGCCCATAAATCGCATAGTCGCGATCGGCTCGCTCTCGCGCCGCGTCTACATCGTCGGTCACACAGACCGGGAGCCCCATCATCACTTCAGGCGCAGGCCGACCCGCCTCTTGCGCCGCAGTGTTGATGGTTGGCGCGGTCAGCGTGCGAATTGTTTCGGGGCCGGTCATCCATGTGATCGTTCCGTCGGCAACTCGGCCTGCTAATCGGAGCATCTGTGGGCCGAGTGCTGCCACAAGAACCGGCGGAGCATCGGCAGGGGGTGGCGTGATCTCGCCTCGTCCAGTGAGCGCTTCGCCAGAAAATGAAACCCGACGATCGTTCAGCAGTGGGGTAAGAATCGATAGATAGTCAGACATATGACGAACCGGCTTGTCAAACGAGATACCCCACATACCTTCGACGACCGGCTGATGCGAGAGCCCGATACCAAGTTGCAAACGCCCCCCGATCACCGACTGCGTCGTGAGCGCCTGCTGAGCGAGCACCATTGGATGCCGTGGATATGTCGGGATAACCGAGGTACCAACTTTGATATTCGGAACGTCCTTTGCTGCCACTGCAATTGCAGTCAACGCATCCATCCCAAAGATCTGCGGCATCCAAAAACTCGGAAAGCCTTGCTCAGCGGCTTCACGCAAGCTGGTCTCTAGCGCTTCTACGGTGGGGTCAAATCCAAATACGGCGATTTCCATGTGTCGAAACTACCGAACTTGTCGCAATGTCTGCCGGATGGGGCTCGAGGACCCCTACCCACAGCTCCGAATTAAAGGGGTTGCAACTGGTTGTCTAGTCTTGAGAAAACCATTCGGAGGCAACGATGTATCTCAATCAGCACGCAATTAACACTCCAGACCGCCCTGCCGTCATCATGGCGTCAACTGGCAAAACCATCTCGTATAGCGAATTTGAGGGGCGAGCAAACCAGTTGGCCCACGTTTTTAGGGCTGAGGGGTTGAAGCGCCTCGACCACTACTCGATCTTCATGGAGAACAATGAGTGGTACATGGAGTCATGTGCGGCCGGCGAGCGTTCAGGCGCCTATTACACGTGCGTCAACTCGTTTCTTACGCCAGATGAACTTTCATACATCCTCTCAAACTCTCGTTCAGAAGTTGTGGTGACGTCGACCTCTAAAGTGCATACGGCGCTCGCTGCACTTGCCGGTGCCCCCAACGTTCGAAAGGTGTTTGTCTGCGGAGGGATTCCGAGCGATATCTCCGATCCGCGTGTCGTTGATTACACCGAAGCGACCTCTGCGATGCCAACTACTCGCATTGCGGACGAAAGCCTTGGCACACCAATGCTGTACTCATCGGGCACCACCGGCCGACCAAAAGGCATTCTTCGGCCACTGCCAGAACAGCCACCAGCAGAGATGCTGCCGCTGTACACATTCCTCCTCAATCTGTGGCAATACCGCGAGGGAATGGTGTATCTCTCCCCCGCCCCGCTGTATCACTCCGCCCCACAGGCGGCGGTAGCACTCGCACTCCGCGCCGGCGGGACGGTCATCGTGATGGAGAAGTTCGACCCAGTCGAATATCTGCGCCTCATCGAGCAATACAGCGTCAGCCACTCACAGTTGGTTCCGACGATGTTCTCTCGAATGCTGAAACTTCCAGACGAGCAGCGCCTTCAGTTCGACTTGTCATCTCTTGAGTTCGCTGTTCACGCCGCCGCACCGTGCCCGGTGAAAGTCAAGCAGCAAATGATCGAGTGGTGGGGTCCGATCATTCACGAGTATTACGGCGCCACCGAAGGACTCGGTTTCGCATCGTGTGATAGTGAACAGTGGCTTTCACACCCAGGCACTGTCGGCAAGATTGTGCTTGGTGAAGTTCATGTGATGGACGATGAGATGAATGAATTGCCTAATGGCACGCCCGGCACCTTGTGGTTCGGGTCAGGCACCGAGTTCAGCTATCTCGATGATCCTGAAAAAACCAAAGAATCAACTTCACCTGATGGCACGATGACCACGGTTGGCGATATTGGCTACGTCGATGATGACGGATATTTATACCTCACCGACCGCAAGACGTTCATGATTATTTCTGCTGGCGTAAACATCTACCCACAAGAGATTGAGGACCTTCTCATCACCCATCCGAAGGTCTTTGATGCCGCAGTGTTCGGTGTGCCAAACGAAGACCTTGGCGAAGAGGTCAAGGCAGTCATCCAGGTGATGCCTGATATTGCAGCCGATGATGCTCTCACCGAAGAACTACTTCAGCACTGCCGAGAACATCTCTCACGCCAGAAGGTTCCGAGGTCAATCGATTACGAGGCCGAGCTGCCACGGCTCCCAACCGGCAAGTTGTACAAGCGACTGCTTCGCGATCGTTACTGGGGCGAAGGCACCAACAAAATCGTCTGATTTACACCCGAAGCGACTGAAAACAGGCCCGAACATCGTCGACATAGAGGGTTGGCTGCTCAAATGCCGCAAAGTGTCCACCTTTGGGCATGTCAGTCCAATGGGTGACGTTGTATGACTTCTCACACCATGAGCGAGGGGGTCGAATGATTTCTTTTGGAAATGCGGCGATGCCTGAAGGAATAGTGACGGAATCTCCACCGCCGAACGCTCCGAAACTCTCCCAATACAGGCGAGCTGATGATGCGCCCGAGCCGGTGAGCCAATAGAGCATGACGTCATCGAGCATTGCATCACGACTCAATGCGTTCTCGGGATGCCCATCACAGTCGGTCCAAGCCCAAAATTTCTCGACAATCCAGGCAAGTTGCCCTACCGGTGAGTCAACAAGAGAGTAGCCAAGAGTCTGGGGGCGTGTTGCTTGTTGCTTTGAGTACCCCGAGTCCCACTGCTGGTAGTAGCCAAGTGCCGCAAAGGCATCCTGGTCACGCTCATCAGGGTTGGCCATCGCCACTTCGGTTGGTGCGGCTATTGGCATGTTGACGTGAATACCAATACAACCGTGATCGCCCTGCGAGGAAGCATTGCGACCAATTTGGGTCGTGACAGCCGCCCCCCAGTCACCTCCCTGCGCAACCCATTTCTCATATCCAAGTCGTTCCATGAGGGATGCCCATAGTTCGGCGATTCGTGGGACACCCGTGCCGTTCACCGCTGGCTTACCTGAGAATCCGTATCCCGGCAGCGACGGGCAGACGACATGGAATGCATCTTCGGCTCGCCCGCCGTGGGCAACCGGGTCAGTGAGCGGGCCGATGACTTCGAGGAATTCAACAATCGATCCCGGCCACCCGTGGGTAATGAGCAGTGGCATTGCGTGTGGCTCAGGCGAACGTTGATGAATGAAGTGAATGGTGAGGTCGTCGATCTCGGTGACGAATTGATCGAACGCATTCATGCGCTGTTCGCGACTGCGCCAATCGTACGAGTGGCGCCAATATTCAGCGAGCTCACGCAGATACGCAATTGGCACCCCTTGACTCCAGTCCGTCACAGTTTCAGCCTCGGGCCAACGTGTTGCGTCGAGACGACGATGAAGGTCATCGAGGTCTGCCTGAGGAATGTCGATGGTGAACGGATCAAGTGTGAATGGACGCATCATGCACATCGTGTCACACACGACAACGGGCAGCGAGCGCTAACCCGGCCCATCTGGTCTGTCGTTGTATGCCTACGATGCAGAGATGTACGTGCCCCAAGCATTTGCGATGTCAGCAGAGAATGCTGTTGACGCTTTACAAAACATCGGAGCCGGATATTTCGTGACCGAGCACCACGGCCAGATTGATGCAACCTTCTTGCCATTCTTCGTTCATGCAGACGATTCGCCAATTCGGATCTGGGCACACTTCGCGAAAGCAAATAGCCACTGGAAATCGGCGCTTGCAGCACAGCAATGTCTGCTTATTGCACATCTTGCTGATGCCTATGTATCGCCTTCGCTCTATCCGTCAAAACAGATTGACGAGAAGGTGGTACCAACCTGGAATTACGTCACTGTCGAGGTACGAGGAACACTTCAGCCATTGGATGACTTGGGTGAAGCACAACTCCTGCAAATGCTTACCGAGACTCATGAA
>Ga0222714_10005166_pt1 | contig 12499 bp, 10 predicted proteins | sample C33_3DmetaG_FD_165048 | JGI IMG/M metagenome (GOLD analysis project Ga0222714, IMG submission 165048) | Estuarine water microbial communities from San Francisco Bay, California, United States - C33_3D | ecosystem: Environmental > Aquatic > Marine > Unclassified | place: USA: California... | reverse complement strand
GTATTCATGTACTGGTCGGAGTGACAGGATTCGAACCTGCGACCCTCTGGTCCCAAACCAGATGCGCTACCAAGCTGCGCTACACTCCGCTAACCACTTCATCCTAGCGATGACAAGTGAAATAACGGCGAGAGAAAACTTATGCGCGCTTTGCGGCGCGAGCCAAACGACGAGCAGTTTTGCCAATCGGTTGCAAGTGGCGATGGTCGAGGTCGCCAATTTCGGTGCCATTTGCAAAACGCACTCGATAGCGAAGCCAGTTAAAGCCGTTAGCCAAAATGACCTTGCCCTCAGAGCCAACGGGCCATCCATCAACTTCGGTGGTGAGGGAGACCGTGTCGCCCATCTTCAGGTTGATCTGGCCCTCATGGGGCGTTGCGAGTGCATGGGGTTTCCACGAGGCTGTCACGAATGAAAAGGGTACACTTTGCGCCCTGTGAAAACCATTATTGAGACCCTCGAGGGCAACAAAGTAAAAGTATCGGTAGAAATTGACGAGGTCGAGTTTGACCGCAATATCGACCAAGCATTCCGCAAAATTGCTAAAGAAGTTCGTATTCCGGGCTTCCGCCAGGGCAAGGCGCCACGCCAGTTGCTCGAGGCACAGATTGGTACAGGGGCTGCGCGTTCGCAGGCAATTCAGGATGCTGTTCCTGAGTATTTGTCACAAGCAGTGCGCGAGCACAAGATCGATCTCATTGCTACACCTTCTATTGAGGTGACAAAGGGCGAAGTCGAAGGTGTCGTTGGTTTCGATGCAACGTGTGAAGTGCGTCCGGTAATTACCGTCAGTGGGTATAAAGGTTTGCGCGTTGAGCTTCCGTCTATTGACGTGAAAGACGGCGAAGTTGAAGACGCGATGAATAGCGAACGTGCCCGTCACGGAACGCTCAAAGATGTTGACCGAGTAATTGCGAAAGGCGATCATGTGTCGCTTGACCTCAGTGGCACTCGTGAAGGCAATCCCGTGCCAGGACTCAACGTTGAAGATTGGGCATATGAAGTTGGCAAAGCATGGGTCTCGCCAAGTTTTGATGACAAGTTGATTGGCAAGAAGGCCGGCGACACGATTGAGTTCACGGAAGCACCTAATGGCACGACCGACGATGCCGACATGAAGGTTGTCGTCAAAAAAGTGCAAGAGATGGTTCTTGAAGATCTCACCGACGAGTGGGTATCAAGTCATGTGGCCGAGTTTGATTCGGTCGATGCATGGAAGACTTCGTTGCGTTCACGATTGGAAGACATGAAGCTCAATCAGGCACGAAGCGTGTTTGTCGATCGCACGACATCAGCGCTTGCCGAATTGGTCGAAGTCGACTCGCCAGAGGCGATGATCAACAGCGATCTTCAGTCGCGAGTGCGTGGCACTGTCGAGCAATTCCAGGCTCAAGGCATTGCGCTCGAGCAATGGTTGTCGGCAACACGGCAAACACCTGAGTCGTTTGTCGAGTCATTGCGCGGCGAATCAGAAAAAGCAGTCAAGATCGATTTGGCGCTTCGCGCGGTCGCATTGGCAGAAGGTTTTGTGGCTGATGATGACGATCTCGAGGCCGAACTAAATCGGATCGCCACGCAAGCTGGACGCAAGTTGGCTCAGGTGCGCAAGGTGTACGAGCAAAACGATGCAATTGCCGAACTAGAAGCCCAGATTTGCAAGTCGAAAGCAGTCGATTGGTTGCTCCGCAATTCAACCCTTGTAGACGCTGACGGTACCGCAATCAGCGCAGACACGCTGTTTGGTGAAGAACTGGGCGAATAGGGCATTACACAAGACACACCCAATTGACGCAAGGGTGCGAGCCCCCGCAACTATCATCGTCTTCACAAGGTTTTCCTGAGGAGATGCGCATGCGTGAAAATAATGTGATGCGGAATTACTACATTCCGAGTGTCACGGAGACGACGAGCCGCGGTGAGCGCACGTCCGATTTGTACAGCCGCCTGCTCAAGGAAAACATCATTTTCCTAGGCACGCCAATTGATGACACGATCGCCAATCTGATTTGCGCGCAGCTCATTCACTTAGAGAGTGAGAACCCCGATAAGGACATCAATATCTATATCAATAGTCCCGGTGGCGATATCACTGCATTGTTTGCAATATACGACACGATGCAGTTCATCAAGAACGACATTGCCACCATCTGTTTAGGTCAGGCAGCATCTGCGGCAGCGGTATTGCTGGCAGCCGGAACAAAAGGTAAGCGCCTTGCTCTTCCGCATGCGCGAGTGTTGTTGCATCAGCCATATGGCCAGGTTGGCTATGCGCAAGTTACCGATCTAGAAATTGCAGCGCGAGAGATTTTGCGAATGCGCGAATTGCTCGAGCAGATTTTGGCAAAACACACTGGTCAGACAGTCGACCAGGTGCATGTTGACACCGATCGCGATTTCACGCTTGAGGCACAAGCAGCTCTTGACTACGGTGTTATTGACGAGATCATCACCACGCGTTCGCTTGCTGATCGCTCAGGCCCGATTCGCTGAAGACTGAGTAACGCAACATGGCAAAATTTGGTGATACCGCAGAACTCGTGAAGTGTTCTTTTTGCGCTAAGTCGCAAAAACAAGTGAAGAAACTCATCGCTGGTCCTGGCGTCTATATCTGCGACGAGTGCATTGACCTGTGTAACGAGATCATCGATGAAGAATTTACGCAGACTCCTGCAGTTGGCGTTGAAGAATTGCCAATCCCTCGCGACATTCGCTCGTTTCTCGATGAATATGTAGTTGGTCAAGATCAAGCAAAGAAAGTGCTTGCAGTGGCAGTGTTCAATCACTATCGCCGCATCAAGCACAAGTCGTCCTCACCGCGCAAGGACGAAGTTGAGTTGCAAAAGAGCAATATTTTGTTGCTTGGTCCTACGGGTTGCGGCAAAACGCATATGGCGCAAACACTTGCGCGACTGCTCAATGTTCCATTTGCCATCGCAGACGCAACTGCTCTCACCGAGGCAGGTTATGTTGGCGAAGACGTAGAGAATATTTTGTTGAAGTTGTTGCAAGCTGCAGATTTTGACGTTGCTCGTGCCGAGACCGGCATCGTGTACATCGACGAAATCGACAAGGTCGCACGTAAGAGCGAGAACCCTTCAATTACACGCGATGTGTCAGGTGAAGGCGTACAGCAAGCCTTGCTTAAAATTCTTGAAGGAACGGTTGCATCGGTTCCTCCGCAGGGCGGTCGTAAGCACCCGCATCAGGAGTTCATACAGATTGACACCACCAACGTATTGTTCATTGTTGGTGGGGCCTTTGCTGGCCTCGACAGCATCATCGAACAACGGATTGGCCACAAGGGTGTTGGGTTCCACGCAACGGTGCGCTCAAAGTCTGAAAAGGACCCGGGTGAACTGTTCGCGCAAGTGCTGCCAGAAGACTTGCAAAAGTTTGGCATGATTCCCGAGTTCATCGGACGTTTGCCGATGATTGGCGCTGTCCACAGCCTTGATAAGAACGCGCTAATTCAAATCTTGACCGAGCCAAAGAATGCGCTCATCAAGCAGTATCAAAAGTTCTTTGAATTTGAAGATATTGAACTTGAGGTCACCCCTGACGCACTTGTTGCAATTGCTGAACAGGCATTGCAACGCGGTACAGGTGCCCGTGGGTTGCGTGCAATTCTTGAAGAAGTGTTGCTCAACACCATGTACGACTTGCCTGGTCGTACCGATGTTGCCAAGGTGATCGTCGAAAAAGAAACGGTGTTGGAAAAAGCTATCCCCACCGTGGTTCCGCGAAGCGCAAAAATTGCGCGCCAGCGTCGTGCTGCTTCATAGCATCTAGCCTCACCGTTATGAATTTTGCTGAGGCTCTTGTCTATTTGGACGAGCATGCAAGCTACGAGAAAACAGGTCGCGTCGAGTCGCCATCACTTGACAACATTTCTGCGTTCATGGACGTCATGGCGCACCCCGAACTGAGCTACCCGGTTATTCATGTCACGGGCACCAACGGCAAAGGTTCAACTACACAGATCATCACCAAGTTGTTGATGGCACATGGTCTACATGTAGGTACCTATACCAGTCCTCATCTTGAGCATCTCACTGAACGAATTTCGCGTAATGGTGTTCCCATCTCCGAGCAAGCCTTCGCAGAATGCGTTGCAGCAATCGCTGATGCCGAAGCTATTTCTGGTGTGCGGCCAACATATTTTGAAGTGATGACGGCTGCTGCATTTCGTCACTTTGCCGATGAAGCGGTTGACGTAGCGGTGATTGAGGTAGGCATGTTGGGTAGATGGGACGCAACCAATGTTGTGCGTTCAGAAGTTGCGGTCATCACTAACATTGCGCTTGATCACATGGAGTTTGCGGGACCAACGCATGCTCACATTGCACGCGAGAAAATGGGCATCTCAAAAGAGAACAGCACCTTGGTGATTGGTGACGTGAATCCCGAACTTGACTCGGTGTGGACAGAAGCGGTGTCAGCCAAATCGTTAAAACGCGATGAGCATTTTGATTGTGTCAACAATGAACTAGCCATCGGAGGAAGATTGATTGATGTTAAGACACCGCGATCGATGTACCAAGAACTCATGTTGCCGCTGCACGGCCAGCACCAAGGTGATAACGCGTCACTTGCAATCGTTGCCGTGGAGGAGTTCTTCGATGCGGAACTGAACGTTGACATCATTCGTGAAGGCTTTGCGATGGTTGAGATGCCAGGGCGTTTTGAAGTACTCGGACATCAACCACTCGTGATCGTTGATGGTGCGCATAACCCTGCAGGTGCAGACGTGTGCGCCCAGGTGTTCTTTGAAGACTTTTCTCCGGAGGGAAGGCGCATCGCAGTTGTCGGACAGTTGCAAGGCCGTGATCCTGAAACGTTGCTGTCTGCATTACGCATTGACGAGTTTGATCTCGTGGTGTGTTGTACGGCGCCGTCGTCGCGTGGCATGAGCGGCGAGCAGGTTGCGACCGTTGCGCGAGCGATGGGCTGCGATGATGTTGTGGTGTGCGACACCGTTGACCAGGCATGTTCACGAGCGCTCAAGGACGCGGGTGCGCAAGATGCCGTATTAATTGCGGGATCTTTGTATGTAGTAGGTAGTGCGCGTACCTATTTACGGCGTAACCTATAGGTCGTGAGCAACCGAACCTTAATTCTCCTCAAGCCCGATGCAGTGGAACGCCAATTAGTCGGAAGCATCGTCTCCCGTTTTGAGACAAAAGGTCTCAAAATCGTGGCCATGGAATTGCGCACACTTGATGCCGCAATTCTCGAGCGCCATTATGAGGAGCACAAGGGCAAGGGTTTCTACCCAGAACTTGTTTCATTCATGTCGCGCGGTCCTGTTGTTGCAATGGTGGTTGAAGGCCCAGAAGATACGTGGGAGATTTTGCGCAACATGATGGGTGCAACGAACCCGCAAAACGCAGCACCTGGCACCATTCGTGGTGATTACGGCACGTTATTTACGGAAAACCTCATTCACGGGAGTGACTCTGCAGCATCTGCAGCCCGCGAAATTGGTATCTTTTTCCCAAACCTGTAAGCGCAAGGCGTTTGTCGCCTGCTGAGGAGACTTGATTCATGGCTGGTGGTGGCGCACTTTCGTTAGGGCGGGATATCGCCATTGACCTTGGCACCGCCAACACGTTGGTGTATGTCAAAGGCGAAGGTGTTGTTCTCAACGAGCCAAGCACTGCTGCTGTGGACAGCCGCACCGGGCAGTTGGTTGCCGTTGGTTTCGAGGCCAAGCGAATGTGGGGAAGAGCGCCACAAAACATCCGCCTCGTTCGTCCGTTAAAAGATGGCGTCATCGCCGATTTTGACGTCTGCGAAAAAATGTTGCGGTTCTTCATTCAAAAGGTGCACACCAGTAAATGGAATAAGCCTCGAATGATTATCTGTGTTCCATCGGAGATCACCGGTGTTGAAAAGCGCGCGGTTCAAGATGCGGCAGAGTTTGCTGGTGCTCGTCGCCCCGTATACATCATCGAAGAGCCAATGGCGGCTGCAATCGGTGCAGGATTGCCCGTGCACTTACCAAGCGCCAACCTCATTGTTGATATTGGTGGTGGCACCACCGAGGTTGCAGTTATCTCTATGGGTGGCATCGTTACTGCACATTCGGCTCGTGTTGCAGGTGACGAATTAAATGAAGCAATTGTCTCAATGTTTAAAAAGGAGTTTGGTCTTGAAATCGGAGAAAACACTGCAGAAGAAGTCAAACTTCAACTCGGTTCTGCGTGGCCACTTGCCGAAGAGCTGACTGCAGACGTTGGCGGCCGTGACATCGCTACCGGATTACCACGAACCCAGGTGGTTACCAGTGAAGATGTGCGTGCTGCATTAGATGAGTCAGTGACGGCAATTGTTTCTGCAATCAAAACGACTCTCGAGCGAACTCCGCCAGAACTTGCTGCAGATGTCATTGGCCATGGTTTGGTGATGTCTGGCGGTGGAGCATTGTTGGCAGGATTGTGCGAACGAGTCACCTATGACACGGGTATTCATGCATATTTAGCTCCAGAGCCGTTGTATTCGGTCGTACTTGGTTGTGGATTAACACTCGACAACATCGAAGCGATGAAGGGTCTGACCACACAGACCTCATTCGAATAGGCGCGCACGGTAAACGGCTGTGTCTGTCCTTTCAGCGAAACGAAAAAGAGCCATCGCGCTTCTTTCGCTGACTTCAATCATTTTGATCACACTCGATCTTCAGGGCAGCGCGTCAACTTCAGTGTTGCGTGGAACGTTTGGCACATTTTTTCGACCGATTGAAGGAGTCGCGCGTGTTGTGACTCGGCCACTTAGCAATGCTTGGTACGGGATTACGAATTACAACGACGTCACTAAAGAAAACAATTTGTTGCGTGAAAAGATTGCCCAACAAGAAGGCGCTGCAGTTGCAGCAGCAGCCTCGGTTCGTTTGTCACAAGAATTGCTTGCATTGAACGGATTGCCAACGCTCGCTGGAATCAATTCGGTGAGTGCGCAAGTAATCGGTGACTCGCCATCAAATTTTTCGCAAACTGTTGAGATCAATCAGGGCAGTGAGAGCGGAATCAAAGTGGGTATGCCAGTTATGAACGCTGCTGGTTTGGTTGGCAAGATCACTAAAACGTTCGCTCGACGATCGATTGTGATGCTGATTACCGATCCCGAGTACGCGCTGTCGGTGAAAGTAATTAACGGTCCTGAAGCACCGACAACTCCCATTAACGATCCGGAAGCTGCCGTATCAACGACAACATCAACAACAACAACAACGATTCCGACGACTCAAGCAACTTCAAATATCCCCGGATTCACACCTGGAGCAACGACGATTCCTTTGACAACTGTCAACGTAACGGTGTCAGTCCCTGCGCTCGCACCAACATTGACGGTTCCGGTGAATGGCGCATTGCCTGTTCGCGAAACAGGAATCTTGGAAGGTCGTGGCCCAACTCGCGTACCAATCGTGCGGTTCATTGACAGTGCTCAGCGCTTTGGCACCATTTTGCCGGGTGCGCCAATTGTGACTTCTGGTGGGTCGTTGAGCCTTGCTCCTCCAGACATCGTGGTTGGAACTGTGACAAAGGTGAGAGATCGTTTGGGAACAGCCGGACCAATCCTCGAAATCAATCTGGTGGCCGACCTCACCAATCTTTCATTCGTGAGAATTTTGTTGTACCAACCAATCACGGAACGGGTAGCACCATGAGTCTCAGATTCCTGCGGTTTATTACTTCTCGTTGGACGCGCTTGGTTCTGGTGTCTTCAGTGCTGCTGGGACTACAAACGACGTTGCTCAATGACATGCGCCCGTTTGGTGTGATGGCTCAAGTGATGGTCTTATTCGCCGCTTCAGCAGGTGTGGTGTACGGTTCGGAAATTGGCGCACTTGCTGGACTCATCATCGGTTTGATGTATGACAGTGTGCTCACAACTCCACTTGGGCTGGCTTCATTAGTACTCGGCGCGACCGCCTATATTGCTGGCGCAGTTCCATACTTTGTGCGTGATGCAACGTGGTGGAGCAAGATCATTGCAGTTGCTATGGCGAGTGCGATCGGCGAGCTTCTGTTTCCGATTGCGCAAGCAATGGTGGGCTACGGCGGTTGGGTTGAGTGGAGAGTATTTATCGTTGCACTGGTTGTCGGCGGAGTGAATCTTGTGTTCGCGCCATTGATGTTGCTCATCACGAAGTGGACGCTTAAAGAGACGCTGGTCGGGTAACGAAGATGGCTAACCAGCAGCAATCACGTCGTCTGATTTCGCTTGGAGTTGTCGCGATTTCGTTAATCAGTATTTTGACCGTTCGCATGTGGTTCTTGCAATCGGTGAAAGCCGAATCAAATGAGGAGATCGTGCTGTCGGTGCGGACGAGAACCATTCGTTTGTATCCAGAACGCGGCAGAATCTTCGACATCAAGGGCCGAGTGGTTGCAGACAATAAGCGTGTGTTGACTGCAACAATCGATCGTGAGGTGATCCGCGATCCGGAAGATCGACTGTTGATGTTCCAGCGCTTGTCGGGGCCGTTGCAGATTTCGGTTGAAGGTCTGTTCAAGCGATATGAAGACAAGCGGTACGGTCCCCTCGAGGCTCTCCCTCTGAAGGACGATATCTCAGAAGAAACGGCACAGTTTTTGATGGAGCGTTCGGAGGATTATCCCGGGATTTATGTGCGGGAAGATTGGAAACGCAATTATCCGTACGGCGCAATTGGTAGCCATGTCATCGGATACATGGGTGCAATCTTGGAAAGAAATGTCGAGTACTACAAGTCGATTGGTTATAACCAAAACGAACGAGTCGGTGGTTATGGAGTGGAGCAGTCGTACGAAACTGTGCTGCGTGGAACTCCGGGTTATGTGCGTTATGAAGTAAACGCACAGGGAAAGTTGTTGCGCTTGGAAGAACGAGTTGAGCCCATCGTAGGTAACGACATCGTGTTGTCGATTGATATGGAGATGCAACAGTTTGCCGAACAGACGTTGGAAACACAGCTGGTCATGCGCAAGCGGGTAGAGGCTGGAATCGTCAAGTTGGAAGACGGAACTCCAGACCCTGCAAATCCTGAACCTGTGTTGTACAAAGCACCAGCAGGTTCAGTGGTGATGTTGAATCAAGATAATGGACAGGTACTCGCAATGGCTTCCTATCCACGTTTTGATTTGCGGTGGTTTACCTCAGGCATTAGTGCTGAAAAATTCGCACAGATTTTTCCTCAGTCAGATGATCCTGACATGTCGATTTTGGTGAATCGTGCAGTTTCTGGTAGGTACAACTTGGGCTCATCCTTTAAGCCATTTGTTGCCTACGCGGCATTAGATACGGGTCAACTTGCCGGTGGTGCTGACTACAAGTTCGTTGATCTTGGAACCTACAGGTTGGAAAGCATTCCAAAGGATCGTTGCCAGCAAGGTGTGAAGTGTGTCTTCCGTAATGCGATTTGTCGCTCGACAGGCGCGCCATGTCGTTACGGGCCAGTGAATGTGGAAAGCGCCTTAGCGGTTTCGAGTGATGCGTTTTTCTATAAGATTGGCGAACAGATTTTGACCGAACGTGGTTACCAGGCAATCCTTGAGCAAGAGGTGCGTAAGTTTGGCTTTGGTTCTCCGACAAATATTGACTTGCCTAATGAATATGCAGGAACTATTCCGAGTAAGGCATTGAAACAGCGATTGGCTGATATCGGGGCAATCTCGAAAGAATCAGGTAGTGCTTACTACGTTGGGGATCAGGTTTTATTCGCAATTGGTCAGGGTTTGTTATCAGCGACTCCCATTCAGGTAGCTGTTGCATACGGCGTATTGGGTAGCGAGGGGAAGGTCATGCAACCCCATGTTGTTCATGCAATTCTTGCGCCGGGAACACCAGATATTCGACCCGGAATAGCAAATTTGGATTTCCTTGGGGTTGCCGATGCGTCTCAAATAGTTGAAAGATTTGATGATGAACTCCCCACAAGCACTATTGAAATTGGCGAAGATCGACTCGACCCAATTGTCCGTGGTCTGACACGAGTGATTCGCGGTCCTGGCGTGAACTATCAGGGTTATCACAAGACAACAGGAGAGTTGCTATTCCGCGGCTATCCATACGCCGAACTTCCTATCGCAGGAAAAACTGGAACCGCACAAGGTCTTGGTAACTTGCCCTGGAACGACTCGTCAGCATTCGGTGCGTTCAGTTTGAGTCCGCGCCCCGAGTATCGCTATGCAGCGTTTGCGTATTTAGAAAAGGCAGGTTACGGTTCGCAGGCCGCAGCCCCAGTGGTCAAATGTCTGTATATGGCGTTAGCGGGCAAGTATCGGTTTGATCCAATCGTTGTGGCTGATCCACTCAACACCAACGTTGGCACTGCAGCGCCACCGTCGTATATGCGTAATCCTTCATGTCTTGTTGGTGGACGATCGGATAGTCGCGACTAGTGGATCTTTCGTTTTTGCAACGCGTAATCCCGCGTAAACATGCAACTAATCCATTGGGTTTGCGGGGAAGTTATGCCGACCCGATTCGCAACATTGACTGGGTGCTGTTGACAGCTGTCATTGCGCAGGCCGTGATCGGACTGTTCACCGTGTTTAGTGCCACGCGACAACGTCTCATTGATCAACGGATGGATGTCTTCGTGTACACCCAGCGGCAAGTGTTGTTCGTAATAATCGCTGCTGCAGTAATGGCAATTGTGATGGCACTCGGACACGATTGGTTTCGAGCGCAGAGCGGTTTTTTGTATGGAGGCATTCTTGTTGCATTGATGCTGGTGCTCGGAGCTGGTGCAGTGACAGGTGGGGCGCGCTTGGCGTTTGACTTTGGTCCGTTTTCAATTCAGCCAGCAGAGTTAGCAAAACCTGTGCTGTTAATTTTGGTTGCCAGCTATCTCAGCGAATCGGTCCCAGACCGAATTGATTGGCATCACTTTGTGATGACGCTGTACATCGTGTTGATACCAAGTGGGCTGATCTTGATGCAGCCAGACCTTGGATCGGCTTCCGTGATTCTGGCTGGCGTTGCCGGCATTTTGTATATCGGTAACGCACGCCGTAGATACCTCGCGCTGATTGGTGGAATGTTTCTTGGAACAGCGATAGCACTCATGGCCGCGTTGCCGAGTTTGCGTTATCAAGGTGATCGATTTGTGGCATGGTTTTTGCAAAACTCAAATAACAAAGAATACGAAACGATTGTGTTGCAAGTGCGTTATGCCAAGCGTGCGGTATCAACGGGTGGTTTCTTCGGTAAGGGTTATCTTCAAGGTCCATTGACAAACGGGAAGTATGTTCCCGTCCAATTCACTGACTTCCCGTTTTCTGCAATTGGGGAGCAGTTTGGAATGATTGGTGGGGCAGTGGTGCTGGCATTATTCACCATCATCTTGTGGCGGATCTGGCGCACTGCCCAGATGGCACGAGATCGATTCAGTTTCTTCCTCGCCAGTGGCGCGTTCACGATGGTGTTGTGGCAGGTATTTCAGAACATCGGAATGACCCTTGGTGTGATGCCGGTCAGTGGATTACCCCTGCCATTCATCAGTTATGGCGGCTCGCACCTGATCTCCTCGGCTATTTTGATCGGCTTGGTGCAAAGCATCCACATGCGACGGTTGTAGGAAAGCCCCTCCACTGTGGGGTAGCCTGATCTGACGGAAGGGCGCTTTGCCCCTCCCAAGGTCGATCACGCGATGGCGATTCGAACCCGACGCGCAGTAATGCAGCGGTGGGAAGAAGCGCTGGACCGCGACGATATTGCACGATGTGGGCGACGTTGCCGCATGATTGCGATATCCAATACAGGAAACGAGCTAGCACAATGAGTGACATGAGCCCAGGGGTCCCATCCCCCGAGCAGCCCCAAACACCAGTAGAGGGTGGCGGGCAAGCACGAACCCCAGGTACTCCAGGTGGAGTGAAGAAGCGTCGCCGTGGAAAACGTGGTGGTCGCAACCGCAACAAAACGCGCATAGATGGCGCCACCTCAACATCGCGTCCGGCACCTCCTCGTTCGGGGCGCCCAAGCGCTGATACGGGTTCGCCGCAAGATATTGAACTTCCCGATCCACCTCGCGAGGGCAAAATGGCCTCACCGCAGGCAGTTGAGGCTGCAGCGGTTCGGAAACCACAAATTGGCGATACTCGACCTGCACCAACAGCTGTAGCGGCGGCCAAACCTGCTCCAGCAATGGGTGATGGCGAGGCAAAGCCAAAGAGTCGCAATCGTCGTGGGGGCAAACGTGGCGGTCGCAATCGTCGTAAGTCATCAGAACGCAGTGGCGACACTTCTGTAGTCGGTACCGACGCAGAATTGATTGAGCGTCGTCGTGGTAAAGAGCGCAACGGGAAAGCCGTTGGCCGCTACATGATGTGCGTTCAGGTGCGTGAAGAATTCACGCAAGTTGCCATGCTCGAAGGCCGCAGTCTCATTGAGCATTATGTGTCGCGTCCTGCCGATGACGAAACCCAAATTCACGGCAACATTTACTTGGGACGTGTGCAAAACGTGTTGCCTGGCATGGAAGCCGCGTTTGTTGACATTGGCACGCAGAAAA
>Ga0222714_10005165_pt1 | contig 12500 bp, 11 predicted proteins | sample C33_3DmetaG_FD_165048 | JGI IMG/M metagenome (GOLD analysis project Ga0222714, IMG submission 165048) | Estuarine water microbial communities from San Francisco Bay, California, United States - C33_3D | ecosystem: Environmental > Aquatic > Marine > Unclassified | place: USA: California... | reverse complement strand
TACTGCCATATCCACCCTCGCACTCACCTCCTGGACTCCTGCGCTGCAGGCACAAAGCAAGGCCAAGGCCGAGAACGTGCCCGAGATTCCGATGCGGGCCATAGAGGGCTTCATCAAACTGCCGGAAGGCCTCTATTTCGGGGAGGCCCTCGGGGTTGCAACCAATTCCAAGGGACACATCTTCGCCTACACTCGCAGCGGTGACACCCGCATGTTCGAGTTTGACGAGAATGGCAATTACGTACGCGAGATCGGTGTCGGTCTCTACGGCTTTGAGTTTGCCCACAAGGTAAGGGTCGACAAAGACGACAACATCTGGGCCGTCGACGAAGGCTCGAACCAGGTAATCAAATTCAACCCCGAAGGTCGCGTCGAGATGGTGCTCGGATATCGTCCACCTGCCGCTGATGGCGTGCTCGCTACTGATCGCGGCGCCGGTCAGGATCATCCGTATCTGTTTGGCAGACCAACAGACGTTACATGGGATACACAGGGTAACATCTTCGTCTCCGACGGCTACATCAACCACCGCGTCGTGAAATACACCCCTGATGGCCACTATGTCGCCCAGGTCGGCACCGGTGAACGTGGCGATGGCGTCGATCAATTCAACACTCCACACACGATTGCTTCCGATGACCTCGGCAACATCTATGTCGGCGATCGCGGCAATGCGCGCGTCAAGGTCTACAACAGCGACCTCGAATTACTTGCGATGTATGAGAACGTGGGCAACCCCTGGGAGATTTGCATTTCACCTGGACCTCATCAGTACCTGTTTGTTTCCAACTCCAATCCAGACAGCAACCCCGCCGCTTCCTGGGATGTGACTGGCGAAGTCTACAAGATGGAACTGGATGGCACGATCCTCGGAAAATTTGGTGAAGCTGGCAAAGATCCAGGCCAGTTCCAGACGATTCACGGGATGGACTGCCGCAATCCGAATGAACTGTTCGTGGCTGAAATTTCTGCCTGGCGAGTGCAGAAGATCCGATTGGGGTCAGAGTAGCTCCGGCCTCCACGAAACCATTCAACCAGACAGCGTTCAGGACATCACACATGAAAACAACATTAAAACAACTTACTCTTGTTGCCGGCCTCTTCGCCGCGTCAACTCTCCAGGCACAAGTTCCTAACATTCAATTCCGGGCAGAAGATCCATTAAGCGGATTTCCGGCAAACATCCATATGGGTGAGGCCGCAGGTGTAGCCCGCAATTCCGAAGGCAATATTTACGTCTATACCCGCACCGGCAACCCGACTATCACACTAGGCACATCGCGCGCGGTTTCCCACGGCGGCGCGAGACTGTTCCAGTTCGATCGTAACGGGAGCTATCAGCGCGAGCTGGGCCAGGACACCTACGGATCGTTATACGCTCAGCAGGTCCGCATCGACCGTAATAACAACATCTGGACTGTCGATCAGATGTCCGGACAGGTTGTGCGATACAACCCCGACGGCCAGATCACCATGGTACTGAGCCGCAAACCGGAAGCGATGACAGTCCCGGCCCCGGAATTTACTGCACCACGCAACGAAGGACGCGGAGTCGAAGGCGAGTCCTTCTCGGGCCCGGCCGACGTTGCCTGGGATTCTCAGGGGAACATCTACGTGGCCGACGGCATCCGCAATGCCCGCATTGCGAAGTACAACCCGAGCGGCCGTTGGCTGATGAACTGGGGAAGTCAGGGCAGTGGCGATGGTGAATTCAATGTCATTCAGGGCATCGCAATCGACGCCAACGACAACATCTATGTCGCCGACTACGAGAACCACCGCATTCAGGTGTTTGACACCATGGGCAATTACAAGCGCGCGCTGGCCGGGTTTGGCGCTCCGATGGCTATCTGCATTTCGCCCGGCAACAACCCGTCACTGTTTGTGTCGAATTCCAACCCACCGGACAATATGGATGTTGGCGGTGAAATCTACAAGCTGCGACTCGATGGCACGATCGTCGGTAAATTCGGCAAGGCCGGCAAACCCATCGGCCAGTTTGGTACTGTCAATGCGATCGATTGCAGCAACCCGGAAGAATTGCTGGTGGGAGAACTGGGCAACTGGCGAGTGCAGAAGGTGACTCTGCTTCCCTGAGCTCTCTTCAGCACGCTCTGAACACTATGCCCTGGCGCTTCGATTCGCGGCACTTTGCTCGCGAATCGAGGCACCTCCTCTGAACAACTTCAGACTAACCACTCCTAAGCAGTGCGGGCCAGCAGGTGCCGCGCGAGACGCATCGCCGTGACGCGACTGTCCACGACATGCTCGCTGCCAATCAACTTGATGACATCCGCTTTGCGGAGTGTTTGCATCACCTTCTCACTTGCTCCGAAAATCACGATATCGTCGCCATTGCGCAGCAGGTTGATCGTGGCTTCTTCGAGCGTTGCCGCCGCGCTGCTGTCGACAAAAGGCACCTTTGACAAGTCAATCAACAGCACCTCGTTGCTGGGAGTTTGCTGCATGGTGCGCGTGATATCGCGAGCCGTCGCAAAACTGAGTGGGCCTTCCATCTGGAACAGGTAAATCCTGTCTCCCATCGCCGCCAGTATCTCCTGCTCCTCTTCGTCCAGATCCAGGTCCTGTCCGGCGCCAAAGTGAAACTTCACACTCGCCATCTGGGTGTCCGCCATTTTGGCCACCAACAATACGGACGCCATTACAATCCCGACAGCGACTGCCGTAATAAGATCTAGGAAGACGGTAATTAACAGCGTCGTGAGCATGATGACGACGCCGGGTCGTGGAGAGGTCATCACCCGGCGCAAGTTGCGCCAGTCGATGATCTCGATGCCCACGCGCAGCAGGATGCCTCCAAGTACTGCAAGCGGCACATGGCTGACCACAGGCGCGAAGACCAATATCACCAGCAACAGTGTAATCGAATGCGCCGCGCCTGACAGACGTGTCGTTCCTCCGGATCGGATATTGACGAAGGTGCGCATCGTCGCACCCGCACCGGGGGTTGCCCCAACAAATCCTGCAGCCAGATTGCCGATGCCTTGGCCGATCAATTCACGGTTTGAGTCGTGGTGTGTGTGGGTCAGGCTGTCGGCTGCCAATGAGGTCAACAAGGTATCGATAGATCCGAGAAAGGCCAGCATCAGGGCAAATCGAAGGAGTTGCGGCACATCGGCAACTTGCAGACCGGGTAGATGTAATTCCGGAAGTCCACTCGGTAAAGTACCGATGACCGGGGCTCCGGGAAACAACCAGACGCCCACTATCGTACCCAGGATCACGGCCAGTAGCGACGCAGGCACAATGCGGTTGAATCGCCTGGGCATAAAGCTGACTATAAAAAAACTGAAGGCACCCAACGCTAGCGCCTGGGAATTGGGATGCTGCACCATCGACCAGGTGGCGATGAGTTTGGCCAGGTTACTGCCATCGGGTGAGTCATACCCAAGGAGAGCAGCCAGTTGCAGAATGATCACAATGACCCCGATTCCTGACATGAAGCCAGAGACAACCGGCTGCGGCACCAGCTTGATGTAACGACCAAATCCGGCGAGCCCGAAGGCAATCTGGACCAACCCGGCAAGGATAATAACGGTGCAGATCAGGGTAAGATTGCCAGAGAAATAGCCTACGACGCTGGCGACAACAACGGTCATGGGACCGGTAGGACCGGAAATCTGGGAAGCCGTTCCTCCAAATACTGAGGCGAAGAATCCAACCAGAATCGCCCCGTACACACCGGCAAGCGCGCCCAATCCGGAAGCAATACCAAAGGCCAGTGCCAGTGGCAGTGCCACGGCGGCCGCCGTGATACCCCCGAGTACATCGCCCCGCAGCACCGACTTGTCGATCACTGATTTTACCTTATGCACGCGTCGCCGAGCCCCTGACAGGATTCGGTTGGAAATACGGATTGCACACTCACATCCGACAATGCGTATATCGGCAAGCGTGAGCCAACAATTGATGGCGTGCTAGGCGCGCCTTCTGGGCACGGGAAAGAGCAGCAGGAAGCTGGTGCCCTGTCCTGGACGGGAGGCGACGATTATGTGGCCGTTATAGCGATGCACGATACTTTGGAGAATTGCCAGCCCCATGCCAGTACCCTTGTCGGCTTCCTTGGTGGAATAGAACGGCTCGAAGATGTCACGCTGCACCTCGGCACTCATGCCGGTACCGGTATCACTGACCGAGAGCTGGACATAGTCGCCGCTGAACGGTCCTTTGCAGGCGCTGCAGTGGGCTGCATTAAATTCTCAGTAACTCAGGTCGAGTTTGATCTTTCCCTCACCTTCGATGGCGTCGCGCGCGTTGATGAGCAGATTGGCCAATGCCTGCCCGAGGCCTACCGAATCCGCCATCACAGCCGGCAGCCCATTATCGGCGAAGAATTCAATCCGAATTCTGGACGGCATCAGTGGTCCGATGAGAGCCAGCGTATTTTCCACGGCGGAATGCAGGAAAATCGGTTCGATGTGCGAGGGCTTCTCGCGAGAGAACCTGAGCATCTTGTCGATGAGTTCCTTGCCGCGCGACGCACTCGTGCCCACCTTTACCAGAAAGTCCTCGAGCTTCGGATCTTGCGCCGTCTTGCGATTATGCAGGCGCGCGAGATCATTGAAGCCCATCAGGCTGCCGAGGATATTATTGAAATCATGGGTGATACCCGTGACCAACAACCCCATCGTCTCCATTTTCTGCGCGCGCATGAGCTGCATCTCGAGCGCATGTTTCTCACTGACAGACTGTTCACGCCGGATCGACTGCCGCGTATACAGCCACAGGAATCCGGAGAGCAGACAGGTAAACAACACCCCACTCAGAAGTATCAGCCAGGAGGTATAGGGCAACTTGTCATTCATGTAGCCGGCCGCCGGGCTCGCCACAAAGTGCCAGCGCTTGCCCGCAATGGGAATCTCCGCTTAGTAGGCTGCGGGTGGCGCCATCGCCAGCATGCTGCGCGAAGCGCCTTTACCAGGCCCAGACAACTCGGGAAAGCTGAGACTGCGACCCGACGGAATTGTCTCGGCGATTGTCAGCTCGATACCTGGCTCACTCAGCAGACGCTGACCTGCTTCAATGATGGCGGGTATCCGAAACACGCCCACAACCAGACCTACCAGATCTCCTGACGCTGTAGCGGCGTCAACAGAATTGGCGTACAGCGGGCTGATAATCAGAAAACCCGGATCCACTTCTCCGTGCCCCTGTATCAGATTCACCCAATCGGTGGCGGTGGCTTCGCCACTGGCAATCGCCTGTTGCACCGCCATGTGCCTGACCGGGTCTGATCCCAGATCATAGCCAATGGTGGCCTCACCTGAGTCCAGAGGCTGTACAGGATAAATCGGATAGTAGATCGCTCGACGCGAGGCGCGCACCATGGTGCCGTCCGCGGCCCGCTCCCGAATCTCGTAACCGGTCACTCCCTCGGCGCGTCGCGCCTGTTCGAATTCGTCGCGCTCTTCATCACGCACCAGTTGCACCCATTGCAATGCCTGCACACCGGCCAACTCTGATTCGAAGGGTTGCACGAACCCACCGAAACCGGAGCGCGAACTTGCGGCCGAACGGGCGTAGAGTGACTCCATCGATTGCAGGATGAGCCGATGGTTGGTGAGCGCGCGTTGCAGTATCGATGCTTGCAATGCAGCAGTTTGGTCAAATCGAATCTTGACGCTATTGTGCTGGGAGTTGAGAGAAATCAGAAAGGCCGTGAACGAGAACGCTGCCACGACCACGAAGGTGAGCAAAACCGGCAGATATTTGCGAATCACTCCAATGGCCATGCAAGGACTCTCTTGCAAGGACTCCAAAACTTGATGTATGCAATGCAATTTGGGTGCTAGCAATGTAGCACGAGTGCTCACTACCCGTTCGGGGTGATGCAAACGAAACGAGGTTGCACCCGGATTGCAAGCACGCTGCGAAGTCGCAAAGCGATTCACCCGTCGCCGACGAAACGGCTACTTGCTCAGCCCGCAGAATAGTCAAATTCTCTCACTGTGTCTACGAATCGAGGATTGCCTCAGCGGGAGTTGAGCACATTACTTGTACTGCTTTTGGAAGCCCGCCGCCTGGTACCAGGATACTCTGGCCGACTGTCTGCCGTTGCGACTGACTGGCGCTTGCCGGGTCACGCTATCGCCAACAGTGCTAGTGTCTTGCGAGTAGCTTTGGTAGTCTCTTGCCAGCATTAACGAGGGTACGTTATGGGTATTACAGTTCACAGTGGCAGGATTGCATGTTTCGCCGCCTGCGTCGTCTTCGGCATGACTACCGCACTGGCTCAATCTCCTGCGAGCCTGAAGATGATCGAGAATCTGCAGAACCTGCGTTTCGATCAACTCGGCAATCCCCAGATCCAATCGAATTCACTGACACCCGTCAAGAGCACAATCGACAAGCCACACCGCATACTCATTATTCCCGTACAGTATTCCAATCGACGTTTCGATCGCTTCAGTGGCGAAGCCGATGCCGATCGCAAGAACCAGGAATATATACAGGACCTGCTGTTTTCCGATGATTTGGACAATCCCAAAACGGATACCCTGACTCACTATTACTACCATCAATCAAGAGGACGCTACCTCGTAACCGGCGAAGTATTCCCGCTTGTCACCGTCGACAAACCCTCTGAATATTATGGCGAGCCCATCCAGAACTCTGACGGCACCTGGCGTAATGACGTCCGTTCCGAAGAACTGGTAGAAGATGCACTCGCCGCCGCCTATGCCCTGCAACCGGATTTCCCCTGGGCCGAATTCGATGTGTGGGATCCACTCGATTACGATGGCGACAAGGTATTTGCCGAACCCGACGGATACATCGACCATTTTGTGCTGATGTATGCCGGCAATGGTCAGTCTTCCTGTCAGGGGCTGTACAACCTGGGACTAAAGTTCACTGTTGACGCCCCCTCTAATCAGTACGAACTGCTGCAAGCGCAGGAACAGGAATGCGCGCAGCGCATCTGGGCGCACCGCTCTTATCACACTGCAAACAACGGCAAGGGACCGATGGTGGAAGGCTTTATGAATCGTCGTGGTGGCGTACCACTGCGCGAGGGGCTTTGGGTGCTGGACTATAATATGCAGGAGGAATACACCGAACTGTCGACGTTCATTCACGAGTTTGGACATTCCCTCGGCTTACCGGACATCTATGCGGCCAACACGAATAATTCGACTGCCTCCTGGGAGGCGATGAGCTCCACTGCCAGCCCAGTTCCCCAGGAACTCAGCTCGTGGTCGCGGATGCAGCTCGGCTGGCTGGAACCCTGCATGATCACACCCCGTAGCGCCGGCGGCACCAAGGTGCAATCAGTCTACCTGAAGACGATGAACGACTGGACACCGGGTGGCGCGACCGAAGCCGGGGTCTGCGACAGCGCCATGGTCATCCTGCCTCCGAAGATCAAAGAACTGCGGATGGGACCCTTGACTGCAATCAACGGGCTGCAGGCGGCATATACCGGCCAGGGCAATGACATGAACAACTTGTTGTCGCGGCATTTCGACTTGCGCGGCGCAGGAACAGGCCCGGTTACCCTTGAATTCGATACGTGGTTCAAAATCGAGACCGACTGGGACTACCTATATGTGGAGGTTTCCACCGATGGCGAAAACTACACGCGTCTCATGCCGACCGACAAAAACGCACCGTCGGACACCGATAGCATCATGCCCTCCCAACGTGGGCACGATGGTCCCGGTACCATTCCTGGATTCACCGGACGCAGCGGTGACCGTGACGGCGATGGTCGCGTCGAGTCAGCCGCTGGTTGTGACGTGAATCGAGCCCGCGAGCTGGCCGAGGACCGTATCGGGAATGAAGAGGTCGATCCGTGTGAGAACTCACAATGGATTCACGCCGAGCTCGATCTGTCTGCGTACGCCGGACAGCAGATTGAGTTGCGCTTTCACTACTTCACCGATCTGGCAGCGGTTGAAGACGGCGCTCTCGTAGACAATGTCGAGATCAAGGCTCTCGGTTATCGGGATGACTTTGAAAACAGCGAATTCCAGGGCTGGAGTGTGGAAGGCTTCTCGCTCAGCAGCGGCAGTCACGACATCGTCGTGCCCCATTATTACCTGCTAGAGTATCGAGATCCGTACGAGGCGTTTGCGAATTCCCATAACTACGACGAGAACATCTCCAAACCGGGCCTGTCATTTTTCAATGACCCCGACTCCGGCGAGATGAAAGCGGTAAGCTTCCGTTACCGGCCTGGTGTACTCCTGTGGTACGCGAATGGCTCGTACATGTGGAGTCAGAATGACCCCAGCCAGTTTGGACCCGGCAATGGCTTCCTGCTGTTGGTTGACTCCACTCCTCAGGAATTCGAGCTACCGCAGATTCCCGAGACTTACTACAAGGACGATGAGGGTTGGCGCTTCTATGACTTCAATGAAGATGCCCAGGCTACGTTGCGACAAGGCTTCCTCGATGTAATGTGCTTCCAGCGCCGCAAGGAATACTATCCGGTAGACCTCAGCGACGCCGATCGTGCCGCCTGCGGAGACAGCGATTCGCCTCCCGGTGAATCCATTACCTTCGAAGGTCGACAATTGATCTATGGTTATACACTGATTAATGAAATGCTGCCCGGAGCCACCCGTGATCCGTACAAATCCATGAGCACGCTGTATGACTTCCGACTAGGCAGAGAAGGCATCACGTATCGGCTCTACGATCGCATGTTACGTAACGCCCATTCCGCAGACGCCCCCTTCGCGTTGGACGACTTTCCCAACGGCGTCCAGTTCTGGGGTATCGAGGATGGAGAGATGCGCACGACTGACGGCAGGCCGTTCAAGGCAGTCAACCACTTCGATGATGCCGATACCAGCCGCTATTTGAACCCGCATCTGCCCTTTGGCAGTGCGAGCGTGCCGGCAGCCGGCCTCAGTTTCACACTGGCAGAACCTGGCGCCGATGCGCCGCCCAGCGCGAAAGTCAAAGTCTATTTTTCCTGGGAGCACTAGTCCCGTTCGCGGGCCGCGGATAACGGCATGTTCACATGGCTTGAAAATACCCCGGTGGCAATCTGGGTGGGGGTGTCGTTGTGGGGCTACCCGCTGCTCCTGAGTCTGCACGTCATCGGTCTTGCCGTGGTTGTCGGCATCTTCGCCACCCGAGATCTGCGCCTTTTAGGCCTGTTTCCCGGCCTGCATCCGGCGGCGTTCCTGCCGTTGGGCAAACTCGGCTGGATCGGCTTCATCATCAATGCCCTGTCTGGCATCCTGTTATTCACGTCCCAGGCTGTCACGTTTGCCAATAACACGGCGTTCCTGATAAAGATCAGCTGCATTGTCGTCGGCATGGTGCTGGCGGGACTTATCCAGTCGCGCTTGCGGGGCGAACTTGCCGCCAGTCGAGACCAAGTGTCGATCAGTAGCTCCACGCGACTGATCGCCCTGTGTTCACTTACAGTCTGGGCGGCAGCGATTATCGCCGGCCGCCTGATAGCCTACTTGTAGCGGGGAGTACTGATGCTCGTCCCTCTCGCAGAATTCCTGCTCGGCTCTCCCCTCAATGCATGGATCCAGGCTACGTACTGGGTCTGGCCAGTACTGGAGATTACGCATTTCATCGGCCTGTCACTGCTACTCGGTGGCCTCATCGTCATCGATCTGCGCATGGCGGGTCACTTCCGAAACCTTGACCCAGTCGCGACACATCAGCTGTTACCACTGGTCTTCCTCGGCTTTGGCCTGAACGCCACAACGGGCATCCTGTTCTTCTACGGGGACCCGATGCGCTATGCGATCAACATCGGTTTTCAAATCAAGATGCTGCTGGTCTTGTTGGCCGGCCTCAATGCTCTGCTTTACTACTGGAAACTCGCACCGGTAATCACTGCGTGGGGCCCGGCCGCTCCGGCCACACCGTTGGCACGCACCGTTGCGTATCTTTCACTCGCGCTATGGACCGGCGTATTGGTTTGCGGCCGACTGATTCCCTACGTGGGCACAGGCTAGCCACAAGCCTCTATCCCTTCCGAATTCTCATGACGGATTCTCTCCTGCAAATGGCCAGCGTGCCGGTATCTCGCTGTTGAGATTTACCGGCCGGATTCTCCGGCAAGGATTACAGGTAAGGTACCAGTGAGTTTTACAGGATCGGCATCTGTGCGGGCCAGTAAGGACCGGTATTGTGTGCAAACGCGCCGGGGCTTATTTGGGGACGAAGATACGGGCGATGGTTTCATCATCATGAAACATGAGGTGTTTCATCGCTGCCGCGACGTGCAAGAGCACCAAACCTGCCAGCACTTTCGCCGCCGTCGAATGAAACAGGAGCGCCATCTGGACTACTGCTGTGCGTTCCGGCAACAACCAGGCCATCAAGGGACCAGTCAACAGCGAAATTGTGAGGGTTGCCAACATCACATAGTGCGCGAACTTGGCGAGTCGATGAGTCGCGGCAGACTGACCATTCACCTGGGGATGCCCCGAGACAACCCGCCAGCCGATGCGTATTGCCAGCGGAATCCAGGCCATCAGCCCGAGGGTGATATGCAGACTGCGTCGGGCATCGATAGCGTCGGCTGACTGATACATGATGCTCATGCCAACGAACCATAGAACGATTATCAGTAAGGCGGTGCCCCAGTGCAGACCGATCGAAATCCAGCCGAAGGAATTCGACTTGTCGTACCAGGCGGGAAGTTCGCGCAACGGAGTATGCGGGGCTGGAGCGGAATTCAATGCAGCACCAACCCCGATCGGCTATTTGTACTTGGAGGGGAAGAAGCGAAGCATGGCCCGTGAAGATTCCGCGTCACATTCGTAAGCGGCAATCTTGTATCCTGCCCGCGCCGGAATCCAACGTGTTGTGTATGACGTCGGTTCCAGCAGGAACATCGGATCTTCCACAGTCACCGTCACGCGCAAGTCTTCACCATCACGCCAGTAGCGCTCGGTCACCTTCTTCTGAGAAGACGACGGGATGCCGTTATAGTCGTCGAAGCCAGCGATATCAAACACGAAATGTGTGGTGGTCACATACAGGGAGTCACCTTCGTAATATCCCACCGAAAAACCCTGGATACTGAAGTCCACAGCCGTTGGTTCGCGACCGTCTAACCAGACGGTGCGCAGCTGATCATCTTTCTCGTAACGGAACAGGACCCGATCGGGCCACTGCGTCACTTCCATGTGATAAGGATCGTACTGGATAGCAGGAGACGACGCGGGCTGACAATCGTACTTGGGAGCCATGATCTCTTCCCATACCTGCTGATAGGCGAGACCTCGCTCATTAAGCTTCGGAAAATTATCCTCGCCCCAGGGGATCGTCTCCCCATTGACCGGACGCGCACGCCCGCCACCATCCCACACGCCTTCAAGGTCCGGCACACTGGATTGGGCGAACACTGTCGTCATGGCACAGGCCATGACGCCCAGTACAAACGACTTCACACTGATTTCTCTCAAGCGACGAGCGGGTGTTATTGTTTTCATGGGTTTTCCTGCTGCGGATCCGGTTAAAAAGACGCGACCCAGGTTCTCGGACGGCTCTGGCCAGCGAGACCGGAGCCGCACGCACCTGTCGGTGGGGCTAACTCAGCGTGGCGGAGTGACTTCTTCGACACGACCACCGGCGACTATCGGGCTGCCATCGGCACGCGTCATGCGCCGACCAAGCACTCCCTTGGCGCCTTCACCGCGGGCGGGCGGTCCTGTGACCTTGACAACCATGCCCACAGGCAGGGTATCCGGAGTCCATCCGGTGCGCTGCAGACTCACCGGCGCGCCCAGTTCCACCTGCCACTCGGCAGTGGTGCCACTGGCTTCAGTGACATTCAGATAGAGAAAGGCGTGGGGGTTTCTGAAAATAAACTTGGACACGGTCCCTTCAAGTTCGACACTCTGAGATGAATCGTAGAAGGGTGCACTCGAATGGTGGGCAATTGCCGGGGTGGCCAGTACCGCAACACCGGTCAAAATGGCAACCGCAGCGGCGACGAGTCTGTTACGCATGGGCATGTTTCTCTCCTGCTGCCGGGACGGCATGGGGTTCTTGTAATTTGTCCGAAGCGTAGTAAGTATCGTGTCAATAGTCAACGCCATCACTCACGGCAGATGGGCCTTGGCGACAGTTCAGACCGGTGTCCAGTTGGCACGCAGGTAGTTCACAACGGCGTCGTTCAGGTTGCTGCCAATGACTTCATGGGCATGGGCTTTCACCTGTGCCTGCGCATTCTCCACCGCCACTGCAAGATCGGCAGCCTGGAACATCTTGATGTCATTCTTGTTGTCCCCGAACACAACGACGCGGGAATCCTTTAGATCCTGGTGTGCCTGCAGCACTTTTATGGCCTGATCCTTACTGGCCCGTCGATCGTGCACCGTCAGCCAATACCAGCCCGGCGAGTACTGGTTCTCATACTGGTGTATTTCAACCTCGGTGCCGAAGCGGCTGATTAGGTCAGCTTCCAGCGCATCCAGCACCTCACCGCGGTGGATGATCGTAATACAGGTCACCGCATCATTGCGCGCCAGCAGATATCGGGGTTGATGGCGGAA
>Ga0222714_10005163_pt1 | contig 12502 bp, 11 predicted proteins | sample C33_3DmetaG_FD_165048 | JGI IMG/M metagenome (GOLD analysis project Ga0222714, IMG submission 165048) | Estuarine water microbial communities from San Francisco Bay, California, United States - C33_3D | ecosystem: Environmental > Aquatic > Marine > Unclassified | place: USA: California... | reverse complement strand
ATTCTAGACTTTGAAGGTGAAGCAAAAATAACATTGTGTAGATTCTTAATGTTAATGCCTGTACTAAACGTACCATATGAAGCCACAATAATTGCATTATTTTCTCTTTCGGTGATTTCTCTTACTAATTCTCTTTTTTCTGCATCCACTCCACCATGGACATAAAAAACTTTACGGCCATCCTTTGCAGAATTATTTATTGATTCGTATAAAGGTTGTCCATGAGTTTCTACTCTTGAAAAGAGTACAAGAGTATTTCCAGTAAGATCCAATGCAAGATTCTTAATGAAATTATTTCTTTTTGGATGACCAATAATAAATTGAACCTCATCCTCAAAGTTCTCAAATGTCTGTGGATTATGTTTGAGGATAATGATTTTGATTTGAAGTTTTGAAAGGTGTCCTTTATCAATAAGTTCTTTAGTTTGAGTAACTTTGTATGATGGGCCAAATAATCCTTCCAGAACCCACTTGTGTGTCTGAGTTCCGTCAAGAGTTCCAGTGAATCCAAATCTATATTTCGTATTATCCATCTTGGTCATGATACCAACCAAAGACTTTGATTTGAATTGATGCGCTTCATCTCCGATAACTACATCAAACGCATCGTAGAACCCTCTAGGCAGTTTGTAGATGGACTGCCAGGTGGTAATGACTACAGGAAACTCATTCGTCTTCTCACGACCACTGTAGATGCGGTGGCAAAAGTCCTCAGCGTTCCACCCGTAATCCTGGAAGTCTTTGAACATCTGTTCAACTAGAGAGGTTGTGGGAACCACTAGAAGTATCTTTTGATCTCTTTCTGCAAAATATCTAACAATAGAGTAAATCATGAGTGACTTACCCGATGCAGTTGGTGAAATTAAAAGTTTGCGGTTATATTTTAATGCATCAAAAACTGCATCAACTTGATAATCTCTGGGTTTGTGCTTTGAGATACGAGTCATGTAGTCCTTGACTCCTTCATAAGAGATCATCTCATTCTCTTCTAAAGGAGTTCCATAGAACTTATTGTTTTTAAATTCTACTTTATAGTCCCATTTTTTAGCCCAAGATACAACTTTATCAAGAAGACCAACATAGATCTCTCCTGTATGTGTTGAGAAAAGACGAATCTTACCATCCCAATACTTACTTCTGTACTGAGGCATAAACTTAGCCCCAGGTACGTCAAAAGTAAAGTGTTCTGATAGTTCCTGATAGATGTGTGGTTCTGCCTCAATCTTCAGAAAAACTTCGTTCTTTTTCGCAATTACAATATCAGTCATAACCTCTAATAAATTTCTGCCACTCAATGGCATTTTTCAACTGGTATGTTCTATTTAATATAGTTTTAATAATGCTATCCAGATAATTAAGCATCATCTGATAGTATTCAATTTTGGTCAGACACTTAATTAAATCTTCATCAGCATCCATGTACTTATCCAAATCTGGTTTAAGTACCTTATGATCAAAAGGTTTTTCTACATATACTTCTGGTTCGGCTTTGCCTGTGTAGTATTGCCACTTTTCTTTTTTTAAAATCTTATACTTATTTTCCTGGGCTTTCTTTAGAGTCAGGATATTATTGAATAACTTATAATATTTTGCATGAAGACTTGGAATCTTTGTAGATTCTATGTGGAGATTGTCTTCATCAATTTTTGAATCTTCTTCCCAAAGTTTTTGAATTTCATCCAGGTTCATAGTTGAAAATTTTATAAAGAACATACTTAAAGGTTACTGTAGCCACCGCATATTGGACATCAGTTTGAGTGGCATCAAAGTCAATATCAGAAAGAGATGTTGGGAACATTCCCTGAAATTTTACCAATGTTGATGGTTGAAAATTACTATTGTAGATAATCAAAGTTCCATCTGAGATATTAGGATCTTGATTGGGATTATTGGGATCACTTTGTTTCCATTCCGAGTACTCGTAAATACTCTCTGGATATCCAAGTCCTCTCATCCAATTTTGGATTGTGGTATAGTTTTCCAAATTTTCGTCAATATTGAAAGTTAAACGAAAATCTTCAAAAATCAGTTTATCTCCTGGAATGGGGATGTCTTTCAGATATGTTGGTTGAATAGCAACTCCAAGATTGATTCCAGGAACATTTGCTGATTTCGAAAAGAAATCTACTTTCGGTGCCCTAGTTAAATTAAATTTAAATCCGGATGTGGATAAAAAATTTCTATTTGTTATTTGATTACTAAAAACACCAGACATTGTTTTTACTTTTATTTATCCATAAAAAAAGAGACCCTTTCGGGTCTCTTGATCGAGTTGTGAAATGGATCACATAAGGTTGGAAACCTTGACTCTTCTGTAGTAGCGGTTTGCATTGAGGCGGAGTCTTCCGAGTCCCTGATCGGTTCCTTCTGCAAATGGGTTAGCAACAATACCATAACGGGTCTTGAAGCCAATTTTTGGTTGGAAGGTGTCCTGACCGACGGCACGAACCATCTGGAGAGGAACATATGGGCAATAGAAGATACCAGCGTCATATGCGCTAGAACCCTTATAACCTACAACGTAGTACTGATCAGCAGCAACGTTAGCAGCATATGGGTCAATGTATACCTTGTACTTACCTTGGAGAACACCAGCGAAGGTATTACCAGTGTCATCAACGTTAAGGTTAGCGTTGAGTGCAGGGGTGTAATCAAGTACACCAGCCATGGTTAGAGCGGAAGCAACGTCTGCAGAGCAGATGATGGTGTTGCCCTTTCCTCTACGAGTTCTTTGAGCAATAGCGTTTGCATCACGCTCAATCTGGAAGAGTAGACCCTTGAACTTCTCAACAGACCAACGACCGTTGGAGTCAACGTCAAGGTCAAATACACCAGCGGTAGCAGTGTTAACAGCAGCACCTTGCTCAGCAACCTTATAGATGGTTCTGATAACTTCTCTGTTGATTTCAGCGAGGATCTCAGTGGAGAGAATGTTAGCAAGTTCGGCTTCTGCGTTTAGACCATGAATTGCCTTGAGGTCTTGAGCGAGCTCTAGGGAGTACTCAGCCTTGAGGGCGCGTGACTTAGCAGTTACGGTAACCTTCTCGATGCTGAATGCCATCTGATTGAAGGCATTAGCAGCAGCATCTCCAAGAGCTTCCGAATCACCAGTGGTCATACCCTGACCAACGTTATATGGTGATGGGTTGGTGGTAGCGGTTCCAACTGGGTTGAGAACGTTAGGATTGGTTCCATCCTGGTTGGTTGTACCGAAACCAACGAGACCATCGGAGAATCCGTTGGAAAGGTTACGGCTGTTGTTCTGACCAGAGAAGGTGGTATCGACTTCATCGAAGAAGGTCTCAGTACCAGACTGGTTATCGTAGCGGGAACGCATTGCAAAGATGAGTCCAGTAGGACCACTCATTGGTTGAACGCCACAGATGTCATAAGCAATGAGGTTAGGCATTGCACGACGAATGAGGCTGATTAGAACTGGGTCGAAACCAGCAACTGGACCACCAGCGGTAGCTGAACCAGAGAAACCACCAGTACCAGCAGAGTTAACTGGGGAAGCTTCGCCAAGGAACTCAGCGGACTCACGGAGTTCTCTTTCTTGGTTCTCTAGAAGTTGTGCAGTTACTGCACGTCTGTGGGAGTCTTTGATACCACCTAGACCATCGAAGTCTAGGACTGGAGCCCACTTCTCCATTAAGTGTTGTGAATTAATTCCGTCCATTTTAGTTTGATACCTCGTTTTAAGTGTTGTTAAACTGCGGTTTGAGTATTATCTAGAAATCACTTTTTAGCAACGTTGGAAAGCGCTCTTAAATAAGCATCCATAGATGGTGAATGAGTCACCTCTTGGAAATTAGCTTCTTCTTGTAGATTTTCCGTTTCGTCAGCTGGAGCACTAGTGTGTTCTGGGAAGTATGACTTCCTTAGAGTTACTAGTTTCTCACGATAGTTCGCTTCACTCTCAAACTCAACACTTTCTGCAAGGCTTGCAAACTTATCCTTTTGGGATAGTGCGAGACCCTCAGCAACTTCACCAAAAATTCTGTCAGCAGAACTTTCGGAGAGCTTTTGATTAAGAGCAATATTGCGCTCAATCTGCTCGTTGAGTTTTGTCTCCATATCATCAAGTTTTTGTACCATGCTCTCTAGTACATCATATTTCTCTTCAGGCATTGATACATAATGTGCTTCAAAAAGATTCTTCATGCCATCCATGAAGGACTCGGTAATTTCAGTTTTGAGTCCACTCTCAACAGCGAGAGCATTCTCTTCTAACCACTCGGATGCAACATACTCTAGGTATGAGTCAACACGCTCGGTTAGTTCTAGTTTGATTTCTTCAATCTCTTCTGCAAGAGCAGCAGCATAGTGCTCTTCTAGAGTTGATTGAATTTCTTGAGTCTTAGCGTGAAGGGCAGCCTCAAATACGAGTTTTGCCTTCTCTCTAAACTCTTCGGAGAGATCTTCGTCACCGGATAGAAGAGCTTCTACATCTTCACCAATGAGATCATCTAGATCTTCTTGGTCTTCAGTAACTTCTTCTTCCACTACTTCTTCAGTTGCAACTTCTTCAGCTTCTGCAACTAGCTCTTCATCAGACTCCTCAACTTCTTCAGGAACTGAAACTGGAGTTGCACTCGTGTGAGGAGCTTCTGCTGCAGCTGCTTTAGCATTTACAACGTCCTTAACTTGCTTAAGGGTTGCTCCAGGAGTTTTCAGCATATTGCTGTTATCATCTGGCTTGCTGTTTTCTGGAGTAGGGCCTCCAAGATCTTCCCAAGCACCTGTTTGACCAGGAGTTGCAACTGGAGTTGCACTCGTGTGAGGAGCTTCCGCTGCAGCTGCATTAGCATTTACAGCGGTTTTGGATTGTGAAGTGCCTGCATCCATTTCTTGTAAATTTTTACCACGGGACATTTGTACTCTCCGATTACCTTTAGTATAATCTGTATTTATTTATAAATTATAGATTTGACAAAAACTCTTGGAACAGATTTAACTTCTGTTCGTCAAGTCTTCTTTGGTCTATAAGTGTATTTATTCTTTTTTGGGTTCTTTCTGCAAGTTGTTCACGAAGAATTCCTCCATCCCAAACCCACTCTTTTCCTTCCATGATTCCTGAAACAAAAGCATCAGGAGCAGAAGGATCGGCAACGATATCAGCCGCAGTTGCTAACATGAAATCTTCACCAACAATTTTGTGACCTTCACTCGTTGTTTGAAGTGAACCAACACCACGAGAAGAAACGCCGAGCATTACGCCTTCATCGAGAAGAGAAGATGCAATTTTGCCCATTGGAGTATTCAGAATTTGTGCCTTACCTACAAAATTATTTCCTTCCTGAACAAGCGAAGTAATTTTGTGAGAAACACGATCAAGATTGACGGTAGGGCCATCAGGATGTCCAAGTTCTCCAAGAGCACGACCCTTATTAACGAATTGCTCACAATAACGATCTACTTCACGGGACAGAACATTAATGGGATACATTCTTCCATTACGGTTCTTAATTTCTCCCTGAAGGAATACTCCCTCAATGTAAAGTTTTTTGCTAGCACCTTTTCCTTCGGTGATAATCTTTACATTCGTTACTTCTTCGGTAATTAGTTTCATGGTTCTTAGTTGGTGAGTCCTACTTTAGTGGCTAATACTGATGCAGAAGATGCAAAGATCACATCAGTTGAGGCTTTCTGAAGAAATTCAACAGAAGCATCTGGCATAGTAAATGTAGAAGTTGTTGCAGCGCCAACAGCAGTTGAAATACTTACTGTAGCCGCAGCACCAGAACCATTATAAAGTCTTACGCAAGTTGCTTCACTAATACTGGAAGCAGTTCCTGCTGTTGTTGGCATCGCAACTTCTGCTGCAATTATTTTTGTTCTTTGCATTGTTATAATAAAGTCCTATAATAGTTATTTATTATTCTGCGTCTTCTTCGTAGTCTTCTTCATAGTCTTCAGGCTCATCTTCGTAAGAAACTTCATCAGACTCTTCTTCTGTTTCTGGTTGACCAAAAATTGAAGAAGCTACAACAGGTCTAATAATCTCAATGTTTTCTGCAGATTTTGCCATTAAAATTTCTTTAATTCGGTCACTAATATCTGCAGGAGATTCATTAGAAACCATCATGTCAATAAGATCATCCATTTTTAAAAGTTCAGTGTTTACTTAAGGGTATTTATTAGATTCTGCCACCTTTAGGCATTGTTGCTTTTGGAGCTTCTTGAGTTGGAGGCATTTCTGCAACTGCAGTGTCAGCTTCTGGACTCATTGGAACTTCTCCCATTGCAGGTTGTTCTGCTGGTGGTTCTTGTCCAACTGGAAGTCCTGTATTTGGATCAACGTCTGGAGGGATTATGCCAGCTTCTTTTTCCGCAATAATTTGTTGATCAATTTCAACAATTTCTGCATCAGTTTGTTTTAGAACATTTCTTCTGATATAATCAACAGAGAAATATTTTCCAACATAAGGTTCTGCAACTGCAAGAACATTCAATCTATTTTGAATAAGTTCTGCTTCTTTTAACTCTGCAAAATGATTGTCATATACAAAGTCAAACTGAATGTGATCTGATAGAACTTTCCAATCTTCTGGAGTAACGATATTTTTTAAGATAAGTTGAGTCTTCAACATATCCATGAAGAGATGTGAAAATCTCTTTCTCATTCTCCCAACAAACTTTGTGAATTTGATTTCGTCTCTTAGAATCTCAGAAGAACGACCAAGGTTGAATCCACCCTCTCCACCTAGACGAGACTCGGGAACTCCAAGAGCTCTGAAAAGTTTCTTCTGGAAGTAATTAACATCAGAAAGTTCTCCAAGATTTTGTCCACCAGGAAGTGTGGAAATTTCCGTTCCTCTACCACCCTCTCTTCTTGGAAGCCAAAAGTCTTCCAACATGGACATCATCTTCTTATCGTCACGGATCTCTCCAGTGTTCGCATCGTATACCAACTTATTACGATAACGAGTCATAACATCACGGAGATATTGCTCCGCTTTGATTTTTGGAAGATTACCTACATCAATGTAGAAAATTCTTCTTTCTGGGGCTCTTGATAATCTGTAGATAACGAGAGAATCCTCAATCATTCTAAGTTGATTGAGTGCCTTGATTGCTTTGTGGAGATATGAAAGAACTACTTGTTTGTTTCTATCTACCAAACCGGAATGAACATAAGTGATGGCATCTTTGGAGATTCTTGCAGCACCACCTACAGCATTTTTAAATGAACTGGTTCTTTGTCCACCTCTGGTATTTGGATCGTATTCATAAAACTCCTCTACTTCGGGAGTTGACATATTATTAATTCCAACTTTATCTCCAGCAACCATAAAAGATGGATTCAAAACATGCTTTCCATCTTTTTTAATTTTCCTTACAAGTTTGATCTTCATTGGATCAATATATCTAACCTCTTTAATTCCTTCTTGAGGTTTTTCTAGATCAATAACTTTATGGTAGTAGATTCTTCCATCCACATACCAATTTCTCATAATCTCATGACATCTCTTATCAAAATCTAAGACTTCTTTAATGTATTTAAATTCTTGTCTGATAATATCTTTTAACTTATCTGAAGCTGGAACATTTTGCAAATCAATCTGAACCGGAGAATCATTCTGGTCGGAAACGATTGCCTCGTTAATAATATCTTCAATAGCCCCATCAACCTCTGGATGGATAGCCATTTCACGATATCTTTTGATTAAATCATACTCGGACTTATAAACTCCTTCAATATCAACGTATTGTCCATAAAAACCACTAGACACATAAAAGTCCGAAGAATCTTCTTGATTCTCCGGAACAGGAGAGACGATAGACTTTTTAGATCCATCGTCCCCCGAGTCTTGGATTTTGAAACCAAATAATTTAGGCATTACTCAAGTGTAAACTCTGTTTCTACTATTTATAGAGGGTTCAATACTTGAGGATCTGTTCCTAGTTGTGTATTACCAGAAGAATCAAGAGCATCCCACCACTGAACCTGAAGATCTACGGTGAATTCTTCAATAGTATCAGTAGAATCATAAGAAAGATCAATTGCACTTACTGAAGTTGGGAAAATTCCGTAGAACTTATATGCTTTAAGAACTGGGATAGAATCACCACTACTTGTTATAGTTGGGTTTGCTACGTTTGAATTTGCAGAACTTACTGAAGATCTACCAAATTGTTTGACGATCGCATCTCTTTGATACTGAGCTGGGTTAATCAAACCAGAGTTATCATCATGTTTGTTGATGGCGTTCATCCATCTTTCGAAAGCTGTTCTGATTGAGAAATCAACATCATTGATTACTGTGATTGTCCAGGTATCAAATGTTCTGTCTCCTGCAATTTTTAGTTCTCTTCCTCTAAAAGGAACATTAATCACTCCAACGGTAGAAGCTGGAAGATTTGCAGTTTTGATCATGAATCTGGATAGTTCACTCACAGTTCTTGTGTTATCATTTGCCTCATTTGATTGATTGGATGAAGTAGCAAAAGTAGGAAAGTTCAATTCTACTTCAAAAAGGTTTGGTCTAGCCGCACCACCAATCAGTCTGGCTTTAAAATCTTCTAAAGTTCTAGAACTGAAGCTTGGTGTGTTTGAAAATGCCATTTTCGGTTACCTCGATAGGGATTGATGTTTTAATTTAGAATTAAACGGTTCCAACAACCTCTTCAAAGCTAACTCCAGTTCTGTTAGCAACGAAGGTTAGACCAATGAAGTTAATCGATCTTGCTGGTTTTACGAAAATATCAGCCCTAAACTGATTTGCGTCAATAACATCTGGGGTGTTATTTGACTCGTCACATACTACGAGGAAGTCTGTAATTCCTCTCTTAGCCTTTACATCACGGAGGTAAGGTTCTACGATATTGACGAAATTGGTTCTTGTGATTACATCATTGAACTCGAATAGTTGAGCTCTTGCAGCTCTTTGGATCGTTTCTTCAATTGTTAAGAATAAACGACGAACATTGATTCTATCAAACGCTGATGCATAGGATAGACCAGTCTTATCTCCGAAAAGAATGATTCCAGATCCTGGGGAGAAGATAACTGGGTTAATTCTCTTAGGATATAGGAGATCTCTTTGAGCTTGTGTTGGATTATATGCAAGTTTAACTGCATTATTGATAGTTCCTCTTGAAGAACCTGCTGGAGAGAACCATGGATAGTTATTGATGGATGTTCTTGCCATCAATCCAGCAATATCGCCATTCAGAGGAATATATCTGAACACATTATTGAATCTATCAAACATATACTTGTATCCAGAATCGAATACTGCATATGAACTTGATGGAACGGAATCATAGAACTTAATGATATTATTTGTTTGTGTATCAGAATTTGTTACATTAATTACTCCAGATCTTTCTGGTGAAATTGTAACCACACAATCTTTTCTCGCTTCAGCAATAGAAATTAGTCTGTTTGCTTTTGCTTGTGCTTCAAATATTGTTTGACCGCCACTTGGTCCACCAATAATAAAGTTTACTCTATATTCTGCTGGGTTAGAAAGAATTTCATATGACTCAATAATTTTGGAGAGTTCTGCTGACATTGCTCCACCAGAACCATAATCAACACCACCAGTTAGAGTATATGACTTGGAACCAACTACACCGAAATTAATTCCGGTTGTTTCTTGTCCCCATGAAATACTTCCACCACTCTTGACTGCATATCCGTCCAGAGATGTATAATCTGCTCCTGTGATGGAATCGACCGTTCCAGCGTAGATATACTGTGAATTATTTGATAGATAATCTTTGTAATAGATATTCTCTGATGGAGAAATTCTTGCGTCGGAAGCTTTAGATAGATTTGTGAATTTTTCAAGAATGTTTCCGGCTACTCCACTTACTGATCCCTTATCATCAACAACAACTACGTGCATCTCATCATTTAATGAGGATCTTTCGGAAGCGTACTGAGAAGTTCCTGGTTTTGGAGCAATATTCTTCCAATAAACTGTTGTATTGTCTAGACCCAAAGTTTGTTGTTCGTACCAATCGACGACGGCGTTTCTGTCCTCACTTGCATACAAACCTTCACCATATCCTAGAGTTCCATCTAGGGCATTTCTTGTGTATGTAACAACAAGAGTTGTTGATGCAAAGGAAACAGGTGCTGCAGTTTCTACTGTAATTGCACCAGTGGTAACTCCAACTACTCTAGTTTTAAACTCACTGTTTAGTGTTTGGATTAGGTCTCCGGTTTGGACATCGCCAAGTAAAGATACCAATCTTTGACCAATCTCAATAACTGTAGATCCTACTCCGACTGTACCGCCATCAGTAAATCTTACCTTTTCGAGAGAATTTGCAACTCCAACGTTGTTAAAGATTTGGTAATATGCACCTTGTCCGGCAAAATTTGTTGCAGCAAGAATTCTATTTAATGCATTATCTGAATAAGTTACAGGAACAGAAATTCCTGTAGCAACATCAAATCTGCTTACGATTTTTACATCGATACTTCCTTCATTGACTTTGGTAATAATACCTTTAATATATCCTGTGAAGTTCTCAACGGCTCCAGCAGATGTTACATATGAAGTGATAATTCCACATGTAATTGCATAACCAACGTTAAGTCCAAAAGTTCCGATGGAAATTCTTTGATCCGCTGCAGCGTCAATGACACAAACTTTCACATCATTTGACCATGATCCAGCTTCTTTAGATGCATATAACCAATCGCTTGGAGACTGATAATTATTGATATAATCTTCTTGAGACTTAATCTTTAGAGAAACTGGCCCAGCAACTGGTGCATGAGCATTTACTAGGTCATCATCATCAGTTCTAATGACTCTAAGCGTTCCACCATATGATAGATACGAAGAAGCGGTTAACCAATATTCGTATTGAGCATCTCTACTTGATGGCTTACCAAATTTCTTTACTAGATCCTGTTCAGTTTCTACTAAAACAGGAACATTAATAGGTCCTCTAGCGAATGGACCGGCGATGGCGCCCACTTGATCGTTTACTGCATCAATTCTGCCTACAGTAAGATCAACTTCCCTAACTTTAACGCCTGGTGATACTAAGTTTAGCGACATGTCTTTTCCTCTAAAGAAGTTTCAACTTGACTACAAATATTTATTATTTGCTAACTTTACATTGGGGAAACCGCTAATGAACAAGTTTACCAGTCCGGATAACGCCAACGAAGGTCATCTTGTTGGTATTTTTTTGTTTGTTGGCGTTTATTGGTAATTCTTTTTATCGTACATATTTTGCACTCATATGAATACGCAGATGGTATATCCCCTCTCCCCTTTCTAGTTAAATAAAATCCATCTATAAGGTCTTTGATCTCTCCACAAACTCTACACTTCCTTTCGGTAAGAAATAAATGTTCTATCTCAAATTGATCATCGATATCCATTATCTGTAATCCCACATATATTGACTATCGCCATATTCGTCAACATGCCAACGATTTCCGGAATCATCAACAAAACTCTCACCACCATCTAAACCATCTGAGATAAATCCAAAGGGAGCCATATCCTGTTCAATTTGGTTTCGTTGTTCTTCGTAAATTCTCTTGCGGACATCGTTATCCGTCATTTCTTTGAAATATGGTTGCATGACCAACCATGCAAATATAACCAGACACATTGCTAGGTCATCATTACAACCATCTTCAGCCTCAAATGAATTTGCCTTTTGGATAAAGGTAGTCAATTCGCTAATTACATCATAGTCATTGATTAGTAACTTATCATCTTCAATCAATGTCTTAAGATTCATGCATCCAACTTTCTTGACATTCTTGGACATCTTGACGCCCATCTGGGATTTCTTTCCAGAGAATCCTTGGCCCACAAGTTGTCCTGCACGACCTCTCATTGTACACATCAAGACATTATCATATTCCAAATCCATATGGAGAATCTGACCAACTTGTTCTCCTATATCATTAACTTCAACTAAGATATAAGCCTTATTATAAGCCATTGCAAGGTCTTTGATGATGCTTGGGAAAAGCATTGGTTTTATCTGATTATTTCTATACTTTCCAACTAATCTATATGGGAAAGTGGTTGTATCGCAAATAGTAAATGCAGAATAATCTTTTTCTACCCCACGAGCAACGTCAACGGTAATTACATAGTTGTGATCTTTTTGTGGTTCCTCATAGATGTCCAATCCTGCATTGCGTTTGATTGGATCATCATAAACTAAAGATCTGAGTTTAGCTGCAGATACAAGAGTATCAACAGATCCTAGGAATTCACACTCAAACTCAACTTTGAATTGTTGTTCAGAAGTGTTTGCAATAGTCTGAGCTTTCCATTTTTCGTCTCTACCAGGAACTTCAGACCAATGAACATCTGTCGGCACATATTCATTTTTACCTCTTTCCGCATCATGCCAAATACGGTAAAAGTGATTCATACCCTTTGGGGTAGAAACAATCAAGACTTTCGTGCTTTTACCTGACGAAATAGTAGGATATACAGAGGCAAAGAACTCGTCAGCAATGTGATTCGGGATGAATGCGAACTCGTCCAGAAAGATGACATTG
>Ga0222714_10005160_pt1 | contig 12506 bp, 14 predicted proteins | sample C33_3DmetaG_FD_165048 | JGI IMG/M metagenome (GOLD analysis project Ga0222714, IMG submission 165048) | Estuarine water microbial communities from San Francisco Bay, California, United States - C33_3D | ecosystem: Environmental > Aquatic > Marine > Unclassified | place: USA: California... | reverse complement strand
TCTTGCGCCACTGCGGGCGAAGCACCCAAGGAAACGACCACGAGAACCACAGTCAAAACCCGCTTGAGACCGGAAAACACACCAAAACCTGCAGTCGTAATGCTCATGGGCCCCCTCGAAAAGGCAGGAATACATATAGGGAACAAGACTCCCCGTCGCGCCGCATATGTCTATTCACATTCCCGACAGCTTGCCACGACGGGATGATCTGTTGCGCACCTGCTCTGGCATTTTCGTCACATAACGAACCTCCAAAACTCGGCCAAATGCCGCCGATTCCGGCGAAATTGTGCAAAACCATGGAAAAAGATGGTTGGTCTGCCGACCCAAGCATGGCATAGTCTCGGCGCATCTTGGGGGATGTCGCCTAACGACCCGTGAAAAGCGGGCGACAGGAAGATGGGACAAGGCTCTTATGACGGACAGCTCATCGGGCATCTCTCGGCGCGGTCTTCTTCGTGCTTTCGCCGCGACAGCAATCACCGCAGCCCCGACATTCTCGAACGCTGCGAGCTTTCTTCGCGGCGCCGGAGATATTCGCCGGGTCAAGATGTTTTCTGGCCGGACCGGCGAGAAGATCGACATCATCTACTGGATCGAAGGTGATTACATCACCGAAGCGATGACAGAGATTTCCAAGTTCATGCGGGATTTCCGCTCCGGTCAGGTCATGGCAATAGACAACCGGACCGTGGATATCATCGCGGCCACTCACGCACTTCTCGGTGTGACCGAGCCGTATAATCTCCTGTCCGGCTACCGCACGCCGCAGACCAACGCGATGCTGCGCGAAAGCTCGAGCAAGGTCGCCGTCAATTCGCTGCATATGCGCGGTCAGGCCGCCGACCTGCGGCTCTCGTCGCGCTCTGTCCGTCAGGTGGTGGCGGCCGCGGCCTCCTGCGCCGCCGGCGGTGTCGGCAAATACAGCCGCTCGAACTTTACTCATATGGATTGCGGCGACGTCCGCACCTGGGGCAGCTGAAGCAACCCGACACAAAACGGACCAAGGCGCCTTCCGGCGCCTTTTTTGCAGCATGATTTCTGAGAGTTTGGCGCACCCGACAGGATTCGAACCTGTGGCCTCTGCCTTCGGAGGGCAGCGCTCTATCCAGCTGAGCTACGGGTGCCTGAGCGCGGCTATAGGCCAAAGGCCTCTGCCCCGCAATCGGAAATCAGTCTATCCAAACAGATCGTTGCAAAGCTCGAGCGCGCTCACCAGCGCATCGACCTCGGCATCGGTGTTGTAGAGCGCGAAGGACGCGCGGGCGGTGGCCGGAACGCCCAAGTGCTCCATCAAAGGCTGCGCGCAGTGGTGGCCCGCGCGGACGGCGACGCCGCGTTTGTCGAGCACGGTCGAGATGTCATGGGCATGGGCCGCACCATTGAGCGTCATCGAGAAGATCGCGGCCTTGTTCGCCGCATTGCCTTGGATATTGAGCCAGTTCAGCCCCCGAAGGCGACTTTCGGCATAGGCGCGCAGCCGCGCCTCGTGGGCGGCGACGTTCTCCATGCCAAGGCCCATCAGATAGTCGAGCGCAACACCAAAGCCTATGGTCTGGACGATGCCGGGCGTGCCGGCTTCAAACTTGATCGGCGGCTCGGCATAGCTCACCGCCTCGCGCGTGACCTCTCGGATCATATCGCCGCCACCGAGGAAGGGGCGCATCTCGGCCAGCCGCTCTTTCCGGACATAGATCGCGCCCGAGCCGGACGGACCATAAAGCTTGTGGCCGGTGATGGGGTAGAAATCACAGCCGATATCCTGCACATCGACCGGCATATGCACCGCTCCCTGGCTGCCATCGACCACGACGGGCACGCCCTTCTCGCGGGCGGCGGCGCAGATGGTTTTCACGTCGACAATCGTTCCAAGAACGTTCGAGCAGTGCGTGACGGCAACGAGCCTGGTTTTCGGGCCGATCGCGTCGATGACCCGCTGGGGATCGAGCGACCCGTCTGCCTCAGGCTCGACCCATTTCAGGATCACCCCCTGCCGTTCGCGCAGGAAATGCCAGGGCACAATATTGGCGTGGTGTTCCATCACCGACAGAACGATCTCGTCGCCCGCCTGCATCCGCGGCATCGCCCAGGCATAGGCGATCATGTTGATGCCTTCGGTGGTGCCTGAATTGAGAACGATCTCGTTTTCCGAGGCGGCGTTGAGGAAGCGGGCGATCTTGCCGCGCACAGCCTCGTATTTCTCGGTGGCGAGGTTGGAAAGGTAGTGCAGGCCGCGGTGCACGTTGGCGTATTCCTGCGAATAACCGATCGTCACCGCGTCAATGACCGCCTGAGGCTTTTGCGCCGAGGCGCCATTGTCGAGGTAAACGAGAGGCTTGCCGTTCACTTCGCGGCCAAGGATCGGGAAATCGGCGCGGATCTTTTCGACGTCATACATGGGCAATCTCAGTTTCCGCTTTCCGATTCACGCAAGGACTGGACCCAGATCCATGCAAAGCCCGCAAGCCAGACGGCGCCAACCACCTGCGTGCCGATTGTCTCGCCATTGAAGCCGGCCAGCAGACCATATAGAAGCGCCGCCGGGGACGAGGCGAGAACGGCCCAAAAGAGCGCCAGCCGCGTGCCATAGCCGGTGCCTCTGCCTTTCACAGCCCGCGCCAGGATCAGCGTGATCCCGGCAAAGATATAGAAGATCAGCGGCCAGACGATCAGCCACGAAACCAGCGAATAGGCGATGAGCTGGCTAAGCTCGGACGCCTCGGCGCCCGCAGGCAGGTCGAACCCTTCCGACAGGCGCACAAGGCGCGGCCACTGGCCAACAAAGATAAGTAGACAGCCAGCCATCAGGATCGCCAGCGCCCGGTTCTCCTTTTCGCCGGCGTCCAGCAACCGCCGCATCACCGCGCGGGGGCGGACCCATGCCCGAAGAACGTCATTTGAAATCGACATGTCAGCGGTGCCTTTTCAGCCAACTCTCAAGCCGCCCGCGCAGATCATCGACAAGGCGCTCGTCTTCGATTTCGGCCAACGCTTCGGCGAGGAAAGCCAGGGTCAGGAGGTCGGTCGCCTGCTTTTCGGGCAGGCCGCGCGAGCGAAGATAGAAAAGCGCTGTGTCGTCGATCGCGCCCGAGGTCGAGCCGTGCGAACAGGCCACATCATCGGCATAGATCTCTAGCTCGGGCTTGGCGAGGAATTGGCTGTCGTCGTCGAGAAGGAGTGACTGGCTGATCTGATAGCCATCGGTCTTCTGTGCGCCCGGCTTTACAAGGATCTTGCCCTGAAAAACGCCCGTCGCTCCGTTGCGAAGCACTTTCTTGAACACCTGACGGCTTTCGCAGGCCACGGCGTCGTGGGTGATGAAGACCGTGTCGTCGTGGTGGAAATCCTTGCCGTCGCCGACGCAGGCGCCCGCCACATGGGCCACGGCCTCATCGCCGGTGAGGTGAATGATCGTCTCGTTACGCGTCAGCCGGCCATTCACCGTGAGGGTGAAGGATTTATAGGTCGATCCCTCGCCAAGGCGGGCATAGCTGCCGGTCACGGCGCGCCTCTCATGGTCGCGCCCTTGGGTGCGGACATGGTGGAAAGCGCCGCCATCGGCTACGTCAACTTCCATCACCTTGCTCAACCGCGCGGCGGCGGGGCCGTTTTCAAGGAAGGTGAGATCGGCCCCTTTTTCGACGCGGATCACATGATGCAAGATCGCGTCGGAATGCGTCGCGCGGTGCAGGTAGCTGACATTGACCGGACGGCGCACCTTGCCGGTGGCACGGATCACCACGCCGTCGGTGGCGAAGGCGCTGTTGAGCGCGGCAAGCGGCCGCTCGACCGGATCGTGGCCTTCGGTCTCGAGCCTGCCGTAGAGGTCCTTGGCCCAGTGGATATCCTTGGCCATGGCGGTCGACAGACGCTCGATCTCAAGATTTTCGCCGGTCATGTCGTCGGACATCTCGGGATCGAAGACACCATCGACGAAAACAATCCGCAGCCGGTCGACGCCGTCGAACACAGGGCGCTCGTCAGGTGTGAAAAGCGCGGCCTGCGGGGCCTCGCCTGCGGTCAGTGTCGCCGGATCGGTGTATTTCCAATACTCATCTCGCTTCGTGGGCAGGCCCATCGCGCCAACCAGCGCCAGCGCCCCTTGCCGCGCGGCATTGGCCCAAGCCGCGCCTTGGGGCAGCGAAAGGCCCGCCAATCGCGCCGCCGCTGCATCCGCACGCAGCGCCTTCAGCGTTTCAGCACGCCCCATCAGATCCCCTCCTCGGCGAGGATATCGGCATAGCCGTTGTGCTCGACCTCGAGCGCCAGCTCGGGGCCGCCGGTCTTGATGATCCGGCCATCGGCCATGATGTGGACGACATCGGGTTTGATATGGTCGAGCAGGCGCTGGTAGTGGGTGATCACAAGGAACGATCTTTTGCCGTCGCGTAGCGCGTTCACGCCCTCGGAGACCAGCTTCATCGCGTCCACATCAAGGCCGGAGTCGGTTTCGTCAAGGATGCACATCTTCGGTTCGAGCATCGCCATTTGCAGGATTTCGTTGCGCTTTTTCTCGCCGCCCGAAAAGCCCACGTTCACGGGGCGCTTGAGCATATCGGCGTCGATCTTGAGTGTCTTGGCCTTGGCGCGGACTTCCTTGAGAAAATCGCCGGCGGAAAGCTCTTCCTCGCCGCGCGACTTGCGCTGGGCGTTCACCGCGGTGCGCAGGAAGGTCATATTTCCCACGCCCGGAATTTCAACCGGATATTGGAATGCCAGGAAAAGCCCCGCCGCAGCACGCTCTTCCGGCTCCATGTCGAGCAGGTCGGCGCCGTCCAGCTCGGCCGAGCCCTCAGTCACCTCATAGCCCTCGCGCCCTGCAAGTATATAGGAGAGCGTCGACTTGCCCGACCCGTTCGGCCCCATGATCGCATGGACCTTGCCCGGTTCGAGCACCAGATCGACACCCTTCAGGATCTTCTTGCCTTCTTCTTCAAGTTCGGCGTGCAGGTTCTTTATCGTCAGCATTTCTTCTTTCCTTGATCCGGCGCCGGGCTCAGACCCGGCCTGCCCGGCAAAACGTTCATCCGTAGGCCGGGGTTCAGCCCGGCCCCTCAATCACACCACAACCGCCGTGCCGGAAGCCGACACCATGAGCATGTTGTTGATCACTTCATAGTCGAGGTCGACCCCAACGATCGCATTGGCGCCCAAGGCGCGCGCCGCATCTTCCATCTCGCCAAGCGCGGTCTTCCGGGCCTTGCCGAGTTCTTGCTCATAGGCGCCCGAGCGGCCGCCAATGATATCGGTGATCGAGGCGAAAAGATCGCGAAACACGTTCGCGCCGAGAATGGCCTCGCCTGTGACGATGCCGTGGTAGGCGCTGATCGGGCGGCCCTCGATCGTCGGGGTGGTGGTGATGATCATCCGACACTTCCTTCCAGAGAAATCGCAACCAACTGCTGCGCCTCCATTGCAAACTCCATCGGCAGCGCCTGCAACACGTCCTTGCAGAAGCCGTTGACCACAAGTGCCACGGCCTCCTCCTCGTCCATGCCCCGCGAGCGGCAGTAGAAGAGCTGATCGTCATCAACCTTCGATGTCGTCGCCTCATGCTCGACCCGGCTCGAGTTGTTTTTCACCTCGATATAAGGCACCGTATGCGCCCCGCATTTGTCGCCAATGAGAAGGCTGTCGCATTGGGTATAGTTACGGCTGTTCTTGGCGCGCGGGTGCATCGAGACCAGGCCGCGATAGGTGTTCTGCGCCTTGCCCGCCGAGATGCCTTTCGAGACGATCCGGCTCTTGGTGTTCTTGCCAAGGTGGACCATCTTCGTCCCCGTATCGGCCTGCTGCATGTTGTTGGCGATGGCGATGGAATAAAACTCGCCCTGGCTGTCGTCGCCGCGCAGGATGCAGGAGGGATACTTCCACGTCACCGCCGATCCGGTCTCGACTTGCGTCCACATGACCTTGGCCCGGTCGCCCCGGCAATCGGCGCGCTTGGTGACAAAATTGTAGATCCCGCCCTTGCCGTTTTCGTCGCCCGGATACCAGTTCTGAACGGTCGAATATTTCACTTCGGCATCTTTTTCGATGATGATCTCGACTACGGCGGCGTGAAGCTGAGCCGTATCGCGCTTGGGCGCGGTGCAGCCTTCCAGATAGCTGACATAGGATCCCTTGTCGGCGATGATCAGCGTCCGCTCGAACTGACCGGTATTTTCGGCGTTGATACGGAAATAGGTAGAAAGCTCCATCGGGCAGCGCACGCCGGGCGGCACATAGACGAAGGATCCATCCGAAAAGACGGCCGAATTCAGCGTTGCATAGAAATTGTCCGAGGCCGGAACGACCGTGCCAAGGTATTTCTTCACCAGCTCGGGGTGCTCGCGGATCGCCTCGGAGATCGAGCAGAAGATCACCCCTGCCTTCTTCAACTCTTTCTGGTAGGTCGTGCCGACCGACACGCTGTCAAACACCGCATCGACCGCCACCTTGCGCCCCTCGGCCGGCAGATCCTCGGCCCCTTCGACGCCCGCCAGGATCATCTGTTCCTTCAGCGGAATTCCCAGCTTCGCATAGGTGGCCAAAAGCTTGGGGTCGACATCCTCCAGGCTTTTCGGTTTTTCCACCATGCTCTTGGGCCGGGCATAATAATAGATGTCCTGAAAGTCGATCTCAGGATAGTTGACCATCGCCCAATCCGGCTCTTCCATCTTCTCCCAGCGGGCAAAGGCCGAAAGGCGCCATTTGGTCATCCATTCCGGCTCTTCGTTCTTGGCGCTGATCAGGCGGACGATTTCGGGACCCACGCCCTTGGGGGCGTATTCCATCTCGATCTCGGTTTCCCAACCATATTTGTATTTGCCCGACAGACGTTGCACGGCGTCGACCGTGTTCTGATCGACGCCCTCTTTGACCTGTGTTTGCTCTTCGGTGCTCATTCTCTACCCTCTCACGCAGCGCGGCTGCGCTTCTTGCGGTATGTCTCTGCCCAGGCCTTCGCAAAGGCCAATAAGTCGTCGCGCCGCGTTTGGATGCCCAAGGACACCCGCAGCGCCGAGGCGGCCGCCTCGTCGTCAAACCCCATCGCGGTCAGAACCCGGCTCGCCTTGACCTTGCCGCTCGAACAGGCCGAACCCGCCGAGACGGCAAAGCCCGCCAAATCCATCGCCATGACCTGCGTCTCGCCCTTCCAGCCGGGCGCGACGATCATCGAGGTATTGGCGAGGCGCTTCGCCCCCTGCCCGACGATTGTGATCCCCGCGGCGCTATCCAAAAGAACGGCCTCGAACTCATCGCGCAGCGCCGCCACCTCGTCCCAGCGCCCTGCGGCCAGATCGGCCTGCGCCGCGGCCGCCGCGGCCCCAAAGCCTGCGATGCCGATGACATTCTCCGTCCCCGACCGGCGCCCCAACTCCTGCCCGCCGCCCTTGATCTGCGCGGCCAGATCGCTGCCCTTCGGCACGATCAAAGCACCAACTCCCTTCGGCCCGCCGATCTTGTGAGCCGAGAGGAACACCATCCCAACCCCCGACCAGCCATAGGCAAAAGGCAGCTTGCCAAAGCCTTGGGTAATGTCCGAGGCCGCCAACCCCTCGGGCAGCGCCTGCACGACGCCCGTCTCCGAATTGGCAAGCTGCAACGTCGAACCGGCCGGATCGGCCAGGCTCACCGCGCCGTCCGACGTCACCGGCAGGCTTTCCTCCACCCAGGCCCGCACCGCATCATGCTCGATCGCAGCGCCCCTCAGGTCGCGTCCCGCCAGCGCCAAGGCCGCCGCTTCAGTCGCCCCCGAGGTAAAGATCACATCCGCCCCCGAGGCTCCCAGAGCCTCGGAAACCTGCGCCCGAGTCCGCTCGATCGCAGCCTTGGCGGCGCGCCCTTCGGTGTGCACCGACGACGGGTTCCCATGAATATCCATCGCCGCGCCCATCGCCACCCGCGCCTCGTGCCGCAGCGGCGTGGTCGCGTTGTGATCCAGATAGACCCGCGCCATCACAGGATGCTCCTCTTTTGGCCCGAAATACTCCGGGGGAGTCCGCGCCGCGGACGGGGGCAGAGCCCCCCCTTATGCTGCCCCGCACTCACTCGTCGACCACTTCGAACAGCGCCGGCACCGCCGGACAAGGCGCAAGTCCATTGCCGATGATATCCGACAGACGCGATTGATGCAGATAGACATAGACATGGGCCGAGAGCCCTTCCCAAAGCCGGTTGGTCAGCGATTGCGCCCGGCTGCCCGACAGCGCCCCGCTCGCGCCCGCGCCCTTGTGCATGGCGCTCACCGTCTCGTCGACGGCTTCGAAAATATCTGAAACCCGGATTTCCGAGGCCGGACGCGCCAGCTTGTAGCCGCCGCCGGGGCCCCGCGCGCTTTCGACAAGATTTGCCCGCCGCAACTTGACGAAAAGCTGTTCGAGATAGGGAAGAGAAACGTCCTGGCGTTTCGAAATCTCGTTCAGAGTCACCAAATTGCCCGCCGGCTGCAAGGCCAGATCGGTCAGCGCGACCATCGCATATCGCCCCTTGGTGCTCAGTTTCATCGCCGAAACCCCCGATTTCCCGTCAAAAACCCCAAAATCCGCGCAACTCCATTGACGCGCCCCCGAGGCCTGAGTAACTCCTGCCGAAGCAGCCCGCGCCCCTTGGGCCGGAAATTAGAATCCTTCTAAGGTGCCTGAGAGTTTTTGTCAAGAATTCCGGGCCAGAACAACAGGGATAAATATGCCCGAAGTCATTTTCGCCGGCCCCGAAGGCCGCCTCGAAGGCCGCTACCATCCACAGAAGCACCGCGACGCGCCTATTGCCATCATCCTTCACCCCCACCCACAGTTTGGCGGGACGATGAACAACCGTGTCGTCTACAACCTGCACTATGCCTTCTATAACCTCGGCTTTACCGTGCTAAGGTTCAATTTCCGGGGCGTTGGCCGCAGCCAGGGGGAATATGATCAGGGGATCGGCGAGCTTTCGGATGCCGCCTCGGCGCTGGATTACCTTCAGGCGATGAATCCCAACGCCAAGCATTGCTGGGTTGCGGGTTTCTCTTTCGGCGCCTGGATAGGAATGCAGCTCTTGATGCGCCGTCCCGAGATCACCGGCTTCATCTCGGTCGCGCCGCCGGCGAACATGTATGATTTCTCCTTCCTCGCCCCCTGCCCCTCGTCGGGCCTGATCATCAATGGCTCGGCCGACCGTGTTGCCCCGCCCGCCGATACCGTGGGCCTGGTGAAGAAGCTGCACGAGCAGAAGGGCATCACCATCACCCACGAGGTTGTCGAGGGTGCAGGCCATTTCTTCGAAGACCCGCATATGGAGACAATGGTCGACAGCGTTCAGGGCTATGTCCGCCGCCGCCTGACCGAGACATCGAGGTAGGCCATGGGGATCACCGAGGATCTTGCCGACGCCTTGGCCCGCGACACGATCGCTGTCGCGGAAAAGCTTGGTGACGACAATCTGATCGCCGAAGTGTCCAAGGTGATCGGTGCCTCGTCGACCACGACCCAAGAAGCCTTCATGACGGCGGTGCGCGTCCGGCTATCGGAAAAGCGCGCGCGGGCGTTTCTCAAGGCGCGGCTGGCCAAAGGGCCGGTCGGACCGAAAAAAGAGCTTGGGACCGGCCCGATCCTTGATCCCAGCGACGATAGCGCAGGCGGACATTGATGGCCGCACCCTCGCGGATCGACGCCCAGCTTGCCTTTCTCAACGAGGCCGACAGGCTCAAGGACCAGCTTCGCGCCACCCCGATCCTGAGCAATACCCGCCCTGAAAACTCGGCCGAGCATAGCTGGCATATCATGCTCTATGCCCTCACGCTGGCCGAGCACGCGAACCGTCCGATCCAGATCGACCGCGTTCTGAAGATGCTGCTCCTGCATGATATCGTCGAGATCGACGCCGGCGACGCCCCGATCCACGGCGATCACGATCCCGCCGAACAGGAAGCCAAGGAAATCGCTGCCGCCGAGCGGATCTTCGGCCTTCTTCCCGCGGATCAGCGCGACGAATTTCGCAACCTTTGGCAAGAGTTCGAAGCCGCCGAAAGCAACGACGCCATTTTTGCCAAATCGATCGACCGGGTGCAGCCGGTGATCTCGAACCTGGAAACCGGCGGCGGCAGCTGGATCGACTATGACGTGACAGCCGCGCAGCTTGAAACCCGTGTCGGTGTCAAAGTGCGCCGTGGCGCTCCTGCGGTTTGGGATGCCCTCAAGACGCGCATCGACGCCTGGTTCGCGAAGCATCGTTAGGGTTGCTGCGTCATTTTCGTATACTATCGTATACCGTCTTTTCTCCTTAACCATTATAGGCTATGAGCGCCGCAAACGAGTCACATCCCCTCAAAGGAGCAGCCATGTCCAAGATCCAGGTAGCCAACCCTGTCGTCGAACTCGACGGCGACGAGATGACCCGCATCATCTGGGACTTCATCAAGAAAAAGCTGATCCTGCCCTATCTCGATGTCGATCTGAAATACTATGACCTCGGCATCGAAGAGCGCGACCGCACCGATGACCAGATCACCATCGACGCGGCAAACGCGATCAAAGAGTATGGCGTTGGCGTCAAATGCGCGACCATCACCCCTGATGAGGCGCGCGTTGAGGAATTTGGCCTCAAGCAGATGTGGCGCAGCCCCAACGGCACGATCCGCAACATCCTTGGCGGCGTGATCTTCCGCCAGCCGATCATCTGCCAGAACGTGCCGCGCCTTGTGCCCGGCTGGACCAAACCGATCGTCGTCGGCCGCCACGCATTCGGCGACCAGTATCGCGCGACCGACTTCCGCTTTCCGGGCAAGGGAAAGCTGACGATCAAATTCGTCGGCGAAGACGGCACCGAGATCGAGCGCGAGGTGTTTCAGGCTCCGGGCGCTGGCGTCACCATGGCGATGTACAACCTCGACGACTCGATCCGCGATTTCGCCCGTGCGTCGATGAACTACGGCCTCTCGCTTGGCTGGCCGGTGTATCTGTCAACCAAGAACACGATCCTCAAGGCCTATGACGGCCGCTTCAAGGACCTGTTCCAAGAGATCTTCGAACAGGAATTCGAAGAAAAGTTCACGAAAGCCGGCATCACCTACGAACACCGCCTGATCGACGACATGGTCGCCTGCGCCATGAAATGGAACGGTGGCTACGTTTGGGCCTGCAAGAACTATGACGGCGACGTTCAGTCCGATACCGTTGCCCAAGGCTTCGGCTCGCTGGGCCTGATGACCTCGGTCCTGATGACCCCCGATGGCCAGACCGTCGAGGCCGAAGCGGCCCACGGCACCGTGACCCGCCACTATCGCCAGCATCAGGCCGGCAAGGAAACTTCGACCAACTCGATCGCGTCGATCTATGCCTGGACCGGCGGCCTCAAGCACCGCGCCAAGTTGGATGGCAATGACCAGTTGATGAATTTCGCCTCCACGCTCGAACGCGTGACGGTTCAGGCGGTCGAGGATGGCTATATGACCAAAGACCTTGCCCTTCTGGTCGGGCCCGACCAGAAATGGCTTACCACGATGGGCTACCTCGAGAAGGTGGACGAATACCTCAACAAAGCGATGTAATCGAAAGGGCCGCGTCACCGACGCGGCCTTTCTCTCTTCGGGCGCATTATGACCGACCCCAAACAACACTCTTTCAACGAGGATGCCCAGGGCATCGCGTATGGATCCGGCATGGCGGCGGTCGGGATCGTGATCCTTACCCACCTTGGCCTTGTCACCGGCCAGACCGCGGGCCTTGCGATCCTGATTTCCTATATGACCGGCTGGAGCTTTGGCGCGGTCTTCTTTGCGGTCAACCTTCCCCTCTATTGGCTCGGCTATCGCCGCATGGGCAAGATGTTTGTCCTCAAGACCTTTGCCGCCGTGGCGATCCTTTCGTTTCTTGCGCAGCTCCTGCCCCGCTACATCAGCTTTGCCACCCTCGATCCCGTCGTCGGCGCGATCCTTTTCGGAGCGATCACCGGCTCGGCGCTGCTGGCCCTGTTCCGCCACGGGGCGAGCCTTGGGGGTATCGGCATCGTCGCCCTCTACCTGCAAGACAAGACCGGCTTCCGCGCCGGCTGGACCCAGCTGATCTTCGACGTCTGCCTCTTTGCCCTCGCCCTGACAGTGCGCGATGTGCCAACCGTTGCCGTCTCGGCCTTGGGCGCTGTGGTGATCAACCTCGTGATCGCCGTGAACCACCGGCGCGACAGGTATATCGCGATGTGATCGAAGCGCTTGGCGTGTTTGGATCTCTTGGATAGGGTGGAATCTGATCGAGCGACCGAAACCAAAGACCACCCAACTGGCCTTGCATGACCGTCCAATTTCCAACCGTTGTGATCACCCGCTTCGCCTATCTTGGCAAGTCGGGGTGGCAAGTCCCGCCTTAAGATCAGGCCAAGATCATCTTTGACCGAAAACGGCTTCGCGACAGGCTGGATAACTTTCGCGATATCGCCGTTGCGTCGCTTGGCCAACAGACGGATAGGGATTTCATCCACTACATCTTGACAAGTGCCCAGTTGCCCGAATGGACGCGGGCCGAGCTTGATGACATTTGCCGCACGAC
>Ga0222714_10005159_pt1 | contig 12507 bp, 8 predicted proteins | sample C33_3DmetaG_FD_165048 | JGI IMG/M metagenome (GOLD analysis project Ga0222714, IMG submission 165048) | Estuarine water microbial communities from San Francisco Bay, California, United States - C33_3D | ecosystem: Environmental > Aquatic > Marine > Unclassified | place: USA: California... | reverse complement strand
GATCGCCGCTTCTTCGCTCAGCGGCGTCGCGCTCGACACCGCGGGCAACACCAACGGCGAAACCGTCTTGAGTTGGTTATCCAACACCGGCATAATCAACGCCTGTCCCGAACCTTGACAGGAATAGTTTGTACGTTCATACGATCCTACCGCATCGTACGTAAACACCGCACCCTTCCCCTCGGCGTCCAAACCCGCGACAATGTTGAAGGCGTAGTATGGAAAAAAGCGCCGGTAGTACAACGTATTACTCAACATTTGCGCAAACGACACGCATCCGATGGGCTTTTTATTCTGAAACTCATACTGCTTACACCTCGCCTGTAAAGTCTTCTTCAACGTCACGGCATCCGCCATGAACCCGGCGCTCGCCATCAACGTTTTCGGTGACATTTCATCAATCTTTTCATAGTTGCGCGTGAGAATGTTATACCCCGACGACATGCGCGTATCCGCGGCGCAAATCACGTACGATTCCCCCGCCACCGCGAGCACCGTACCACCGTTATTATCCTATGCGCATGCGTCAAAGTAACCGTCGTCAGTCACGCGTCGTACGCCATAGATCTCAATCGCAGCGCGCGCACCAACCACCAGCTCGCGCACGTCTTCATCGTCGCCGTCGTCGTCGCTCCCGGTCGTCGTCGTCGCATCGCATCGCACGACACGCACGTATGGCGACCAATTCGCGTGTTGTCGCGCGCCCGGCGCGTCGGCATCATTCGTCATCGCACAGCGCGCGTCGCAACGCGCGTCTTGAAATGTCGTGACGCGTGATCGTTGACTGAGATCACACACACATTCGCGCGCGGCAGTGTGCGGCGCGTCGTCCGTGCGACGCTCGCGAGGGAGTTGGGAACGGCGACGATGGAGCTATTTCGCAGCGAACACATGGCGCTGACGCGCGTGATCGTCCCGAGCGAAGCCGCGCACGGGACGTTTGCCGCGCTCGGGGCTTTGGAATGTTGCCAACTCGTCGACTTAAACGCCGGGAGCGCGTCGTTTACGCGCACGTATGCGACGCAGATACGTCGAGCGGAGGAGTTGTTGCGTCGTATGCGGTATTTCGCGCACGAGGCGAAGAAGGCAAAGGTGGACGTGGTGATACGAGAGGGCGGGGGCGGGGCGAGGATGTCTTCGACGACGTCGTCTTCGAGCGCGGGTACGGATGAGCTCGATCACGTGAGTGATGAGTTGGAGAAGGAATTACGGTCGTCTTTGAGGAATTACGAGCGCCTGATGCGCACGCACAGCGAATTGGTGGAGCTGCAGATTGTGTTAGAAAAGGCTGGGAAGATTTTTGACGAGTCGCGGGCGACGAGCGGGGCGCGTCCGACGGATGATTATAGCGGCAGTCGAGCGTACGATGACGTCGAGGGTGGTGGTTCGCGAGGAAGTACGTCCGAGGCGTTATTACCAGCGAACGACAATGAGTTCGACGTGCGTGCGCCAGGACGATCGGGCTCGTATTTAGAGATGGCGGAGCTCGGCTCGGAGCAACGAAGCAACGAAGGCACCTCGGGCGGCAATACGAGCGTCGAAAGCGCGCAAGAACAGGCTGCGAAAGCCGTACGACTTGGTTTTATCACTGGAGTGTTGATGACGAGCAAGGTTGTGTCGTTTGAGCGGATTTTGTTCCGCGCCACGCGGGGGAATATGTTTTTGAAACAATCGCCGATTTTGGGATTGGTCGTCGATCCCACAACTGGGGAAAAGTGCGAAAAGACTGTCATCGTCGTTTTCTTTGCCGGTGAACGCGCACGCGAGAAGATTGTCAAGATTTGTGAGGCGTTCAACGTCAACCGCTATCCTTTTCCCGAGGACTATACTCGTCAGCGACAAATGTACGCCGAGAGCACGGCGCGCTTGGTCGAGTTGCAATCGACGCTCGACGCCTCGACGGCGCACAGAGACGAGATATTGCGCAACATTGGCGATAATTTGAGTGACTGGTTCGGTATGGTCTTGCGCGAGAAAGCCATTTATCATGCGATGAACATGTGTTCGGTGGATGTCACGCGAAAGGTGCTCGTGGCGCACGCGTGGGTGCCCACGTACGCGACGGCAAAAATGCAAGACACGCTGTCGGCGGCGAACACAGCTGCTAGCGCATCGGTCGGGACAATTTTTCAGGAGATTGAGAGCAAAGAAATGCCGCCTACGCACTTCCAGACGAACAAGATTACGGCTGTGTTCCAAGGTATCGTCGAAGCGTACGGCGTTGCGAGCTACCGAGAAGTCAACCCAGCGGTGGCCACCATCGTGACTTTCCCATTCTTATTTGCAGTGATGTTTGGAGACTTTGGTCATGGTATCTTGATGTTACTCGCTGCGATGTACTTGATCATGAATGAGAAAAAGATGGGCGCGAGCAAGCTGAATGAAATTGTACAGATGGGATTTGACGGTCGCTATGCGATTTTATTCATGTCCATCTTTAGCATTTACACCGGGCTTTTGTACAACGAATGCTTCTCGGTACCGATGAATTGGTTTGGTGAGAGCAAGTATGTGTGCGATCCGAACGATCCTACGGCAGCGACGACGTGCGACTCCAAGTACACAACTGGTTTGGTGAACAACGGCGACGGCGCGTACGCGTTTGGCGTTGATCCCATATGGCATGGCTCTCGCTCTGAATTGCCGTTTTTGAACTCAATGAAGATGAAAATGTCAATCCTTATGGGCGTCACGCAAATGATGCTCGGGATTTTCATGTCGTGCTTGAACCACTTGTACACCAATGACAAATTGTCATTGTATTTTGAGTTCATCCCGCAAGTCCTCTTCCTCGGCGCGCTCTTTGGTTACCTCTCGCTGTTGATCGTCATCAAGTGGTGCACCCCGGGATCGACCGCGGATTTGTATCACGTCATGATTTACATGTTTTTGGCCCCGGGTAACGTCGATTGCGCTGGAGAAGGCGAGAACGGCGGCCCAGGATGTCCCGAGAACGTTTTGTTTGCTGGACAAGCGGCGTTTCAAAACTTTCTCCTCTTTGTCGCCTTCGTCGCTGTGCCGGTGATGTTGATCCCGAAGCCGTACTTCTTGAAAAAGAAGCACGAAGCGTCGAGAGGAGGTGTTCGTCGAGGTGCCACAGGGTACTCTCGATTAGACACGGGCGATGAAGGTGAGTTTTTGCAAGCGGCGGACACCGAACGAAGCGACGCCAGCGCTGTCGCCGAGGAGGAAGAATTCGACTTTAGCGAAGTCGTCGTGCACCAAGCGATCCATACCATCGAATTCGTGCTCGGTGCGGTGTCAAACACTGCGTCTTATCTGCGTCTTTGGGCACTTTCCCTCGCCCACGCGCAACTTTCTGCGGTGTTTTGGGACCGTGTCTTCATGGGCGCCGTCGCGAGCGGCAACGTCATCGCCATCTTCATCGGATTTGCCGTATGGGCATCAGCCACAATCGGTGTGCTCATGCTCATGGAGTCATTATCCGCCTTCTTACACGCCTTGCGTTTACACTGGGTTGAGTACATGAACAAATTTTACGGAGGCGCCGGGACGAAATTTACCCCGTACACCTTCGCGGGCTTGGTCGCCGAAGAATTCGCCTCTAAAGACGGCGCCATGGACTAAACCTTCATCGCGAACGCGCGCGCGCGCGCGTTTCTATAGCCATTCACACACACACATCAATTAGCAATCACGCATTGTTTCAAATATAAAAGAAAACACAAACAAGACTGTCAGTTTGAACTCAAAAACAGTTGAACCCGCAGTGCTCGCCACGGTCGAGTCATGCGCGACGCTTTCGCGCGCGCGCCTCGCGCGGTGACCCTGGACGCGAGTTTAATCACCCCTACCGATGTCTTCTTCCTCTGCGTCACGTGTTTCGGATGCTTTGCCATTCAAGCGCTGTCGCAACGCGCGTTCGCGCGTCGAGGCCCCAATTGGTTCACCGCTCTGAGCGCCGATGCGCGCGCGGATATCGGTATTCGATGCGCGAGTGCGGTGTGGGGCACGATAGCGGCGTCGGCGACGATTCCCGTGATCGTTCCGGTGATCATGCGCGGGACGACGGTGATGGACCGAGTGTACACGGTGATGCCGAGAGCGCGCGAGCTGTGCTGCGCGGCGTGCGGGTATTTCGTATGGGACGTGTGCGTATCGCTCAAGTACTACGACAAACAGTACATCACGCATGCAATCGCGAGCGTGATTACGTTTGGCATGCCTCAACTCATGCCGAATGGGTTTTTACATTATTACGGCGTGGTGTTTATCTTGTGGGAGTGTTCGTTGCCGTTTCTTACGGCGAGAACGATTTTGATAAAATCTGGACGCGGATCCACGATGGCGTTTTACATTGCGCAAACGCTCGGATTTGGTTTATTTATCGCGTTGCGATTCTTTATGGGGTTACCGGTGATGTATACGTACCTCATGGATGCGTATGAGATGTATTCGCGCGGGTTGGCGACGCCGAAACCGGTGTACGCGTTTTACGTCGCCGGCGGTTTGATGTTTCAAATATTTAATTGCATTTGGGTGTTTGGTATGGCCAAAACGGTGCTTAGAGGCAAGAGGAAGCGCGTCTAGGCGCGATGTGTCGTCGTTGCCGTCGTTGCCGATGACGACGAGGATGATGACGACGACGACGAGTCGTCTGTGTCGTCCTCGCCGCCGTTTCGTCCTCGTCGTCATCCACGTCTTTCGCCGTCGTTCGAACATCCAGCGCCGCAAACGCGCGCATGCCGACGACAGCCACAACACCACGTTTACTTGACGCACCGTTATCCATAGTCACCATCAACATCAGCGCAAACGCAGTGGTGATGAGAACCAACATCCACGACCGTTCCAGCGCTCGTACGTCCCGAACGCGCCTCGCCCGCGCCGACAACTCACTCAAGCTATGTTGTAACATGTCTCTATATAGATTTTCACCACGTGCAATGCAAATATGTCGCACACCTGCGCGCGTGCGCGTCGCCAAATGCGCAGTACGAACGTACGCGCGATGACATTCTCGCCGTAACGTCCTCGCGAGCGGCGCGCAAAACGCCGCTTCGCGATGCCACATCAACGCCGCCGGCGCAAAAAGTGCGATGACGACCACGAGCGGGGCATCCATCGACGATACAACGAACGCCATGACGAGAGAAATGAACACTACTCTACCACACGCGTGTGTCAATGTCAGAAACGACGGCGTACAATCATCGTCATCATCGACGTCGCGAGTCTGTGATTTGAAGTGCGCGCGTACGCCGGCGCCGCATCCAAAGCTCAGAACACCCAAGCAAACACCTACGATCGCCAGCGCATTCGACGACGTCCCTATACGTTTTCCAGCGAGCCATTGTTCGAGGGCAAACGTCGCCAACGCCGGCGCGACGCCTACGCATGCGATGACGCTCAGCGTGACGCGCGCGCGCTTTGGCGAGCCGAATCGCGTCGACGCGAAATCCATCGCGCGCGCGACGAACCCACCGCCGACGTGACGGCGACGACCACGAGTGGCACGAGCACATTCAGCTCGAACGACATCGCGCTGAACATTGTCCTCATCCGACATGCACTCGTGGTAATAATCATGCGACGCGAACGCGCACCGGGTGAGCGCGACGTCGCCGATCCCGCACAACGTCGCAAACGAGCCAATGAAACGCACACTATTCTCTGTATCATCATCGACGACGACGACGCAATCGCACAAGGGCAATATTGCGAGTTCATTGGTGGTGAATACCGTGGATGCGCGAATGCGACGCTCGGCGACGTCGCATCGTTGATGAATTGCGTCGCGGCGTTTGCGCGCGCAATCGATGACATCGGCGCACGGATCCTGGCACAAGAGGACATTCGCACGCATCGCGCGCGCGCGCGCAAAACCCACGTCACACGACAGTGTTTGATTACTTTTGTCGTCGACGTGCGATTTCACGACGCCGCGTCGACATTCGCCGTCGCTTTCGAGAGCATCGCGAAGAAATTCCACCAGTCGCGCGCGCGCGACGTCGTCGACGCGAGACTTTGCGGTGCCCAACATTTGGGCGTTCACGGATGCACCGCACGCGTCGCGACGCGCCAGAGGCTCGGGAACGAGCCATTCATGGCGCGGCACGAATGTCGTCACCGTCACGGGTCGTCGTCGCTGTGGTTTCTTCATCGATGTCGACGTTGACGCCGCGCCGCGCGCGAGCCGAATGAAGAATCGATCGCGGCCGGGACCGACGACGGCGACGCGTTGCCGTGGCGCGGTGATCACGGCGGCGGGCGAAATCGCCAGCAATTGACGACGTGCACGGGGCGAGTTCTGCATCGGAGTAGCAGCGAGGCGTCGCTGGTGTCGTCGTCGGCGTCGGCGCAGAGCCGACATCGCAAACGCCGCGGATGATTGCGCGCAGACAATCGCGCCAAAGACGTCCCGTTCGTCCACGTACCCGACGTATGAGGAATGCGCCAACGACACAATGACGACGCATGCGAATGCAAACGCAAATATGTATGCGAGAATTGGACCGGCGACGCGCGCGACGGCGGCATCGCGCGCCGCGGGTAGCGAATGTTGCATGACGCCGTCGGCGTCGCCGGCGTCTTTGTCTTCATCGTCGCCTTTATCTTCATCGTCTGCTTCTGTAAACGGAGACACGGCAAACGCAACGTTTCGATACATGACACATTCGAACCGCACATTCAGCGTCGAGCGAACAATTTCGGCAAAGATATCCAACGCTCCAGAGGCGAACGCTGCGCCGACGAGCCACGCGCGCGAGCCCGGCTTTGCTTCGACGAATTCGCGCGCGCCCCACGCGCTCGCCGCGCCCACGCACGCGCGCGCAATATCGACGCACACGACGCATGCGCGCGTCACGCGCATAATACGGTGTGTATTGGCATCATCATTATCATCATCATCGCCCTGCGATGTCATTCCGTCGTCCACGCGCGAGACGCCCGTCGTCTTGGCCGCGCGAACCGGCGCCCACATGATGAATACGCGCGTCAACCCACACGCACACACCTCACCGTCGACGCGCTCTCATACGACACACACACACACACGAAAACACACGAAAACACACGAAAACACGCCACCGCGACGCGCTCTGCGGCAGCGCGCGCGCGCGGCGACGACGACGACGACGACGCGAGTGTCACTTCACATGCCTCGAACATACCAACAGGCACGAGCCAAAAACAAAAACAAACAACGACGCAATCACCACCGACGAATGCGCGTGCACACGAAACACCGCCACGCGTCACCCGTGGTGCAGCCATCCCCTGCCGCTTTCGTCGTCGTGTCGTCGTCGTCGTCGTCGTCGCGACATCGCGACGATACACGACATACACCCACACGTGGTGCCACGTCATGTTGACGTGATACATTCAAAACGGTGCCAGCACCATGGAATTCCATGATTGGGTGCGCCCGCGCGAATCAATCGCCGCATTGCCGCGCGACCGCGACGCGACCACCGCCGCGCGCGATCGACAGCGATGACGACCGCACATCGCCCGACGTGGGCGCCCGCGAAAGGTCGCGAACACCAAGGCGGCGCGCGATTATTCGGCCCGAGCGCCAAGGTGAGCAAGCTCGAGGCGAATGGATTTTTAACCCTGAAGACGCGCGCGCGCGGACAGAGCGCGGCGGATGAGTTACTCGAGCGGGATTTCGCGCGCGAGTTGGCGGAGAAGGAGCGTGAGGCGGCGAAGAAGGCGAGTGGTGGAGGCGTTGGGGGCGATGTGAAGGCGTTGGGAGGGGCGGAAGGGGACGCGGGCGCGGGGGCGTTTGGGAGATTCGCGCCGAGGGACGAAGACGCGGATGACGACGACGATGATGGTGGTGATGGTGCGAGTGATGGTGAAAGTGATAGTGATAGTGATTCAGAATCTGATGGTACGTATTTTTGTCTCGGTTTGTTGATACTTGGTGTCGAAGACTCGCGCGCGATGAAACGAGTGCGTGAACCTCGACTGACTGTTTCGTACCTCTGCAGACGACGATACCGCGGCGTTACTCGCCGAACTCGAACGCATCAAAGCCGAGCGTGCGAAAGAAGCCGCAGAGAAAGCCGCGGCGGAGCAAGCGGCCGCGGAAAACGCGCGTGCGGATGAATTAGCCACGGGAAATCCACTTTTAGACTTGGCTGACGGCGGCTCTGGCGCGCCCGCGAACGCCGACTTTAAAACCAAACGTCGATGGGACGACGACGTCGTGTTTCGCAACCAAGCGCGCGACGCCCCAAAAGTGGGCAAGCGTTTCATCAACGACACCATTCGTTCGGATTTCCACAAGCGATTCTTAAACAAGTACATTAAATAGCGAATGTAAAATGTAAAAGCATCATCACATCAAAAATATCATGATGACGTCGTCCACTTTACGCGCGTCAAACATCGCCGCGACCGCGCCGAGTGCACGTCGCGTGCACACATAAAGGAGACAACACTAACTCTCACGTTTTTATCACACACGTCATGCGCGCCGCCGCGTTATCCGCCATGCGCGCCACCGCAGTGTTCCCGCGCACCGCCGCCATGATCAAGCCTCGCGGTCGCGCCTCTTTCGCGTCGTCCACGCCCGTCAGCGCCAGCGCCAAGCGCGTTGAGAAGGGCGACAACGTGAGCATTCATTACACCGGTACGTTGGAGAACGGTGAGAAGTTTGACAGCTCGCGTGACCGAGGTGAGCCCATCGCATTCACCGTCGGCGGAGGGATGATGATTCCGGGGTTCGACAAGGGCGTGCTCGGGTTGGCGGTTGGCGAGTCTAAGTCGATCGTGTGCGCGCCCGCGGAGGCGTACGGGGAGATTCGCCCGGAAAACATCTTACGCGTGCCGAAAAAGGACGTGGTCGATGCGGTTGGTGAGGAATTTGTCAAGGTTGGCGAAAAGTTGATGGTCGGCCAAGGCATGCCGGCGGAAATTGTTGAAGTCACGGATGACGAAGTGGCGCTCGATGCCAATCATCCGTTAGCGGGGAAGACGTTGAACTTTGATATTGAAGTTATGACGATCGATCGTTTGGATGTGAAGTACCGTGAGGCGTTCAAGTGCTTCTTTGATATCACCATCGGCGGCGCCGCCGCCGGGCGCGTCGTCATGGAGATTCGCGGCGACGTCACGCCAAAGACGGGTGAAAACTTCCGTCAATTGTGCACCGGTGAAGCTGGGTTCGGTTACAAGAACTCTCCGTTCCACCGCGTGATCCCGGGCTTCATGTGCCAAGGGGGTGACTTCACCGCTCGCAACGGTACGGGTGGCAAGTCCATCTTTGGCAACAAGTTTGAGGATGAAAACTTTGCGTTGAAGCACACCGGTCCGGGTATTTTGTCCATGGCGAACGCCGGTCCGAACACCAACGGCTCGCAGTTCTTCTTGTGCACGAGCGAAACCGCGTGGTTGGACGGCAAGCACGTCGTCTTCGGTAGCGTCGTCGAAGGTATGGATGTCGTGAAAAAGGTTGAAGAAGTCGGCTCGCAATCCGGCGCCACGAGTGCCGAAGTCCTCATCGCCGACTGCGGTGAATTATAAAGCACGTAAAGCAGCAACGCTCACACGAGCAGCATGACGTTTTGAAATTCCCCTCCCTCATCATCACATTAAAACATGACACACAACACGTTGGATAGTTTTTGCAAGCTCGCGGACGGATTTTTAGTAATATTCCATATTCCATATTCCACACACACGACCGCCCGCGGGTCACTGTGCGGCGCGCTCTGCGTCGCGCCCCCGGCGTCACCTCACGCCCGCTCGCGCCTTTCGTCATCGCATCGCGCAATGTCCGACGGCATGAGCCACGCGGACACGCCGCCGCCGTCCTATCCACCGCCCGTCACGTGCGACGCCAGTGGCATCGTGCGGCTCCCGATCGATTTTCACTCGCGCTCGCACATCTCGCGCGCGTTTGAAAACAAATGCTGGAAAGCATCGACGTTAGCCGTGTTCGCGCCCGCGTCGGAGTCGCGAACGATGATGCGCTCGAGCGTGGACGTGCCCAAGTCGTTGGTGGAAAAGGGACTGAATCAAGAGCTCTTTGACGCGTTTTGCGACGACGTGAAGCGCGCGTACGCCGACGCGGCGCCGGTCATTTCGACCATGTGTGCGTTGATGTCGGTTTTTACGTTGGTTCTCGCGCCGTTTTGTTGTGCGTATCTATGTTGCTGCATGGGGAGCGCGACAAAGGCGGAGGAAAAGTTGACTCGGCGGTTGGATGAAATCGCGCTCGAGACGACGACGAAATGGAAGACGCGATACGGCGTGCGCGTGAGCATTGAGCACGACGTGCAGTATCAGCGACCATTCATGCCTGCCGAAGATGCATTGGTTGGATTTCGGTCGATGCCGCTTCGATCGAGCGCATGGACGGGGAGCGTGTTTGTGTTCTCGCCAGACGCGTAATGGTGCCGCCGTCGCGCTTTGCGAAGACACAAGCGAATTGTTTTAATGCAATATTTTAATGCAACGTATAAGTACATTATCAACACGTTAGAAAGGGAATCAAATTGTATGTGTGCGTGCGCGTGCGCGCGCGTGAGTAATGGTAACGGATTAATCATCCGACCTTGGACCGTCGCGAAGGTCGACGCGTTCCAAATCCTTGGCCGACGGTTCTCGGCGCACGGCGGCGAGCTCAATGGTGCTATCCTCCGTCATCGTGCTATCGTAGGGTGGGGACGTCGAGGGGTAATGAGGTTCGAGATCATTAGCTACGGGCATCCATTCCCCGTACGTGCCTTCGAGCATGGCTTCCCCACCAAACGTCGGCTTCATGACGTTTGTCTCGAAATCTTCCCAAAACTCAAACAGTCTCGCCTTCATGCGAAGGGCAAGCGAAATGTGCCAAAGTGGGTGTCCATCCGCGAGCGCGCGAGCGCGCACGGCGCGTGCGCGTGGTGATGGGTTCATAAAGCCCAAACCATCGTGCGCGGTTGACCCAGAAGCGGGCTCTCCCGTGGCTCGAACCATGCCTTCAGACTCGTTTGGGTCGTGCAAGCCCAGATGCTTGAGTAAAGGTAATGTGCCGCCGCCGAGTACGAGCGTAGAAACGAGGCAAATGACTAGAGTGCCCGTCTCGACCGCGCGCGAGCCTTCTTCGTTCGGACGCGTGCTCGGCATGTTGACCGCCAATGCGTACGCGACGGCGCCGCGCAACCCGCACGCGGCGTGCATCATTTGTACGTTTGGAGGAATCGGCGTCTCGCGAAGTAAGTTTGCCAAACGACTTAATGGAAAAATGTTCACCGCGCGAGAAAGCATGGCGAGTGGGATGCCGGTCAGTATAATCCCTGCGTCCCATAAATGATCAAACGTGGCGACTTGTAAACCGAGGTAGGCGAACACAAAGGTTTCCGATAAAAACGCCGCCGCTTCAAAGGATTTGAACACCGCAATTTGCGCCTCAGCGCCGACGTTGTGATAGGAGTAATGCGCGTTGCCAATGCCGGTGAAAAATATGCTCATGATTCCACTCATCCCAACGTTTTCTGCCAACACGTACGAAAAGTAACCAGAAATCAACAGCAACGCAAACGTGTACGCCGTGCCGTTGTACGACGCCGCGACGTTGGGCGGCGCTTGGGCCAATCCCAACTTTTTCAGTAACAACGCGCACGCCAACGCACACGCGGTACCGATCACTATCGACCCTACGCTCACCCCCATGAATTGCCCGATCACCTTCCAAAACGTGTGCACGGTGAACTCCTCCTCGTAAAACTGGCTCAACGTTCTAAACAACACCACCGCCACGGCGTCGTTCAACACTGATTCACCAAACACCAAATTGTACAACAACGGCGGCGCGTGCACGTCCGCAAACACCGACAACGTCGCCACTGGGTCGGTGGACGAAATCAACGTCCCATACAGCAACGACTCTAACAACGGATTCGATCCCAAATGCGACTTGGCGATGACGCCAACCTCCACCAACAGAAACGTCGTCAACCCAAACACAAAACTCGAAATCACCGTTCCAATAAACGCAAACAACGCAATGGTGAAAAAATCCGCAAAGAAATCCCGTCGCTTCAAGTTCAACCCGGCGGAATATATAATAATCGGCAACAACCCGTAAAAGAACGCCTGCGGACTAAACTTGAACACCTCCACTCGCGCCGCCGCGCCCCCAGCCTGATGCGCCTCACTCACGCGCGCGATGCCGCCCGTGACGCACCCAATCAACAACGCCGCTCCGCTCGGTTGTATCAACCCCACGTTATACCGCTGAATCAAATACGACACCACCACGCACGTCATCATCATCACCGTCGGCACCAGCGCCGAGTACTCATTCAACGCCTCGGTTTGCGCCACGCTCGGCGGCGGCGGCGGCATACCGAGCGCCGACATCACAAAGGGTGACCGCTATCGTCCGTCCGCGATCGTCCGTCCGCGCGTCCGTCCTCCGCCTCCGACGCGGCGCACAGTCGCGACGACGACGTCGGTAATCAGAGGCCCGCGTCCAGCGGTGGTCGTTTGACGCCACTAATGTATCAACATCGAGATCGATCTGACGCCACTAATGTATGAATATCGAGA
>Ga0222714_10005157_pt1 | contig 12508 bp, 8 predicted proteins | sample C33_3DmetaG_FD_165048 | JGI IMG/M metagenome (GOLD analysis project Ga0222714, IMG submission 165048) | Estuarine water microbial communities from San Francisco Bay, California, United States - C33_3D | ecosystem: Environmental > Aquatic > Marine > Unclassified | place: USA: California... | reverse complement strand
ATCGCTGCGCCGGATTGCCAGCGTATCGGCATCCGCATCGACCAAGGTGCCAGCAACCGGATCTACGCCATAGTCGGTCGCGGCGATGAGCACTTGGTCCCCGACCCCGAAGCCATCGATCTCGCGCCTACTTCGGCCCGCGACGATCGCCGGTGTCGCCTCGCGGGCGATTCGCAGCGCATCGGCCGAGTCGAACGGCTCGGGGCTGCCGTGACCGATCGACTTCATTCGACCGAGCCATCCGCGTAGCGCCGGATAGGGGTCCAGAATGGCCGCGAGCGGGCCCGCTCGCTCGATAAACCACAGCGGGTGGTACACGCAAAAGTCGCTCACCCGAGGCGCAGAACCTTCCAGATAAGGCCGACCGTCAGCAAGTTGCGCCTGCAGGCGCGGCAACACGGCATTGAGCAACGCGGCCGCCTCCGGCAATGGCAGTCGTGCGGCGTTACCACCCTTGCGAAAGCTCTTGCGATCCTCGATCAGCGCCTGCACCTGTTGTTCGCTCATGCCCTGCAGCACCGAAGCCAACCCGGCCGGCTGAAACGCATAGGTCACCGCAGCGGCGAACAGATGCTGATCGGCGAACTGCGCAAGGGCCAGATCCGACAACGCACTGGCATCCGGGAAAATCGGCGACTGCGGATGCAGCCGGTCGATCACGCGCGCGATCAGCGCGGTGTCGCAATACACGTCTGCCCCGATCTGCAGCACCGGCGTACGCCGGTAACCGCCGGTCAGTGCGACCAGGTCCGGCTTGGGCATCACGGCCGGAATGATCACCGACCGCCAGGCCAGTTGCTTGTGACCAAGCAGCAGCCGAATCTTTTCGGCGAACGGCGATTCGGGATAGTGGTGCAGGATCAGATCATTCATCGGCAACCTCGCATTGCGTGAATGATGCCCGATTTACGCCATCGGCATGCTGGCGGGCGCATCAAGCGCCCGCCCCCAAGCCCGGTTTCAGTACATCTTGTACGGCAAAAACTTGCCTGACATGACGATCTTGACGCGATCTCCGTTCGGATCCGCCTGACGCTGCAGATCCATCTTGAAGTCGATCGCACTCATGATTCCGTCACCGAATTCTTCGTTGATCAAGGCCTTGAAGGTGGTGCCGTACACACTGATCAATTCGTAGAAACGATAGATCAGCGGATCGGTCGGCACCGCGGTGGGCAGCGACCCCTTGTAAGGGACCGTCATCAACCAGTTCTTTGCCTCAGACGGCAGGCCGAACAGCTCAATCACCGCATCGGCCTGTTCTGCCGTGAACTGCATCTGACCGAGACAGGCTGCGGTCGTCCACTCCTTGCTTTGGCCAACCTTTTCGGCAACCTGAGTCCAGGAAATTCCTTTGGCCACCTTGGTGGCAACAATCATTTCTGTAATGTCGTTTCGGTCCATCATTGCTCCCATCGATCAAGTTAAGTGAATTGAAGAAAACCTCGATGCGCCGCGTCTGACAGCGCATGAACAACTGGTTGGTTACTGTTTATGCAAGGCGTATCTGCGCCGGAGGCTCCGGGACACGCTCGTCGTCTGAAGAGACCGCCAGGCCGGGCTGTACCAGCGGCGGCTTGGCCGGCGCCCTGCCATCGGACAAGCCGCTTGCCCGGGTGACGAGAAAGTCAATCAGGTGATTTCGGATGCGGTAGTACTGAGGGTCGTGATGCATCGTTGCCCGAGTGCGGCTTCGCGGCATCGTGTTGTGCACAATTTCTGCGACACGGGCACGCGGCCCGTTGCTCATCAGCAAGATCTTGTCGGCCAGAAGTACCGCCTCATCGACATCGTGCGTGATCATGAAAACGGTTTGCTGCGTCTTCGCACAAATCTGCAGCAACTCGTCCTGGATCGTGCCGCGAGTCAACGCGTCCAACGCGCCAAACGGCTCGTCGAGCAGCAGCATCTTCGGCTCGATCGCAAACGCTCGGGCGATGCCTACCCGTTGCTTCATGCCGCCGGAAAGCTCCGAGGGCTTTTTATCGAGCGCAGCGGACAGACCCACCATCGCAACGTAGCGCTCGACATGCTCGTCGACACGGGCAGCTGTCCACTGCGGCCATTTCGAACGCACCGCGAATGCGATGTTTCGACGCACCGTCAGCCAGGGCATCAGCGCGTGCCCCTGAAACACGACACCGCGATCCAGGCTTGGCCCGACCACCTCCCGGCCATCCATGAACACGTTGCCCTTGGACGCAAGCTCCAAACCGGCCAGCACATTCAGGATAGTTGTCTTGCCGCATCCCGAGTGCCCGACGATACAAACGAACTCCCCGCGTTCAATCGAAAAATTGACCTGTTCGAACACCGCCTCGCGACCTGGCACATACGACTTTCCAAGATCTTCGATTTGGAGAAACGGGCGACTCACCGAAGATGCGGCCCGAGATGACGAACCAGGAGTCTCTCCAGAAACCAGCTTCATGGCATCACTCCACATAGGTCACGGCCCGCTGCAGACGGGCGAACGCAAGGTCCAACCCCATGCCGACGACACCGATCATCAAAATTGCAAAAATCACGTTGGGCAAAGACAAGTTGTTCCACTCGTTCCACACGAAGTAGCCGATACCAGTCCCGCCAACCAGCATTTCAGCGGCGACAATCACCAGCCAGGCGATGCCCATCGAGATACGCATACCGGTCAGAATCGTTGGAGCCGCAGCCGGCAGGATCACTTGCATCGCTTTTCGCAGCGGAGACACTTCCAGGGTGCGCGCAACCGCCAACCAATCGCGCCGAACAGACGCGACACCAAACGCGGTGTTGATCAACATCGGCCAGATGGAGCAGATGAAGATCACGAACACGCCGGAAATCTGGGAGTCCTTGATCGTGTACAGGGCAAGCGGCATCCAGGCCAAGGGCGAGATCGGTTTGAGCAACTGGATGAACGGATCGAGCGCGCGGTACAACAGCGGTGACATCCCGATCACAAATCCCAGCGGTAGCGCCACCATCGCCGCAATCAGAAAACCCATCGCGACACGCAACAACGAATGGCCCAGTTGGATGCCGATCCCCTTGTCATTCGGCCCGTTGTCATAGAAAGGCTGCGACAACTGCTTTAACGCAATCGCTCCGACCTGCGCGGGGCCGGGAAACCCGGTCGCCTTTTGCGAGCCGGGGTCCTTGCCCATCAGCTTCATGTACTCGAGTTGCTCAGGGCTGACAGCTTGCGCTGCCGTCCCTGAGGATCGCGTAGCCAGCTGCCAGGCTCCAAGCAGGACCAGCAACAGCAGTGCCGACAGCAGCGCCGCCTTGAGATTCAGCGTGCGAGTCATGGCTCAGGACCTCCGCACGGCGAAACTGCTCAGGTACGCATCAGGCTTGGCCGGATCGAACTCCTTGCCCATCACCGAAAATTTCGGATACTGGCCCTCTGGCGCTACCTGATCGAGCGCCTTCATATGCTTTCGGGCATCGGTCAGCAAGAACACCTGCTCAGCGATCTGGCGGTAGTTCACATCACCCTTCACATAGCCCCAGCGTTTCATCTGCGTCAGGATCCATACCGCCATCGACTGCCAGGGGATCGGGTCGAAGTCGGCGCGATCGGGAACATTGCGAACATTTCCGAGACCGTCGGCAAACTTTCCGGTCAAGACCTGCGCCACCACGGTCTCTGGCTGATTCAGATAGGCCTGCGGAGAAATCGCCTTGGCGATGAGTTCCCGATTCCGCGACTCACGCGCCATGGCTGCGGCCGAGAGCACCGCACGGAACAGCGCAGCAAAGGTGTTCGGGTTTTCCTTGATGAAGGCCTCGGAAGTCCCGAAGGCGCAGCAAGGATGGCCTGCCCACAAGTCACGCGTCAGCAGGTGCAGAAAACCGACCTCGTCATACACCGCACGCTGATTGAACGGATCCGGCCCGAGATACCCATCCAAGTTGCCCGCCCGAAGATTCGCAACCATCTCCGGCGGAGGAACGACCCGAATCTGGATGTCCTTGTCCGGATCCAGTCCGGCTTCCGCGACGTAGTAACGCAGCAGAAAGTTGTGCATCGAATAATCGAACGGAACCGCAAACTTGAAGCCTTTCCATTGCTTCGGGTCACGACGGTTCTTGTGCTTCACATGCAGCGTGATCGCCTGCCCATTGGTGTTCTGGATAGTCGCAACCCGCATGGCTGCAGGGTTCGAACCAGCTCCCATCGACATTGCCAAGGGCATCGGAGACAGGAAGTGGGTCGCGTCGTATTCCTTGTTCAGCATCTTGTCGCGGATCAACGCCCAGCCCGCCGTCTTGACGACTTCGACGTTCAGCCCCTGCTTGCTGTAAAACCCAAGGGGATGGGCCATGATCAGCGGGGTTGCACAAGTGATCGGAATGAATCCGACCTTCAGATCTTTCTTTTCCGGCGCACCAGTCTTTTCCTGCGCCATTGCCTGCATGGCCCCCATCGGCAGCACACTTGAGATCGCCGCCAGCGCAGTTGACTTGCCGACCGCGCGAATGAATCGCCGCCTGATCGAGTCTTGCGGGAAGATCGCCTTGATCATCGCCGCCTGAACGAACTCATCGATGTACTGCTGGGTATCTTGCTCAAGCGAACGCTGTTTCAGCGTCTCGACTGCAACGGCGCTTTCGTGATCTTGTTGGCTGTGGTGCCGCCCACAACTGCAGCGCATCATCAAGGGACGATCTGTGTCCAGAGGGTCGAAGTAGCGGCTCATCGGTGTTCCTTTCGACTGGGTTGACATTCGAAAACCACCTAGTCGGCAGGTTTCCGAAATCGCACCACCGCGATCACTCCGGATTCATCGCACCTGTTGGCTAGGCCAGTTAAAAGGGACTAAGCGATTTGCGTGCCAGACAAACTCACTCGAAGTACCGGACGCGGGAAATCTGGTCGATGCGTTCACTTCGGACGCTCGAGCACGGCCCTATACGGAAGGGGGAGAAGTCAGAAAACGGCTGGGAACATGAGGTCGGCAGCCGTGATCATCGCCAGCGCTTCCAGCAGATGCAGACTGCACAACAGTAGTGCGCGTGACCTGAAACCTGCGATCCAGGAGAACAAAATCGGTGCATGCCTGCGGACATGCACCGATCGGGGGCATCAGCACACCGGATCCCGGCGGGCACCGCGGCCACCCGGGAATTTGCTTTCAGAGGGTCACTTCAGTGGCTTGTAGCGCAGGCGTTTGGGCTTGGCACCCTCTTCGCCCAGGCGGCGCTTCTTGTCCGCCTCGTACTCCTGATAGTTCCCATTGAAGAAGACCCACTGCGAGTCGCCCTCGGCGGCGAGGATGTGCGTGGCGATCCGGTCCAGGAACCAGCGATCATGCGAGATCACCAGCACGGAACCGGCAAACTCGAGCAATGCATCTTCGAGCGCACGCAGCGTCTCAACATCCAGATCGTTCGACGGCTCGTCGAGCAGCAGCACATTGCCACCGGCCAGCAAGGTTTCCGCCAGATGCAGTCGACCACGCTCGCCGCCCGATAGATTGCCGACCAGCTTTTGCTGGTCTGATCCCTTGAAGTTGAAGCGTCCTACATAGGCCCGCGACTGCATCTCGAACCGCCCAACGGTCAGGATGTCGGCGCCACCGGAAATCGCCTCCCAGACGTTCTTGTCGTTTTGCAGCGCATCGCGAGACTGGTCGACATACGCAACCTGCACCGTCGGGCCGATCTTGACCTCGCCGGAATCCGGCTGTTCGCGACCGGTAATCATCCGGAAGATGGTGGACTTGCCAGCGCCGTTCGGACCGATGATGCCGACGATCGCGCCAGGCGGCACCTTGAAGCTCAGGTTGTCGATCAGCAGCCTGTCGCCGTAGCCCTTGCTGACATTATTGAACTCGATGACTTCGTTACCCAGGCGCTCGGCAACCGGGATGAAGATCTCCTGGGTCTCGTTACGCTTTTGATACTCGTACGACGACAATTCCTCGAACCGGGTCATCCGCGCCTTGCTCTTGGCCTGACGTCCCTTCGGGTTTTGACGGACCCACTCCAGTTCTTTCTTCATCGCCTTCATGCGGGCGTCTTCCTGGCGCGACTCCTGCTCAAGGCGCTGTTCCTTTTGCTCGAGCCAGGAGCTGTAATTTCCCTTCCAGGGGATGCCGTAGCCGCGATCAAGTTCGAGGATCCACTCGGCGGCGTTGTCCAGAAAGTAACGGTCGTGCGTGACCGCGACCACGGTGCCGGGAAACTTCGACAGGAACTGTTCGAGCCAGTCGACACTTTCCGCATCGAGGTGATTGGTCGGCTCGTCAAGCAACAGCATGTCGGGCTTGGACAGCAGCAACCGGCATAGCGCGACGCGACGCTTCTCTCCGCCAGACAGCGTCTCGATCTTGGCTTCCCAGGGCGGCAGGCGCAGCGCGTCGGCGGCAATGTCGAGCTGATGCTCGACGTCCGACCCGCTGGTGGCCAGGATCGCCTCATACTTGGCCTGCTCGGCCGCCAGCGCATCGAAGTCGGCATCCGGCTCGGCGTAGGCCGCGTAGATTTCGTCGAGCTTCTTTTGGGCGTTGACGACCTCGCCCAGACCTTCCTCAACTGCCTCGCGTACCGTCTGCTGGGGATCCAGTCGCGGCTCCTGAGGCAGGAAACCGACCGACAGCCCGGGCATCGGAACCGCGTCGCCCTCGATGTCCTTGTCCTCGCCAGCCATGATCTTGAGCAGCGTGGACTTTCCCGAACCGTTCAGACCGAGCACACCGATCTTGGCACCGGGAAAAAAGGACAGTGAGATGTCCTTGAGGATCGTGCGCTTCGGGGGGACGATCTTGCCCACCCGGTTCATCGTGTAAACGTATTGAGCCATCTTGTGAATCTTTCCCCGAACCGGTCAGGCAGCAGAATCGAACAGCGGCTGGGCAGCGCGACGAAACTCCATTCGCGCCAGGATCCGGGTCGCCATATTGCAGTTGAACGAGAGCGCGATCGTGCGCTCGCGCGGATGCACGTACATCACAGGGCCGCAGATTCCCGACCAGGTGATCTCGCCCGGAAAAGTCGGAAACGCGGACACGCCAAAGTCGTGGCGCACGGCGAAGCCCAGGCCGAACCCGAAGCCCGGGCCGGTCAGATTAGTGGGACCATCGACTGCCTCGCCGAGCTGGTCACGCGTCATTTCCGCCAGACTGTCTTCGCTCAGGATGCGTACTGCGTCCAGCGCGCCGCCACCGACCAGCGTCCGCGCAAAGCGCAGGTAGTCGGGCAGCGTGGACACCAGACCACCGCCACCGCTCTGGATCGCATCGCCCTTGGTCGCACCTTCGTCAAACTTGCCGGTAAAGGCAAAGAACCCGGCGTCATCGGGATACGCGCCCGCCATTCGCGCGCGCGCCTGAGCGGGCAGAGCAAATCCGGTGTCATGCATGCCCAGCGGCGCAAAGATTCGCTCGTGCAGCACATCGCCAAGATTCCGGCTGGTGACGCGTTCGATCACGAGCCCGAGCACATCGGTAGAAAAGCCGTACCGAAAGCCATGTCCCGGTTCGCAGCCCAGCGGCAAAGCGGCGAGCGCCTGCAGCACCTGCTCTCGAGTCATCGTGGCCAGACGCATGTCGAGCCCGACCCGCATGGCAATCTCCCGGGACGCAGCGTCGCGGTATTCATTGAGGTAGGCAAACCCTGAGCTGTGCCGCATCAGGTCCCGCACGCTCGGTTGCCTGCGCGGTGCCGCGCCCCCGGGCATGCGCAAGTCGGCCAGCTCCGGCAGGTAGCGATGCACTGGCGCGTCGAGCTCGAGCTGACCGGCTTCGTTCAGCTGCATCGCGGCGGTGGTCACCAGCGGCTTTGTCAGAGACGCGATTCGGAAGATCGCGTCCTCGCGCATCGGCGCATCGCCGTCGCCCCGCAACCGTCCGACGCTCGCATGCTTGAGCACCGCGCCATCACGTTCGATATGCACCACCGCCCCCGGATAGCGACCGGTTTCAAGGTGGTAGTTGAGCAGTTTGTCGATTGAGTCTGTCATGATGAGTGCATTATCACAGCAAAGCATGCCGTTCGCCGGCTGCACGGCCGGCCCCAGGCAGCGCCCAAGCCAATGTCAGATCGCAACGATGCGCTCGACCAGGCTCACACCGATCCGCACGATGCGGCTCGCGCTGATGTGCCGGCACCCCGCCGAGTGCTGATTCTCGGTGCCGCCGGTCGCGACTTTCATGTCTTCAATACGCTGTATCGGGACGATCCGGCGGTACGAGTCGTCGGCTTCACCGCAGCGCAGATTCCGCATATCGACGATCGCCGCTACCCGGCCGCACTGGCCGGCGCGCTGTATCCCGAGGGCATCGCAATCCATCCGCAGAGCGAGCTGGATGCTCTGGTGCGCGGCGAAGCGGTCGACGAGGTGGTGTTCGCCTACAGCGACGTCAGCCAGCTCGAAGTCATGACGCTTGCCGAACAATGCCTGGCGCTGGGCTGCCAGTTCACGCTGCCGGGCCCGGCGCGCACGATGCTTGCCGCCCGGGTGCCTGTGGTCGCGGTCTCGGCGGTTCGCACCGGTTGCGGCAAGTCGCCGCTGTCGCGCTGGCTGGGTCGCGAGTTGCGCAGCCGGGGACGGCGCATTGCAGTGATCCGGCATCCGATGCCCTACGGCGACCTGGTTCGACAACGCGTGCAGCGTTTCGCAAGTGCCGCCGACCTGGACGCGGCGCAATGCACCGCTGAAGAGCGCGAGGAGTACGAGGCGCACCTGGCGGCCGGCAACCTGGTCTTTGCCGGCGTCGACTACGCGCAGGTCCTGCAGGCAGCGCAACGCGAGGCCGACATGATCATCTGGGACGGTGGCAACAATGATTTCCCGTTTGTGCGCCCTGACCTTCACCTGGTGATGGTGGACGCCTGGCGTCCGGAACATGCGCGCGGCTGGCATCCGGGCGAGGCAGTCCTGCGGTGCGCTGACGTGATCATCGTCAGCAAGACCGATACCGCCGTCCCGGCCGATATTCAACGCGCGGCCGAGCTTGCGCGCTCAGTCAATCCAAGCGCCGAGCTGCTGTATGGACGCTCACAGATCAGCGCCGACCATCCGGAACTGCTGCATGGGCGGCGAGTGCTCGCCATCGAAGACGGCCCGACGCTGACCCACGGCGGCATGTCGATCGGAGCGGCGGCACTGGCTGTGCGCGCCGCCGGCGGCGAACTGGTCGATCCGCGTCCGCATGCACCAACCCGACTTGCCCGGGTGCTCGCGCAATATCCGAATCTCGGTCCGGTGCTGCCCGCGCTCGGCTACTCGGCAGACGACCTGGACGATATCGAAGCGACGATCGCGGCAACCCCCTGCGATGTGATCGCGGTCGGCACACCGATCGATCTGGCGCGACTGGTTCGCATCTCGCGTCCGGTCGTTCGGGTGCATTACGAATTTTCCGAGGCGCAGACCGGCACTCTTGGCGCACACTTGGACGCGTTGCTACGTCGTTTCCCGTTTGCTCGCCCGGACCAGACTTGCGCGTCCTCCAGCAACCCGGCAGTAGAATGAAAACAAAGAAATCTGCGATGCCAGTCAAAGCACTGCCGCCCGAGCGACTGCGCCGCCGGTGCGATCCGGCGCAGTTCGAATTCCGCACCACCGCCGAGCTGGACGCCGTCCCGGTGATCCTGGGGCAAAAACGCGCGACCGACGCAATCAACTTTGGCATAGGAATCCGCCAGCAGGGCTACAACCTGTTCGTTTCCGGCCCGCCAGGCGTGGGCAGGCGCACGCTGGTCGAGCGGCTGCTCGCAGAAGCCCCGGCGCAACAGACCGCCCGGCGCGACTGGTGCTACGTGAACAATTTCGCCGATCCGCGACACCCGCAGGCGCTTGGCCTGCCGCCCGGGTGGGGTCCAAAGCTGCGCGATGACATGGACCACTGGGTTAGCGAATTGCGCGACGCCATTCCTGCCGCATTTTCCACCGACGAATACCGCGACCGACTCGGCAAGATCGAAGCCGAATTCAACGAGCGCCAGCAAAAAGGCTTCGAGTCGATCGGTGAGCGCGCTGCCGCGGATGGCATCGCGCTGTTACGCACCCCGACCGGATTTTCGTTCGCACCGCTCGCCGAACGTGAAATCATGACGCAGGAGCAGTTCGGCAAGCTCGAGATCGACGAACAAAAGCGCATCACCGACAAGATGCGCCAGTACGAGGTCGAACTCGAGGCGGTGGTTCGGGATTTGATGCAGTGGCGGCATGAGCGCGCCGAGGCGACCCATACGCTGAACGAGGAAGTGGTGGAGTTTGCAGTCGGTCGAATCACGGTCGAATTGCGTAACCGCTACCTTGAGCTGCCCGAAGTCGTTGCCTTCCTGGATGCAGCGCGCGCGGACGTGATCCAGCATGTGGACGACTTTCGGAAACCGTCGGAGTCGACCTCCGAAATCGATGGCGTGGTGGTGCGCACCGAAGTCGACCTGCATCGCTACAAGGTCAACGTCATCGTCACCGGCGAGCCCGACACGCCACCACCGATCGTGTTCGATGATCATCCCACGTACATGAATCTGGTCGGCCGGGTCGAGCATCTGTCGCAGTTCGGCGCACTGGTCACGAACTTCACGCTGATTCGCAGCGGCTCGCTGCATCGGGCCAATGGTGGCTACCTGTTGATCGACGCGGTCAAGCTGCTGACCCAACCGTATGCCTGGGAGGGGCTAAAGCGCGCAGTTCGCAACCGAGAAGTGCGCATCGACTCACTCGCGCAGATTTTCAGCCTGGTGTCGACGCTGTCGCTGGAACCCGAACCGATCCCGCTAGATGTCAAAGTGGTGCTGTTCGGGCCAGAGTCCTTGCAGCCGCTGCTGCAGGCTTACGATTCGGACTTCGCCGGACTGTTCCGCGTCGTCGCCGAATTTGCAGACGACCTCGACTGGACCGAAGACTCGGCCCAGGCCGCGGCGCATCTGGTTGCCGGCATTGCCGCCCGTCATTCGCTGCGCCCGCTCTCGCGCGAGGCAGTAGCCGCCGCGATCGAGGAGTCGGCCCGGATCGCGGGCGATGCGATCAAGATTTCTCTGCACATGCGATCGATCGAGGAACTGCTACAGGAATCCGACTATTGGGCCGCGCAGGACGGGGTCGATACCATCGATGCGAAGCATGTCGAGCGGGCGGTCAGCGCACAGATCGAGCGGCTCGCATTGACGCGCGACCGGGCTCAGGAGGCGGTGCTGCGCGGGCTGATCATGATCGACACCGATGGCGTGCAAATCGGGCGCATCAACGCTCTGATGGTGGTACCTCTGGGCCGGGCGAGCTTTGCGCTGCCTGGGCGAATCACCGCCACCACCCGCTTCGGCAAGGGCGAACTGATCGACATCCATCGTGAAATCCAGCTCTCAGGGGCGATTCACTCGAAGGGCGTACTGACAATGTCGTCGTTCCTGGCGACACGCTTCGCGCGCCGCCGCGGACTGTCGCTATCGGCCACGCTGTCGTTCGATCAGGTCTACGGCGCGGTCGACGGAGACAGCGCGTCGATGGCTGAGCTCTGCGCCCTGCTGTCCTCGCTTGCCGGAGCCCCGATCCGTCAGAATCTGGCGATCACCGGCTCGGTGAATCAGGAAGGCGATTCACAGGCAATCGGCGGCGTGAACGAAAAGATCGAAGGCTTTTTCGACATCTGCAACTCTCGCGGGCTGACCGGCACACAGGGCGTGATCATTCCGCAGGCCAATGCCAGCCAACTAATGCTGCGCGCGGACGTGATTGCCGCGGTCCGTGATGGCCGTTTCGCGGTCCACGCGGTCACGCATGTGGACGAGGCGATCGAACTGCTGACCGGCATTGAAGCAGGCGAACTACAGACCGGCGGCGAGTTCCCGAAAGGCAGCATCAACGGTCGCGTGTGGGCCACCCTCGAACAATTCGACAAACAAGGCCTGCCGCGGACGATGGCGCGGATGATGCGCAGAAGCAACCATGAACGTCTCGGCTGATCCGCATCCGATGCATCAACGAAGTGCATCAATTCGGCTCGCGCTGGATGCGCTCACGCCATTCACACGCCGTGCGATCGCCGATGCGGTGCGGCTCGCGGCGCGCTCTGGAGGCCGCATTGATTGCGTGTTCGTCGAGCAGATCGCGCTGCTGCGTGCAGCCTCTTTGCCGGCTACCCGCGAACTCAGTCTCAGCGGCGCGGCTTCCAGACCGCTGCACGCAAGCGACCTCGAACAGGCACTGCATCGCCAGGCTCAGGAAGCCCGGCGCCTGCTGGCCGCGCAGGCCAAGGCGGCCGGGCTATCCTGGTCCTTCGACATCGTGCGTGGCGCGCTGATCGAAGAAGCCCTGCGCCACGCGGATCCGCAGGACCTGCTTCTGGCGGCAATCGCCGGTAGCGAGCCGGAGCCTGCTGCCGCCTCGCGCCCTGGGCATGTGACCGCCGCGCGGCCTTTGCTGGCACTGGTCGATGACGCGACTCTCGAGCTTCCGACACTGCGCGCATTACTACGCGCGCTGCTGCCGGCGTCGGTTGCTGTCTGGGCCACCGGCCCGGCGATCACACAACGCCAAGATCTCGATGAACAGATCAGCGCGCTGGCC
>Ga0222714_10005155_pt1 | contig 12509 bp, 10 predicted proteins | sample C33_3DmetaG_FD_165048 | JGI IMG/M metagenome (GOLD analysis project Ga0222714, IMG submission 165048) | Estuarine water microbial communities from San Francisco Bay, California, United States - C33_3D | ecosystem: Environmental > Aquatic > Marine > Unclassified | place: USA: California... | reverse complement strand
TCGCTCGTTTGGAGTTGAAAAAATACTCATAATCCCTAGGGTGCGCGATGCTGACGGAAAAAAAGAGGGACAGTCCCCTCTTTTTTTATTTTTTTAGAAAAAATTTAGTTTTTTTCATTTTCTTGAGGAGCGCATCCGCCTGGGGTCATCGATGTAACTGGGATCTGCTTTGCTTTCCAAAAATATTTAATATTTGTTGCGACACACCCACCTAAAAATAGCTATATACATAATAAATGTTGCGTCGCATCATTAATTTTTTTAATTAGTTTCAAGGCGGGATATGCAGGTCATTTTCAGCTCATGAAAATATGTTCTTAAAACTCTCAGAAACCGGAAATTTAGTGCTTCCTGGAATCGAGATTTTCAACTAGAAACAGGTTCCTACGCCTGTTACAGCCCTTGTAACAGGCACCCAGTTCGTGTATTTTCCATCAGGTAACCATAATAGTTACGATCCCTGTACCTATTTTCAAAGCTTCGAAAGGGGGAGTTATAAAATGAAAGTTACTTTTAAAGTAAATGGGAAAAGCGAGACAGTCGACGTCGCCGCTGACACACCATTACTTTGGGTTCTTCGCGACACACTCGGCATGACCGGGACAAAGTTTGGTTGCGGAAAAGCCCTTTGTGGTGCGTGTACCGTTCATTTGAGCGGAAATGCAGTGCGTTCCTGTCAAGTTCAAATTGGTTCCTTAAATGGTGCCGACGTGACAACCATCGAAGGTCTTGGTGGAAATCACAAAGTTCAGCGTGCTTGGGAAGCTCTTGATGTTCCTCAGTGTGGCTATTGCCAGCCTGGTCAGATGATGTCTGCCTCTGCATTGCTAGCTTCAAACAAAAATCCTTCAGATTCGGATATCAATGCAGCAATGTCAGGAAACATTTGCCGTTGCGGAACATATCCTCGAATTCGCGCCGCCATTAAGGCTGCTGCGAAGATGTCGTAAGGAGGACTTGAGACATGGAAAAAATAGTAAAGAATGAAGCACGTCGTGACTTCCTGAAAGTCAGCGGTACTGTTGCTGGTGGACTAGCTCTTGGGTTCTACCTTCCTCAGTCTCGCCAGGCTCAAGCAGCTGACGGTGGTAGCCCTAACGCATGGGTTCGCATCGGCGGTGACAACTCAGTCACCATTATGTGTGCTAGATCCGAGATGGGTCAGGACGTTTACACATCTATGCCAATGTTGGTTGCGGAAGAGCTTGAAGTTGATCTCAATAGAGTCAACGTTGAGTTTGCACCTCCAGCAGAGGTTTACATTAACTCACTTCTCGGCGGTCAGCTAACTGGTGGTTCTACTGCAGTTCGTGACGGTTGGGAAAAACTTAGAAAAGCTGGTGCATCTGCAAGAATGATGCTAGTTGCTGCTGCTGCAGACAACTGGGGCGTTGATGCGAGTCAGTGTACTGTTTCTGACGGCGTGATTTCTGGCCCTGGCGGCAAGAAAGCAACCTACGGATCAGTCGCAGCGAAAGCAGCAGGAATGGAAGTTCCAAAGGAAGTTCCACTCAAGCCAGCTAGCCAGTTCAAATACGTTGGTAACGTTAAGCAGAAGAGACTTGATACCGCAGCTAAGGTTCGTGGTACTGCTGGTTTCGGTGTTGATACCCGTATCCCTGGTATGAAATACGCTGCTGTTGCTATGGCTCCTATGATGGGTGGAAAGCTCATCTCTTACAACGATTCACGTGCTAAGAACTTCCCTGGCGTTCACGCAGTGGTTCAGTACAGCCGCGGTGTTGCGGTTGTTGCTGACGATTGGTGGACAGCTAAGAAAGCAGTAGCTACGCTTGATCCGCGTTGGGATGGTGGTCCAAATGCGAATCTCGATATGACCGGCCTATGGGCAGGAATCGAGGAAGCATCTAACAAGCCTGGTGCAGTTTTCCGTGAGAGCGGAGACGCAAACCAAGGGCTAGCAAATGCTGCCAAGATGATTACTGCAACGTATCGTTTGCCATTCCAGTCACACTCACCAATGGAGCCACAAAACTCTGTTGCTGATGTGCGTGCAGACAAAGCAGTCATCATTACTCCAACTCAGTTCCAGCAGTTGATCCCACACGTGGTCGCTGGTGCTACTGGCCTAACGCCTGAGCAGGTTGAAGTTCAAACGACCTTCCTCGGTGGTGGTTTCGGTAGACGAGTTGAGGTGGACTATGCGATTGATGCTGCGGAAATCTCCAAAGCAGCTGGCGTTCCTGTGAAGATGGTTTGGTCTAGAGAAGATGATATGACTCATGACTCATACCGTCCTGCTGGTATGTACAAGTTCACCGCTGGTGTTGATGCCAAAGGTAAGCTCCAGGCATTGAAGTTCCACTCAACCAGCCCATCAATATCTTCACGTCTGTTCCCAAGTATCGTGAAAGACGGTATCGACCCATTTGCAGTTGAGGGTATCGATAACTTCCCATACATGGCAGACGCAGGTATGAGCTTCAGCTATCAGATGCATGATACTGGCGTGCAGGTCGGTTACTGGCGTGGTGTGTCTCACAACTTGAACGCAGTTGCACTAGAGGCGTTTATCGATGAGCTCGCTGTTAACGCTGGTGTTGATCCTATCCAGTACAGAATCGATATGCTTGATATGGGTTCAACCAAGCACCAGTGGTCAGGTCTGTCGGCTGGTGTTCCAGTTGGAGCCAGAATGAAGCGAGTTCTGGAAGAGACCAAGAAGATCACCAAGTTTGGTAAGAAAATGCCAGCTGGTAAAGGCCAGGGCGTTGCAGTGATGGAAGGTTACAACTCAGTTGTCGCTATTGTTGCTGAGGTTACTGTTTCTTCTACCTACGACGTGAGCTTGGACAAAGTTACTGCGGTTGTTGACGGTGGTACTTTGGTTCACCCAGATCAGGCACTTGCTCAGATCCAGTCTTGTATCAACATGGGTCAAGGTGTTGCGCTCTACAGTGAAATCACTGTTAAGAACGGCATCGTTGAGCAAAATAACTTTGATGGATACCGAGTTGCTCGTATGAACGAGACTCCAGAAATCGATGTTCACTTCATTAAGAGTGACAGCGTACCTGGCGGTCTTGGAGAGCCTGCAACCGCGGTTGTCCAGCCAGCTATTGCTAACGCAATCTTTGCAGCATGTGGTAAGCGTGTACGCACCTTGCCAATGACTCCAGAGCATATTGCCGCGGCCTAAGCTGTGCAAAAAAAGGGTTTCGGTTCGCCGAAACCCTGTTTGCTTTGAGACCCCCGGATTTCCGGGGGTTTTTTTTCAAAGATGAAGGAAGTACAAATAAGGGTTAGTATCTAGCAATGGATAGCGTAGATTTACAAGTCCTCAAAACCAGTCTCGCTTGGCGGGCTGAGGGTCATGAGGTAGTGCTTGGAACAATTGTAGAGACCTGGGGTTCTTCCCCGCGGCCTCCTGGTGCGATGCTAGCAATTAGAGAAGATGGACTTGTTGCTGGATCAGTATCTGGAGGGTGTGTCGAGGATGACATGATCAATAAGATCAGAGATCAATCTTTAGCCATCGACAAACCCAAAGTTGTGACCTACGGGGTTACGAAAGAGGAAGCGAATAGATTTGGTTTGCCATGTGGTGGAACCTTGCAACTCGTATTAGAGAAAATTCAGAGAGATGATCTTTTTCAAAATCTACTTGAGAGAGTTGAACGTCATGAGTTAGTTAATAGAACTCTGGATATGTCGAGTGGAGAAACGGAATTATCTGTCGGAAAGCCGAGTGATACGATCGTATTTGACGGAGAAAAATTATTTGGTGTGTATGGCCCACGTTGGAGACTCGTCATTATCGGGGCGGGTCAGTTGTCCACTTATGTGGCTCAAATGGCACAAGCTCTCGATTATCAGGTAATCGTTTGTGATCCCAGAGAAGAGTATGCGGAAACGTGGGCAGTGCCTGGCTCTATTCTTTCTCGGGAAATGCCTGATGACTTTGTAGTTTCTTTAAACTTGGATTCGCGATCAGCTTTGGTTGCAGTAACACATGATCCAAAGCTAGATGATTTAGCGCTTCTCGAAGGACTTAAATCATCAGCGTTCTATGTTGGAGCGCTTGGCTCTCGACTGAACAGCAAGAATAGACGAGAGAGGCTGTCAATTTTTGATTTGAGTGAGGAAGAAATTTCTCGCCTACATGGTCCTGTTGGTTTACGTATTGGCAGCAAAACACCTCCAGAAATAGCGGTGTCGATACTGGCTGAAATCACAGCAGTTCGCAATGGTGTGAACTTAGCGAGCATTGGTAGTGGAGAGGGCAAGGCGTATTCCGTAGATGGGAATCAGACTGCCTGTGCAGTCTAGCCTCGCGCGAGTTTAGATTTTTTACGCTCCAAGCTTTAATAAGTTTGGAGTTTTTTTATGAGGAAGATGTATGCGTTTAGAAAGTAAGGTAGCGATTGTCACTGGTGGTGGATCTGGTTTCGGAGAGGGTATAGCCAAGCGATTTGCTGAAGAGGGATGTAAGGTTATCGTTGCAGATATCAATGCTGATGGCGGAAACCGAGTGGTTGGTGAAATAAAAGCAGCTGGTGGGGATGCAGCTTTTACATCTGCAAATGTAGCGAAAGAAAGTGACTGGACTGCGCTTCTAAAGTTTACGACGGATACCTATGGCAAGCTGGATATCGTAATCAATAACGCAGGAACTACTCATCGGAATAAACCAATGGTTGATGTGACCGATGCTGAGTTTGATTTGGTGTATGCGGTCAACGTGAAAAGTTTGTACTACAGTGCAAAAGCGATCGTTCCTTATTTCAGGAAACAGGGAGGGGGCTCGTTTGTCACGATTGCATCTACGTCGGGTATTAGACCGCGCCCCGGACTTGTTTGGTACAGCGGTAGTAAAGGAGCGGCGATTATCGCGAGCCAGGCGATGGCAGTGGAGTTGGCTCCCGATAAAATTCGTGTGAATGTCGTCAATCCAGTAGCGGGTGACACACCACTACTGGCGGAGTTTATGGGTTCTGACACTCCGGAGATACGTGCGAAGTTTGCATCTGTGATCCCCTTGGGGCGATTTAGTCAACCGCGGGACATCGCAAACGCGTGCTTGTATTTATCGTCTGATGAAGCAGATTTTATAACTGGGGCGTGTATTGAGGTGGACGGCGGCCGCTGCGTCTGAGCTCTTCTAAATCATGAGGTAGAAATGGGGCTTTAAAGTCCCATTTTTTTAGCCCCCCGTGAATGCTTGGATACCGGTTTGTGCACGACCTAAAATTAAGGCATGGATATCATGCGTTCCCTCATAGGTGTTGACAGCCTCTAAGTTCATCATGTGTCTGATGACTTGGTATTCATCGGAAATGCCGTTTCCGCCATGCATATCTCGCGCGATGCGAGCAATCTCTAAAGCTTTTCCACACGAGTTTCTTTTCACTAGCGAAATCATCTCTGGCGTTGCTACTCCCTCGTCAAGGAGTTGGCCGACTCGCAGCACCGACTGAAGAGCAATAGAAATTTCGGTTTGCATATCTGCTAATTTTTTTTGTATTAGCTGATTAGCGGCTAGGGGTTTCCCGAACTGAGGTCGATTGAGAGTGTATTCTCGCGCCGCATGCCAGCAGTATTCTGCTGCTCCTAATGCCCCCCAAGCGATACCATATCTAGCTTTGTTCAAACAGCTAAAAGGCCCTTTTAAGCCTTTCACGTTTGGTAGGATATTTTCTTCTGGAACAAAAACGTCATTCATAACAATTTCGCCCGTTATTGAAGCTCGAAGGCTAAATTTTCCAGAAATTTTTGGGGTTTCAAGTCCCTTCATACCGCGCTCGAGTATGAAGCCCCGTATGTCATTCGCATCATCTTTTGCCCAAACAACCAGAACGTCTGCTACTGGAGAATTGGTGATCCACATCTTCGCACCGTTGAGTTTCCATCCTCCTTCAACTTTTTTCGCACGAGAAATCATACTGCCCGCATCAGATCCAAAGTTCGGCTCAGTCAGTCCAAAGCAACCAATTTTTTTTCCAGAGGCAAGTGACGGAAGATACTTTTCGCGCTGCTCTTCACTTCCAAACGTGTAAATCGGATACATCACGAGGCTCGATTGAACGCTCATCATCGATCGGTAACCAGAATCTATGCGTTCAATTTCCCGTGCGATGAGTCCGTACGAAACGTGGTTAACACCTGGGCAGCCATATCCTTGGATTGTTGCTCCCAGAAATCCCATTTCCCCAAATTCATCAAATATAGTACGGTCGAAAGATTCATTTCGATTTGCTTCGATAATTCGCGGAGCTAACCGATCTGAACAGAATTCGGCTGCACTCTGAGCGATTAGTGTCTCCTCTTCGTTCAGTTGATCTACGAATCGAAAAGGGTCTTTCCAGTCAAAGCTATTTTGATCTTTCATGTTTTTCGCCTTAGTGGTGCTGTGGTGTCTAGACCAATCTTGCCTCGATTCCGCCCAGCACTCCAAAATCTAGTTTAATGTGGTCACCAGGTTTGATAGCGAAAGGAATGACGCAGGTACCTGTTGTGATAACTTCACCCGCCTTAAGCCCAATTTTTGTTTGGCTCAGTTCATTGGCTATCCAGTTGAGTGCAATACGCGGGTCTCCTAATACATTTCGGCCTACGCCGCTTTGGACAATCACCCCGTCAACCAAGGCATCAACTTTATGTTCTACAAGATCGAGATCTCTCCAATTGTAGCTGGTCGGGTTTCCAAGAATGAACCAGCTCGCGCAAGCATGATCCGCAATTAACTGATACTCACCTGCAGTTACGAAGTCAGAAAATCGAGAGTCAGGAATTTCAATGGCTGGATGCAATGTGTCAACAGCTGATAAGGTTTCCTCAATGGAGTAATTCTCAGATCGAGGGGGCAAATCCCTCCCCAGTCTAAAGCAAAATTCTGCTTCAGCGACTCCCATCAAGTTCTCTCCCAATTCGAGAGTATCGCCGTGGGAGAATGCTCTGTCCGCTAATAATCTACCTGCCAGTGGTCCACTAACACCAATATGTTTTTGACCGTTTTCGCTGGTTGCAGCGATTTTCCATCCTATTTGTCTAGAGCCCGACAGTTGAGAAACTTTTTCTTGAATTTTATAGGCTGAATCGCGATTGGTGGGTCGGTACTCTCGCGGTATGGCATCAATGAGAGTCCCAGACTTCCAAGTTGACCAAAGGAGCTCGGCGGCTTGTTGTACTTGTGAATCATTCATCTTATAAAGTTCCAGTAACGTGTTTCGATAGTTGAATAGAGTCGGTTATCCCGCGCTAGATCCGTTCCGCACGATATTTAGTAGCGGTTGACCGAATAATAGCCGGTTCATATTTTCGGACATTTTTTGATTGCGTCTCTCAATGAGTTCAGCGGTCCAGGCCGAAGCGTGTGGAATCATTGTGACATTATCTAGATCTTCAAATGGAAGGGATGACGGCATCAGTTGCTCATCTACGTGGGCTGGATAGCGGTACCAAGTATCAATAACAGCACCTCCAATCGATTGATTTTTACATGCATCAAATAGTGCTTTTTCTTGAATGATTTCTCCACGAGCGACGTTGATGATGACTGCCGTTTCTTTCATAGAGGAAAATTCTGGACTACCGATTAGCCCTTTTGTTTCTGGTAGTAGTGGGGCCGCGACAACGACATAATCGCTTAACGCTAGCATTTCATGTAGTTCTGTGATGTCGAAAAAACGATCTAAATTACCTGGATCGTTTTGTGGTCTTGGTCCGGCAGCAATTACGTTCATTCCGAAGGCTTTTGCCCTCTTGGATACTTCTCGTCCAATATGACCATATCCAATGATTCCAATGGTCTTGCCGTGCACCTCGTCATGCGTTGGCCCAAACAAATATGATCCCTTCCAAGATCCGGAGCGCATATTTTCCTCAAGCTTTTTCAGCCTAAGGGCTTTTTGGAGCAGGGTACCCAGGATGAATTCCGCAATGGGAATCTCATGTTCAAATACATTACAAATACTCGTGTGGTTCGGTATTAAGGTCTGGTCTATGGCATCGAGGCCAGCGCCTGGTAATTGGAGAAGCTTAAGTCGTTGAAGGCCTGTCGTCGGGCAGTCTCGCCAGTCCATCGTGATAACCGCGTCAGCGGTACTCAATCCATCGAACCATTCTTCTCGGTTTGTGTGATCCGCAGCGATGATTTTCCAATCCGGTAATAGATGTTCGCTTAAGGTGGCTAGCCGATTTCTCTGGTCTTGTTTTTTGATTAATAAATTCATTACGTTTGAGGGAACACTACTCGGTAATGTTTTCTTGGAGGTATAAAAAAAGGGGTACCAATACCCCTTTGATTATATAGCTATTTTGGTACCGAGAGTCGGACTCGAACCGACACACTATCACTAGCGGCGGATTTTGAATCCGCTGCGTCTACCAATTCCGCCATCCCGGCATAGCGCGCATTATCCCTAAAGATGAACTATCGATCAAGGATTGTTCGTTTAGCACCCGAGTGCGTAGTGCGACCGGTATACTAGCGATGAAATATAAGTAAAAGCTAATTTGATAGATACATGAAGCTCTCCGATTTTGATTTTGAATTACCGCAGGAGTTGATAGCGCAGGCGCCATTGCGGGAGCGCTCAGCGAGTCGCTTGCTCAGAGTTTGTCAGCCGGGAAGTGATTTTGAGGACCTGGGGTTTATCAATCTGCTTGATTATCTGAACCCGAATGACCTCTTAGTTTTTAACGATACCCGGGTAATTAAAGCTCGTATGAGTGGCGTGAAAGCTACCGGAGGGCGTGTAGAAATAATGGCGGATCAAGTACTTTCTAACCGTTCGTGTAAGGCGCTACTTCGATCGAATCATTCGGTGAAGATTGGGCAAGTCATCCGGGTCGGAGATGCGGTTGATTTCGAAGTGGTCGCGATTGAAGATGGAATATTCGAATTGCTCTCTTCGCACGATTTAGATCTGTGTTTTGAAAAATTTGGAGAAGTGCCGCTGCCTCCGTATATCAAGCGTTCAGTGGTTAATGAGGACGAGGATCGTTATCAAACGGTTTACGCTAAGGACGCCGGTGCAGTAGCTGCTCCGACTGCTGGTCTTCATTTCGATGAAAAATTTCTCGAATCAATAAAGGCCAAAGGAGTTTCGTTGGCTTTTGTAACTTTGCATGTTGGTGCTGGAACGTTCAAGCCAGTAAAAGTCGAGAATGTTAAAGAGCATCGTATGCATTTTGAGCGTTACGTTGTTCCATCAAAAACCATCGAGGCAATAGCTGATACAAAGCAGCGTGGCGGGCGGATTTGTGCGGTCGGAACTACTAGCCTCCGAGCGCTTGAGAGCGCATTTGATAAGTCGACTTCTGATCCCGAGAAGTTAACTGGAGATACTAATTTGTTCATCTTGCCGGGTTATCAATTCAAGGTTGTGGATTGTTTATTGACAAATTTTCATTTACCGAAATCTACTCTGATGATGTTGGTCTCAGCTTTTATTGGTAGAGAGCGAATCATGGCAGCTTATAAGCACGCAATTGACAAGCGATATCGTTTCTTTAGTTACGGGGATGCGATGTTCCTAGAGCGATAATCTTAATAGAAGATGTATTTATGAAATTTAGTGTTTCTCACTCATTTGGTTTCGCGCGTCGAGGCCAGCTCCAGTTAAAGCACGGCATTTTAGATACGCCGGCATTTATGCCGGTGGGAACCTATGGGGCAGTAAAGGGCGTTTCACCAACAGAGCTAGACTCTCTCGGTGCGCAAATCATTCTCGGAAATACATTTCATCTCTGGTTGCGGCCTGGGTTAGAGGTTATTTCGGCTCACGGTGGTTTACACCGATTTATCGGTTGGGATAAACCAATTCTTACAGACTCTGGAGGTTTTCAGGTTTTTAGTCTTGGAAAACTGCGGAAAATAAACGAAGAAGGGGTGGTTTTTCAATCTCCTGTGGACGGATCAAAGTGTTTTCTGTCCCCAGAGGAATCGATGAAAATACAAACCGTTCTGGGCTCGGATGTCGTAATGGCATTTGACGAATGCACTGCGTTTCCAGCTACTGAAAAGGAGGCGGAGGCATCCATGCAGCTCAGCATGAGATGGGCGAAGAGAAGTATAGATGCTCACGGAGAAAATCCAAACGCCCTCTTTGGAATTATTCAAGGTGGAATGTACACCGCCTTGCGCGAAGAAAGTCTTGACGTGTTGCGCGAGCTCAATTTCGATGGATTAGCGATTGGTGGCCTCTCGGTTGGTGAGCCAAAGTCAGAAATGCTTCGCATTATTCAGCATGTAGTGCCTTTGATGCCAGAAAATAAACCAAGGTACCTAATGGGAGTTGGGACCCCGTCGGACCTTGTCAATGCCGTATTGAACGGTGTGGATATGTTTGACTGTGTATTACCGACTCGTAACGCTCGTAATGGATGGTTGTACACCTCAACCGGGGTGCTTAAATTGCGAAATGCCAAATATCGATTTGATCAGAGTCCAGTTGATGAATCTTGTGCATGTTATACCTGTCAAAATTTCACTCGATCCTATTTGCATCATCTTCAGCGTATTAACGAAATGCTCGGATCTCGTTTGAATAGCATTCATAACCTCCATTTTTACCAAGATTTAATGAAAAAAATCAGGATCGCTATTGAAAATAATGGGTTTTCGGACCTTATTCAGAGTTTTGGTTTTTTGGAGCTCAGGGATCAGATTCTCTCCGACAAATCGGACCAAGGCTGAGTCTGCTGGTAAAATAACGGGAATGTAATTTAGCGACAATGTTCCTCTCTCGGAGGTATGGCAGTCCGCTAATTTTTTAAGGAGAAGAAGTTGTTTATTTCAAGCGCGTATGCTCAGGCTGCCAGTGGGCAGGGTGGATTAGATTTGATGGGACTTATGCCCCTTGTTCTTTTGTTTGTGTTGCTATACTTCCTTATGATTCGCCCGCAGGCAAAAAAGCAAAAAGAGCATAAGACGATGCTTCAGGGCTTGCAAAAGGGAGATGAAGTTGTGTCAGCTGGTGGTGTACTCGGAACCGTAGTCTCTGTGGGAGACCAATTTGTCACTCTCGATATCTCGTCTGGGGTCGAGATCGTAGTTCAAAAGGCGGCTGTACAGACGTTGCTACCAAAAGGTTCTATCAAGTCGGCGAAACAGTAGCCACTTTGTCAACGGTTAGCCTAATTACTCCATAACCTTTTAGATGTGAACCATGAATAAGTATCCGATGTGGAAGTACGCGCTCATCCTGGTAGCGTGTTTTTTTGGGGTCGTTTATACCGTACCCAATTTTTTTGGTGAATCTCCGGCGGTTCAGGTGTCGCCACTCCGGGCGGCTACGCAAGTTGACTTAGATCTTCTGAGTCGGGTTGAAAAGTCTTTAGCGGACACGGGAATTGTGGTCGAGGCATCATTTTTCGATCAAAGTGGCGTGAAAATTCGATTTAAGGATACGAATACTCAGCTTCGAGCAAAGGATGCGTTACAGAAAGAATTTGGTAATGATTTCGTCGTTGCGCTCAATCTGATATCGAATTCTCCTCGGTGGTTAGCCTCGCTTAACGCGTTACCGATGTATCTAGGTCTAGATCTTCGAGGTGGTGTCCACTTCTTGCTTCAGGTGGATATGGTGTCTGCTATCGAAAAAGCGCTCGATAGTTCAGTTCAGGATCTTCGGCAACTCATGAGATCGGAAAGTATTCGGTACTCGAGGATCAGTCGAGGAACAACGGAAATCGAGATTAATTTCCGCGAGCAGAGCTTACGGGATGGGGCGCTGCCAATTTTAGAGAGAAAGTCACCAGACTTTTTGTATGAAACATTGGATCGATCAGGTACATATTCCCTAATCGCAAAAATGAGACCTGAAGTAGAGACGCGTATCCAGGAGTTTGCTCTTCAGCAAAACATTACGACTCTCAGAAATCGGGTCAATGAACTCGGTGTCGCAGAGCCGATTGTTCAGCAGTCTGGGTCTGATCGGATTGTGGTGCAGTTGCCAGGGGTACAAGACACGGCGAAGGCGAAAGACATACTTGGACGTACTGCTACCTTGGAAGTGCGTTTGGTGGACGAGGATAAGATGGACTCGGCTAACCTTGAGGCAGCACAAAAGGGTCAAGTTCCTCCAGGAGATGAACTTCTATTCGATGTAAACGGAATTCCTTATCTTTTGAAAAAGGATCTGATACTTACGGGCGACCGAATTTCTGACGCCCAACCGGGGTTCGATTCTCAGACTTCTGAACCTGCGGTACACCTTAGTCTTGACGGCCGTGGTGCAACAATCTTTCAGAAGACAACTCGGGAGAATATCGGTAAGCGTATTGCGATGGTCCTTGTTGAGCGAGGACGTAGCGAGATAGTCACTGCGCCGGTAGTTCGTGCAGAGATCCCAGGTGGGCGGGTACAGATCAGTGGCAGTATGAATACGACGGAAGCTCATGATACGGCCTTGCTTCTGCGTGCTGGAGCGCTAGCGGCGCCTATGGATATTGTCGAAGAGAGAACCGTTGGACCAAGCTTGGGTGCGGATAATATTGAGAAGGGTTTCAAGTCGACCTGGATAGGGTTTGCAGCGCTTGCTCTT
>Ga0222714_10005154_pt1 | contig 12511 bp, 13 predicted proteins | sample C33_3DmetaG_FD_165048 | JGI IMG/M metagenome (GOLD analysis project Ga0222714, IMG submission 165048) | Estuarine water microbial communities from San Francisco Bay, California, United States - C33_3D | ecosystem: Environmental > Aquatic > Marine > Unclassified | place: USA: California... | reverse complement strand
GGGAGGGTAGGACGTTCCGGCGCGCGCTCCCCCGCGAACGGTCAGCGCCCGGCGGATGCCCTCTGCAGGCGGTCGCGCACGGCCACGCCGATGCCCGCCGCGGGCGGTGGCACGGCGAGGATCACTCCGGCGCCCTCGGCGTCGGCGCGGCGGAAGGCCGCGTAGAGGCGGGCGGCGTAGTGGTCCGGGCTGCCCGCGGGTCCCAGTACCAGCGCCGCGGCGGGAAGCCCCTCCACGGCGTCCGGCGCCAGCACGGCCACGCGCACTCCGCTGGCGTCGAGCGCGGCGGCACGCGCGCCGACCAGGTCAGCCGCCACCACCTCCACCCGCGCGCCCGGCGCGTAGTGGCTCTCGAGCATGCCCGGGGCGCGCGCCGGGCCCGATGCCACGGCGTTCACGGGCCCACCGAGCACCTGCTCGACCTGCTCGGCCGAGATGCGCCCCGGGCGCAGCACCTGCGGCGGGTCGCACGTGAGATCGAGAACCGTCGACTCGATGCCGATCTCGCAGGGCCCGCCATCGAGGATGACGGCCACGGCGTCCTCGAGCTCGTCGGCCACGTCGGATGCCGACGTGGGGGAGGGGCGTCCGAAGCGGTTTGCCGATGGCGCGGCCACCGGGCCACCGAATGCGCGCAGCAGCGCCAGCGCCACGGGGTGGGCTGGCACGCGCACGGCCACGGTGTCGCGGCCACCCGTGACGGCATCGGGCACGGCGTCCGAGCGGGGCATCACGAGGGTGAGTGGGCCGGGCCAGAAGGCGTCGGCGAGCTCCTGGGCAGTGGGGGTGACCTCCGCCACGAGGGGCGCCAGCGCATCGGTGGATGCCACGTGGCAGATGAGGGGATGGTCGGTGGGCCGCCCCTTGGCCGCGAAGATGCCTGCCACCGCCTCGGAGTCGAGCGCGTGTGCACCGAGCCCGTAGACCGTCTCTGTGGGGAATGCGACGAGGCGGCCGTTCGCGAGCGCCCGCGCGCCCGCGGCAATGGCCGCCTCGTCGGGCTCCATCAGTGGCATGAGATCAGGAGGGGCACTCCGGCGCGCCGAGGGTGCACACCGGCTTGGTGGCGGCGATGCGACCGGCCTTGGTCACCCGCAGGGTATTGATTCCGGCGATCGGCGCGAGCACCGCCTGCCCCCGGGCATTCGTGGTGGCCGTCGTGGCGCCGTACGTCACGGTGGCAGCGGAGGACGGGGTGCGGAGGTTCTTCGAGGTGACCTCGTTCACGGTCACGGTGAAGGGCCCCGGTCCGACCACGGCTCCGGGCGCCTTGCCGAAGACCGGGTCGGCGATCTCGAGGACGGTGGCGAACTCCTTGCCCCAATACCAGGTGACCCGGTCACCCACTGCGAGATTCACCCTGTTCGCGGCGCGCGATTGGTACACGCTGTTCACCCGGAAGTTCCAGCCCTGGGCGCCCTTCGCGCCGATGCGGCCGATCGAGGTGATCCACGGTGCGGAGAACTCCGGGTACCACGACCACTTCATGGCGATCTTGCCCTCAGAGGTGCCGAGGAGAGCCTGCGAAAGCACGCTGCGAGCGGAGATCCTCACCCGCTGGCCCTGGCTGTCGCGCACGGTCCTCGTCCCGGTTCTGCGCACCGCAACCCAGTCGGGAAGCAGCATGTTGGCGCTGGGCCCCTCGATCGAGATGACCGTGTTGGCGTCCCTCGGATCGTTCGATGCGTCCGCGAGGGCGGCGGGGACCGCTGCGCCGCCGAGGGCCACGGTGGTCACGGCGATCAGGACGAGTCTGCGGGTCACGAGTGCTCCTTCGGTGGCTCAGGGGCGCGACCCTAGCCGGGGCCCGAGGGCGGTCGCCCCGCGAAGAGGGCCCGATTGCCACCGTGCATAAGAATCTTCTCGTCGTACTCCAGCGAAATGAATAGGGGCGCGGGTAAACTGCCTCGTCCATGGGAACCACCCCATCATGGGAGATCACCTTTCTCCGGCGTCCCCCCGGCGCGCGCCGCCCGCGCGTGGCTGGGCGCGTGGTCTTCGAGGCCCCCGATCTCGCCTGCGCGCGAACCGCCGCGCGCCGCCACCTCGAGGAGCGCCAGAGCGGCGAGGACAGTTGGTCTCTCGGCGTGCTCAAGCCCCTCACGCCCAGGGCGCCTGGCACTCATCGCTACCGCGTCGTCTACGCGGTGTGGGAGCCCACGGACGACTTCTTCGAGCGACGAGACGTCCACGAGCTCGAGGTGTGGGCAGCGGATGCGCAGGATGCCCGACGCCTCTCGCACGTGGACATCCAGGACGTGCCGGGATATGACCCGGCGTGGCGCGTGCGGCATGTGGTGCGCGTGCCCGACAAGGCCTAGAAGCCCCCGGTAGGGTGGGCGGCATGACCGCTCCGCGCTATCCCCTCGTGATCGGCGATTCCCGCGTCGACACCCCCAATTGGATCCCTGTCGACGACCGTGCCACCGGCGAGGTCATCGCCGAGATCGCCGCCGGGCGCCCAGAGGATGTCGATGCCGCCGTCACCCGTGCCCGCGCCGCGCTTCCCGGTTGGGAGGCCCTCGGGCCGCTCGGCCGCGCCGAGGCCATCCGCCGCTACGCGGCCGTTCTTGACGCCCACCAGCCGGTGCTGGCCGAGACCATCCACCGCGAGGAGGGCAAGCCCCTCGGCGAGGCCCAGGCCGAGGTGGCCCGCGCATGCGAGGTGATGCACCACTTCGCCGGCGAGGCCGAGCGCCTTTGGACCATGCAGCTGCCCGGGCCCACGCTCTCGACCGGCTCCATCGTGCGGCCCGCGCCCATCGGGGTGGTGGCGGCCATCACGCCGTGGAACTTCCCGGTGGCGTTGGTGCTGTGGAAGCTCGGCCCCGCCCTGGCCGCTGGCTGCTGCATGATCGTCAAGCCCGCCGAGGAGGCACCGCTGGCCGCGCGCATGCTGTGCGACCTCGCCACCGAGGCCGGCATGCCCGACGGCGTGGTGTCGTGCATCACGGGAGATGGGCCGGTTCTCGGGGAGGCGCTCTGCACCCACCCCGGGGTGGACAAGGTGGCGTTCACCGGGTCGCGGCGGGTGGCCGAACAGATCGCCGCGTGGGCGTCGCCGCGCCTCAAGGCGCTCTCGCTGGAGCTCGGCGGGCACGGATCGCTGCTGGTGCTCGACGACGGCGACCTCGACACCGCGGTGGAGGTCGCCCTGGTGCAGGGCTTCGCGAACTGCGGGCAGGCCTGCTACTCGGTGAACCGCGTGCTCATCCCCCGTGCCATGGAGCAGGAGTTCGTCGACCGGCTGCGCCCTGGCATCGCGGCGCTTGCACTCGGCCCCATGGCCACCGATCGCGGCCGCGACCGCCACGCGATGCTCATCGAGGACGCCCGGGCGAAGGGCGCCACGGTGGAGGGCGGCGCGTTGCTCGATGGCAACTATGTGGAACCGGCTCTGGTCACTGGGGCGGGACCCGGCATGCTGCTCGTGGACGAGGAGCCGTTCACGCCGGTGGTCGCTGTGATGCCCTACGACGACGTCGACGAGGCCGTGGCCGAGGCCAATCGCCCCGACTACGGGCTGGTCTCGTACGTGGTGGGAGGCGAGTCGCGGCGCACGCTCGAGGTGGCCGAGCGCATCGAGTGCGGCACCGTGGTGGTAAATGGCTGGCGCGTGGTGGTGCCTTATGCGCCCTACGCCGGCTGGAAGGGGTCAGGCGTGGGCGCCGAGCTCGGGCACCCGGGACTCGAGGCCTTCATCCGCTGGCAGCACCTGCGGGTGCTGGCCTAGGCCGTCATCCCCCCGCGGCCACGTGCACGCGCCGCGCGAACACCAGCTGCTCCACCTTCGGTCGCGCGCCGGCAAGGCCGGAGTCGCCGATTCCTCCCACCACCAGGTGCGGGTCCTGGTAGAGCGGCCCCTCGTTGACCGTGATGCGGGCGCCCTTGAGCGCGGTGGCCACGTTCATCGCCGCCTCGTGCGGGCCGAACACAGCGGCGCCGAGCCCGAAGGGCGTGTCGTTGGCGAGAGCCACCGCCTGCCGCGCGTCGTCAGCGACTGCCAGCCCGCGAAGCGGGGCAAACGACTCGTCCCGCCACAGGCGCACGTGCAGCGCGGAGCGCGGAAGCAGGACGACGGTCGGTTCGAGCGGAACGGCCGCAGGCGGGTGACTGTCACCCTCTGCGGTCCCACCGCCTCCCGTGATCACCTTCCCGCCGGCCGCAATGGCCTCCTCGAGGTCGTCGACCGCGCGCGCGAGAGCCGCGGGGGCGATGGGCGCCACGTCCGTGCGCTCGTCATCGGCTGGTCCCGTCACGAGCGCCTGCACCGCCGCGATGAGGCGGGGCACGAACTCATCACGAGCTGCGCGCTCCACGATGATTCGCTTGGCCGCCATGCAGAGCTGGCCGGCGTTGGCGAAGCCACCGAGCGCCGCAGCGTCGGCGGCCCGGTCCATGTCGGCCCCATCGAGCACGATCATGGCGTCATTGCCCGAGGCCTCGGGGATGTACGGCCGCATCGTGGCCCCGTCCTCATAGGCCTGCGCGAGCCGCGCCAGATGGCGACGGCACGTGGCCGTCGACGCGTGCGCCACCACCGCACCGATACCCGGGGCCGTGATGAGCGCCTCGGCATCCTCAGGCGGGGCGGTGACCACCTGAACGGCTCCCAGCGGCCAGCGGTAGGTGAGCGCCTCGAGCACCCGCGCGGTGGTCGACCCCACTCGACGGGAAGGGCGTGCGAGCACGGCGTTGCCGCCCGCGAAGGCCGACGCCGCGATGAGGGTGGGCACCCAGATGGGCGAGTTGGCCGAGTGCCACCCGAACACCACGCCGTATGGCGCGAACTCCAGCCGGGTGGACCCCGACCGCGCGGGAACCTCGCGCGGTCGGATGGCCTCGGCCAGGTCGGGCAGGGCATCGAGCAGGTCGAGAGCGCTGCCGATCTCGCGCCGCGCGAACTTGCGGGCCTGCCCGGCCTCGGCCACGGCGAGGTCCTCGATGGCCTGCTCCTCGGCGGCGATGGCCCGCGCCCCGGCGGCGATGAGGTCGAGCCGCTGGTCGAGGTCCATGCGGCCGATCTCCTGCACCGCGTAGCGGGCGACGTCGAGCATGTCCTTGGGCGCGGTGGTCACGGTGGCTGAGTCTACGAGCACGGTGCCATCGCGCATCCTCGTGAGCGGCGACGCGGCGGACCTCGCCGCGCAGTTCGCCGTGCTGGCCGGGCTCGAGCCGCTCGCGTGGGTGCCCGGCGGCCTGCTGGTGGCGCCGCTCGCGGGCGGCCGCGACCCGGCTGAGCAGCAGGCGCGGCTCGCGGCCGTGACGCTGCCGTGGCGCGCCGACCCGGGGCCGGTGCCACCGCTGCCGTTTCCCGCGGCGGTGGGCGGTGGCGTGTACCGCCGATCGCCTGGCCACGCGCCCGCGCCACCCGGCACTCCCGAGGTGGTGCTTGTGGACGGGGAGGGCTTCGGCCTGGCCGAGCACGCGACCACCGGCATGTGCCTGGACTTCCTCGCCGATCTCCCCGATGGCCCGGCCCTCGACGCCGGATGCGGCAGCGGCATCCTCGCCCTCGCGTGGGCGCGCCTCGGGCGGGGCCCCGTCCTGGCGGTCGACCTCGACCCGCACGCGGTCACGCAGGCACGCGAGTCGGCGTGGGCCAGCGGGCTCGACGGGCTGGTGAGCGTGCGCCGCGCCGCGCTGCAGTCGCTCGCGCACGACGAGGTGCAGGGTCGCGTGGTGCTCGCCAACGCCCCGCGCGTGGCGCAGGACGCCCTCCTGTGCGCGCCCGACGACCCGGTGCCGGCGGCGATGGTCATCTCCGGCCTGCAGGAGGGGGCGATGGACGAGGTGCTGGAGGCGTGGGGGCGGCGGGGGCTCGCGCTGCAGCGCCGTGACGCCGTCGGGCGCTGGCACGCGGCGGCGCTGCGCGCGCACTAGGAGCGTCGGCGCCCTAGTGTCCGGGGCAATGGGGCGCGTATGGCGGACATGGGTGGTGCTGCTCTTCTTCGCGATGGGCACCAGCCTCATCACCCCCCTCATCCCGCTCTACCAGCAGGACCTGGGCTTCAACGACACCGTCGTCACGCTCTTCCTGCTCTGCTACGTGGCGGCGCTCGTCCCCTCGATGCTCACCCTCGGGCAGTTCTCCGACCAGATCGGACGGCGCCCGGTGCTGCTCGGGGCCATCGCCACCCTTGCGGTGGCGCAGGGGATCATCCTCAGCGAGCCCGGGCTCGTGGGCCTGCTCATCGCGCGCGGCATGCAGGGCGCGGCCACAGGGGCGTTCTTCGGCACCTGTACGGCCTTCCTCGTGGATGCCAGCCCGGTGGGCAAGCGCAGGTTCTCATCGGCGCTCGCCACCATCTCGGTGCGGCTCGGCCTCGGCCTCGGCCCCGGCATCTGCGGCATCCTCATCCAGTACGCGCCCGACCCGTTCCAGCTCCCCTTCGCCGCGCACCTCGTGCTGCTGGCCATCGCCGCGGGCATCGTGGTGTTCCTCCCTGAGACGGTGATCGAGCGCAACCGTCGGCCCATTCGCCTGGCCCTCGAGGTGCCGGCCCGGGAGAGAGCGGTGTTCTGGCGCGTGCTGGTGCCCTCGGGAATGATCCTCAGCCTGTTCGACGGCGTCGCGCTGTCGCTCATCCCGGTGTTCACGGTGCGCGTGCTCGGCATCACCAACTACGCGCTGGTGGGGGCGTCGGGGTTCCTCGTGCTGGTGAGCGGCGCCGTGAGCCAGGCGCTGGTTCCGAACATGGCCCCGCGGCGGGCGATCCTGCTGGGGCTGGCCATCGGCGCCGTGGCGTTCTTCGGGGTGGTGGCCGCGGCGCCGCTCGAGTCGGAGACGCTCCTGCTGGTGAGCGTGGCCATCACCGGCGGGGCATGCGGGCTGATGATGAAGGGCGGGGTGGACCTCACCACCGAGATCGCGCCCGTCGAGCACCGCGGCAAGCTGCTGTCGGCCTACTACGTGGCCTGCTACCTGGGCGGGTTCTCGATCCCGCTCCTCGCCGTGGGTGTGCTGGCGGACATCCTGGGGCTCACGACCGCCCTGCTGATCCTCGCCATCACCAGCGCGTGCGCGGCCCTCTGGGTGGGCACCGTGGGCATCCGGGCCATCGACGCCCTGCGCCCGCGCGACCCCATCGTCGTCTCGTAGGCTGGGCGCCGTGGCGGACGACCTCGACGACGACATCCGGCAGCTTGCCGACCTGCTGGCGCAGGCGGAGCGCTGCGTGGCCATGACCGGCGTGCGCCTCGGCGCCACCGAGGACACCGAGGCCAAGGCGGCGGGCAGCGCGTGGGGCGAGTTCGCCAGCCTCGAGGTGCTGCTCACCGAGCCCGCCCGCTTCTGGGAGAACTGGCTGCCCCGGGCCCTCGATGCCTCGCGGCGCGAGGTGACCGACGCCCATCGCGCCATGGCCCGCCTGGAGGCCGCCGGGGTGATCAAGGCGATCATCACCCAGGCCGTGGACCACCTGCACGGCAAGGCCGGCGACGGCGACCTGATCGAGGTGCACGCCAACGTGCTCTCGTGCCGGTGCACCCGCTGCGAGGACGTCTACGCCCTGGCCGAGGTGGAGCAGATCGCCGCCGCATCGGATGACGGCGTGCCCCGGTGCACCCGCGAGGGCTGCGGTTATCCGCTTCGCCCCACCGGCACGCTGTGGGGTGAGCCGCTCGTGGAGCAGGCCATCATCCGCGCATGGGACATGGCCGCCTGGAGTGACCTCTTCCTCGTGATCGACACGCAGCTGCGCACCGATCCGATGGCCATGCTGCCCTCGGTGCCGCTGAAGCGCGGATCGAAGGTGGCCATCGTGGGCACCACGCGTACGCGCTACGACCGCTACGCGAAGCTGGTGGTTCCGCGCACGGGGCCCGAGGTGCTGCCGGGCGTCGCCGACCTCCTCGGGTGCTGACGACCCGCCCTGCCGCCCGCGCCTCGGGGCGGGGCAGCGCGGGGCGGGGCCGACGACCTAGTAGATCTCGGCGATCCTCACGTTGGTCGTCATGCTCTCCTCGTCGAAGTCCATCTCCTCCTCGAGGTTCGCCGGGATTCGCGCCGGCAGGACCACCTCGAACTCGCCCTCGGGCGTGACGTGGTCCTCGTAGTACTTCGAGAAGTTCGCGATCGAGAAGCCCAGGACGTCGTGATTGTCCGGGTCGAAGAAGACCGTGACGCCCTCGGCGTTTGTCACCGCCGACGCGCTCGGGTGACCCTTGTGGATCACGCGATATGTGTCGGTCTCCTTGTTGTAGTACGGATCGTCGGCCACCAGTTCTCCTTAGTCACCGATCTCGGTTACCGGGTTCGGGCCGTGATGGTAGCGTCGCCGCGTGGCTGATGAACAGGAGTACAGCGGCGAGCTGCTCGGGGCGACCCTCGTGACCTGGATGGTCGACAACCGGCCCGCCCTCGACGAGAAGATGAAGGAGGAGGGCTCCAAGGCCCTCATCCAGGAATTCATGGCGGCCGAGGGTGGCATGGGGCTCCCCACGCCGGAAGAGCGGCTCGATCGCGCCCGGCAGGCCTCGGCCCGCGCCTGGCTGCGTCATCTGGCGGCTGCGATACAGGCCAACTGGACCGTTGCCCCGACCGACTTCACGTCGGCCATGGACAAGTGGCTGGCGGCGGGCGAGGAGCGCCTCGAGGCCCTGAGGCTCGACGAGGAGTCCAAGGCCGAGCAGCGCGGCCGCGCTGCGGATCCGAACGACGACCACCGCGAGGTGGAGCTCCGCTCGCTCGGGCGGCTCTTCGCCGAGGGCGTCGGCACCGCGTGCCACCCGGGCGGGGACAATGGCCCGTCCTTCGCGAAGCGGGTGACCGAGTGGCAGTCGGAGCACCTCCTGCGAAACCGCGAGTTGGTGGACGACGCCATCGCGCGCACCACGCCCGAGGGCCTGTCCGGCTCGGACGTCGCGGCGCCCCTCTGGGAGCGCGCGCCCGAGACCGCCCGCGCCCGGGAGGCGGCGCTTCTCTGGGCTCGCGTGCAGTTCCTCACCGAGGCCATCGCCGATGCCCTCATGGCCGCCGGCCCCCCGCGCCTCGACACCGCGGACGCCTAGCGCCACCCGACGCCGGGCGCGGGCGGGCGTTAGCCTGCGCGCATGCCCGACGACCTCATCGAGCTGAGTGCCCACCACGCCCTGTGCGTGCATGGGTTCCGCGGAATGGGGTACTCCGAGGGCTTCGTGGCCTCGCTGTCGGGCATCGTGGCCCGGCTGCGCGACGAGCCGGGCATCCGCATTCGCGTGCGCGTGGGGTCCGACGCCGTGTGCCGGGCGTGCCCCTCGCTCTCGATGGGTGGCTGCATGCGGTACGGGCGGTCGGTGGTGCGCCAGGACGCCCGGGTGGCACAGGTGCTCGAGGTCGAATCGGGCGATGAGATGACATGGGATGACCTGCGCGCCCGCGTGCGCGACCACGTGGCTCCCGGCGACCTCGCGAATCTCTGCGGGGGCTGTCCCTGGCTCGAGTACGGGGTGTGCGCCGAGGGGATCGCCGAGCTGCGCGAGGGGAAGCCCCTGCGCGGCGCTCCTGACATGTGACATCGGCCTGCCGGGGCGCATCGACCGTTCTCCTGCAAAGCCGCCCCGGGGTGGGTAACTTCCCCGATCGGTAATGAGGGCGGCCCACGAGAAGGGTCGCGCGACCAGGCTCCGGTCGTTGCCGGGACGGTTCCGATACCCGAGGGTTCGGTGGCCGTCCTCGTCGCGCCCGGATCCGCGATGACTTCCGTGGAGGACACTGGAATGGCAGAGGGAACGCCCGACATCAAGGAAGCGCGCCGGATGCTCGGCAAGGGCATCTGCATCGCAGGTGTCGGTGAGACCGAGCAGGGCATCATCAGCGACCGCGGCTCGTTCGAGCTGCTCACCGAGGTGACCCGCACCACCCTCGACGACGCCGGCTTGCAGCTGAGCGACGTCGACGGAATCGTCACGGCGTTCTCCTTCGTGGAGTCCACCCTGATGCACTCGACCACGCTGGCCGACTACATGGGCATGAAGCCCGGCTACTTCGCCTCGGTTGCCGTCGGCGGCGCAACGGCGCCCCTCATGGCCGTCCAGGCCGCCATGGCCATCGACGCCGGCCTCGCCGAGGTCGTGCTCTGCGTGCGCGGTGACAACACCCGCTCGGGCATCTCGTCGTCGGGCATGATCGCCATGGCCCGCGAGATGAGCCACGGTGCGTACGAGGCCCCCTTCGGCCTCACCACCATCGGTGGATACGGCCTGCTGGCCCAGCGCTACATGTACGAGCACGACATCCCGCAGGAGGCCCTGGCGGCCGTCGTGGCCACGCAGTCCGAGCACGCCGCCCTCAAGTGGAACGCCATGCTCCGCGACGCGGTCACGGTTGAGGACGTCATGGCCGACCGGTGGATCGCCACGCCGTTCCACGCGATGGACTGCTCGCTCGTGAGCGACGGCGCTGCCGCCTTCATCGTCACCACCGAGGCCCGCGCCAAGAGCATGAAGAAGAAGCCCGTGTACATCACCGGCATCGGCGAGGGCTTCTCGCACCAGTACATCTCCGAGGCCGAGTCAGTGGCGTCGGTGCGCGACGGCCTCGGCCGCGCCGGCCGCCGTGCCATGGAGGTCGCCGGCATCACGCCGCAGGACCTCGACGTGGCCGAGATCTACGACTCTTTCTCGTTTACCCCGCTCATCGCGCTCGAGGGCTTCGGAATCTGCGGCCCCGGCGAGGCGGGCGACTGGGTGATGGAGGGCAACGCCAAGCTCGGCGGCAAGCTCCCCATGAACACTCACGGCGGGCTCATCCGCCAGGCGCACCTCGGCGCCATGCACCACATCGTCGAGGCCGTGCTGCAGCTGCGCGGCGAGGCCGACGACTCTGACAAGACCGAGTTCAACGGCGGCAACCACCAGGTTCCCGGCGCCAAGCTCGCGATCACGAACGGCTCGGGCGGCATCCTCGCGGCCACGAGCGCGCTGGTGCTGTCCAGCGAGCCGCCGTCGGCGGCGTAGCCCCGGCCACGACGAGAAGAACCAGGAGACACCGAGAAATGTCAGAGAAGCCCGCGTACACCAAGCCCCTTCCCGACCTGCGCCCCGAGGACGCACCGTTCTGGGAGGCCATGAAGGAGCACCGCTTCATCCTGCCGTGCGACGACACCGGCAAGCCGTTCTGGTACCCGCGCAAGTACGCCCCGGGCACGCTGAGCGCCACGAGCTGGAGCGACGCCACGGGCAATGGCACCGTGTACACCTACTCGACCCACTTCATCGGGCCGAGCAAGGCCTACAAGGGCGACCCGCCGCACATCGTGGCGCTGGTCGACCTCGATGAGGGCCCGCGCATGATGACCATCCTCGTGAAGGACGAGGATGGCTACCCGTCGCTGGACCCCGAGAATGTCCAGATCGGCATGAAGGTGAAGATCGTCTTCGACGACGTCACTGACGAGATCACCCTTCCGAAGTTCACCCCCGCCGGCTGAGGCCGCGGGGCACCCTTACCCGAGAAGCTCACGAGGAGAGATACGGCGATGGCCGAGTGGAGTGACTGGTACGCGAAGGAGGATCCCACCAACTGGATCCTCGCCAAGGTCCTCAGGGACAAGGCCGAGGCACACCCCGACCGTGACTACCTGAAGTTCGCGGGCAACCCGTGGGTGAGCTACGGCGAGGTCAACGCGCGATCGAACCGGGTCGCGAACGCCCTGCTCGCCCGCGGCGTGGAGAAGGGCGAGTCGGTCAGCGTGATGCTGCCGAACTGCGAGGAGTTCCTGCCGGTCTGGTACGGCATCCTCAAGGCCGGCGCGGTGATGTCGTCGATCAACACCGCGTACAAGGGCGACTTCCTGTCCTGGACCATCAACCTGGTCGAGGCCAAGAAGCTCTTCATCGCCGACGTCTTCCTCGACCGCCTTGACTTCATCGCGAAGGAGCTCCCGCTGCTGGAGCACGTGATCGTGATGAAGACGGGCGCGCAGGAGGGCCCCGACCCGTCGTTCAAGTGGGAGCCGCTCGACGCGCTGATGGAGGCGCCAGACAGCGAGCCCGACGGCGTGGAGTACTCGTGGGTGGACGACGCCCGCATCATGTTCACCTCGGGCACCACCGGTCGCTCGAAGGGCGTCATCAAGCAGAACGCCGCCGACTACTTCTCGGCGCGCGGCCTGCTGGAGGTCGTGAGCAAGACCTCCGGTCGCTCCGTCGAGGAGCTCGCGGACGACACGTTCTTCTCGTGCCTGCCGCTCTTCCACAGCAACGCGCAGGTGCTGTCCGGCTACCCGGCGCTGGTCGCCGGCGGTCGCATTGCCTACGTCGAGCGCTTCTCGTCGAGCCAGTTCTGGCAGCAGGTGATCGACGCCGAGGCCACGATCTTCAACTCGATCGGCGCGGTGTCGTACTTCATCTGGAACATCCCGCCGTCGGACCTCGACAAGGCGCACAAGGTGCACACCGTGTTCGCCGCGCCGACGCCGAAAGACATCTACTACGACTTCCAGGACCGCTTCGGGGTCAAGTTCATCGAGGGCTACGGTCTCACCGAGACCGGCATGGCCACCTACATGGACCCGACCAAGCCGCCGCT
>Ga0222714_10005153_pt1 | contig 12511 bp, 10 predicted proteins | sample C33_3DmetaG_FD_165048 | JGI IMG/M metagenome (GOLD analysis project Ga0222714, IMG submission 165048) | Estuarine water microbial communities from San Francisco Bay, California, United States - C33_3D | ecosystem: Environmental > Aquatic > Marine > Unclassified | place: USA: California... | reverse complement strand
CCGGCCACCAGGAAGAACCTGGTGGTCAGGCCGGCGACGAACAGCAGGATGAATGAAAGCGGCAGGTAGATGAGCGCAGAACCTAGGTCCGGCTGCACAAAAATCAAGACAAACGGGACCGCGGCGACCCCGAGGGCGCGCGCCACCGTGCCCCAAGTCGCCCGGAAGGAACCGATCGGGGAGCGCGCGAGCAGGGCCGCGAGGAAGACCAGCGCGCCGATCTTCGCGAACTCGGACGGCTGGATCGAGAACGGCCCGAAATCCATCCAACGACGCGCCCCGTTCACGCTGCGGATGAAGTCGCCCAGGTTCGTCTTGGCCAGGGCGCATAACGAGACGGGGAGCAGCAGCAGGACGGTGCCGAGGTAGAGGCGACGGGCGTGACGCTGGATGAGACGATAATCCAAGGCCGACACGGCCCAGTAGGCGAACCAGCCGATCACGACGAAGACGACCTGCGAGCGGTAATAAACCGAATCGCGCGCGCTCCCCGCCGAGTGGATGGCCACGACGCCCAGGGAGCTCAGGAACAGGATGATCACCACCTGGGTCCAGTCGGTGCGCCAGGCGAAGTTGGCGAAATTGTCCCACCAGACCGCGGCCGAAGACCGCTCATCGTCAAGGTGTCGGGACATGCCTCGAAGAAGCCCGACCGAGGCTCCGAGGCAAGGCGAACCTCCCGGCAGGCCGAAAGGGCTTGCCGAAGGGTCCGGGTCGGCAAGGGTATGGGACCGGACCTCCGGTTTTCGCGACGACCATGCCTGTGGCAGCCGACCAAAGCATCCTCGCCGCCGTGGCGTTCTCCTCCGGCGCCATCGTGGCCTATGCGGTCGCCAAATGGCGTGAAAACACCCTCGGGGCCGTCCGGGAGGCCCGGCTTCGGTCCGAAGTCGAGCTCGCCCGCCGCGAAGCCACCGTCGAAGCGGCCGAACTCCATGCCCAGGCCGAGGCCGAACAAAAGGCGGCGGCCCGGGCGATGGCCGAGGCCGAAGCCGAGGCCGCGGCGGCCGCCGAACTTTCCCGCGAGAACAGCCGCCAGCGCGAACACCTGCTCCGCGAACTCCAACGCCTGGCCAAGGTCACGCCCGAGGAAGCCCGCGCGCTCCTCCTCGACCTGCTCCGCGAGGAATACGACGAGGAGGCCCAGCACCTCCGCCGCGGACTGCTCGACCAGGTCGAACAGGACGTCGACGACGAGGCCCGCCGCACGCTGCTCTCGGCGATGCAGCGCCTGACCACCTCCACGACGCAGGACGCCACGGCGCTCTCGGTCTCGCTGCCGAACGAAGACATGAAGGGTCGCCTGATCGGCCGCGAGGGCCGCAACATCCGCACCTTCGAACAGAGCACCGGCGCGACCCTCCTCATCGACGAAACCCCCGGCTTGGCGATGGTTTCCTGCTTCGACCCGGTCCGCCGCGAGATCGCGCGCATCGCGCTGGAACGCATCGTGAAGGACGGCCGCATCTCGCCGGCGCTCATCGAAGACAGCGTCCGCCTCGCGGGCGACGAGGTCGTCAAGCACGCCCGCCGCCTCGGCCGCGACGCCGTGCGCGACCTCGGCCTGCCGCCCATGGACGCCGCCGTCGAAGAACTCCTCGGCCGCCTCCACTTCCGCCTCTCGTCCAACCAGAACACGCTCGCCCACTCGATCGAGGTCGCCCAGCTCTGCGCGATGCTCGCCGCGGAGATCGGCATCGACCCCGTCCCCGCGAAGCGCGCCGGACTGCTGCACGACCTCGGCAAAGCCATCGAGGCCGAAGCGGGTTCGAGCCACGCGCTGGCCGGCGCCGCCCTGCTCCGTCGCCTCGGCGAAGACGCGCGCGTGGTGAACGCCGTCGCCGCGCACCACCGCGAGGTCCCGGCCGAAAGCCTCTACGCGCCGCTGGTCATGATCGCCGACGCCGCCTCCGGCTCCCGCCCGGGCGCCCGCTCCTCCACCCTCGAGTCCTACGCCCAGCGCGTCCGCCGCCTGGAAGAGATCGCCCTCGCCTTCGATGGCGTCCGGGAGGCCTACGCCTTCCAGTCCGGCCGTGAACTCCGGGTCATCGTCGACCCGGGCAAGGTCGACGACTTCGGGGCGACCGAGCTGGCCCGCCGCCTGCGCCTGAAGGTCGAAGAGAGCCTTTCCTACCAAGGAACCGTCAAGATCGTGCTGATTCGTGAACAAAGGTTCACGGAAGAGGCCCGCTGAGGGACTTTCTTGTTGTTAAGCCGGAGGGGGTAATTATTCACATGGGTTCCGGGAGTCCCTCCCGGGTCATTTCGGCACCCCAAGGAGGTTCGTCCTCCGTCACCAAGGGTCCGACAAACCGCGTCGCCGCTCCACAACGGAACGGCCGCATCATCCGGTCGGCCACAACGAAGGCCGCCCCAACATAAGCAACATGAGCCAAGAAGAAACCCAGGGCCAGGAGCCAGTCTCCGCCCACCAGCCCGCCGCGGACGCAGGCGCCAGTGAAGTCCGCACCGCCGCCCCCCGCCTCAACGAAGCCAAGCTGGAGTCCGCCCACGCGGAACTCCCTCCGCTCTCCGTCATCGGGGCCTCGTCCGAACCCGCCGCCAAGCCCGGCACCATCACGGCTCCGAAGCAGTTCGGCCGCCGTGGCACGCCGCGTGGCGTCGCTCCCTCCGCCGCCAACGGCCAGGAAGCCCGCCCCGCCATCGGCGTCGTCGAAGACCCGTCGCAGCTGACCGAGAAGCTCTCGGGCGACCGCGCCCAGTCCGCCGCTCCGGCCCGCGAAGATCGTCCGCGCCGCGAACCCCGCGAACGCCGCGAACCTCGTGAGCCTCGTCCGGAAGGTCTCGCCGAAGAAGGCCGCCAGCCCGGCATCCCGCAGGGCGACCGCCCGCGTCGCGAACCCCGCGCCGAAGGCGAACGTGGTCCTCGTCGCGAAGCCCGCGAACCTCGCGCCGAGGGCGACCGTGGTCCGCGCCGTGAGGACCGCCCGCGCCGCGAAGAGCGTCCGCGCATCCAGATCGAACCCGTCGTCATCCCGGTCCAGGCCCCCATCGGCTTCTGGGCCTCGCTGAAGCGCAAGCTCGCCACCCTGTTCGGCATCCCCGACAAGGCCGTCTTCGTGCCTTCGTCCCGTCCCTACGCGCCGCGCGGCGAACCCCGCGGCGAACGTTCCGACCGCGGTCATCGCGGCGGCCGTGGCCGCGGCGAATTCCGCGGCGGTTCCCGCGGTGGCCGTGACGGCTCGCGCGGAGGTCGCGGAGAATTCCGCGGCGACCGCGGTCCTCGCAACGGTCCTCGCGAAGGCTGAACTTGACGGGGGCGCCGACCGGCGCCCCCGCTTCTTTTACCCGACATGCTCCAGGTCGCGCGCATCCGCGGTGGTCACGCGCTGAAAGGCTCGGTCCGCGCCGCCGGCTCCAAGAACGCCGCGTTGCCCTTGCTCGCCGCCTCGCTCCTCACGGGCGAGACGGTGACGCTGCGCAACGTGCCCGACCTGAGCGATGTCCGGTACATGGCCGAGATCCTCGGCCACCAAGGCGCGACGGTCGCGAACCCCGAGCCCGGCGTCTGGACGATCCGCGCCGAGCAGGTCGCGCATCGCACGCCCTACGACCTCGTGCGCAAGATGCGCGCGTCGGTCTGCCTCCTCGGCTCGCTGGTGGGCCGCCTCCGTCAGGCGGAGATGGCCGTCCCCGGCGGCTGCGTCATCGGCCCCCGCCCCATCGACCTCCACCTGAAAGGACTCGAGGCCCTCGGCTGCGCGGTGTCCGTCGAAGCCGGCTTGGTGCAGGTCGACGCCTCCCGCGCCCGCGGCGCGACCGTCCCCATGGGCGGCCCGATGGGCAGCACGGTGCTCGGCACCGCGAACCTCGTGATGGCCGCCACGCTCACTCCGGGCGTGACGCGCATCGAACACGCCGCGCGCGAACCGGAGGTCGTCGACCTCTGCGCGATGCTCGTGAAGATGGGCGCGAAGATCCGCGGCCAAGGCACGGGCGTCATCGAAGTCGAAGGCGTCGCCGCGCTGCATGGCTGCGACCACACGGTCATCGCCGACCGCATCGAGGCCGGCACTTACCTCGTGGCCGGCGCGATCACCGGCGGCGACGTGACCGTCACCCACTGCGAGCCTTCGCACCTCACGGCCTTCCTCGACAAGCTCCGCGCCGCCGGCGTGGGGGTCGAGACCGGCCCCGGCTTCATCCGCGCCCGCGGCCGGCCCACGCGCGCCGTCGAGATCGTCACCGAGCCTTACCCGGGTTTCCCGACCGACCTGCAGGCGCAGTTCATGGCCCTCCAGCTCCTCGTCGACGGCCGCAGCCCGATCACGGAGAAGATCTATCCCGCCCGCTTCATGCACGCCGCCGAGCTGCAGCGCATGGGCGCCGACATCGCCATCGAAGGCGCCACGGCCGTCGTCGCCGGCGGCCGCCCGCTCTCGGGCGCTCCGGTGATGGCCTCCGACCTCCGCGCCTCCGCGGCCCTCATCCTCGCCGCGCTGGTCGCCAAGGGCGAGACGTGGGTCCAGCGCCTCTACCATCTCGACCGCGGCTACGAACGCTTCGAGGAACGCCTGCGTTCCCTGGGCGCCGACGTCGAACGCCTCCCCGCCGCCGCCCTGCCGAAAGGCTTCGCCGAGGACTGAGGGTTGCCAATTCGCCCCGACCCCGCACCTTGCGCCCATGGCCCGCAAGGATTCGCCCGATGACCCCCCGCCGCCCGCCGGCAAGGAAGCCGTATCCCGCGCGAACCGCTCGCTCGACGCCGCCCTGCGCCCGCCGAAGCTCGACGAGTTCGTCGGCCAGCAGCGCACGGTCGAACGCCTGCGCGTGATGATCGGCGCCGCGCGTCGCGAAGGCCGCACGCTCGACCACATCCTCCTCCACGGCCCGCCCGGACTCGGCAAGACGACCCTCGCGATGATCCTCGCCGAAGAGATGGGCCGCCCGGTGCGCGTGACCTCCGGACCCGTCGTCGAGAAGGCCTCCGACCTCGCCGGCCTGCTCACGAGCCTGCAGGAAGGCGACCTGCTCTTCGTCGACGAGATCCACCGCATCCCGAAGACGGTCGAGGAGTTCCTCTACTCGGCGATGGAGGACTTCCGCATCGACATCATGATCGACCAGGGTCCGAACGCCCGCAGCGTGCGCCTCGACCTCCCGAAGTTCACGCTCATCGGCGCGACGACCCGCACGGGCCTGCTCACCGCCCCGCTCCGCAGCCGCTTCACGCTCCAGACCCGCCTCGACTATTACACCCGCGAGCAGCTGCTCAGCATCGTGCGCCGCAACGCCGCGCTGCTGAACCTCGACATCGACCAGGGCGGCGCCGACGAGCTCGCCCGCCGCGCCCGCGGCACGCCCCGCATCGTCAACAACCTCCTGCGCTTCACGCGCGACTACGCCCTCGAGCGCGCCGGCGGCAAGGCCGACGCCACGGTCACGGCGGCCGCCCTCGAGCTCCTCGAGATCGACCAGCAGGGCCTCGACGACATGGACCACCGCTTCCTCCGCGCGATGGCCGAGAAGCACAACGGCGGCCCGGTCGGCCTCAGCAGCATCGGCGCCGCCATCGGCGAGGACGCCCATACGCTGGAGGAAGTCCACGAGCCGTTCCTCGTGCAGGAAGGCTACGTCGTCCGCACCCCGCAGGGCCGCGTCCTGGCCCCGAAGGGCTGGCTGGCCGTGGGCCTCAAGCCGCCGGAGTTCTGAGCCCGGCGTTCTGACGCTGGACAACGGCGTTTTCCCTCGGCTAAGGTCGCTCCTTCACCGCCATGGCAAAACGTTGGGTCATCAAGCTCGGTTCCGGCCTCCTCACCCGCAAGGACGGCAAGGTCGACCGCGTCCAGATCGGCCGCATCGTCGATCAGGTCGCCGGACTCCACAAGCGCGGCATCCAGGTCGTCCTCGTGACCTCCGGCGCCGTCGCCGCCGGCATGACCGCCATGGGCCTCGAGAAGCGCCCGAAGGAAGCCCGCGAACTCCAGGCCTGCGCCACCGTCGGCCAGCCCGAGCTGATGTCCGAATACGGCAGGCACCTCCGCCGCCACAAGCTCCTCGGCTCGCAGATGCTGCTGACCTACTGGGACCTCGACAGCCGCGCCTGCACCCGCAACGCCCGCGCGACGCTCGACCTCCTGCTCGCCCGCAAGCGCTTCGTCCCGATCATCAACGAGAACGACGCCATCGCCGACGAAGAGATCAAGGTCGGCGACAACGACCGCCTCTCGGCCCACGTCGCCGCGCTCGTCGGCGCCGACCTCCTCGTCATCCTCTCCGGCATCCAGGGCCTGATGACGAAGTCCGACGGCACCGGCGACCTCATCCCTTCCGTCCGCCGGATCGACGCCGCCGTGCGCGCCCTCGCCGGCGGCGCGGGCTCCGAACGCAACGTCGGCGGCATGGTCACGAAGCTGCTCGCCGCGGAGATCGCGGCCGAAGGCGGCGTCGACACGGTCATCGCCAGCGGCCGCCGCGAGAAGGTGCTGCTCGAACTCGCCGACGGCCGGAAGCTCGGCACGCGCTTCTCGCTGAAGAAGAAATGAGCGACCTCCTCCAGCGCGTGACCGAGATCGCCCGCACGGCCAAGAAGGCCTCGCGCGCCCTCGCCCTCGCCCCGACGGCCGTCCGCGACGCCGCCTTGCGCGCCGCCGCCCAGGCCCTCCGCGCCGACGAAGCCGCGATCCTCGAAGCCAACGCGAAGGACCTCGCCGCCGCCAAGGCCAAGGGACTCACGGACGCGATGACCGACCGCCTCCGCCTCGACCACGCCCGCCTCGAGGACATCGCCGTGGCCTGCGAGGCCGTCGCGCAGCTCCCCGATCCGGTCGGCGAAGTCACCGAGGATTGGACCCGCCCGAACGGCCTGCGCATCCTCCGTCGCCGCGTCCCGATCGGACTCGTCGCCATCATCTTCGAGTCGCGCCCGAACGTCACCGTCGACGCCGCCGCCCTCTGCCTGAAGTCCGGCAACGGCTGCGTGCTCCGCGGCGGCAGCGAGGCCATCCACACGAACATCGCGCTTTCGCAGTCGTTCGCGACGGGCCTGCGCGCCGCCGGCCTGCCCGCCGAGGCCGTCACGCTCCTGCCCTTCACCGACCGCGAAGCGGTGCCCGCCCTCGGCTCCCTCCGCGGCATCGTCGACATCATCGTGCCCCGCGGCGGACCCGGCCTCATCGAGGCGGTGGTCAACTCCGCCAAGGTCCCCGTCATCAAGCACGACGCCGGCATCTGCCACGTCTACGTCCACGCGCAGGCCGACCTCGCGATGGCCGAACAGATCGTGCTCAACGCGAAGTGCCAGCGCCCCAGCGCGTGCAACGCCCTCGAGACCTTGCTCGTCGACGCCGCCGTCGCCGCCCGGTTCCTGCCGAAGATGGCCGCGGCGCTCGCCGCGAAGAAGACCGAAGTCCGCGCCTGCCCGCAGTCGCGGCCGCTCATGCCCGGCGCCAAGGCCGCGACCGAACAGGATTTCCGCACCGAACACCTGGGCCTCATCCTCAACGTCAAGGTCGTCGCCGGCCTCGCCGAGGCGGTCGCCCATGTCGAAGACTACGGCTCGCACCACTCCGACGCCATCATCACGGCCGACGAATCCGCCGCCCGCGCCTTCCTCGCCCAGATCGACAGCGCCTGCGTCTACTGGAACGCCAGCACCCGCTTCACCGACGGCGGCGAGTTCGGCTTCGGGGCCGAAGTGGGCATCTCCACGGACCGTCTGCACGCCCGCGGCCCCATGGGGATCCGCGAATTGACCACCTGGAAGTTCGAAATCGTCGGCCAGGGCCAGGTTCGGGGCTAAATTCGGTCGGTTTTCCGTTTGACAGACCCCCACCCGGAAACCTTTGTTACCCTTCCTTTTGGCTACCGGGGTGGTAGCTCAGTTGGTTAGAGCGCCGCACTGTCACTGCGGAGGTCACGGGTTCGAGTCCCGCCCATCCCGCCAGCCAAAAGGGTTTACTTTCCGACCGGTCCGCCGGTCCGGAAAGGACTGCCCGGACGCCGTCGCCCGACCGTCACCTCGCCTTGGCGGGACTGTGCATCCTTTTTGCTTCCCCCTCCGTGCCGAGTGGACAGAAATCACTCACCCATGAGCAAGAAAGTCCTGATCATCGGCGCCGGCGGCGTCGGCAACGTCGTCGCCCACAAGTGCGCCATGAATTCCGAGTCCTTCTCGGAAGTCATGCTGGCCTCCCGCAACGAGAACAAGTGCAAGGCCATCGCCGCCGACGTCAAGGCCGCCACCGGCCGCACGATCCGGACCGCCGCCCTCGACGCGGACGACGTCAAGGCCACCGTCGCCCTGATCAAGTCCTTCGGCGCCGACCTGCTCATCAACGTCGCCCTGCCCTACCAGGACCTCAACCTGATGGACGCCTGCCTCCACGCCGGCATCCACTACGTCGACACCGCCAACTACGAGCCGCCCCACCTCGCCAAGTTCGAATACTCCTGGCAGTGGGCCTACCGCGAGCGCTTCCAGAAGGCCGGCCTCACCGCCCTCCTCGGCTCGGGCTTCGACCCCGGCGTGACCAACGTCTTCTGCGCCTACGCCCAGAAGCACCTCTTCGACACGATCGAGACGATCGACATCATGGACGCCAACGCCGGCGACCACGGCTACAAGTTCGCCACGAACTTCAACCCCGAGATCAACATCCGCGAGATCACCCAGCGCGGCCGCTTCTGGGAGAAGGGCGAATGGAAGGAGACCGACCCGCTCTCCGTGAAGTGGGTGTATGACTACCCGGTCGTCGGCCCCAAGGACAGCTACCTGCTCTACCACGAGGAACTCGAGTCCCTCGCGATCAACATCAAGGGCCTGAAGCGCATCCGCTTCTTCATGACCTTCTCCGAGAACTACCTCACGCACCTGCGCGTGCTCGAGAACGTCGGCATGACCCGCATCGACCCGATCGACTTCCAGGGCCGCCAGATCGTCCCGATCCAGTTCCTGAAGGCGCTCCTCCCCGACCCCGCCTCGCTCGGCCCCCGCACCAAGGGCAAGACCTGCATCGGCTGCGAGATCACCGGCACCAAGGACGGCAAGCCCCGCAAGGTCTTCATCTACAACGTCTGCGACCACCAGGAGTGCTACGCCGAGGTGAAGTCCCAGGCGATCAGCTACACGACCGGCGTCCCGGCCGCCATCGGCGGCGCGATGCTCGCGGACGGCAAGTGGCTCAAGCCCGGCGTCTGGAACATGGAAGAGATGGATCCGGACCCCTTCATGGAAGAGCTCAACCAGCGCGGCCTGCCCTGGCACGTCAAGGAGCTGCCGGTCGCCTGATCGACCGCCCACGAAGCCCGCTGCGAAGCGGGCTTTTCGTTTGCACCGCCCTCCGACGCTCCCAATTTCATCGCCGTGTCCGACGCCCTCACCGATGCCTTCCGGAAGGTCGACCTGAGCCAGGTCCCGAGCCCTTGCCACGTCCTCCACCGCGGCCTGCTGGAACAGAACCTCCGCATCCTGCGCTCGGTGATGGACCGCTCGGGCGCCAGGATCCTGCTCGCGCTCAAAGGCTTCGCCCAGTTCAGCGAAGCGAAGACGATCTCGAAGTATCTCGCCGGCACGACCGCCAGCGGCATCCACGAGGCGCTCCTCGGCCGCGAAGAATTCGGCGGCGAAGTCCATGCCTACTCCCCGGCCTTCAAGGACGAGGAGTTCGCCCACCTGCTGCGCGTCGCCGACCACGTGTCGTTCAATTCCCCGGCGCAATGGAAGCGCCATAAGGCCGCCGCCCTCGCCGCCGGCCGCAAGGTCTCCTTCGGCCTGCGCGTCAACCCGGAGCACGCTGAGGTCGACGTCGAACTCTACAACCCCTGCGCCGCCGGCTCCCGCCTCGGCACGCTGCGCTCCGAGATCAGGTCGGCCGAAGACCTCGACGGCCTCGAAGGCCTCCACTTCCACACGATGTGCCAGCAGGGCTCCGACGTGCTCGAGCGGACGGTCGCGGCCTTCGAGGCGAAGTTCGGCGAGTTCATCCCGCGCCTGAAGTGGGTCAACTTCGGCGGCGGCCACCACATCACCCGCGAGGGGTACGACCTCGAACGCCTCATCCGCGTGATCACGGGCTTCCGCCAGCGATGGGGCCAGCACATCCAGGTCTACCTCGAGCCCGGCGAAGCCATCGGCATCGGCACCGGCGTCCTCGTGGGCACCGTCCTCGACCTCGTGCACAACGGCGTCGACATCGCGATCATCGACGTGTCGGCGACCTGCCACATGCCGGACACGCTGGAGATGCCCTACCGCGCCGACATCATGGACGCCGACCTGCCGGGCAAGCTCCCGCACACCTACCGCCTCGGCAGCGTGACCTGCCTCGCGGGCGACGTGATCGGCGACTACTCCTTCGCCCAGCCGCTCAAGATCGGCCAGCGCCTGGTGTTCATGGACATGTCGCATTACACGTTCGTGAAGAACACGACCTTCAACGGGGTGCCGCTGCCGGCGATCGCCAGCTTCGACCCCGCCTCCGGCCAGGTCCAGGTGATCCGCCGCTTCGGCTACGCGGACTACAAGAACCGCCTGTCCTGAGCGGGGCTAGGTCTTGACCCTCGGGTCGGGCGGAGCAAGATGGTGGTCAAACGACACCATGAAGCCTCGCGAAATCATCATCCTCCTGCTGGCCGCCGCATTCGGCGCCATCGCCATCGTCACGTGGAGCGGCGAAGAAGAGGCCAAGGCCCAGGCCGCCCAGGCGGTCGCCGAACTCGCCGCCGCCAAGGACAGCGCCGCCAAGGCCGCCGCCGCCCACAAGGCAGACCAGGAAAAGGCCGCCAAGGAGCTCGCCGCCGGCAAGCTGGCCGCCGAAGAAGCCGCCAAGGCCGCCGCCGCCGCCCTCGCCAAAGCGAAGTCCGACGCCGTGAAGGCCGCCGCCCAGCTGAAGAGCGATCTCGCCAAGGCCAAGGAGGACGCCGGCAAGGCCGCCAAGAAGGCCGCCGAACTCGAAAAGGCCAAGGCCGCCGCCGACGCGCGCGTCAACGAACTCAACGCCGAGCTCGCCAACCTCCGCAACGGCTCCGAACTCAAGGAAGCCATCGCCCAGCGCAAGAAGGCCGAAGCCGACCTCGAGGCCGCCTCCGCCGCCCTGCGCGAAGCCAACGCCAAGCTCGCCGCCGCCCTCGCGCGCATCGCCGAACTGGAAGAAGAGAACCGCCGCCTCCGCGAACAGCCCCGCGGCACGCCGAACACTTCGCCGAACTACCGCGTGCTCTGAGCACCGGCCGAAGCCGTCCGATCAGCCCGACCTGCCGGTCGGGCTTTTTCGTGCCGAGGCGAAGACCTTGCGCAGCTTGGCCAGCAACGCCGGCCGCGCCTTGGGCTTCAACGCATGCTCCCAGAGCCGCAGGACCTTCCAGCCGGCGCGGCGCAGGCGGCGGGAATCACGCCGGTCTCGCTCCTGGTTGCGTCGGAACTTCGCCCGCCAGAAGGCGGCGTTGCCCCGCGGACGCGTCCCATGACGGGGACAACCATGCCAGAAACAGCCGTCGACGAAGACCGCCAACCGGCGGGCTGCGAAGACGAAATCCGGTCGCACCCGGCAACGGCCGCCGCCGGCGCATACGCCGATCGGCCGTTGCCGCCGCCAGCCCGACCAGCCCTCGGCGCGGAAGACCTTCGCCAAGGCCTCCTCGGTCGTGAGGTTGCCGCGCCCCCGGACCTTGGCCATGAGGGCGCTGCGCTGGGCGCGGGTGTAGACGTCCGCCATGTCATATCATGGATACGAAATAGCCCGGACCGCAAGGTCCGGGCCGCCTGGCGTCGCCGCCAAAGGAAGAGGGCCGGCTGCCCAGCCGGCCCTCGAAGCACATCCGTCGGAAATCCGGCTTAGTAGTTGAACTGCAGCTGCGCGGTGAAGCGACGGGCGTCGACGACGTTCGCGTAGGGAGCCTTGGAAGTGTTGTTGCGCTCGTTGGTGAACGTGTACGCCACCTGGATTTCCAGCTCCTTGCGGATCTGCCACTCGCAGCCGATGTCGATCTCGTTGACGACCATCTTCGGGGCGTTGGTGGCGAACTTGCGGGCGCCGTCATAATAGTTCCAGCGGACGAACGGGAAGAACTGCTGTTCGCCGCTGAAGATGCGGTAGTTGGCCATGATGTAACCGCCCTTGAGATCCTGCAAGCCGATCGAGGTGCGTTCGTCGTTGAGCTGAGGTCCCTGGCCCACCGTCCACTCGGCCTCGATGCCGAAAGGCTGGGGGTACATGATGAAGGTCGCGAAGGTACGACGGTCGTCGAACTCCGAACCGCCGCCGGGAGTGGCCGCGGCGCCGCCGGCCGCCGGGGTGATGGCGCTCTTCGAGACGACGAACTTGCCGGCGTAGGCACCGATGCCGGCTTCGTAGATCTGGCCGCTTTCGGTCTTCCACGGGTAGCTCACGCGGGCGAGCAGGTGGGGCTCGCCGTTGAGGTCGGACTTGTTCAGTCCCTGGCCGTTGTAACCACCGATGGTGAAGACGCCGTAGTCGCCGGAACCCTTGAGCCCGTCCTTGACGAGGGACTTGAAGAGAGCCCGGGACTCCTTGGAGGCGTACATGTAGTA
>Ga0222714_10005152_pt1 | contig 12512 bp, 9 predicted proteins | sample C33_3DmetaG_FD_165048 | JGI IMG/M metagenome (GOLD analysis project Ga0222714, IMG submission 165048) | Estuarine water microbial communities from San Francisco Bay, California, United States - C33_3D | ecosystem: Environmental > Aquatic > Marine > Unclassified | place: USA: California... | reverse complement strand
AAAGTAAAGGGGGCTCTGCCTTTTTCTATATTCTTGGTTAATGGGTTATTTATGCTCATCTATATCTGCTTTAAATCTGCTTAAAATCTTCAATCATCTACTATTCAGGCTTTTGCTTTATAGTCTTCGATAATCTGATCAATCTTTTCATTAGTCAGATTTCTGTATAACTCTCTTCCCACCATCATACTCGGAGCTCTGTCACAATCACCGAGACAGGGCACTGGAATTAAAGTAAACAGGTTATCTTCAGTGGTTTCCCCATACTCAATTCCCAAGACGCTGGTGATGTGGGCTTTTAAATCATCACAACCCAGCATCCAGCAGGCCACGGAGTCACATAAAAGAATAACGTTCTTGCCAACTGGGCGGCGAAAAATCATGTTGAAAAATGTAGCAACTCCTTCTAGATCATCCGGAGGGATATCCAGATACTCTGAAACAGCCAGCAAGCTTTCATCACTGACCCAACCCTGATATTTCTGCACGATTTTCAACGCTTCAAGACCCACTGCCTGGGCATAGGGATAATGCGTCTTTTCATGCTCTATCTCATGAATTTCTTCATCGGTCAGTTGCCGTGCTTTAAGGGCTGTACTGGCAATAATATTGTTCATTTTCTTTCTGCTTACTCTACACTCTTGGTTGGTCTGGTTAGCCTTACTGTTTCCGCTCTTAATTTGTTATTTATCAACATCTGCCATTACAAAATCGGTGGTTGCCACTACGGCAGTAAAGTCTGCCAGCATCAGCCCTCGACTTAAGAATGGAATTGCCTGAATATGTATAAAGGATGGCGTACGAATACGCGTGCGATAGCTGCCACTACCGCCATCATTAATTAAATAGTAGGAATTAATTCCCTTCGTAGCTTCAATTGCCATGGAAACTTCACTTGGCTCCATAACCGGCCCCCAGCTAACACTTAGGAAGTGATTAATCAGGGTTTCAATGTCTTGTTTACTGTCTTCTTTTAAAGGCGGTGTAGTTAAGTGATGATCAGATTTATAGGGCCCAGATGGCATATTTTCCAAACACTGACGAATAATCTCACAACTCTGACGCATTTCCTCAACACGAACAGCAGCACGGTCATAACAATCTCCGTTGACAGCAATAGGCACCTCAAATTCAAAGTTTTCGTAGCCTGAATAAGGTCGGTTTTTACGATAATCCCATTCCAGACCTGTTGCGCGAAGAGCCGGTCCGGTCATACCCCAATCATAGGCATCCTGAGTGTTCATTTTACCAACGCCAATAGTACGCTGCTTGATAACAGTATTTGCCATCACCATTTTGTTGTATTCAAGCAGCTTCTTGGGAAACATATCGACAAATTCGCGAACACGAAATTCCCAACCATTTGGCAGGTCCTGGGCTACACCACCAATTCGAAACCAGCTCGGATGCATTCTTCCACCCGTGATTGATTCAATAATGTTGAACGCTTTTTCACGATCAACGAAGGCATAAAACAGCGGTGATAATTGTCCTAAATCGACTGCCCATGTGCCGAAAAATAATAAGTGACTGCATATACGGAAAAATTCCGCCAGCATGACGCGAATTACTTTGACCCGCTCAGGGACTTCAATGCCGGCCATTTTTTCTACGGCCATTACATAAGGCAGGTTATTCATTACACCACCCAGATAATCAATTCGATCCGTATAGGGAATATAGGTATGCCAGGTCTGGCGCTCACCCATTTTTTCAGCACCGCGGTGGTGATAACCAACATCTGGGACAACATCCAAGACATATTCTCCATCCAACTGCAGTGCAAAACGGATAACGCCATGGGCTGCCGGATGGTTAGGACCAAAATTCAGAAACATGAACTCACTGGTGTCGGATTTACGTTCAAGCCCCCACTCTTCGGGTTTGAACTTCATGGCTTCCTGCTCAGTATCGACAATATCATCATCTAAACGATAAGGCTCCATTTCTGTCGCTCTGGCTGGATGATCTTTACGCAATGGATGTCCAACCCAGGTAGGCGGGGTATAAATACGGCTTAAATTCGGATGGCCGTCAAACACCACACCAAACATATCCCAGCATTCACGTTCGTGCCAATTGGCAGCTGGCCATAAAGAAATAATAGTAGGAACTTTTAAATCAGGTTCTTTAAGAGCAACCTTAAGACGAATGTCGCAATTACCTGAGTAGGAAATCAACTGATAGACAACCGTAAAATCACTCTCTGGCTGACCGCCTCTGTGAACACGTAAACGCTCATCAATAGCGGTGACATCAAGTAACATTTCATAGCGAGGCCGGTAGTCGTCACGTAAAAACTTGAGAACTTCCAGCAGTTTTTCACGGCCCAGCCAAAGTGTTGGCATACCTTCGGCGGTGTGTTGACGCACAAAAGCAGACTCACCAAATTTGAGATAAAGCTCGGCAATGACCGCAGGAGTCTCGGCCATACTTTGCTGTAAAGAGGTGCTTGCAGTGCTCAAAAGTAATCTCTTCTTAATTTAAATTATCAGGTTTCATCCGGACTGGTTAATTCAGTCGCGGCTATTCTATCTTTCAGGCGTGCTTCGCGCTGAATAATATTTTTCTCTCGCTCGTATATTCCTTGATCATTGATCATCCAGCTTACTGGACGTCGCTTCTTTCCTATGGAATCTTGCAAGAGATTCAAGCCCTGTAACAGGGCTTCAGGTCTGGGTGGACACCCAGAAACATAGACATCAACAGGCAAAAATTTATCAACGCCCTGAACAACTGAATAGATATCATACATTCCGCCTGAGTTTGCACAGGAACCCATGCAGATTACCCAGCGTGGCTCCATCATCTGTTCATAAAGGCGCTGAACCACCGGTGCCATTTTTCTAAACACAGTGCCGGCAATAATAATCATATCTGCCTGCCGAGGTGTCGCTCGAAAGACCTCGGCACCAAAGCGAGCAATATCGTGACGACTTGAGATTGCTGTAGCTGCTTCAACATAACAACAAGACAATCCGAAGTTAAATGGCCACAGAGAATTTTTTCGACTCCAGGCTAGCATATCTTCAAGACGGGTCATGATGACATTCTTACGAATATGATCATCGAACTGATTCATCCCAGGACTGGGGGAATATGTGTCTTCAGGTTTTACCAGTTCCCAGCTCATTAATGCGCGCCTCCTTGTTTAGGCTGCTCTGTTTTATGTGCTTTACCCGTTTTTTTATCAATATTGACGACACCGCTCTTACCAATGGTATGAAGACGATCATCACGTTGGCGCTGGCTTCTCCACTCCAAGGCGCCAGCACGCCAGAGATAAACCAAACCGGCAATCAAAATTGCAATGAATATAAAGACTTCTGCATAACCCAGCCAGCCAGTTTCACGAATTGAGATGGCCCAGGCGAAAAGGAAAACGGCTTCAAGATCAAAAATGATAAACAGGATAGCGGTAAGATAGAAAGGAACTGAAATTTTTAATTGCGCAGACCCAACCGATAACATGCCTGACTCATAAACCTCGTCAGTGGCATGATCTTTACGTTTCTGCCCTAACAGATGGGACACAGCTGTCAGAGCAACAATCAGCACAATAACTATGACGGAATACAAAACCAGTGGAAATAAGTCGACGTTCAAACTGCTTACTCGTTTATTAGTTATCTAGACAAAAAAAATCGTGAGAATTATATGCGAAGCTGCTGCTCTATTCCATTTGTTATGAGAAGTTAATTCGATTTTTTTCAAGTTTATCGTTTAAAAAACCCTGTTATATCCATCATAGGCGGCAACCTTATAAGCCTCTGCCATCGTCGGATAATTAAAAGTTGTATTCATAAAATATTTCAGCGTATTAGCTTTGCCCTTCTGGCTCATGATCGCCTGACCAATGTGTACAATTTCAGAGGCCTGGGAACCAAAGCAATGTATGCCAAGAATTTCCAGGGTGTCAAAATTAAATATTATTTTTAACATCCCTACTTCTTCGCCAGTAATTTGTGCACGGGCAAGATTTCGAAAATAGGCTTTGCCAACTTCATAGGGAACTTTCTGTTCAGTCAATTCCTGCTCGTTGAGCCCAATCGTGCTGATTTCAGGAATGGTATATATGCCGGTTGGGACATCTCCTACCCAGTTGAACTCATTGGGATTAACTATTGCGTTGCATGCAGCCCTGCCCTGGTCAAAAGCAGCACTGGCTAATGATGGTCTACCAATAACATCTCCAACCGCGTATATTTTCTGATGCTTGGTTTGATACTTGTTGTTAACCTCTAACTGACCTCGACTGTTCGCTTCCAGCCCTATAGCCTCAAGGTTTAACTTATCCGTGTTGCCGGTTCGGCCATTGGCCCATAATACGATATCGCTTTTTATTTTTTTGCCCGAAGTAAGGTAGGTAACCACAGAATCATCATTACATTCCATTCTTTCAAAATGTTCCTGATGCCGACATCGAACCCCGAGATTACCAAGATGATAACTAAGCGCATCGGTAATTTCTGCATCAAGATATGACAGTAAGGTTGCTTCCGGATTGATCAACTCGACATTAATGCCCAGGCCGCCAAAAATTGAGGCATATTCACAGCCAATAACACCTGCTCCAATAATAGTGACTTTATTTGGTGTGTAATCCAGTTTCAAAATAGTATCGCTATCAAAAACTCGCTTATGATCAAAATCAACAAACTCAGGGCGATATGGGCGTGAACCTGTTGCGATAATGAAATGATCAGCCTTTATTCTAGTAGTTTTTTTAGCGCCACTTACGGCAATGGTATGCTCATCAATAAATTGAGCAGTGCCATGTATAACCGGAATATTGTTTCTCTCGTAGGCCGCACCCACCACATTAAGATGCTCTTCTACGGCTTTCTCGGCATGTTTTATGATTGTTTCAAAACCTATTTTTCCCACTTCCGCCAGGTCTCGAAACATAGGGTTGTTATGTAGATCCAGAAATTGGCGGACTGAGTTTCTCAATGCTTTGGAAGGAATGGTGCCATGATAGGCTGAGTTGCCCCCAACCTTAGGTTTGTCGCAGATCATTGCAACACTGTATTTAGACTTAGCGGCGTTCATAGCCGCCGACTCACCCGCTGGGCCGCTGCCTATAACAATGATTTCATAGTGCTTGCTTGCCATTTTAGTCTCAGTGGCTATGTTTAAATCAACCTGAGGAAAGATAGTGTGATCTAGATATACATGCTTTCGTTTTCTGGGTATGACTTGTAACTGACGCCTGCCATTTTCCCAACCATACGAACAACCTGATTACTATAACTGTATTCATTATCGTACCATAGGTACAACACCATATTTTTGCCTTGGACTTTTGTTGCCGTGGCATCAAGAGTGGCAGCTTCACGCATTCCAACAAAATCACTGGAAACCGCATCAGGTGACTCAGTATAACCGAGCTGGTTCTGAAGTGGTGAATGCAGCGCAATAAGCCTTAAATAATTATTAATCTCTTCCTTCGTGGTTTCTTTTACAAGGCTAAGACTAAGTATCGCCATGGAAACATTAGCTACCGGAACCCTGACCGCATTGCCTGTTAGCTTTCCTTCTAGTTCAGGTACCGCTTTTGCCACTGCAGTTGCAGCGCCGGTTTCTGTTAACACCATGTTCAAGGCAGCACTGCGTCCACGCCTATCTGCCTTATGATAATTGTCAATAAGGTTTTGATCATTGGTGTAGGCATGTACCGTTTCAACATGTCCGTGAACAACACCAAAGCGCTCATTAATCAATTTAAGAACTGGCGCGATTGCATTCGTGGTGCATGAAGCCGCTGAAATAATCTGGTCATCTGGTGTAATCATATGGTCATTAATACCAGAAACAATGTTTTTGAGATCACCTTTTCCAGGCGCTGTCAGCATCACTTTACTCACGCCTTTAGATTTCAGGTGAAGTGACAGACCTTCTCTATCACGCCACTTTCCTGTGTTGTCTATAACCAGAGCGTCATTGATTCCATATTCTGTGTAATCAAGTGTATCTGGCTCATCTGAATAGATGAAAGGGATAACATTACCGTTGGCGATAATACGGCTATTTAATTCATCGACTCGGATGGTTCCCTCAAAAGGCCCATGCACGGAGTCGTTACGCAATAAGTTCACACGTTTTTCCAGGTCATTTTCGCCAGTTTTACGCACAACGACGGCACGCAAGCGCATCACTTGCCCATTACCTGTTTGTTCGATTAATAAACGGGTTAATAAGCGTCCTATTCTACCAAAGCCATAGAGCACGATATCAGTTGGCTTTGCTATGGGTTTGTAATCAATATCTATTAGGTGTGCTAATTCTTTTCTAACAAATTCAATGACATCAGGCGTTTCTTTCTGGGTTTGGCAATACTCCATATATTTAACGGTCAATTTGCCTAAGTCTATTTGGCTGGGAGCCAGATTAAGTGTGCACATTGCAGAAAGCACTGGATGGCTTTCAAATTCAGACAGCTCATTTCTGGCAACTTCGCGGACGCGACGGTGATATTGCATAATGGCAACGGTAGAACGTTTGTTTAATGTTCTACCGTAAAGGAATATCTGAACCCCTTTCTCGTATTCGAGCTTCCCAATCATGGGAATCATCTCGCGGGTTAAAGCTTCTCTTGCTTTCCAGTCACCAAAATAATCATCTAAGCTAGGTCTTACCACAATGAAATCCTATATTTGTATTATGCCGATAAATAAACAGCGTTGTTTCAGACGGCGCGTATTATCTTAGGTCAGCCTTAATATGTCCAACCTTAATCTCTTTGCTAGAATTAAACTGCAATTTTATGCCATGATAGCGGCCCTTTTACAGGCATATTAATTAGTTGTGACAGCGTTTTCTATTTTTTCTCCTGCTTTAGATCACTCCCTCCTTAGGCCTGGCAATCGGCAGAACTGGGGTGGATTTTCTGGTTCGGCCTCTGCTCTTTGTATTGCCAATTGTGCCCGTGAGCATGCCGGATTGGTACTGGTCTTGACTGAGAACAGCCAACAAGCTCAGCGTTTAAAATCTGAGTTAGCTTTTTTTTATAAAAAAGGGAAGGAAGATAGGCCTGTTTACCTTGAAGAACTTCCTGATTGGGAAACACTTCCATATGATAATTTCTCGCCTCATCAGGACATTATTTCGCAGCGGCTCGACATACTTTCTCAACTCGACAAGGTTAACAACGGCATATTAATTGCCTCTATTAGTACGGTATTGCATAGATTAGTCCCGGCTTCATATATCCATGGTCGCTCGTTAAGTTTTTCAATAGGCGAAGAAATTAATCTGGGCACTCTACGGTTAAATTTGGAAAACGCAGGTTACAGAAACGTCGATGCTGTTTATGAGCATGGTGAGTATGCCTTGCGCGGTTCAATATTTGATATTTTCCCAATGGGTTCAAGAAAGCCATACAGAATAGAGCTATTTGATAATGAAATTGAAAGCCTGCGCAGCTTTGATCCCGAAACCCAAATTTCTCAAGATCGAATTAAGCAAATAAATTTATTGCCAGGTAAGGAATATCCTCTTGATCAAGCAGGGATAGAAACATTTAGACAAAACTTTAGAGCGGAATTTGATATCGATTTGCGTAAATGTCCTATGTATGAAGATGTCTCACAGGGTATAGCCACAGCTGGAATCGAATATTACCTCCCCTTGTTTTTTTCTGAGCTAGCAACAATTTTTGATTATCTGCCAGAAAATACGCTTATCATGAGCAGCGGTTCCATTCAAACAGGCGCAGAACAATTTTGGCGTGAAATCAATAGTCGTTATGAAGATCGCCGTTACGATCAACATAATCCTCTGGTAAAGCCTAGTAAAATTTTTATACCGCTTAATGATTGTTTTAGTGCACTTAACAATTATCCACAGATAAACCTTAACACCAAACAAAAGCAGCATATTCAGGTTAAAACCCGAAGCTTTCCGGACATTGCGGTTGATCATAAGAAAGAAAAGCCTTTGGGCGCTTTAGAGAAATTTCTAAGAAAAAATGCCGACACGCCTATTTTATTTTGTACAGACTCTGCTGGAAGACGAGAGACTTTAATTGATTTATTAAAAAGTATTCAGGTATACCCGGAGGTGATCGACAAATGGGAAACATTCATCACGCAAAAGCCGAAACTGGCCATCACTATTACACCAATAGAATTCGGTTTTTGGCTAGCCGAACCAGAAATTATTCTTATTACTGAAAGCCAGTTATTTGTCCATCATGTTAGTCAATATAGGCGACGTGGAAAAGCTAAGGATAATACGGACTTCATTGTAAAAAGCCTGACTGAACTAAACATCGGCTCGCCTGTCGTACATATTGACCACGGTGTTGGTCGATACCATGGTTTGGAGAACTTTGATGTTGAAGGTCAGCAAACCGAATTTCTTGTGCTTGAATATGCCGATCATGCAAAGTTATATGTCCCCGTATCTTCACTTCATCTCATCAATCGCTACAGTGGTGCTGACGCAGCCACAGCCCCCTTACATAAACTAGGTAGTGACCAGTGGATAAAAGCAAGGCGTAAAGCTGCAGAAAAAGTCGTTGATGTTGCCGCTGAACTACTTGACATTTATGCTCGGCGTGAAGCTAAAAAAGGTCAGCTATTTAAACTCCCTACTGAGGATTATCAGTTATTCAAAAACAGCTTTCCCTTTGAAGAAACGGATGACCAGGTAGACGCAATTAATGCAGTTATCAATGATATGACCACAACAAAAGTAATGGATAGACTTGTTTGTGGAGACGTCGGTTTTGGCAAGACAGAAGTTGCCTTACGAGCTGCGTTCATAGCAGTGAACAATCATAAGCAAGTGGCTATTCTGGTGCCAACCACCCTGTTGGCTCAGCAACACTATGACAATTTCAAAGATCGTTTTGCTGATTGGCCAGTAAGAATTGCATTAATGTCACGCTTTGTTGCCAAAGAAGACCAAGACAAAAATCTTGCAGAATTAGAAAATGGCAGAATAGATATCGTCATTGGCACCCATAAACTTTTACAATCAAATGTAAAATATAAAAGCCTTGGGCTTTTGATTATTGATGAAGAACATCGCTTTGGGGTACGTCAAAAGGAAACCTTAAAAGCCATGAGAGCCAATGTAGACATCTTGACCCTGACTGCCACTCCCATACCAAGAACTTTAAATATGGCAATGTCGGGTATGCGTGATCTCTCTATCATCGCCAGCCCTCCTGCCCGAAGATTATCTATAAAAACCTTTATCCGGCAATCAAACCCTCCGCTAATAAAAGAAGCTATTTTGCGTGAACTATTACGCGGCGGCCAGGTCTTTTTCTTGCATAATGAAGTTAAAACTATTGAGAAAGCCGCTGAAGAAATTCGTGAACTTGTTCCTGAAGCCAGAGTGGCAGTTGCCCACGGTCAACTAAGGGAACGCGAATTAGAAAGAGTCATGTCTGAGTTTTATCACAAACAATATAATGTACTTGTTTGTTCAACAATCATTGAAACCGGAATTGATATACCAAACGCCAACACAATTATCATAGAAGGAGCGCATAAGTTTGGTTTGGCGCAATTGCACCAGCTGCGTGGACGTGTAGGAAGATCGCATCATCAGGCTTATGCTTACATGTTAACTCCCTCACCTAAAAGCATGAGCAACGATGCCAAAAAAAGAGTTGATGCTATCGCCTCTGCAGACACATTGGGTGCAGGCTTCACATTGGCCAGTCATGATCTTGAAATTAGAGGTGCAGGCGAGCTACTTGGCGACGAACAAAGCGGACATATTCAGACAATAGGGTTTACTCTTTATAGCGAAATGTTGGAGCAAACCATAAAATTAATGAAAGCAGGCAAACAATTAAACCTCGACAAACCTTTACAGGAAAGCACTGAAGTTAATCTGCGTATTCCAGCTTTAATTCCTGATTCATACTTGCCAGATGTCCATCTACGCTTACTTATGTATAAGCGTATTGCCAACGCTCAATCAAACGATGAGTTGATAGAATTAAAAGTAGAAATGATAGACCGCTTTGGTCTACTAACTGAGCCTGTTAATTTTTTATTCTCAGTAACCGAATTAAAATTACAAGCTGAGCGCCTGGGTATTGCTAAAATTGAAGCCAATGTAAAGGCCGGTAAAATGTATTTTAAAAATGATACTGTAGTTGACCCCTACTCTCTTGTTAAGATAGTTCAGGAACAACCTGAAATTTATAAATTATCAGCAGGCAATGAGCTGAAATTTTTTCACGATAATCTGGATCCAGCTGAACGCCTAGAGTTTGTAAAAAATACATTAACCTTATTAAAGAAAGCCGCTTAAATGTAAAACATGAAATCTATATTAACAGTAAGCATTCTTTTACTTGCACTCATGGCAAAGTCCTATTCTTACGCCCAAACTTTTAGTTATGACGGTAACCGCTGGTATGAAATTGAAGTAAGTATCTTCACAAATCAAAGCAGCTTATCAATTAATCCAGAGTTATTTCTTCCTGATTATGTAGAGCTTCTATACCCAGAGCCCATATTAAAATTAACTCCGGCTTTAATGAACTATTATGTGGACTTCTCAACTGCAGACAATAATCGAGCTGAGAATAACAACATTCAAGGCCAAATTTCTCTTTCTGAATTACCTATCATAAGCACAGAGTTTGGCCCCGAGTTGCGTGAGCCAAATTCGGATTTCAAATTAATAGACAAAACACGCGATCCGTTTATAGCCTTGCCTGAGACAGATCACCAATTTACGCGCTATAACAGAAATTTAAATCTCAGCCCTGATCATCGCGTTCTGTTTCACGCCGTTTGGCGCCAACCGGTGTTAAATAAAATTCAGGCTTCTGCAGTATTTATCCACGGTGGCGACCGTTACGGTCAGCACAATGAACTTGAAGGTAGTTTATTAATTAGTTACAACATCAATCGAGTCGATGTTGAAGCAAGGCTTTGGCGCAATAGTTTCAATGTTGTCAGCAATCTGGACTGGAATGTTCCCCCACAACCCTTTACTGATGTATTTGAAGATATCTCCCAAGATAACGTTGATTTGGTAATAAACCAGGTATATCCAATGCTGGAAACCCGACAAATGATCAGTAATGAGTTGCACTATCTAGATCACCCGGCTTTAGGGATGTTAATAGAGGTCCGCCCTTATGAATTACCCGCCTTGTTCGATTTCTCCTTGGAATAGATTTTTATAGTTTTACCACGCAGGCTCCGAGCAACTTACGTACATCCTGCAAGCCTTCACTAAGTACTTTTTTAATTTTATCGATAGTTATAGTTTCTTTACTAAGTCCTGCCGCTGGATTTACCACTAAGGTAATGCACGCATAAGCAATATTTAACTCTCTGGCCAAAGCCGCTTCTGGCATGCCTGTCATACCAACGATGTCACATCCATCGCGTTTGAGTTTCTGAATTTCTGCCGCGGTTTCCAAACGAGGTCCTTGTGTACATGCAAAACAGCCCTTGCCAAAAACAGGCAGTTCTATCTCCTTGGCTTCCTCAATTAGCAGGTCACGAAGTTGAGCATCATAGGGATAGGTGAAATCTATATGATCGTGAAGAGAATTTAAGCCATCAAAAAAACTATGCTCTCGCCCCCAGGTGTAATCAATTATCTGATCAGGAATGACCAGAGAACCGGGGTTCATTTTTGGATTTATACCCCCGACAGCATTAACGGCAATAATTTTTTGTACACCAGCTTCTTTTAAAGCCCAAAGATTTGCACGGTAATTAATTTTATGAGGTGGCAATGTGTGTTCCACCCCGTGCCGTGGAATGAAATAAACATTAGTTGTGTTTACTGCTTCCTGGCAAAGCCTGATGGGCTCATTGGTGAAGGGTGTGGTTATATCCAGGTAAGTAGTTTGTTGAGTTTCTTTATCCGCACGGTGAGGATTAAGATGGTAAAAACCACTACCCCCTATAATGGCGAGGTCTATGGCAGGATTAAGGGAAACGCTCATGGCTGCTCACTTATAGTAAGCATTTTCCTGAATACTATGATCGGTAATATCTTTAACTGCTGACAACTCTGGCAACTGCTCTAATAAGGTTTTCTCAACACCATCTTTTAAAGTGACATCTACCATGCCGCAACCCTGACAACCACCACCAAATTGTAAAACAGCGACATTATCCTCTGTCAGCTCTTCCAGCGTCACATGACCACCATGGCTCTGTAAGCCAGGGTTTATCTCGCTATAAAGTATATAATTAATTTTATCTTGCAAAGAGCTGTCATCAGATATTTTAGGCATCCGTGAATTCGGAGCCTTAATGGTTAGTTGTCCACCCATACTGTCTTTAGAAAAATCAACAACGGCCTCTTCCAGATAGACTTTACTCTTTGCTTCTACGAAAGCCTTTAAACCATCATATTGAAACACTTCATCATCATCCTGCTCTTCACCAGGACGACAAAAAGCAATGCATGTTTCAGCTTTGGGAGTGCCGCCATCCAGCACAAAAACCCTTATAGCAATACCTTCACAATCTTGCTTTGCAAGAAGATCTCTTAGGTATTTTTGTCCTGACTCT
>Ga0222714_10005151_pt1 | contig 12512 bp, 14 predicted proteins | sample C33_3DmetaG_FD_165048 | JGI IMG/M metagenome (GOLD analysis project Ga0222714, IMG submission 165048) | Estuarine water microbial communities from San Francisco Bay, California, United States - C33_3D | ecosystem: Environmental > Aquatic > Marine > Unclassified | place: USA: California... | reverse complement strand
TTCGGGTTGCCGATCGCGAACCCTGCCTGCGGGAGGCCCTTCACGAGGGCAGCCACCTTGGCGCCGCCCTGGGTATCGGCCGGAGTGGCCGCCTCGCTCGAGGAGTCGCCTCCCGAGACGCTCATGACGATGAGCGCGACGACCACGGCGACCACCACGACCACCGCACCGCCGATCAACCAGCCCTTGCGTGACACCCGGAAACTCCTCGAGATCGGTTCAGTCGCCCGCGGCCGCGAGCGACTGAATAATCGCACGCTTCACCCGATGTCGAAGCCCATCTGTTCCGACGCCGTGCCATCCATGGGTGGAGTGGTGGCCTCGCCCGTGGCCGCGGCATCCTGCGCGAGGCTGTCCGCGCGCTCGTTGAGCTCGTGCCCGGCGTGCCCGCGCACCAGGCGTGGCTGCACGGCCTGATGCCGTGCGATCTGGGTGAGCAGGCGCTCCCAGAGGTCGCGGTTGGCCACGGGCTTCTTGCCGGCGGTCTTCCAGCCGCGCTTCTGCCACGAGCCCAGCCAGTCCTCGGTGATCGCCTTGGCGAGATAGGAGGAGTCGGTCACAAGGTCGACGGTTGACCCGTCGGGCGCGGCTGCGAGGCCCTCGATCGCGGCCATGAGCTCCATGCGGTTATTGGTGCTCGGCGCCTCAGCGCCGGTGAGCACGACCTCCGAGCCGTCCGGCGCGATGATGATGGCCGCCCAGCCTCCGCGGGCGTCATCGGTGCCGTTCCCCGAGCAGGCGCCGTCGGTGACCACGGTGACGGGGTGCTGGTGGCGATGGGTCATCGGCGCGCAGCATAGAGGCGTCCTCGGCACGTACCGCGTCACCCGTGTGACAGGCACCTCCCTACGGTGGCGCCGTGGACGTGCTCGTGCTCGTGATCGCGCTCATCCCGGCGGTCGTCGTGGACCTCAGGCGCCGCATCATCCCCGACGCCGTGGTGATGCCCGCCCTTGTCGCGGTGCTCGTGATCGGGGCGCTGGGCGAGGCGGCGTGGTGGGAGCCGATCGCTTCGGCGGCGCTCGTGGGCGTGCTCCTGTTCGTGCCGGCCCTGATCAGGCCCGACGGCATGGGTCTGGGCGACGTCAAGCTGGGAACACTCATCGGGGGAGCGCTCGGCGCTATCCCCGGCCTTCTCGCCGTGCTGGCAGGCCTCGGCCTGGCCGCGGCGTGGGGCTTCTCGCTCGCCGCCGCTCGGCGCACCCGTCCCTCCGACATCGCGCTGCCACTGGCGCCGTTCCTCGCGGCCGGCGTGCTCGCCGTGATCGGTCCGGCGGCGCTCGTACACTCGCTGCATGGATGAGGCCACCGTCACCCGCCTGCGCCCGGCTCCGCCATACGACCTGCGGCTGTCGGCGGGTGGCAGCGCGGGGGGCACCCGGCGGTGGCATGGGGCGGTGCTGGCCATCGCCCTTCCCACTCCCGCGGGCGCTGCGCGGGCTGCTGTGCGCCAGCGGCGCGACGGCGACCTCGAGGTGGCCGTGCGCGGTCCCGACCTGCCGGCGGCGCTCGACGCCCTGCGCTTCGTTCTCGCCGTCGACGACGACCATGGGCCGTTCCTGCGCATGGCGCGGCGTGACGCGCGCATGGCCCCGGTGAGCGTGCGATGGGCCGGGTACCGGCCCGCGCGGCGCGCCACCGTGGCGCAGTCGGTCATCACGGCGGCCTGCGGGCAGCTCGTGACGGGTCGGGAGGCCGCACGCATGGAGCGGGCGATCGTGACCATGGCCTCGGGCGGTGCGGACGATGGACTGGCCGAGCCGCCGTCCTCCGCCGAGCTCGCGTCGCTGCAGCCTGCGCGCGCGGTCTCCACCGGGCTCGCGGCGCGCCGGGCGGCGGCGATGACCCGCTTCGCCCGCGGGGTCGACCTCGAGCGCCTGCGCGCGGTGCCCACTGAGCTCATGACGGCGCGCGTCATCCGCGAGCCGTGGCTCGGTCCGTGGAGCGCGGGGGTCATCGGCACCTACGGCCTGGGGCGGTTCGACGCGCCCGTGGTGGGCGACCTGGGCCTCATGCGCATCGTGGCCGCGGAGACGGGCAGATGGCCCGAGGCGGACGAGACCCGGGCGCTGGTGGACCACTACGGGGAGTGGAGCGGCCTCGCCAGCGCGTACCTCCTGATGCACCCGCACGCGCGGGTGAAGCAGGGCGAGCGGCGTCCGCAGGGCGCGCGGAGGCAGCGCGCGGCCTGATCGGCCGCCGGTGCGCGCCCGGTGGGGCGGTATGCTGCGAGCCCGATGGCGCTCACCTACCGCACAGCAGGGGAGTCGCACGGCCCGGCCCTGACCACGATTATCGAGGGGCTCCCGGCCGGGCTTCCCCTCACGCCCGATGACATCGACGCCGACCTCGCGCGCCGTCAGATGGGCTATGGCCGTGGCGGTCGCCAGAAGATCGAGACCGACCGGGTGCAGGTGACCGCGGGAATCCGCCATGGCCGCACCCTGGGCAGCCCCGTCGCGCTCATGGTGATGAACCGTGACTTCGCGAACTGGTCGGAAGACCGCATGGCCATCTGGGAGCCGGCATCCGAGGTGGATCCCATCACCCTGCCGCGCCCCGGGCACGCCGACCTCGCGGGCATGCAGAAGTACGAGACCGACGACCTGCGCAATATCCTCGAGCGCGCGAGCGCCCGTGAGACCGCCGCGCGCGTGGCCGCCGGCGGCGTGGCCAAGGCGCTGCTGCGCCGGTACGGCATGGAGGTACGCAGCCACGTGGTGCAGATCGGCCCCGAGCCCGCACCGACCCGCGACGACCTCGCGCTCGGCGACTTCGACGCGGTCGACGAGAGCCCGGTGCGCGCGCTCGACCCGGAGGCCTCTGAGCGCATGAAGGCGGCGATCAAGGCGGCGGGCCAGGCCAGCGACACCCTCGGCGGCATTTTTGAGGTGTGGGTGTTCGACCCGCTCCCCGGACTCGGCAGCCACGTGAGCGGTGATACGCGGCTCGACGGACGCATCGGCCAGGCCATGCTCGGGGTGCAGGCCATCAAGGGCGTGGAGATCGGCGCGGGCTTTGAGCTGGGGCGCATTCGCGGCAGCGCGGCCCACGACGAGATCTTCTGGAGCGAGGACCGTGGCTATCACCGGCGCACCAACCGGTCGGGCGGCCTCGAGGGCGGCATGACCCACGGCGCCCCCCTCGTGGTGCGCGCGGCCATGAAGCCCATCGCCACGCTCAGCCGCCCGCTTGCATCGGTGGACGTGCAGAGCAAGGAGGCCACATCGGCCTTCAAGGAGCGCTCCGATATCTGCGCGGTGCCGGCGGCTGCCGTCATCGGCGAGGCCGTCATCGCCTTCGTCCTCGCGCAGGCGCTCGTCGACAAGTTCGGCGGCGACTCCATCGCCTCCCTCGACGCCGCGGTGGACCGCTACCGCGCGGTCCTCGCGCAGTAGCGTGGCCACGGAGCGCTGGATCGCGCTCGCGGGGTACATGGGCGCGGGCAAGAGCACCGTGGGACGGCAGGCCGCCGACATACTCGGCGTGCAGTTCCTCGACGTCGACGACCTCATCGTGGCGCATGCCGGGCAGTCGATCCCCGAGATCTTCGCCCAGCGCGGGGAGCTGTGGTTCCGGCGCACCGAGGAGGACCTCATCCGCGAGAACCTCGCGGCCGACCCGGGTGTGCTGGCGCTCGGCGGCGGGGCGCTCGGCAGCAAGCGCACGCGCGAACTGCTGGGCCGCACCGCGTGGGTCGCGTGGCTGCGCATCGACCCCGAACTGGCATGGGATCGGGTAGGGGGGCTGCCCGGCCGCCCGCTTGCCCAGGACCGGGATCGCTTCATCCGTCGTGCCGGCGAGCGCGAGCACGTCTATCGCGATGCGGCGGACGTGATCCTCGATGCCTCGCTTGCCTCCCGCGAGGTGGCGCGGGCGCTCGCAGAGTGGGCCGAGGGCGGCGGACCCGACGAGGACCAGGCCGGATGAGCACCACCGCCCCCGACCCGGCGATCACCGCGGTGATCGGCGCTCGCGAGGTGCCGGTACATCTCGGCCCGGGCGCCATCGACCTGATCGGGCCGCTCCTGGCTGCACGGGGAGAGGGCGATGGCGCGATGGTGGTGGTGGACGACGGCATCACCTCCGCGGGCGAGCGCGCGGCGGCGTCGTGCCGCGAGGCCGGCCTTCGCGTGCACGTGGAGGCCGTGCCGGCGGGCGAGGCATCCAAGACCCTCTCCGAGGTCGAGCGCCTGAGCCGCGCGTGCGCACGTGCGGGCATCCGCCGGCGCGATGCCGTTGTAGCCGTCGGCGGCGGCGTGGTGGGTGACCTCGCCGGATTCCTCGCGGCCTCGTACCAGCGGGGCGTGCGGCTCGTGCAGGCGCCGACCACGCTCCTCGCGATGGTCGACTCCTCGCTCGGCGGCAAGACCGGTGTGGACCTCCCCGAGGGCAAGAACTACGTGGGCGCCGTCTACCAGCCCGAGGCCGTGGTGATGGACACCAGGGTGCTCGGCACGCTGCCGCCGCGCGAGCTCTCGTGCGGGTTCGCCGAGGTGGTGAAGTACGGCCTGCTGGTCGGTGGAGAGCTCCTGGAGAGCGTGGCCGCATGGCCCGATCTCCCGGGCCCCGATGACGAGCTCGCCGAACTCATCCGCCGGTGCGCCGAGTGCAAGCTCGAGGTGGTGGCCGAGGACGAGTTCGACCTCGGCCGCCGGGCGATCCTCAACCTCGGGCACACCGCCGGGCACGGCATCGAGGCGGCGGGTGGCTACGACCTCTATCACCACGGCGAGGCCATCTCGCTGGGCCTGCTCGTGGCGCTGCGCGTGAGCGAGCATGCGCTCGGCCTCGACCCGGCGTGGCGCGACCGCACGGCTGCCACGCTCGCGCGCCACGGGCTGCCGGTGGGGCTCGACCCCTCGGTGGACGTGGACGAGGTGATCGAGATCATGTCGCGCGACAAGAAGTCGGATGGCCGGGCGCTGAACATGGTGCTGCTGCGTGCCCCCGGTGACGTGCTCACCCACCAGGACCCCGACCCGGCCGTGGTGCGCGCGGCCGTGGAGGAGCTGCTCGCATGATGAACATCGCCCTGCTGCACGGACCCAACCTGAACATGCTCGGCCGTCGGCCCTCTCAGCACTACGGAACCCTCACCCTGCCTGAGCTCGAGGCGCAGGTGCGCGCGTGGGGCGAGGAGCGCGGCATGCGCGTGGGCACCTTCCAGACGAACTTCGAGGGGGCGTTCCTCGAGCATGTGCACGGCCTTGCCGGCGCGGTGGATGGCGCCATCGTGAACCCGGGGGCCTGGACTCACTACCAGTATTCGATCCGCGACGCGCTCGAGGTGATGGGCGCCCCGTTCGTGGAGGTGCACCTCTCCGACGTCGACGCCCGGGAGGACTTCCGCAGGGCCTCGGTGGTGCGCGATATCGCGCTGGCCACCGTGAAGGGGAAGGGGCCCGACGGCTACCGCGAGGCGCTGGACATCCTGAAGGCGGAGCTCGCGGGTTGAGCATCCCGGCGCGCCAGGCGCGCATCGGCGAAGTGCTGCGCCACGAGGGGCTCGACGCCCTGGTGGTCACCGACCTCGTGAACATCCGCTACCTGTCCGGCTTCGTCGGCTCGAATGGGGTGCTGGTGGTCACGCCCGTGTCACGGGTGCTGCTCACGGATTCGCGCTACACGGCTGCCGCGCGCACGATGGTGGAGGACACCGAGGTGGTCATCGCCGGGCGCGACCTCATGGACCGCCTCGCCGAGGTAGTGCCCCGGGGCCGCGTGGGCATCGAGGCCGAGCACGTGACCGTGGCCCGGCGCGACCGGTTCGCCGGGCGACTCTCCGGCGCGGAGCTCGTGCCCACCTCCGGCCTCGTGGAGGGGCTCCGCGTGGTGAAGGAGGAGGAGGAGCTCGAGGCCATCCGCGAGGCCACGCGCATCGCCGACGCGGCGCTGGCGCGCCTCGTCGAGGAGGGCTTCGCCGGCCGCACCGAGGCGGCCACGGCCTGGGCCCTTGAGGGCTGGATGCGCGAGATGGGGGCCGAGGGGGCGAGCTTCGACATCATCGTCGCCGGGGGCGCGCACGGGGCGCTGCCGCACGCCGTGCCGCGGGCTGAGGCCATTCCCGCCGACACCCTCGTGGTGGTGGACATGGGCGCCCGGCACGCGGGCTACGCATCGGACTGCACGCGCACCGTCGCCACCGGTACGCTCCCGGCCGCGCTCGAGGAGGCCTATGCGGTGTGCCTCGAGGCCCAGCACGCGGCCCTCGCTGCCTGCCGGGCGGGAGTCCTCACCAGGGATCTCGACTCGGTGGCGCGCGGGATCATCGCGGATGCTGGCCTCGGGGATCACTTCGGCCACGGCCTCGGGCACGGTGTGGGGCTCGACATCCCTGAGCGCCCGTGGCTCCGTCAGGAGGGCGGGGAGGTACTTCAAACCGGCATGGTTGTGACCATCGAGCCGGGCATCTACCTGGAGGGGGTCGGAGGAGTGCGCATCGAGGATCTCGCCATCGTCACCGATGATGGCTGCGAGGTGCTCACGCGCGTGCCCACCGACCTGACCACGACGAGCATCTAGGAGCAGGCCGTGGGGGCCATCAGCAGCAACGAACTGAAGAACGGATGGGTCCTCGACGTGGACGGCGATCTCGTCAGCGTCGTGTCGTTCCAGCACGTGAAGCCCGGCAAGGGCGGTGCGTTCGTGCGCACCAAGCTCAAGAGCCTCGTGAAGGGCACCGTCGTGGACAAGACCTTCCGCGCGGGCGAGAAGCTGGAGCGCGTGACCACCGAGACCAAGAACATGCAGATGCTCTACGAGGACGGCGACGCACTCGTGTTCATGGATGGCGAGACCTACGAGCAGGTGAACGTGCCCAAGTCTTCCATCGAGTCCGTCGACCTCATCGCCCCGAACTCCGAGGTGCAGGTGCTGTTCGTGCGCGACGCCCCGTTCCGCGCCGAGCCGCCCGCATCGGTGGAGCTGGCGGTCACGCAGACCGATCCCGGGGTGAAGGGTGACACCGTGAGCAACGTGACCAAGCCCGCCACGCTCGAGACCGGCGCGACCGTGAACGTGCCGCTGTTCGTCAACGAGGGGGACCGCATCAAGGTGGACACCCGCAGCCGGGAGTACGTGAGCCGCGCATGAGCACCGAGCCTGCCTCCATTGACATCGGCCTCGTCGACGTCACCCTCCGCGACCTGTGCACCCCGCCGTGGGGCGCGCGCATCGCGCCTGACGACCTCGGAGCCGCGGCCGCCGTGCTCGCGCCCATCGGCGCGCGGGTCATCGAGGTGCTTGACCCTCCGTCGGCCCGCGCAGGCATGGATGGCCGCACCGAGAGCCCCCTCGACCGCCTGCGCGTGGTGGCCCGGCAGGCCGGGGGCGCCAACCTCGGCATCGTCGTCACCGGTCGAACCCTGCTGGGCGAGGTTCCCCTCGGCGCCGGCGTCGCCGCGCGGCTCATCACCTCGGCGGCCGCGAGCGGCGCGTCGCGGGTGCGCGCGTACGACACCCTGAATGATGCCGACGCCCTGCGCGTGGTGGCCGAGGCTGCCGGCGAGGCCGGGGTGGGCTTCGTGCCCACCCTCGTGCTCGGCCCGGTGCCTGATGGAGCCGACCCGCGCTGGGTCGACGAGGCCCTGGCGCTCGCGCAGCTGCCGGGTGCCACTTCGCTCTGCATCTCCGACCTCGGCGGCAACCTCACCCCGGTGGCCATGGGGCTGCTGGTGGGCAATGTGGTCGAGAAGTGCCCGATCCCGGTGGAGGTTTCGCTGCGGGCCACCGGCGGCCTCGCCTCGATGTCCGCGCTCAGCGCCGCACTGGCCGGCGCGCACGCCCTGCACGCCTCGGTGGGCGCCGCTGCGCTTGTCGCCGGCCGCCCGTCTGCCGAGGCCCTGCACGTGGCGCTCCACGGGGGCGACCGCGAGTTCGATGTGGACGTCCCCGCGCTTGAGGACGCCGGTCGCATCATCTGGCCCCTCGTGGCGCCCGAGCGCGTGCGTCGCGCAGCTGAGCTCGCGGGTGGCCCTCAGCTGCAGCTGCCCCCCGACCTCGCTGCCGGCCTGCTCTCGCGCCTCAGCCGGCAGGGGCTGGCGTCGCGTGCGCACGAGGCGGCCGAGGAGTGCGCGGCCGTGTGCAGCGACCTCGGCGGCGTCACCTTCGCGCCGCCGCTCGGCGAGGCCATCGTCGCCCAGGCCGCCCAGCACGTGATGGACGGCGTGCGCTGGCGAGAGACCTCATCCGAGCTCGCCGACATCGCGCTCGGCCCGCGCGGTCGCCTGCGCGGCCCGGTGTCCGAGGACGCCCTCGCGGTGGCGCGCGGCGCGGGCACCACCGGCGAGCCGCCCGACCTGGACGCCGTGCTGGCCGCTGCGCCGTCGGACGTGTCCGAGGAGGATGCGGTGATCCTCGCGCAGTTCCCCGAGTCGGGGCAGCGCCTGGTGGACCGCCGCCGCTCGCTTCTCGCCGAGGAGTCGGGCGAGACCGGCATGGCGGTTGATCGCGGGTTGATCGAGACCCTCGTCGAGGTGGTCGAGGGCGCCGGCCAGTCGGAGGTGAGCGTGGAGATCGGTGGCGCGCGGGTGACCGTGCGCCCGGCGGTGGCCGCGACGGCCGCCATGCCCGGTGCGCCTGCGCCGGCGGCGGACGATGGAGTGAAGGTGGTGAGCCCCATGGTGGGCACCTTCTACGCCGCGCCCAACCCCGACTCCGACCCATTCGTGAAGGTGGGCGACCGCGTGGTGCAGGGCCAGGTGCTGTGCATCATCGAGGCGATGAAGATCTTCAACGAGATCACCGCGGAGCGCGCCGGCACGATCAAGGAGATCGCGGTGGGCAACGCCGAGCCCGTGGAGTTCGGCCAGACCCTGTTCGTGCTCGCACCGTGAAGCTGCTCGTCGCCAACCGCGGCGAGATCGCCGTGCGCGTCATCCGCACCGCCCGCGAGCTGGGCATCCCGACCGTGGCCGTGTACTCGACGGCCGACGCCCAGACCCCGGCGGTCGAGATGGCCGACGAAGCGGTGTGCATCGGTCCACCGCCTGCGCGCGAGTCATACCTGGACATGCGCAATGTCATCGGCGCGGCCGAGGTGACCGGTTGCGACGCGGTGCACCCGGGCTACGGGTTCCTTTCGGAGAACCCCGACTTCGCCACTGAGTGCGCGCGAAACGGGATCCGCTTCGTGGGGCCCGACCCCGGCGTGATGCGCCGCATGGGCGACAAGATCCAGGCCAAGGAGGCCGCCGTCGAGGCCGGGCTTCCCGTTCTGGGCGGGTCGGAGGGCGGAGTCACCGACGTGGCTGCGGCGATGGCAGCGGCCGAGGCCGCGGGGTACCCGATCCTGCTCAAGGCGTCGGCCGGCGGGGGCGGGCGCGGCATGCGGCGCGTGGACAGCCCCGACGAGCTCGAGCGCGCGTTCGAGAGCGCATCCCAGGAGGCCCTGGCGGCCTTCGGCGACGGCTCGATGTACGTGGAGAAGCTGCTGGAGGGCGCGCGCCACGTAGAGGTGCAGGTGCTGGCTGACGGCCTCGGCGGCGTGCTCATCGTGGGCGACCGCGAGTGCTCGATCCAGCGGCGCCACCAGAAGGTGGTGGAGGAGGGTCCGGCCCCGAACCTGCTCGACAGCACCCGCGAAGGCCTGCACGCTGCTGCCGAGCGTGCCTGCAGGGCCTGGGACTACAAGTCGGCGGGCACGCTGGAGTTCCTCGTGGACGCCAAGGGCGACTTCTACTTCCTTGAGCTGAACGCCCGCCTGCAGGTGGAGCACCCGGTCACCGAACTGGTGAGCGGGATGGACATCGTGGCCGAGCAGCTGCGTATCGCAGACGGCCAGGTGCTCTCGCGCACCGGGCGGATCCAGGCCAACGGCCACGCGATCGAGTGCCGCATCAACGCCGAGGACCCCGCGTTCGACTTTCGTCCGGCCGCCGGCCGCCTGGGCCTGTTCCAGCTGGCGTCGGGCCCCGGCGTGCGCGTGGACACGTTCTGCCGCACCGGCGGATACGTGCCGCCCTACTACGACTCGCTCATCGCCAAGCTCTGCGTATGGGCGCCCGACCGCCCGCGCGCCGTGGCCCGCATGCAGCGCGCGCTATCGGAGAGCATCGTCGAGGGCGTGCCCACCACCCTGCCGCTCCTCGAGGAGATCTCGCGCGAGGAGGTGTTCGGGTCGGGCAGCTACACCACGGCCTACCTCACCGAGCGCGCCGAATACCTGCCGTCGATGGGGGGCGGCGCGCGCTGATGGGCGAGGTATCCCGCAGGCAGGCTCGCCGCCAGGCGGTGATCCTGCTGTACCAGCGCGACGTCACCGGCCTGCCGGTTCCTGAACTGGTGGAGAACGCCCTGCATGCCGGCGAGCACGCCGACGACCCGTTCACCCAGGCGCTCGTGGATGGAGTGGAGGCCGACCGCAGCGAGATCGACCGGCGCATCACATCGTCGGCCGATGGCTGGACTGCAGACCGCATCGCGCCCCTCGAGCGGAACATCCTGCGCGTGGCCGTGTACGAGCTCGGCACCGGGGACGTGCCGGTTCCGGTGGCCATCGACGAGGCCGTGGAGATGGCGAAGAAGTGGTGCGCCGCGGAGGCCCCGAAGTTCGTGAATGGCGTGCTCGGGCGGGTGGCGCGGGAGAACGCAGAGGCGGCGGCATGAGCGCCCGCTCCGAGCTCGAGCAGGCCACCCGTCGCCTCGAGGAACTCTCGCAGCGCATCGCAGGCGCCGTCGATCGCCCGGCCACCGAGATCGAGGAGCTCGCCCGGCAGGCGTCCGACCTGTCGGCCGCGGTGGTGGAGATCATCCCGCGGGCGATCGCCGAGGCCGAATCCGACGCGAGGGGTGACGTGCCGCGAATCGGCGACCCGGCCCCGGGTGCGCCTGCCGATGGCGGCGACGGGCCGCAGTCGGACCCGTCCGGCGCGTTCGTGCCGGATGGCCTCTCGGAGGACGAGCCGGCCTAGTCGGGGGTGTTCTCCGCCTTCTCGATGCCCGCGCGCATCGCGGCGTCGGCGCCCGTCATCTCGACCCCGGGCGGAAGCTCCACGTGCACTTCGTCGGTGGCGTCCATCCACGCACGCCCCGATTCGATGTCGGCCTCGAGCACGTGCCCGCCAGTGGAGTGGTCGCGCGCCATCGCGTGCAGGTGCCACCCCGGCACCTCGAGCCCCGCCGCCTCGCTGGGGAAGCGGAAGCCCACCACCACCGCGTCGAGGTCGTGCGCGTCCCACTCGGCCTGCTCGGTCACCACCACGTCGAGCGGTGGGTAGGGCCTGCCCTGCTTCGGCACGCTGCGCAGGTGCAGGCGCCGGAAGCGGCCCTCGATGCGCACGGCCGACACCGGGGCGGGCGCCAGGGCATCGAGTCGCGCCAGCAGGGAGTGGTAATCCATCTCGCCGAGGTCCACGGGGTAACCCGGCGCGAAGGGGGTGACGACCGCGAATGGCGTTGTGGTGGCCGGGTTGACGGGGGAGAGCGAGCCGTCGGTGCGTCCCACGTACGCCCGGCCATCGACGATGATGAGCTCGCCGTCGAGGCCTGCCAACGTGCCCAGCCCGAGGTCACCGTGGGCCATGACTTCGCCCACGGTGAGATCGCCGTCGTATCGCGAGTCCATGAGGGCCGCGATCGTCGATGTCTGGAACACGTGGTGCGCCGCCGGGGCGTCGGCGGCCGCGCCGCGCCTGTCCTCGGACACCAGGTGCAGGGCACGCACGAGATCGGGGTCAATGGCCACGGTGGAAGTGTGCCCGCTCGCGAGCTCCGATGCATGAAGCGGTCGTAGACTGGGCTGCGTGACAGACATCGCATCCTTGTATCCGCTGCTGGCGTCGCTTGACGGCCCCGGGCAGCTCCACGACATGGATGACGCGCAGCTCAATGCCGTGGCGGCCGAGATGCGACGCGCCATCATCGACACCGTCTCGCAGACGGGTGGCCACCTGGGATCGAGCCTTGGAACCGTGGAGCTCAGCCTGGCGCTGCACGCTGAGCTCGACTCGCCGCGTGACCGCATCCTCTGGGACGTCGGACACCAGGCGTATGGCCACAAGCTGCTCACCGGGCGCCTCGGCGACTTCGGAACCCTTCGCCAGTACGAGGGCATGTCGGGCTTCCTGCGCAGGGAGGAGAGCGAGCACGACATCATGGGGGCGGGGCACGCGAGCACGAGCATCTCGTACGCCGTCGGCCTGGCCGAGGCAATGCGCGTGACCGGACGGCGCGACCGGCGCATCGTCGCGGTGATCGGCGACGGCGCGATGACCGGCGGCATGGCCTACGAGGCCATGAACCACGCCGGCCACCTGGGGTCGCCCATCACGGTGGTGCTGAACGACAACGGGATGAGCATCTCGCAGAACGTCGGCGCCTTCGCCGGCGCGCTGCAGAAGGCGCGGCTCGACCCCATGCTCACGAAGGTGCGCCACGAGATCGAGAAGGGCCTCGGGCTCATCCCGGGCATGAACGACCTCGGGCATTCGCTGTCGAGCGCCACGAAGGCCCTGTTCGTGCCGGGCCAGCTGTTCGAGGCGCTGGGCTTCGCCTACATGGGTCCCATTGAC
>Ga0222714_10005150_pt1 | contig 12513 bp, 9 predicted proteins | sample C33_3DmetaG_FD_165048 | JGI IMG/M metagenome (GOLD analysis project Ga0222714, IMG submission 165048) | Estuarine water microbial communities from San Francisco Bay, California, United States - C33_3D | ecosystem: Environmental > Aquatic > Marine > Unclassified | place: USA: California... | reverse complement strand
CGTCACCTATAGTGACGCTTGATGAGACGCTGTTGGTTCCCTCATTGCGTCACTACCTGACGCGCAATACTTCAACGCGGTGTTCCGTGGACTCTGTCCACGGCTACCATCAAGAGGCGCCTCGGGCACTACCACGCGAACAATCCTTCCCTCATTGGGTGTAAGGCTTGCGCTTGGTTCAGGGACCGTCTTAACTTGGGCTGCGAAATCTCCATGGCTATCGTGACCGCCAGCACCAAGCAACCGACCGGCATCCGGCACTGGGCCGTGACCGCTTGCGTTCTGTTGGTCTTGCTGGTCACCGGCTGTCGCAAACTGGAGCAACGGGCGGACCTCATCATCATGAACGGGGCCGAACCGGAATCACTCGACCCCGCCATCGTCACCGGTCAGCCGGATGGTCGCGTAGCGGGCGCGCTTTTTGAGGGGCTTACCCGTTTCAATCCCAAGAACGCCAAACCCATCCCCGGCATCGCCGAGCGTTGGGACATCTCGCCCGATGGCCAGACCTATACCTTTTACCTCCGCACCAACGCCCTCTGGTCCACCGGTGAACCCATCACCGCCGATGATGTGGTCTATTCTTGGCGTCGTGCTTTGGACCCCCTGACCGCCAGTGATTACGCCGGCCAGCTTTACTACGTGAAGAATGGGGAGGGCTTCAACACCGGCAAGACCAACAACGCTACCGGCAAGGTTTACACCAAGGAAGATGTCGGTGTGACTGCGCTTGATACGCATACGGTGAAGGTGGACCTGGAAGGCCCCACCCCTTTCTTCCTCGATCTCTGCGCCTTCCGCACGCTGGCTGTCGTCCCGCGTCAGTCCATCGAGAAACATGGTGATCGTTGGTTGATGGAACGCCCGCTGCCCACCAGCGGTCCTTATAATCTGGATTTCTGGCATATCCATGACCGTATCCGGATTCGCAAGAACCCGCTCTATTGGGATGCCAAGAACATCCAGAACGAGATCATCGACCTGCTGCCTGCCGAGTCGGCCACCACGGCGCTCAATCTCTACGAAACCGGTGAGGCGGACATCATCTGGGATAAAAACCTCATCCCGAGCGAATTGATGGATGTGCTCAAAGGCCGTGATTACGTCCATACTTACGATTACCTCGGCACCTACTTCATCCGTTTCAACGTGACCAAGCCGCCGTTCAATGACGTGCGCGTGCGCAAGGCGCTGGCCCTCGTCATCGACAAGGAGCGCTTGGTGAACAACATCACCAAGAGCGGAGAAAAGATCGCCAGTTGCCTCACCCCGCCTGGCATGGAGGGCTATACATCTCCGGATGGTTTGGGGCGCGATATCGAACTGGCCCGCAAGCTTCTGGCCGAAGCCGGTTTCCCAGATGGCAAAGGGTTCCCCACGTTCAACTATCTTTTCAACACCAGCGAGATGCACAAACAGATCGCCGTGGAGCTGCAGGCCATGTGGAAGAAGGAGCTGGGCATCACCATGGAATTGCGGCAGGTGGAGTGGAAGGTCTATCTCTCTGACCAGAGCAAGATGCAGTTTGACACCAGCCGGAGCAGCTGGATCGGGGATTACGTGGACCCGAATACCTTTCTGGACATGTTCATGAGCGGCAACGGCAACAACCGTACCGGCTGGGCCAATCCGCAATATGACGAACTTATCCGGCAGGCCAATCAGGAACGTGACCTGACGAAACGGGCCAAGATCCTGCACGATGCCGAGGTGTTGCTCATCCGTGAAGACCTGCCCATCGCGCCGCTGTTCTTTTATGTGGGGGTGAATATATTTGATCCCGCCAAGGTCGAGGGCGTGCATCAGAACTTGCTGGATGAGCATCCCATCTGGAACCTTCGCCGGAAGGATGGCCGCAGCACCAGCCGTCCTTCAGCGCAGAAGCTGGCCGCGTCGCCCTAGCCATGTATTACCTGAAACGCATCGCATTCCTGATACCGCTGCTGCTCATCATCAGCTTCCTGGCGTTCATGTTGGTGAGGATTGCCCCGGGTGGTCCATTCGACAAGGAGCGTGCCCCAGCTTCGCCCGAGATCGAGCGCAACCTGAAAGCCAAATACAACTTGGACAAACCCTTGCTCGAGCAATACTGGATTTATCTAAAGAACCTGATGAAGGGTGACTTTGGCCCGTCACTTAAATACCGCAACCACTCGGTGAACGACATCATCGCACAAGGTCTGCCGGTCTCGCTTACCTTGGGTATCATGGCCTTCTTGCTGGCGCAGGGTTTCGGTATCCCGCTCGGTTTCATCACGGCCGTGAAGAAAGGCGGCGTCTTGGATTACGGCGGCAGTTTCATCGCCTTGTTGGCCATCTGCATCCCGGGCTTTGTCGTAGGACCGCTGCTCGTGCTCATATTCGCCATCCATTTCGGGATGTTTCCGGTAGGCATGTGGGAGACGCCGTTGCACGCGGTGCTGCCTACGCTGGCGCTGGGTCTTTACTTCGGCGGCAAGGTCGCCCGCCTGATGCGTGAAGGGATGCTGGGCACATTGAATTCCGAATTCATCACCACCGCCCGGGCCAAGGGCCTCAGCGAGACGCAAGTGCTCGTGAAGCACGCCTTCCGTATCGCCGTGCTGCCGGTTGTCTCTTACAGTGGTCCCTTGTTGGCCGATCTGCTCGTCGGTTCATTCGTAGTGGAGAATATTTTCCGGGTGCCGGGCATCGGGGTGTTTCTCGTGAACAGCTCTTTGAACCGTGACTACACGATGGTGGTCGGGTTGGTGCTGCTGTATGCGGTGATGTTGCTGGTGCTGAATCTGGTGGTGGACTTTGCCTACAGCGTGCTGGACCGCCGGGTGAAAGTGGGATGATGGAAAACCTGAGCCCAAATCAACGTGCATGGCGGCGGTTCAAGCAGAACCGCCCGGCCGTAATCAGCATGTCTTTTCTGGCCGCGCTGTGTCTGCTGGTACTCATCTGGCCGCTCTTCAGCAAGCCTGCCCTGGCCAAGCTGCTGCCCGTGGGCATGACCCATTCTCCGGTAGAGCTTACCGACCAGCCTTTTGCCAAACCCGATATGACCTACTGGATGGGCACGGATGTGAACGGGCGCGACTTGCTCAGCCGCATCATGCACGGGGCTCGCATCTCCATCATGGTGGGTATCGTCGGCGCGTTGGTCAGTCTGATTATCGGTGTTTTGTGGGGTGCCATCGCCGGTTACTTGGGCGGCTGGTGGGATGGCTCGATGATGCGCTTCGTGGACATCCTTTATGCGCTACCCTCCATCGTCTTCGTCATCGTGCTGATAACCACCTTGGAAGAATTGGTGAAAGGGTGGTTCACCAATGCGTTCGGGGCTGACTTTGCGCAATACAGCCGGATGATCTTCCTCTTCGTCGGCATCGGTGCCGTATCGTGGCTGACCATGGCCCGTATTGTGCGCGGACAAGTGCTCTCGTTGAAGAACCGCCAGTTCGTGGATGCCAGCCGTTCGCTCGGGGCTGGCCCCGGCCGTATCCTGTTCCGTCACATCCTCCCAAATGTCCTCGGTATCATCATCGTTTACATCACGCTGACCGTGCCATCGGTTATCCTGTATGAATCCTTCTTGAGTTACTTGGGGTTGGGTATCCAGCCGCCGTTTGCGAGCTGGGGCTCCTTAATCGCGGAAGGGGCAGCCCAATTGAACCCGGTGCGTATCAATTGGTGGCTTATCGTTTTCCCGGCCATCACCTTGGTGAGTACCCTGATGGCGCTCAATTTCTTCGGAGACGGCTTGCGGGACGCTTTTGACCCGCGTGGCTAAGGGTGGATTTCCCTTGGCGGGCCGTCTTCTGGGGTGATTTACCCCGTAAACGTAGTATTTGGGATTTTTCCCCTTTTCTCCCGCCATTCCTTGGTGAATCATACCTTTCACCTTATGACCACACGTCGATTACTAGCCTGCGCCTTGGGCGTTGCTGCTCTCAGTCTGGGCTCGCAGGCCCAGAACCAGCCGGCGGCTGAACAAAAGCCGACTTCCGTCCCCACCGATTTCTTTGCCGTGCCTGAAGGCCTCGAAGTCACCGTTTGGGCCACTTCACCGATGCTCTTCAACCCCACCAACATGGACACCGATGAAGCGGGTCGCATCTGGGTGGCCGAGGGCGTGAATTACCGCAGCCATGCCGGCCGCCGTCCTGAGGGCGACCGCATCATGGTGCTGGAAGATACCGATGGCGATGGCAAGGCCGATAAGAGCCATGTCTTCGTGCAGGAAAAATTCCTCGAAGCCCCGCTCGGGGTCGCCGTGATGGGCAACAAGATCATCGTCTCCCAGACGCCGAGCATGATTGTTTACACGGACGTGAACAACAATCAGGTCTTCGACGAGGGCATCGACAAGCGCGAAGTGCTCCTCACCGGTTTCAATGGCCGCAACCACGATCACAGCTTGCACTCCGTCACTGCCGGTCCTGATGGCATGTGGTACTGGAACAGCGGCAACTGCGGCGCGGTCTTCACCGACAAGTCCGGCAAGACCTTCCGCATCGGCAGCCCTTACCGCCCGAACCTGCGCAAGGAAGACGTCACTTTCGATCCCACACAGATCGCCGGCAGCCAGAGCGATGACGGCAATGTTTGGATCGGTGGCTTCTCCGCCCGCATGAAGCCCGATGGCACCTACACGGAGATCATCGGTTTCAACTACCGCAACAGCTTCGAGCAGACCGTCAATTCGTTTGGCGATGTCTTCCAAAATGACAACGACGATCCCCCGGCTTGCCGTGTGAGCTACGTGTTGGAGTATGGCAATGCCGGTTTCGCCTCCCGCGACGGCAAGCGCTCCTGGCGCGCAGATATGCGTCCCGGCCAGACCATCCAGAAGGCCGAGTGGCGTCAGGATGATCCGGGCACCATGCCTGCGGGCGATGTCTATGGCGGTGGTTCACCTACCGGTGTCGGTTTCTACGAGAACGGTGCGCTCGGCAAGAAGTGGGAAGGCCTCCTGCTCGCCTGCGAAGCCGGTCGCAATGTTGTGTTTGGCTACATGCCCAAGCTCTCAGGCGCTGGTTTCCAATTGGATCGCTTCGATTTCCTGACCTCGAACAAGGAAAAGGAATTCGCCGGTTCGGACTTCCTCGGTGGTAACAACAGTGTGAACCACGAGATGAAGACGCTCTTCCGTCCCTCCGATGTGCTCGTGGGTGTGGATGGCGCGATCTATGTGTCTGACTGGTTCGATGCCCGCGTCGGTGGTCATGCGGATCTGGACACAACGACTTCTGGCACGATCTATCGTATCGCGCCAAAGGGTTTCAAACCGAAGATCCCGAAGTTCGACCTCAGCACCACGGCGGGCCAGATCGAGGCCCTCAAGAGCCCGGCGGTGAATGTGCGCAACCTCGGTTTCACCCGCTTGCAAGAGCAGGGTGACAAGGCCGTGGCCGCCGTCAGCAAGGTGCTGAATGACCGCAATGAATTCATCGCTGCGCGCGCCATCTGGCTGCTGGCTCAGATGGGTCCGAAGGGTGTCGCCAAGGTCGAGACCTTGTTGAAGGACAAGGATGAGAAGGTCCGCCTTGTCGCCTACCGCGCTTTGCGTCGTGGCGGTTACGATATCGTGACCCTCGCCAACCGCATGGTGAATGATGCTTCGCCTGCCGTGCGTCGCGAGGTTGCACTCTCTTTGCGTGACCAGCCATTGGGCGAGAAGAAAGACCTGTTGGTCCGTCTGGCTGAGCAATTCGACGGCAAGGACCGCACGTATCTTGAAGCCTTCGGAACGGCGGCTGACAATCAAGCCCCGGCCATCTACGCCGCTGTATCGCAGCAACTCGGGGCGGGCAAGTCCGCCACAGACTGGTCGGACAGCATGGGCTGGATCGCCTGGCGCTTGGGAGCTCCCAAGGCTGTGGCCGATATGAAAGCCCGCGCCTTGTCTGACAGCGTTTCTGCAGACCAGCGCAAGCGCATGATGGACGGCATCGCCTTCATCAAATCCAAGGAAGCCGCCATGGCCATGGTGGACTTGGCCAAGTCCGAGAGCTTCCCGCTCAAAGCGGAAGCCATGTGGTGGCTCTTCAACCGGATGGGCAATGACTGGAATGACTTCGGCCTGGCTGAAGTGCTGAAGAAGAGCGGCTTGTATGATCCGGATACAGTCCAGATCAGCGCAGTCGAGATGCCGCCGGCACCTACGACGCCATCCACCCTGCCGCCGATCAAGGACATCCTCGCCTTGAAGGGCGATGTGGCGCGCGGCAAGACTGCCGTGGTGGTTTGCTATACCTGCCACCGCATCGGTGATCAGGGCGTGGACTTCGGCCCTGACCTGACGCAGTTCGGCAAGCAACAGACACGCGAAGTGGTCCTGAACGCGATCATCAATCCTTCTGCGGAGATCTCGCACGGCTATGAAGGCAGCGAGCTGATCGCCAAAGATGGCACGGTCGTGGTGGGCATGGTCTTGGCCAATGGTGACCCGACCATCATCAAGTCCATGGCGGGCCAGACGCAGACCATCCCGCGCAAGAAGATCAAGAGCGTGAAGAAGATGGACCGTTCCCTCATGTTCAGTGCCGATATGCTCGGTCTGGATGCCCAGGCCTTGGCGGACATCGTGGCTTACATGCAGTCCAATGAACTGAAGTAAGCTGGCTAGCAAGACTTACGCAAACCGCGTCCGGATAACCGGGCGCGGTTTTTTGTTTGGTGAATGGTTACTGGAGGGGGCTGGTAAAATCTGTGACAACCCCAAGGAAAACCCTTTGAACGGCGTGGAACCGGTTGCTACTGTGCGCGCCATGCGAATTTTGACGGGTATCCAGCCTTCGGGCGCGCTGCACCTCGGGAATTATTTCGGGGCGATGCGGCCGGCCATCGAACTGCAAGAGCAGGGCGAGGCGTATTACTTCATCGCCAATTACCATTCGATGACCTCGCTGACGGACGCGGCCAAGCGTCGGCAGTACACGTTGGACGTCGCCTTGGACTTCATGGCTTGTGGTTTGGACCCGAAGAAGTGCGTTTTCTGGCGGCAATCAGATGTTCCGGAAGTGGCGGAGTTGGCGTGGTTGCTTTCCACCGTGACGCCGATGGGGTTGCTGGAGCGCTGCCATAGCTACAAGGACAAGGTGGCCAAGCTGGCGGATGGTGATGTGGGGGCGGTGAATCACGGCCTCTTCGCTTATCCGGTGTTGATGGCCGCAGATATTTTGTTGTTCGATTCCAACATCGTGCCGGTCGGCAAGGACCAGAAGCAGCATCTCGAAGTCACACGTGATATCGCCATCAAGTTCAACCATCAGTATGGCGAGACCTTTGTGGTGCCTGAGCCGCGCATCCGTGAGGAAGTGGCCCTTGTTCCCGGCTTGGATGGGCAGAAGATGAGCAAGAGCTACGGCAACACCATCGAGCTGTTCAGCGAAGAGAAGGCGACCAAGAAGCGCATCATGGGCATCGTGATGGACAGCCGCACCCCGCAGGAACCCAAGCCGGATGCCGATAAGAATATCGCCGTCCAGCTCCTCAAGCACGTTGCTCCGGCGGATGTCGCAAAAGATTTTGAAGACCGCTTGCGCGCGGGTGGTATGGGCTATGGAGATCTGAAGAAGGGTCTTTTCGAGCACTACTGGAATTACTTCGCCGAGGCCCGAGCCAAGCGTGCCGAACTGGCAGCCAATATGGATTACGTCGAGCAGGTGCTGCAGGAAGGCGCCGCGAAAGCCAAGGAAACTGCGGTCAAAGTGCTGGCCCGGGCGAAGCTGGCGTGCGGCTTGAATTGAGGCTAAACTTTTCCCGTCATATGAAGATCGCCAAAGACGCTCGCATCTATGTAGCCGGTCACCGAGGCCTGGCCGGCAGCGCCATCTGGCGTGAACTGGAGCGGCAGGGCTTCACCAATATCGTCGGGCGCACCCATGCCGAGCTGGATTTGTTGGATACGGCGGCCGTGACCCGCTTCTACGAAGAGCAGAAACCGGAGTATGTCTTCATCGCGGCGGCGCGCGTGGGTGGCATCAAGTTCAACAGTGAATACCCGGCCTGGTTTCTTTACGAGAACCTGCAGATCCAGAACAACCTGATCCACGGCGCTTATGTTGCCGGGGTCAAGAAACTGCTCTTCCTCGGCAGCTCCTGCATCTATCCCAAGCATGCACCCCAGCCGATGAAGGAAGAACATCTGCTGACGGGTCCGCTCGAGCCGACGAATGAGTGGTATGCCATCGCGAAGATCGCTGGCCTCAAGATGTGTGCGGCTTATCGACGTCAGTATGGCTGTGATTTCATCAGCGTCATGCCGACGAATCTGTACGGCCCGAATGACAATTACGATTTCGACAAATCCCACGTGCTACCGGCGCTCATCCGGCGCATGCATGAGGCGAAAGTGAACCAGGCGGAATCCGTCACTTGCTGGGGTTCAGGTTCACCGCTGCGCGAGTTCCTCTACTCGGATGATCTCGGTAATGCCTGTGTATTCCTGATGGAGAATTACTCGGAAGAGCAGTTCATCAACGTCGGGTCAGGCATCGAGATCACCATTAAGCAACTGACCGAACTGGTGGCCGAGGCGGTGGGGTATTCAGGAAAGATCGAATGGGACACCGCCAAGCCGGATGGCATGCCGCGCAAGTGGATGGATGGCAGCAAGCTCTTTGCCTTGGGCTGGAAACCGACCATTCAGATGGCAGAAGGGGTACCGCTGGCGTATCAGGATTACCTGAAAAAGTTCGGCGGCAAGTAAGCCTTACCCGAGCTTCGGCGGCAGGGTGACACTCCAGAGATTTTTCCCATTCACGTCCCAGTGAGTGACGGTCAGTTCCTCGGTCTTCCCATCAATCTTCATAGTGCCGAAGAATTGATATCCGTCTGAAGGTGGCCGGTTGCCTTTCATGACTTTGGGGATACCAAGGAAACGGGTCTCGGGACCGAACGTATTATCTGAGGCAGGCGGGCCGAACGTTCCGGCGTGCAAGGGGCCGGAGATGAATTCCCAGAACGGATCGAACTCCTGGAAAGTTGCTTTGTTCGGATCGTGATAGATGGAACTGCAATGGTGGACATCTGTGGTGATCCAGACCGTGTTGCGGATGCCCTTCTCCTTCATGAAGCGGAGCAGCTCTGCGATCTCCAGTTCGCGCCCGAGTGCGGGACCATCGCCATTGGCCACGGCTTCAAAGGCGTCCTTGCCATCACGGCACTGCAGGCTGATGGGCATGTCGGAGCAGATGATTTTCCAAGTGGCTTTTGAGGCGACGAGCGCACGCTTCAGTTCTTCCAATTGCTGGCGGCCCAAGAAAGCAGATTCATCATCCAGTTCCGTCTGCCGGTTCGCCGAGTTCGGGCCCCGATAGGTACGCATATCGAGGAAGAAGAGTTCCAACGAGGGGCCGTAGGGGATGTTGCGATAGATACGCTCGATCGGATTCGGCCGGATGGGCAGGCAATCAAAGAAAGCCCGACGGGCGCGAGCCGCCAACACCGAGGCGCTCTTTTCCGTGTAACGCTGGTCTGCCGTCATCAACTTGCCGGGATACCAGTTGTTCAGCACTTCATGATCGTCCCATTGGAAATAGATGGGCACCTCGCTGTTGAAGCGGCGGACATTTTCATCCAGCAGATTGTAGAAGTGATTGCCGCGAAAATCGGCGATACTCTCGGCCACCTTGCTTTTCGCCTCGGTCACCACGTTTTTCCAGATGGAGCCATCATCCAGCTTCATCTCGGCTTCGATGGGGTTATCCGCATAGATGGTGTCGCCGCTGTGGATGAAGAAATCGGGCTGGAGTTTGCGCGCGGCCTCATAGGTGCGCATACCGCCGCGGCTGGCATCGATACCGTAACCTTGCCCGGCGGTGTCACCTGACCACGCGAAGGTGATGTCGCGTTTCCCGGTCGGAGGCGTCTTGAACGAGCCGGTGACGGGTTCGGAAATGACATTGGGATTGGCCAGGTCCTCAAAACCGAGGCGATAAAAGATTGTCTGTCCGGGAGGCAAGGCGCCGTAAGTCAGCTTGGCCGTGAAGTCAGTATCTTCCAGTGCGACGGGCCCACGGATGCGGCGGCTTTGCTCAAACTTCGGCGTTGTGCTCAGCTCCAGCAACATCGTGGATGGCCGATCACTGCGAGACCAGAACACACCCGTGCTGCCAATGATGTCGCCTGTCATCGCCCCGCCTTGGATCACCGGTCGATTCCCTTGGATAAATCCGGGTGCCTGTTGCGCGCGCAGGATGGCGGGCAGCAAACCAAGCGAGGCCCCTGAGAGTAATAGTTGCCGGCCAAAGTGGCGGCGGGAGAGCAGAGACGGATTACCGGTCGGTTTCACAGCCCCAACTTAGTATGCCTCCATCACGGAAGCGAGTCTGTTGCACGTGACAATCAAGTCACAGCTTACTTCAGGCGGAACAGCAGCTGTGTGCCCAAGGTATGGCCTTGCTCCCACTCCGCGTGCGTGCGGGTGGATTGCAGCAGATAGTAGATGCGGAATTGCGCGAGGTCGTTCAGTTTGAATGACAGCCCGAGCGGGGTCAGCCGGTTCTGGTTGAACTGATGGGAGTCGAGGTCCAGAAAAAATTCGTTATTCGCGTATAGGGAATGGAGTGGCCCCATGTGCTCCATGGGGAAAGTGAATTGAAATCGCCCGCGATATCGCTCCGTACCGTTGGCTGGGCCTTCGCGAAAACGTATCTCCATCCGGTTTCGCAAATCGAGGTTTACCCAGTCAGCCAGCTTCCAGTGAGGGTCGGCTTCAATCTCCAGACGATGATCCTTATCGAACCCATTGCCTTTACGGAACTCGAGGTGGGTGTAGGCCAGACCGAAACGCCAATGCTCATCCGCCTTCCAATAAACTTGGGGTGTCACCAGCCATTCCTTAAGGCTGGTGCTGTTATCCTGCCAGCGAGTCTCTCCGTGAAGTTGCACTTCCCAATCACCTTGCTCCCACAGGGATACACTGAGGCGGTGCTTGCTCAGGAAATCATCGCCTCCATACACAGAACTTCCTGGGACAGAGAGCAGCCCTAAAAGCAAAGTGACTATGGCGAGTTTCTTCCGCACTGATTCAAGAAAACTCATATCAGGCGGAGATGCCAATGGTCATTTGGCGAAAGGACACCATGAATTGCTTAGCGGCTGCCAATTCCGGTGTGGCCCAGTAGCATATCAATGGTCCGCTGGGTGGCCCCCTGGTTTTGATGGACGACGGCGAGGGCGTTGCGACCGAGTTCTTCCCGCTTCTCTGGATTTGCGAGGAGATCGGATAGAACTCGCTCCAACTCCGCCGCATCGGCGGCTTGCACCGCGCCTTTGGCGTTGAGGAAACCGCGCACGATGCTGCTGAAGTTCTGCATGTTCGGCCCGAAGGTCATGGCCTTGCCGAGCGCGGCGGGTTCGATGGGACTTTGGCCGCCTTTGGCGTTCAAGCTCTTGCCCACAAAGACCACCGTGGCGTGCTCGTAGAAATAAACCAGTTCACCCGTGGTGTTCACGATGAGGCAGTCGCAGGCAGGTGGAGTCACGGTGCCATTCAAGTCACTACGGCAGGTGACTTTCAATCCCAAGCTGGTCAATTCCTCCACGGCCACATGCGCCCGCTCGAAATGACGCGGCACGAGGACGAGAAACAAGTCTGGATGCTGGGCACGCAAGCGGATGAAAATATCTCCGAGAATCTTTTCCTCACCCGGGAACGTGCTGCCGCCGAGCAGAACAGGCGCGCCAGGTTTTAACCCCACGGAGGCCAACATGGCAGGGACATCGATGGGGCGCTTGGTCGGTAGGTGCACGGCATCGAATTTCAGATTGCCGAAAACGTGAACCGCTTCAGGTTGGCAACCGATCTCGCGCAAGCGCACGGAGTCTTCCTCGTTCTGTGCGCCGACTCCTTGAAACGAGCCGAACAGCGAGGCGAATAGAAAGCCATACTTGCGATAGCCACGATAGGAACGTTCCGAGACGCGGGCGTTCACGAGGAAGTGCGGTATCTGGCGACGTTGCAGTTCCCACAGGAAGTTAGGCCAGATCTCTGCCTCGATCAGTGCCACGGCGACGGGTTGGATGCGGTCGAGTGCCCGCTTCACAAAGGGTAGGAAGTCGATCGGGTAATAGACCTTCTCCACTCCCTCGGGCAGGCGCTTGTGGAGTTCGCCCATGCCGGTGCTGGTGGTGGTGGAGACGATGATGCGGTATTGCGGGGCGCGTTGGCGCAGCTCCCGGATGACCTGCGCGCAGATATTTACCTCACCCACGCTCACCGCGTGCAGCCAGAGGGCAGGACGTTTGGGGTCGGCGGGTGTCAGGTCATCGTAACGGCCAAAGCGTTGCTTGAAACCGGCCTGCCAGTTGCCTCGCCGCCACATCTTCCAGAAGTAGTACGGCGCACTCAGGCAAAAGAAGACGACAAACAGTATGTTGTATAGGACCCGCATCAGCAAAGAAACCGCCCCTTATGTGTCAAAAACGGGGCGGTCTGACAAAGTAAATCGGTAAGGCCAGGTCGCGGCTCAGTGCCGGAAGAAGATAAACCAAACGATGAGCAGCATCGGTAGCATGATGGGCAGGCTGTATTTGAAG
>Ga0222714_10005149_pt1 | contig 12517 bp, 18 predicted proteins | sample C33_3DmetaG_FD_165048 | JGI IMG/M metagenome (GOLD analysis project Ga0222714, IMG submission 165048) | Estuarine water microbial communities from San Francisco Bay, California, United States - C33_3D | ecosystem: Environmental > Aquatic > Marine > Unclassified | place: USA: California... | reverse complement strand
TGAAATAAATGTGTTGTAGAAAATTTTAATTGCTTCTGCTTCGTCCCAGGTACCAATTGCATAACGTGGATCGTTTTGCATCAGTGGTGTATAAAAGTCACGTAGTATTTTTGCGTCGCCTGTTTCGCTACCATCCTCTGTTCCAATGATAACCATTTCAGGATTAACCATATCCCAGGCTACCGATCCCATGGCGATTAGATATGGGTTATAGATAAAACGTGCATTGGTAATGCAAGGGCGCAGTTCTCTGCGTGTTGTGCCAGGTAGTACAGTTGAAATTAATACCACTAGTTGATTTTGATTAACGTACTGGTTTACTTCTGTGAGTACCGCTCGTGCAATAGAGTAGTCAAAATCTTTGTTTGCTAAATGGCTAGTTGGTAGACTGCCGTCATAGAGTTTATCATGTGGCGTTTGAACTGCAATAAAGATAATGTCTTTGCCTGTTACTGCTTCTTCCATTGTGGAACAAATTTGAACGCTGTCGCTTTTTCGTTCATAAATATCAAAGCCGGCAACACTATACTTTGACGCCATTGCTTCTGCACACGGTAGGCCAAGTTTGCCTAAACCAATAAATCCAATTTTCATATTTTTAATTCCTTGGGTAGTAATGAATGAATCTCCATTATCTTTACAATAAGTTTGCTAAAGAATTGTTTGATCAATATCCGATTAGGGTGTTTAAGACCAATGACTTTACTAACGAACCGCCATACTATTTAATTGATAGAGTTGACTCTAAAAAATATAATGCCTATATGGGCAATATTTTATTCTCCGATCAAGAACCAATCTACCCTGACTTAGTACCGTGGCTTAGACAACGAGATGGATATCATTCGGAGTGGTTAGAATTAAGCAGTGGTCCAATGACAAACAACTTAATATTTGTTAGTGAGAAGTCTAAAGAAGTTGAGGATATGCGGTCATCAATACACGGCCGTTACGAAAAAGTCGTTTACTACTTTTATCATGCTCTTGCTTGTTTGGATAATTATCGAGAATATTGGAAGCAGGACATCAAAGTTCCTGACCAACATAGGTATTTATTCATTTGTTATCAAAACGTACTTAACAGTTTTCGCTGGCACAGGGTTAGGTTTCAACAGCGCCTATTAGAGTCAGGGCTAATTGATCGAGGACTAGTAAGTTACTTCCCCCCTGAGCAATCGAGGTTAGAAGAAATAATCAAACTGTCAACATTGCGTCATCATAGTACTGAAGCAGAAGCACAAGCGTTAGAAGCAATTGATGCCCTAGGGAAATCGTATCAAATTGATACAGACAGCCCTAACGGAAACATGAGTACTTACATTGACATCGAGTCATGTCAAAGTGCGCTTATTCACGTAGTTAGCGAAACTTGTTTTTATAACGGTAAGTTGCATCTAACAGAAAAAATATTTAAACCTATTGTAGCAAAACAGCCGTTCCTATTGCTTGCCGCAAAAGGCAATCTTGCCTACTTTAAAAGTTACGGGTTTAAGACGTTTAGTGACTTTTGGGACGAAAGTTACGATGACATTGAGGACGACAACGAGCGTGTGGACGCGGTGTTTAACATACTGCACAAGTTAAGTCAATTGAGCTACGAACAGCAATGTGAGTTACGCAAAGCAACACAAGAAATTGTAGAGCATAACTGGTATCATTTCTACTATGAGCTTAAGGGCATTGTTATTGACGAACTAACAGACAATCTTAAAACTGTTACTAGGGCCGGTGTATGGCAAAACATCAAAACACATGATATTGACAGACTTAACTACATACTAAAATTTTAATAAATATTATTGTCTAAATTAAGGTAATATTATGAAGTCACAACACCAACAACGTTGGTACCTAATAGTGTGTCTTGAAGCATTGTTGGTATCAATTGCAGTATACTTTGGTTTCCATAAAGTACTTTGGGAACACGATCAAACAAAACTTAGTTTCTTAATTATTGCTATTTGGTTGTTAACAACTGCATTTGTTGGATGGCTACATACTCTTAATAATAAAGAAAAAATCGACCACGACTCCAAGAGCGCATGGTATCTAGCAGAAACTTGCTTGACAATAGGTATGATTGGTACCGTTGCAGGTTTCTTACTGATGCTAGGTGCCGCATTTGGCAACATTGATGTATCAAACACACAAACACTACAAAAAGCACTAGCAAGCATGGCGGCCGGAATGAGTACTGCATTATATACAACGCTAGTTGGTTTGATTTCGTCTTTGTTTATTAAAAGCCAATTGGTAAACTTGGAGCATTACGTCGATGGTCTCCAGTGATAACAAATACGGAAGCAACGTCTCTTTTATAGACCTACTGTTTAACGTACTAGTAGGATTTGTGTTCCTATTCGTTGTTGCATTTATAATGATCAACCCGGTGGCTAAACGTGCAGACATTGTTAGCCCGGCAGAATTCCTTATTACAATGTCGTGGCCCGACGAAAGCAAAAACGACGTAGACTTATGGGTTCGTGACCCAATGGAAAACTACATCGGGTTTAGGTCCAAGGACGTTGGTATTACAAACTTAGACCGAGATGATCTAGGCTCTGTAAATGACAAAGTATCACTGGGACCTGGCAAAGAAGTTGTAGTTAATATAAACAGAGAAGTAACCTCTATTAGAGGATTAATGCCCGGCAAATACATTGTGTCAATACACTTGTATAACTATGCCTATGTATCGCCAATGGGAATTCCTGTTACAATAGAGCTACAAAAAATCAATCCTTACGCTATTATAACAAAAGAAACTCGCATACTGTCATCACATGGACAAATTGAAGATGTTTTTAGTTTCGTAGTCGACGAAAACGGCAAGGTAGTCGACATATCCCCGGCGACTGAATCTGCGGTACCGTTGCATAACTTGCCTGCACCAATGAACACAGGGAATACACAATGATATTTGCTTTAGCCACTAGTTTATTAATTCTAACTGTACTAGTTCTTGTTATGTTTATTTTAACAAAGGGCAGTCGGTTAAAGCAATGGATTGTATACCTTGTGGTTCCGTTCTTACTGTTTAACATTGGCTTTAGTTGGCATACTGTTCACGAAATGCTAGGGCAAGCAACTATAAGTTTACCCAAGGGAAAGTTTGATGTTATGTCAGTTAGCAAAAATGGCGAAAAGTTATATATTGTTGTCAAACAGCAGGAGCAGGACGAGCCAACATTTCACGCAATTCCCAACACTGAAAAAAACAAAAAGCAATTAGAAAAAGCACAAAAAATGCTTAAGAAAAATATCCCTATAAAAGGGGAATTTACGCTAGAACAATCTGAAGCAGAACTGAGCTTATATCAGTGGGACCATCAAAAGGCTATGCCCAAAGGATCACCTAATCCATAAATACATTATCAATACTAAAAATAGTTTTCGAGGAGCAGGTGTATGGAATTCTTAAAATTAGTAGGCGATGTAGGTTTTCCTATCGCCGCCGCTTGTGCCGCGGGTTACTTTGTATTTCTAACTGTTAAGTTTATTTTACAAGGTGTAAACGGTAGCGTAAATAGTTTAAAGAACATCATTGGTGCATTAGACAATCGTGTACAAACAATGAACAACGATCTAGTAAAGATCGATGCATTGTTAAGTTATGTAATCGGTGTACGTCCAAACGTAGATCGTTTAGCGGCCAATGAAGGGAAAGAGGACGCACGACGTGACTAAAAATACAATGGCAACACTATCTAGTTTATTGATAGTAGTTGGACTAGCATTGCTAAGTACTAGTACAGCGGTGTCTATATTTGCAATTTGCGTTGGATGCCTAGGAGTAGTGAGTATACTTAGGAATCTATAAATGTTATTCATCGATTACCAGTGGGACTTAAGCGAAACTGGATTGTTACTAGATCCAGAATTAGAGTTAACGCATACGGGATGGACCGAAGGCGATTACTTTCAATTACGACGTGTCAATGACAGATACGTGCTTAAGAGAATGCCTGCACTTCAGAAATTTCTATTAGACGGAGTTCAACAAAATGTGGAAAAAGATATCAACGATAACGACACCTGAGCCATCACAGTACGAACAATGGTGGGATGGGCTAAGTTCGCATACTAAAACATCGCTAAAAGATCAGCCAATTTGGCACGACCGAGATTTATATAAAGCAGTAGCACTAGGCATTGCTATTGGATTGGTTGTTGGATTTATGTTTGGATTAGAAGTAGCAAGCCCTGATTACAGTACTATGCCACAAAGTTATGTAAAGGGTTAACATGAGTACAGCAGAACTAACACAGGCAATTAACCAATACGGTTTCCCAATCATTGCCGCACTGGGTTTAGGTTATTTTGTCTACTATATCTGGAACTGGGCAACTAAAGAAATTAAACCAGTACTAGGTGAAGCCAGCGCAACACTAATTAAACTTGTTGACCGTATTCGCATGTTAGATAACGATATGATTCGTTTAAACACAAAACTTGCAATGGTGTTAGAGTACCGTCAGGAAATTGAGGCCTGTGCTAATGCTAAAGAAAAACAAGACCTTGATCGCTTGCTAGCAGAATATAAAAGCAAATCAGATACGTTTAACAGTTCTAGTAAAACAGACATTAAGAAATAAATTCAGTCACTGATTTTGCAATAAAATCAACTACTTCAGGATCAGCAACTACTTCGTAATGGTTGCTATCTACATAATAGTAATCGATATCTTCTCTGTAGGTCATTGAATAACGTGACACTACTCCATCATTTTTAATAAACGGATTCATCCAAGGTGTATCACCAGTTGTAGAAACAACCTGCGTCCAAGGAATTTTTACTTTTACAAAATGTGATTCAACGATTGGTCTACTAAACGATCCAACGTCATGTAACAATTGATGGTAGGGAAATACCCATTGCATTAAATTAGCATTAGCAACTCCGGCATAGGGAGTACTTAATGTCACAGCACGTTTAATCTGTTTACTAAAATGGCTATACAAATGTGTTGAATAAATTCCGCCTAAACTGTGAGCTATTAACATAATAGGCCCACGCATTTTATCAATCGCACGATGCATTGTATCTAGATTTTTATAAAAACTTTGATGACTGTCGTAATTGAAAAAATGCTGGGTAGTTGGTTCATCCAACTTGTTATGTTTTAATCCTCGTAGGATATAATTAAAACTCTTGCTAGTTGCATTTGCTCCGTGAATAAAAACAAGGTTGTGCGGCATAATTAATGACATGTTGTTATTTTGAGGTAGCACGATATACCCCGTCCCATTCTGTGCTAGGTCTGGTCTTTTTAACTTCGGCGCAACGCTCTTGCCACATTTCATAATAGTCGTCCATATACCCATCAAACTCGCCTTTTAGTTCTTTGCATAAATCAGCGGCTGCATCAAACTTTCTATTTCTATACAGTGATAGCATTTCGTTGTGTCGGTTACGGGCAGGTAAGAAACTGTCTCTATGGTCAGGCACAATAGTAAAGATGTTAACACCAGTGGTTTTGCCTTTGACTGCAATACAATCTAATTCTAATACCATGTACTTATAGGCTACCTGAGCCGCAGTTTCTGGACCAACCACAAGTCGGACACCATACGGTTTACTTTGACCTTCAAGGCGGGACGCAAGATTGACGCCATCGCCAAGACAAGTATAGTCAAACCGTTGATCACTTCCCATATTGCCAACCACAACGGTATCTGTATTAATTCCCAAGCCCATACCAAAGGCAGGAACACCTTCGCGGGCAATTTCTTCATTAAACGCATCTAAATCCTTTAACATTGCAAATGCTGTTCTAACTGCATCTTCTGCATGATTGTTGTTATCCAGTGGCGCATTCCAGAATGCCATCTGTGCATCTCCGATGTACTTGTCTAGTGTACCGCGATTTTCTAAGATACGTTTGGTCATTGCAGTCATGTAACGGTTCATAATCTTAGTAAGACCTTGTACATCTTTACCGTAGTGTTCACTGATACTAGTAAAGCCACGAACGTCAGTAAACATAATACTCAGTTGACGACTTTCGCCACCTAACTTTAATAGTTCTGGATTCTTTTGTAATTTTGCTACAAGGTCCGGACTTAAGTAAGTTCCGAATTGTTTCTTAATCTGTTGCTTTTGCAAGAACTCACTTACAAACTTTAAGGTGTAACTGTGCAAAGCGACCACTGCCAAGCAAAGTGCAATGGTAAAACCGTCGAGTAAGAATAGAAAATTATTGTAACCATACTGACTGCCGTAAACAATGCCAGTAATCGCAATAGCAGTAAACCCAATGCCGACATATACCCACCTCGCTAAAATAATAATTAATAAACCCAATCCAATCAGAGTGTACAGCTCAACACCGCTAGCCCATGCCGGACGTTGAATATTAACTTCGTGAACCATGGTGCCAATGGCCGCTGCCTGCAAGTCTTGAGAGTACACTCCACCACGTGCTGTTGCAACAGGATTAGCCAGCCCACTTGCGCTTACGCCAACAATTACAATGCCTTTGTCAAATGTTTCAGGTAAGTTAGTAAAACTGTGTGTTGGACTTTGCTGGCTCCAGTCGATCCAGATGCGCCCAACGTTGTCGGTATTGATAATCGGTCCTTGACTTACACGAACTTTTTCAACACCCAGTTCGCTTAGTTTAACTTGGAAGTTAACTGCTCCGCTGATAATTCGTAAAGTTTCTAATGGTAAACTAGGATATAGAATATCACCAACGCCAACAAATATTGGCATACGTCTAGTAACACCGTCGATTTCAGGAAACGTATTAGTAATACCACTGCCCAAACTCTGTTGCTCAATTGCAGGCACATTGGCTAGGATATTTTTAAATGTAATTAATGTATCAATATATTGACTATTGATAACTGCACTACTTGGCTTACGTGCTGGATTCTTAACTTGGTCGTCGGTAGCGACATTTGGAAGTATTACTGGCAAGTTAGTTAATGCAGTGGCTAACTGTTTGTCTTTACGTGATCTATCCGGTTCAGACATTAACACGTTAAAGATAACTATGCCAGCATCGCGTGCATACAGTTCCTTAATCAACTTGGCGTAAATGTCTCTACTAAAAGGCCACTGCCCGTATTCTGCTACTGTCGCATCATCAATGTTAACAACATGAATGTTATTTTGTGTCGCCGGTTTTGATAATATCAGCGTGTCAAAATAATTTAAACGAACTGACTCTGCTAATCGGTAATTCTGAGTCATTCCCCAGGCTAGCAAGGCGAGAGTAAACACAGCCCACAGTGGGCTTAATAAAAACTTCCTCAACATAACTTAGTCTTTCAACTGGGTTAAGTTAGCGTGTTTTTGCCAGTTAAATTCTTCTGGTGTTGCTTCTTGTTTATCAGCAGACGGATTAGCAACACCTTGGTTTAATGCTGGCGTCATGTATGTTCCGCTAGCAGTTACACAATAAGCACCTTCGGTAATTTTAGTTACAATAGTCCATGAAAACTTTTTAGGGTTAACAAACATAACAGATGATACTTCTTTACCTGGCCACTCATTTTCTTTGCCAATGGCAAGCATGCTTATCATCGAAGCAAATGGAATTTCTCCATTCTCTTGAGTAAACTTAGTTACTGTGGCAAGATCTGTGCAGACAATGTTTGCCGGAACTTGAAGAATTTCCGGCTTTTTTTCTTGGGCCATAGAACCAGTTATAGCACTTAATGCTATTGATAACGCTACTAACGATTTCATAGTTGGTACCTCTTAGTTGTAAATATTTAGTTAATTTACTGCTGATCAATAATTACTGTACACCCGGATGGATTCATACAAGTCTGTGTAACATACCCTGCATTTCCGTAAACATTACTACCAGCCTGATTTAACGTGAAATCGCTAGGTCCGGTACTGTCTGCACTGAATAACACTGACGTTTCGTTTTGTGTGTTTCCAGTTTGATTGATTTTTATACTATTGTTGTCAGAATAAACGCTAACTGTGGCTTTATGGGAGCCTGTCCCTGTTTGATCAACCGCAACGGTATTACCTGTTTTTCCGGGTTGACTTACAACATACGCTGATTTATCATTGTTATCTTGCAAAATTGATACTGTATTGTTAGGACCTGCTATCACTGATTCGGCAAAGTTGCCTGTGCCTGTTTGGGAAATTATAGAGGTATTGTTATTACCCAATGAATCACTGTGAGCAATATTGTTTTGTCCCTGCTGTTGTATTTGTATAACTGTGTAGTCACCAATTTGGTTAATATAAAGTTCGTTGCCGCCGGCTGATGCAACACCGGACAACAATAATAAACTAGTTACTTTGATAAATGTTAATCGTAACATTACTGCCTCCTGTGTTTAAAGTAATGTTGTTTATAATGCCGTCTTGGTTAGTTACTACTGTACCGTTGGCACCTATATCTACTTTAACATCTGCTATGTGACTTGCACTTTCTCGTATTAGACGAATGTTTAGATCATCTACTATGGCTGTTGTTTGTGTATTATCTTTGATATTAGGAAGTGCGGCATTGAAATTGTCTTGCATGTTTTCAAGTTGATCTACACTTAGACCAATTTGTCTTAGCAATGCGTCGAGCACGTTTTCGAGGAAATTGTTATCTAAACGATTGATGTCTAGATCTGTGTAGGTCAGCACATCTTTGTCTAACTCATTTATAGTTAAACCATCGTATGCAAGCAGGTCTCGGTCTAATTCGCCTCCTCGTAGATCTTCGTTAGCACGAACAATTTCTCGTGGCGGATTGATAATCAACATGTTATTAATATTGCGAGGATCAATATCAAGCAGTCTCGGTTCCGACGGTGGGTTAAGAGTTGTAGTTGTAACTGTTGCTTGGTAGGCTTGATTTAAAATAACGAATCCGGTATCTGTTGCTACTTCAATTTCACCTACCCAACAATCGGCTTCACTTTGAGCAGTAGGTGGGCAACTGGGTAATAGAATAATTAGACTTTTGCCTGTTTCATCAACAGTCATAGTAAAGTCGGTGCCACGTACTGTAACAGTAGCACTTGGAGTTTTTAACTTGACATTTTCTCTGCTGTTTTTTGCAATAGCACCAGAGGCATATCTAACAGTACCTAGTGCAACATTAAGTGCAAGTTTTCCAGTCTTTGCGTTTGGATCGTAGACAAAGTCGTCAATGATCAAACTACTATTGGCAGTAATTTGTACTTGTGTGTCATCTACAAATGTTAATCCAATCTTGCCTTTGTATGTTCTAACAAGATCTTCCATTTCAATACCGGTGCCGGTATTGGTATCAAAAACTGAGCTCGAACGTTTAATTGATCCGGAGGCTGTTTGCTCAGTGACTTTGCCGACTACTGCGGCTTCTGCCATATTAAAGCAGATAACTAATCCTAATAATAGGCTAGCCATCTGCTTTAACATGTTAGTCTCCCTGGGTGACGTTAACTGTTAATGAATCACCCGAAGTTGTTATGACAGCAGTTTGATCGTTTGCACCAGATTGCGAAACGCTAATCACACCAGTTGAGCCAGTGTGATCGATTGTAGCAGAGTGCCCGGCTACACCAGCAACACCTGTTTGTGAAATGTCAACTTGGTTGTTACTACCAGTAACATCTAAAGTAGTGGTAGCATTTGTACTGCTAATGTTTAAATTGGCTTTGTTACTGTCGCCGGTAACAGTTATTGTTTGTGTAGTATCGTTTGCAGTGATACCATCTGTACAACCACCCAAAGCATCAACAGTCTGACAAACGTTGACTTCGTTTGAATCTCCGGTGATATCGGTTGTAGTTGTAGTCCCAGTGCCGCCATCAACACTTATAGTAGTGGTGTTAGTGCTACCAACGTCTTTGGTTGTTATTGTGCTAGACCCGCCATTGATTTTCAATGTGGATGTGTTTGCACTTCCTGTTTGTGTTATATCAACGGTATTAGATGCACCATTGATATACACTGGGGTAGCGGAGTCCCCAACGGTATTCCCGGTACCGCCGGTTTGAGTAACGGTAATAGTAGTACTATCACCGATTTGCTCAATATATACATCGCTAGCAAATGCCGCAGAAGAAGCCAATGCTAGGATTAAGGTCGTTACCTTAAAGTTTCTCATTTTTGCTCCCGAGGCCTTGTTAACTAATTGGAGTCTTTGCCTCTTATTATTGTTTTATAGAATCCAATTTCCCAAACTTATTTAGTTGGTTTTTGGTAAATCATTAAAGGCTAAGATGATCATTGACATTTTAACGCCATTATAGTATACTATAACAACATAATCGAGGATGTTTATATGGATGTAATGCTGGATATCGAAACGCTAGGCACACGCCCCGGGTGTGTAATTCTAACCATTGGTGCAGTTAAATTTGAACCAACGTCGTTTAAAGAACCTGGCCCAGGAATATATCTGCGGCCTGACATACAAGAACAAATGGATTTAGGTAGAGAAGTGCAAGAAGATACATTGCTATGGTGGGAAACCCAGGCCGAAGACGTTCGGGAAGAAGCACTCAGCGATGACAATCGTGCTACGCTCTCCCAAGTAACAAAAGAAATAAACCGCTTCCTAGTAGGCGTAAATAACATTTGGGCACAAGGCCCTGCCTTTGATATGGTTATTCTAGAAAGTTTCTATAGGGATATGGGTCAACCGACTCCTTGGAACTTTTGGCAAGTTAGAGATAGCCGTACACTTTTTGGTGTTCACGGAGACCCAAGAGAAAAAGGTAAAGCAGGACTACACAATGCATTAGAAGATTGTGTGAGCCAAGCAGTTGCAGTTCAAAAAGTATATCACCAAATTGGAAAACATAAATGAGATTTGACACAGAGTCCAAGTACGATTATAAAGACGTTTTAATTCGGCCGAAGCGGAGTACGCTAGGAAGTCGCAAAGAAGTTTCTTTAGAAAGACGGTTTAAATTTAAAAATTACGGACCCGGCTTTCCAGACAATATTGAAGAACATCATTACTCCGGTGTGCCTATTATGGCGGCCAATATGGACGGAGTTGGCACATTCGAAATGGCTAACAAACTAGGCGGGCTTGGATTGTTTACTTGTCTAGTTAAGACATACAGCGTAGATGAGCTGGTTAACTATTTTAACCAGACTCCATTTCACAGAGAGGTTGCCGCTGTAAGCATTGGTATTACCGATATTGATTTAGAAAAGTTTAGACAGGTATTTTCTCGCTGTAATGAGGATTACCTAAAGTATGTTTGCATTGATGTGGCAAATGGATACAGCCAACGATTTGTAAACTTTGTTAGAGACTTCCGCAAAGAATTTCCAAATTTGGTTATTATTGCTGGTAACGTAGTTACAGGCGAAATGACGGAAGAGCTCATTTTATCAGGAGCAGACATTGTCAAAGTTGGAATCGGACCGGGATCGGTATGTACGACTCGGATACAAACTGGGGTTGGCTACCCGCAACTTTCAGCGGTTATTGAGTGCGCTGATGCGGCGCATGGACTTGGCGCTCACATTATTGCTGATGGCGGCTGTACTTGCCCAGGTGATGTGGCTAAGGCTTTTGGCGCAGGTGCCGACTTTGTGATGCTGGGTGGTATGCTTGCCGGACACGATGAAGGTGGTGGCGATGTTATTACAAAATACTACTTGACCGACGAGCTAGATCCTATTCAAAAAATGAGTGGCATTGATATGAATCGTGATTATCCAAAAGTAGAACAAAAGCAGTTTGTACGGTTCTACGGCATGAGTAGTAAAGCCGCAAACGAAAAACATTTCGGCGGACTTAAAGAATACCGAAGTGCTGAGGGTAGAGAGGTGCTTGTTCCTTACCGCGGTGCAGTAGCCACAACCATCCAGGACATCTTGGGCGGTATTAGGTCCACTTGCACTTATGCTGGAGCCAAGAGCCTTAAGCAACTAAGTAAATGCACAACATTCATACTTGCTAACAAGCAGTATAATAACGTTTATGAACATATGGATCAATCAAAATGAGACTAAAACCATTACACAACAAAATTGTAGTAAAACCTAGCGAAAAAGAAACCCAAACCGCTTCTGGATTGTTTATCCAAACATCAAAAGAAGAAGGTATTGTTGAAGGTCATGTAGTTGCTGTTGGACCAGGCACATACGACAACGCTGGTAAGTTCCTCGATGTTGCACTTGATGTCGGTGACAGAGTCCTGTTTAATCTTGGATCTGGTTATAAAGTTAAAGTTGATGGCGAAGGCTATCAAATTTTAACGGACGACGAGATTGTGATGGTGCTGGAATGAACATCGTAGTAGGACGTCGTGTAGCAGAAGAATTAGCAGAACGCTATACTGTACTGCCGCTGGAATCATTTGACAGGGACGGTGTTTGGGTTGAAGCGTTTTGTGTAGTCCCTGCAGAAAAAATCAACCTAGGCGAAATGATGTTTTTAGATGAGAACATTAGACTGCACAAAGGATTCTTAGAAGCATACGAACAGCAAAACTGGGAAAGAATGCACGAGATTGACGAACACTTACGTGGTAAATTTGGCGGCGAACTAGACACCTTTTACGAAGAATTACTGTCCAGAGAACCAAAGTAACAAAACT
>Ga0222714_10005148_pt1 | contig 12519 bp, 14 predicted proteins | sample C33_3DmetaG_FD_165048 | JGI IMG/M metagenome (GOLD analysis project Ga0222714, IMG submission 165048) | Estuarine water microbial communities from San Francisco Bay, California, United States - C33_3D | ecosystem: Environmental > Aquatic > Marine > Unclassified | place: USA: California... | reverse complement strand
ACGGTAAAGCAAAACTTAATACAGGTTTTAGTGCTGAAGGTGAAGGTGGTACTGGTATCTACGGTGGTGACAACGATGAGGACAACTCAGGTGTTCTTAGATACATTCGTGTGGAATATGCTGGTAAAATATTAGGTACAGACAACGAGTTGAATGGATTCTCTTTCAACGGTGTTGGTAATGGTACTACTGTTGAATACATCCAAGCGTATAAAGGTGCTGATGATGGTATCGAGTTCTTCGGTGGGACAGTTAATGTAAGATATGCAGTATCGACACACAATCAGGATGATGCGTTTGATTGGACTCATGGATGGAGAGGTAAAGGACAATACTGGTACTGTCAACAAGGTGTAGACGGTGGTGATAGAGGTATTGAAGCAGATAACAATTCTGATGATAATACTTTATCTCCATATTCAAATCCAACTTTATCAAACATCACATTAAATGGTGTTGATGATGGTGATGCATCAAACACAGGTATGAGATTAAGAGAAGGTACTAAAGGTCAAATCTTCAACGCATACGTTACAGGTTTTCCTAAGTATGGTATTAGAGTTTCTGAACAAACATCATTGGACCACGTAACTAACGGAGAGTTGTTCGTGGCAAATTCTATCGTAACTGGTAACGGAACAGATTTTAAAGATTGTTCTTCATTTGAAAATTTAACAAAGACATTGAACGATTCATGGTTTATACCTGATTCAACTATTGGTTCAGGTACACAGTGGATGAACGGATGGACAAGATAATGAGAAAACTTTTATTTGTGGTATGTGTATTTTTAACACATACCACTTTAGCCCAACAACTTACAGGAAAGGTAGTGGATGAAACCAATCAACCACTACCTCAAGTTGTTATTAGAACGGACAGTCAAACCACGTATTCTAACTTTGATGGTTTGTATGAAATCAAATTAAATGACACACCCACGAAGGTTAGTTTTAACTTCATGGGGTATAATGAATATACCGTAACCACAACAGGAGGGGAGTTGGTCGTTAAGATGAAACCTGAGGCGATTGTGATAACGGATGTTGAGGTATTTGCAAAGAAGAACAATGCTAGTGAAACAGTATTGATTCTTGAAAGGAAAAAACTTACAGGTGTTGAGACTTCAATAGGTTCCCAAGAGATGGGGAAGAAAGGGATATCGAATGTTGAGGATGGTCTTAAGAAAGTAAGTGGTGTAACCTTTTCAAGTAGTAGGTTAAACATTAGAGGTTTGGATGACAGGTACAATCAAGTAACACTTAACGGAATACCATTACCATCCAATAATGCGGATAAGAAAAACATAGACCTCTCATTGTTACCTGTTGGTGTTATGGATAACGTAAAAGTTAAAAAGAGTTATTCATCAGAACAATGGAGTAATGTTAGTGGTGCTCAGATTAACATATTAACTTCAGATGTTAAAAAAGGTTGGAACGTTGGATATAGAGGTGGGGTTAATAGTTTAACACCAATACCCAACAGTAACCTTAATATAAGTTATGGGTATAACAAGAATAAGAAGTACGGTTTGTTTTTTAATACAAATCTCATCCATGACAATCAAAATACAAGTGGTGTGATGAGACTTGCAAACAAACAAGGTAATTCTGTATTGGATTATAATTTCAAGGAAACACTTTCACAGTTTACTCCATCATCCATACTGGTATTGACTCATAATGGTAATACATACAGTTTAAAGAGTGTTTCATTATTTATTAGTCAAAGTTCAGTATCAGATAGATACACTCAGGGTAAACACTTTGATTATACAAAAGACATCCATACAACACGTATCACACCTACTCGACATACTTTATTCGCTCAACAGGTAAAAGGTGAACTACACAGAGATAAATGGGACATTGAAGGTATTGCTGGTTTGTCTTTGGTGAACAGTGGTGAAAATGGAAGACAACAGTTTGTTTATTTGTATGACAGTACCTTTCAGTTTAATAATGTTGACAAATTAGACAACCATAATTTTTGGAGTCAAAACAAAGAAAACAGAACTAACTTTAGTATCTTTGGAAGATACAACGGTGATAGATTTATTAACGAGTTTGGTTATTCATTTATGATGATTAACAATGACTTTGATTACCAACAACAATATTATGATTTGTCGGGGGTTAATAATGAAAATACAACCATAGACCCAAACAATCCTTTTGATTTTATAAATGAGAACAATAGTCAACAACTATGGGTTAACAATCCATCGTCAGCGGTTAATGGTAAAACATATATAAATGGTGGGTATTATAAGGGGGAGTTAACAACGGATAAAATAGATATGAGTTTAGGTTCTCGTGTTGAAAAAGTTTATCAATATGTTCGTTACAGAGACCAACTTTCACCGGTGTTTGTTAGATATAGTGTGTTGGATAATTTGGAGTTATTACCTTTTTTAAATTTAAAATATAAAGTTAATGAACAGGTACAATTCAAAACTAGTAACTCTATAACAACAATCCGTCCTCGATTTAGAGAGATGACACCATTCATTTATACTGAAGTATTTGCTGGTTCAAAGATTCAAGGTAATCCTAATTTAGTTAATTCATTAGTGTATAACAATGATGTAAACATAGAATTCTATCCAAATAGAAGTGAGATGATTGCATTAACATTATACTCAAAACTTATTAATAACCCAATTGAAAGAGTAAATGTTGCAACTGCAAGTGGGAGGTTAGAAACCTATCAAAATAGTACCAGCTCAAATGTATTTGGTGGTGAAATCGAACTTAAAAAGAAGTATAATAGATTGACTGTAGATTATAATTTATCATTATTATGGTCTAAAATTCATACATCAGATAGTGGTGCCTCTTCTGTGGTGGTAACAAACTTAGATAGACCATTACAGGGTTCATCACCAGTTTTATCTAACTTAGATGTATTCTACAAATTAGATAGAACGAGGAACGTAGGAATAACATACAATTATGTTGGTAAAAAATTAAACTCAGTTGGGGTTTTTGGTTTGGGTGACATCTACCAATCTCCTCAACATTTCTTTAATGTTATATACAATGTGGAAAAACCAAAGTACGGTTTCTCTGTTAGAATTAATAATATATTTAATACCGAATACAAATTAAGTCAATCCACAGATGTTGGTGATGTCGTGACAAATAGTTTTAGAACGGGTCAGGACTTTTCAGTTAGGTTCAAATATAAATTCTAAAGTTTTTTCAAAAACAATTTGCCTTTTTAGTTTTTATTTCTTATACTTAAGTAAAATATAAGAACTATGCTATCATACATCGGCGGTAAAAGTAAAATTGGAAAGTGGATTGTGGACTATTACCCACAAGATATGGAAACTTATGTGGAGACATTCGGAGGAATGTTTTGGTGTTTCTATAATATGGATTTGGAAAAGTATCCAAACCTTAAACGTATTGTCTATAATGACTTTAACCCATTGAACTATAATCTGTTTCAATGTATCCAAAACCCAACAGAGTTGTTGAAAGCTGTGGAGGCGATTCCATGTCAACAAAAAGACGAATTCCCAACACCGGCAATTTATCGACTGCAGTTTGACCAGTACCAAAAAGAAATCTTTGCCGATGGATTCACGGTGAATGGTCCTGACTACGAGGTTGCGGCTAAGTATGCATACATTCTTACTCAGGTCTTCAGTGGTAGTAAACCTGAATCGTCTAAGTTTATTGACCTTAAAGGTAAGTATAAATCAAAGTTCCTAACTTTCCGTGATAAGTTAAAGAATGAGAAGTGGGTTAAAAAGTTCCTTACCATCACTCACGTTGAGAATATGGATTTTGAGGATGTGATTAAGAAGTATGATTCACCAACCACATACATCTATTTGGACCCTCCGTATTGGAAGACTGAGAACTACTATTCTAATCACGATTTTGACCGTGATGACCACGAGAGGTTGTCAAATGTATTAGACAGAGTTCAGGGTAAATATTCTTTGTCATACTATGACTTCGACCTTTTGAGTCAGTGGTACCCGAAACAAAGTCACGCTTGGGTAACCAAAGATTTCGCTAAGGCCGCAGGTGCTAGTAATGGTAAAGAACAATCCAAAGGAACTGAACTTCTTATTATGAACTATGAGGTTGATGGACTTAGTAGTTACGAAAAGACAAAAAATGGTCAGACCACTTTGGCGTTATAGCTAATTTCCTTATCTTTGTTCTATTGTAACATCTTTTATTATTACGATATATTTATATGAAAAAGAAAAAGGTCATGAAGTTTGGTGATTTGTTAAAAACAATTATAGTTGAGAATTCTAGAATGGATTTCTTGGTGGATAAATTATTGAAGGCTAAGGGTGATAAAAAACCAAAAATGAAGCCTGAAGAATTATTTGCTTTGGTTGTTGCGGACCCTGAAAGTAAAGTTGAAGATGGTACTGACATCGATAATTTTAATGGTAACTTTGATAGTATTAAAAAAGTAGGACCATATACTCAATGGTTGATTAAACAATACCTTTCTTTAAACCCTGAAGCTGAATATAACACACCGGCTTGGAAAGGTGAAATGAAAGCTTTGAAAGGACAATTTTGGGAGGATTTGTACAAAACTACTGACGACCTTAAAAAGTTTCATAGATTTAAAAACAGACTTCCACAGGAGTTTCGTGATATTAATAGATTGACTATTGATAGTCTTTATGATAATGTTAAAGATTTCTCATTAGATAAAGAGAAAGCAACTAAGGAAGACCGTAAAGAGGCTTCTAAGACTTTTGTTTATCCTGGTTCAGATTTGATTTACGATGGACCGAATTGGGTGGTTACTAAAGTAACAGATACAGGTCAAGCCGGTAAGGATGCCGCATGTTTCTTTGGTGGATTTAACCAAGAGACAAGATGGTGTACATCAGCACCGGGTTTAAGTTGGTTTGACCGTTATATTAAAGATGGTCCATTGTATCAGGTATTTAAAAAGACAGGTGAAAAGGCTGAGAGAACAGGACTTCCGAAAGAAAGATATCAGTTCCACTTCCCATCAGGACAATATATGGATATTAATGACCGTCAAATTAATCTGATTAAATTTTTGAACCAAGAAGCTCCTGAGTTAAAAGACATTTTCAAACCTGAGTTTGCAAAAGGATTAACAACAGGTAAACACGGAAAGAGAGTGGTTCTTAATTACCCTAATGATTCTGCATCTAAATTTATTGCACTTTATGGTTTTGATGATTTCTTTGAATCATTACCGGCAGATATGGAAAGATTTGAATTTTCTAAAGGTAATAGTAGATATGGTTCAGATGATGATACTTCATCAGTTAAACTCAGTGTTCCTGAAAAGATTGGTGACTTCAAAAACTTAGATGCATTACACTTAGAGGGTGTAGTGGAAACTCTACCAAATAGCATTAAGAATTTAAAGAACTTAGTATTCCTTTCGTTACCATCTAATCCTAACTTAAAGGAACTTCCAGAAAGTTTAGCAGATTTACCAAAACTTTCAGTAATTAATATTCAGGGTACTAATCCAAATATAGTTATACCTGAAAAATTACAGAAAAAATTAGACGACCCAAATTCTAACCTTCACTTATTTAGATAATAGATATGAATATTGACGTAGAAATATATGTCAGTCAATTCAAAACTTTTTTTAGAGACAATCCTGAGGAATTTAGAGGCTTAATTGGAAAAGGAAATCCTGATGATTTTTTTAAAGAGTTAAGAATTACTGCAAACGAAAATCTTGAAAACGGTGAGGATATTGAACTCACAAGAAAACAATTAATTGGGATTGTTCTTAAAATTAATGAGATGGGTCCTGAGAATGAAAAGGAAGTGGAAGAAAAAATAAAACCATTCTTTTCACACCCAATGGGTGATATCGGATTAAATTAAAAAAGAGGGGAGACCCTCTTTTTTATTTTATGGAAAATATGTATATTTGTACAAAAAGTACAATTATGGAGGATAGAATTACACACTATAAGTTTGAGTCTGTCATTTATAAGATAAAACATTATAAAGACACTAATCAAGTTCCGTTAGGGAATATTACTGAACTTGATAATATTATAGTAAAACCAAAATCTAAATGGGATAGAAGTAAGGTTGAGGTTAGTGTTAGTGAAGAAGAGTTCGTAAAATATTTTGCAGATGTAACAAAGGGAGTATCAATGGAGAAACTCTTAATTGTTGTTGAGGAATATGATAATAAGATATCATATAAGATTTATACAACTACTAGACGAAGAAAGGTTGGTGGAAAATATTTCTTTGTTAGAAAGAGTTTGAGGTATGTAACATATAATCTTAATAGTAAAAATGTATACACAGGTTATAGACAAACCAGTAAAAAGAAACTAATTAGTAAATCGTGTAGGGCTAATTTATTTAGTGATATAGTAACTCCTCACTATATCATGAATGAATTTAAAACTGAAAGTAGAATAGCTCAAGGTTTTAAGGTGACAGATTATAAATCTGCTGTTGATGAAATGGATGACTTGAAAGAAAAGTTATCTCAGTTGATATTCAATAAAACTGGAATTAAAACATTTAAAGAGATTAGTATAAGAGATATATTTTATAAATTATATCTATTAGATAATGGTATTAAAATACCTAATACCTTCCGTTTATTTCAAGAATACTTTTTTAGTAAGAAAGAACTAAAACAGTCTAAAAATTTGGTCACTGCATTTATGAATAAGGAGGGTCTTTATGGTTCAAAGGTAAGGGCATACCTTAACAAATATGAGGATATACCTTTCATATACTTATCTTTAATATTTAAAGTCTTAGGTGTCGACTATTTCAATATGGTTAATGTTGAAAATTTAAGAAATTCTGGAACTATATATATTCCTGGTTCGTTGGCGAATAATATGAATGAGGTGTTAAGTAAACGAGACAGATATAAAATACTTGTAGGTATTAATGAAGGTATTTCGTTTTCAACACTACTCGAACATTTTAGCTTTAGAGAGAAGTTAAAGAAGTATAATCATAAGTTTAATATTAAATTCTTTGATAGAAAAAGTTTTGCTGATGAACACTATGAGATAAGTCAGGTGTTGGGTTCATATAAGAATGGTATCATTAAAAGAAATTATGGTCATCAGATTGAAAACATGGTTGAACAATCTATAGTATCTATGATGGGTATAGAATTTTTTCCAGTATTACTAAAAACGACAGAAGATTATAATTCAGAATCTATCGTTCAATCTAACTGTGTTAGAACTTATGTTGAAAAGCCAAATTGTTTAATTATTTCTTTAAGAAACGGAAATAAGAATAGTGAAGACAGAGCAACTTTAGAGTACCAATACAGAAGAAATGAAATCATAAGAATACAAAGTAGGTCTAAATATAATAATGATGTACCTCCATCGTGGGAACAAACTTTAGAAATACTTGATTACCGTATCTCTAAACTATATAAAGATGGTAAGTTAACATTACCCTCACTAACTAAAGAATATCCAAATGGTGTGGTAATTAATCGATATTCTGTTTTTGAAAAGGAAACAGATGTTATTAATACTGTACATAGGTTAACACCATGTTGGGATGATTCCATAAACGGGGATGGTGAAAATTTTTTTGATTTAGGGTTGTTTGAATAAAAAATAATATATATATTTGTGGTGTTAAACAATATTTAAAGTAAAAATCAAAATGGCAAAAGCAAAATTTTCAGCAGGTGTAGCGTTCAAAGAAAAAGGAAAAGTCTCACGTCCGGGTGTTCATGCAAAAACTAAAACTTCAAAACATAAAGGTTCTAAGAACTATAAGAAAAAGTATCGTGGACAAGGTAATTAATATTTTGTTTTAATTTAATATGGGGGGTATTGACTCCCCATTTTTTTTAATTTATCTTTTAGTAAAAGTTTAAAAATATGTCTGAAAAAATTTATGTTAGAAAGGTTGAACGTTATACTGTTTGGGAGGCGTCTACACCTATTGAAATTGACGTAGAATCTCTACGTAAGTGTGAACCACCGTATGAAGGTGATAGTCCTGAAGAATTGTTACAATATTTGGAAGAGAATGTTTACCACAATTATGATTGGTCAGAAGAAAATGGTGAAAATTATGGTAACCCTGATGGTGCTTATGATTTGACAATGGAAGAGTGTTATGATATGGAAGTATATTCAGACACTCGTGAAAAGTTTGAGGACTCTTGGATTGAAGTAGGTACACCAAATGACGAGTACCGTAAAACTGGTCGATTTGAAAGTATGGCTGATAATATGCCAAAAAATGATTGGTAATAAAACAAATTAATATATAAAACAATGGCAACACTTAGAAAGTATGTAACAACCACAGATATTAATGTCTATGAGGTTGAGCTCACAGATGAGCAACTTGAAATTTATCAACAAGACGAGGACCGATTCTATGATGAGGTAATGGAAGACTTAGAATTTGAATGGGTTCACGATAAAGCTGGTGATGAAGACTGGGAACTTGAATTAAGAGATTAATATTTAAAACAATGGCAAATAATTTAAAAAGTATGATTAATGTAATCGCCAATGAAGAGGCGATTGCAGAATTGGAAAAGCGTATTGAAGTTGCAAAGTCAGAAGGTTCTGTAAGTTCATTCGCCAATGCATTCTACGACAACGTAGAAATGAGTGAAGGTGGTGGAGTTATGAATTCTTGGTCTTTGGACAACTTGGGTTCTAAATGGACTACCTTCTACGATGATTGGGGTGGAGGTGAATTCTCTATTGAATCAGCATGGTACCCACCAAAGGAATTCTTTTTTCACCTTTACAAACTGATGGCTAAGATTGACCCTGAAGTTGTTATTGAGGTTCAATATGAAGATGAAACTTACGACCCAATTGGTGCGTTTGTATTGAAGAAAGATGCTAATGGTGATGCTGTCTTCTATAATGAAGAAGATGATGAAATGGAAGACCCAACTCTTGATATGGATTGGGACGATGAAGAGTACGAACAGACTCAGATGGACTTCATGGATGAGATTGCTGATAGACAACAAGAGATGTTATCATTCTGTCACGAAATGATTGACGGTAATGATGGGGAAATGATTCCTATGGAAGATGAAGAGTAAAAATTAGGGGGGTCTTCCCCCTTTTTTTATTTAATTTCTAGGGTAAACCCATATAATTATAAGGTATAAAACATTATTTCTATGAAAATAAAATTAGAGTACATTTGGTTGGACGGTTACTATCCCGAACCAAATTTACGTAGTAAAGTAAAGGTAGTAGATGCACCTATTCATGAGGTAGGTGGGAAGAAGCTTCATGGTATTGGGTTGGACGATTGTCCTATGTGGGGATTTGATGGTTCATCCACTCAACAGGCTGAGGGACACTTCTCTGATTGTCTTTTGAAACCAGTAAGACTTTATCCAAACCCAATGAATAAGGGTATGTTGGATTCTTATTTGGTATTGTGTGAGGTATTGAATCCTGATGGAACACCTCACGAAACTAACACTCGTCATTTGATTGGTGAGGAAGAAGAAGGGTTGTGGTTTGGTTTTGAACAAGAGTACACAATCATGAAGGATGGCAAACCTTTGGGTTTCCCAACCAATGGATACCCTGAACCACAAGGTAAGTATTACTGTGGTGTGGGTAATGGACAGGTTCACGGTCGTGAGTTTGTGGAACAACACATGGAGAACTGTATCATGGCGGGTATTGACATTACTGGTACCAACGCTGAGGTTATGTTAGGTCAGTGGGAATATCAGGTATTTTCAAAAGGTAAGGTCAGAGCTGGTGATGATTTATGGATTTCTCGTTATATACTAAACCAAATGTCTGAGGACTATGGTTTTAAAATTGAGTTCCATCCTAAACCAGTGATGGGTGATTGGAATGGTTCAGGTCTACACTGTAACTTCTCAAACACTAAAATGAGAGAAGTTGGTGGAAAGGAGTATTTTGAATCTATCTTTAAAACTTTTGAAGCACGTCATTTGGAACACATCAAATGTTATGGTTCATCAAATGAAATGAGATTGACAGGTAAGCACGAAACTCAAAGTATTGATAAGTTTAGTTGGGGTGTTTCTGACAGAGGTGCATCTATTCGTGTTCCTTTGTCTACATCTGAAGATTGGAAAGGATATGTGGAAGATAGAAGACCGGCATCTAATGGTGACCCTTATCGTATTACATTTGTAATTGCGGAATCTATTTCACATGCTGAAGAGCTTCACAAAACATTACACAATATGTATACTGATGTAGATGTAAGTGACCAAGTTCGTGAGATTATGGTTAACGAACCTTTGGAAAGAGAAAGTGAGTAATGAATGAAAATATAAAAATATCAGACGACATTATTAAAATGGTACAGGATAAGATAGGGGGTTACCCTTGTCTTATCCAAACTCCTTTTTATAGGGAAGAGGCGTTTACAAAAATAATGGATAGCTCTAAAGAGATATGGTACAATAGTTTTGTTGATGAAAAATCTACAATCCGATTAGAAGGATTGTTGGATTATGGTAATGCTGGTATATATGTATATTATAACACACAGCAAGGCAACGGTTATCGATTTGTTTTTATGTCTGAATTAAGTAAGAAAGATTCAATAACCCTTAGCATAAATGCAATTAGTAAATTTAAAATAGTAGAAGTATGGAATTAACTTCAGAACAGTTAAAAGAAAAGATATCATCAGGAGAATCATTCATCGTAGATATGTATGCAAACTGGTGTGGACCCTGTAAAGTATTAGGTCCAATCATTGAAAACTTTGGTAAAAAACTTCAATCAGAAGGTTCAAGTATCGGCGTTTATAAATTCGATATTGAATCAGATAAAGACTTTGCGGTTAGCATGGGTGTCCGTTCTATTCCAACTATCAAATCATTTTCGGGTGGTAATATGGTTGATACAAAAATGGGTATTCTTCGTGAAGAACAATTAAGAGATATGGTTTCGGTTTTATAACCGAAACCCTTTTTATTTATGAAAACAATTATTCTTTATACAATGAAGGGATGTCCTCATTGTTCAGATATGAAAGATATCTTGAAAGAAAATAAAATTTCTTTTGTTGAAAGAGATATTGATGAATATAAAGAGGAGTATGATTTATTTGTTGAGGCGACAGATAATGAGTATATTCCGTCCTTTATGTTGTTGGAGTTGGATATGATTAATGAAGAAATCCAAGACACTCCAAAAAGAATTAAATTATTAGCTCCTGATAGAGACTTTCAGGAGTTAGAAGAGGCTTTAGAATTGGTAAAAGGTTTTTTAAACTAAAACCATTTCACTAATTTTATCTTTCTTTAGCCAGGGGTAATTACCTTCTTCTAATATGTAACTTTCTAAGTTATAGTTATCCAAATCTAAATGATTAATAATTTCCTTGTGTTCAAAAGGAAATAAATCCAATACCAAAGATGTGCACCATTCTTTTTTTGCTATTAAACTATCAGACATTAATAGTAATGAAACATTGTTAGAATCACACTCCATTATATTTGGATGTTCGATTCTAATCTTTACGTCTTTACATAAGTTTCTAGCTAATAAATGATTTGCAATATATTCACCTAAAAAATAATATGGTTTGTCTGTGTTATTTGATTGACCAAATATTTTATCGGACGTAACAATTTTTGAAAGAATACTACTAACACTAAAATACTTATGAAATTGTTTACTGTAATTAATATCTGAAGGTACTGTTAATACATCATATTGAATTAAGTCTATATAATTGTATGGAACATTTTTTAGTTCAGACTCTTCATATAGTTCATTAAGTTTAGACTGAGCAATTTCAGATATATTTATTGGTGTGTCAATACTGGTATCACCCTCAATAACAAAAAATCTACTATGAAACGTTACGTATATTTCTGTAGTATTGTTTTTATCTATTTTCTTAAATTCTTCAATTATTGAATTTGCTATTAAATTACAAATGACTAATTTATCTACCATAATTTTGTTTTTTGTAATGGTAATAAATTAAGATTAAACTTTAAATAGTTCTTAGATATAATCCCCAAACATTGAGTTCATATTATCACGAATTCTTCCCCAATCGGAATATTCAGGAACACGAAAATCTATTAAATTGTCTTCTGCTGCCCATCGATTTAATATACCTTCAAAGCTACCATGATATTGAAAATCATTATCGGCATCATATCCACCCCAGTCTAATACATCTTTAATTACTGTTTGGAGAATATTGGTAACATTAACTTGTTCTCTTGTGGTTTCAACTTCCTTGACACTTTTAGATTCTTTATCATAAACTGTTTTTGTTGTTGGAACTGTTCTAAATAAATCTTTGGTACCAAAAAAGTGATGTAACTCACGATAAACCAAATCGTATACTTCATCGTAGTATGCAGATTCATAGGCTGAATTATAAAGACTTCTTAATTCGCTATAAACATCATCGGCATTTTCTTTTATAAAGTCGGACAATTCATTTTCATCCATCTCCATTATTTGCTCACGAGTTATAATATCCTTTTCACCGTCAATTGATACTTCTTTTCCTTCAA
>Ga0222714_10005145_pt1 | contig 12522 bp, 8 predicted proteins | sample C33_3DmetaG_FD_165048 | JGI IMG/M metagenome (GOLD analysis project Ga0222714, IMG submission 165048) | Estuarine water microbial communities from San Francisco Bay, California, United States - C33_3D | ecosystem: Environmental > Aquatic > Marine > Unclassified | place: USA: California... | reverse complement strand
TAAGTGTTTGAATATAGAGGAGTTATCATTTTCATATGGCACAAATTCATAATTTGGAAGATAGAACTAGATTTGGATCTAGGTATGTTGCGGGATTCGTATTATTAATTTCCAGTATTTTACTAGCTGGATGGTTTGGGTTCTTTCTATTTCTACCAATTAAATCAGGCATGGATGTAGTAAATTCTTTGGAAGAAAAATTCCTACCTAGGGCTGAAGGTATGGTGCTAAATTTTGTATCTTTATCAGAACCCTCTTCAATAATTACAGCAGACAAGAAAATTCTAGATGAACTCCATGACGGTTTAAATCGAGATCCTGTTTCTTTATCTGAAATTCCACCTTTCGTGGTAAATACTTTATTAGCAGCTGAAGACAGTAATTTTTATACACATCAAGGAGTAGATTTTATAGCTATCTTAAGTGCAGTTTTAGATAATTTAAGAGGAGTAACAAGAGGTGGTTCAACTATAACTTCTCAAGTAGCAAAACAAGCTTTTGTTGGAGATGAAATTTCAATTAGAAGAAAAATTGCCGAAGCTGTTGTAGCAGCAGAGTTAGAAAGGCGTTATTCAAAAGATCAAATTTTAGAATATTATATTAATTCAATATATTGGGGTTCAGGTGCTTATGGGATTCAGTCAGCTGCTCTTGAGTACTTTAATAAAGACATTCGTGATATTACTCTCGATGAAGCAGCAACATTAGTAGTTATCATCAGGAGTCCTGCCTATTACAACCCTAGAAAATATCCAGAGCGAGTTATTGAGCGAAGAAACGACGTCCTAGAGGTAATGCTAAAAGAAGGTTTTATTGTTCCAATTCAAGCACGCTCTGCTAAGCTAGCACCTTTAAATATTGTTGATACTGTGGAAGAAGTTGCTCAAGCAGACCATGTTGTTGCAGAAGTAAAACGACAACTCTTAAATGATCCACAATTTGCAGTTCTAGGTAATACTAAAGAAGAAAGAAAACAGAAAATATTTGGATGTCCTTCAGACGATACTAGTTGTACTGGTGGTGGTGGTTTAAAAGTGTATATAACATTGAACCTAGAACTACAACAGCATGCTAATGCAGTTTTAAATACTTGGGTTCCACCTAAATCAGCAAATGACAAAACAGATGACCCTAAACCGACTGGAGTTATTACGTTAATTAATAATTACACTGGTGCAATTGAAGTAATGGCTTCTGGTTTACCCTTTGAAGAAGAGCAGTTTAATTTAGCTACACAAGGAAAGCGAAACCCTGGTTCTGCATTTAAACCTATAACTCTTCTTGCTGCTCTTGAAACTGGTGACAAGTTATATAGCTATAGAGATTCAAGAAGTCCAGTTGAAATTGATTGCGGTTACCCATGTGCACCCGATGGAGTTGGAACAAAATGGGTAGTGAGAAATTATGGTACTTCTATAACTGCGGATCGTTATTTAAATAAAATTAGTGCACAAAATCGTGCAATTGAACTTCAATGTATTGGATATCACGTTGAAGAAATTAAAAATTCAGATTTTATTGAACAATTTCCATTATCTGTAAATTTAGATCTTTTTTCCACTGAAAAAGATAAACTAGTAGAGCTCGGAAAAGCTTTAGGTCAGTTAGATGCAGATGGCAAAAAAATTATTTATCAGTTAAACACCGAAGGTATTTCTTTTCCTGAAGGTCAAATAGTTATTACTGACCCATTAAGAATTGAAAATCAAAATAACCTTATACAATTAAATTTGATAAGTGACACACAATCGGTATTTAAACCATGCAATGATAAATCAGAATATAATAGAGCAATAAAATTGTTGGACACTTCTGGAATGATATCTTTAGAAGAAGCTACTAGACGTTCTATAAATACCGTTTTTGCACAGCTTGCATCAGAAGTAGGCGGAGAAAAATTGGCTAATACAGCTAAAAGAATTGGGATAAATTCATATTTAGAACCAGTTATATCATTAACTTTAGGTGCAGGTGCTGTTACACCAATAGAAATAGCTTCTGCATATTCTTCGTTTGCTACTAATGGAATACTTGCTCCAACATACTTAATTGAAAGAATTGAAGATTCAAATGGTGACGTCATCTACCAACATGTAGTTTCACCAAGAATTGCTATCCCAGATCCTGCAGCTGCAGCAGCAGTACGAAAAACTTTAGAAGTAGCTGCTCAACGAGGAACTGGAACTAGAGCGGTTCTAGATGATAGGGCTATTGCTGGAAAAACAGGTACCCATCAAGGTTTTAGAGAAGCCTGGTTTATTGGATTTATACCTCAGTATACATCTTCTGTTTGGGTAGGCTTTGCTGAAGAACAATTACCATTAACCAATGTAGAAATCAATGGAGAAATAATTTCAAATGTTTCTGGTGGAAGAGTTCCTGCACCTATGTGGAAAGAGTTTATGGTAAAAGTTGTTGAAAACTTGCCAGTTGTAGATTGGCCATCTGACCCTAGTGATTTAGAAAAATATTATGAAATTCCCACTGTTGAAATCCCCCAACTTATTGGTCTAAATGTACTAGACGCTGAAGAAATAGCTTTCTCAAGTTATTTATTACCAAAAATTATTTTAACTGAATCAGATGAAGTGCCTGGTTTGGTATTAACACAAAATATCGAAGCAGAAACAGAAGTTCCTGAAGGTACAGAGTTAGTCCTTGAAGTATCTGGTAATACTTTTTCAGCACCGATCCCAAATCTACCACCTTGCACATACACACCTGATGAAGCAGAAGAGCTTCTAAAAGAATTCATGCGTGATTCAAAGGTAATATTATTTATACTTAGAAATTATGAGTCAACAGATGTTCAAAGCTGTGAAGGTAAGGTTATCGGAACAAATGTTGCTCAAGGTGCAACTGTTTCAACAGGTGACACAATAATTTTAATTATTAAAAGTAATAATTCGCCTTAAGTAATTGATTTAAAAAAGTTATATAATCCTAATACTCCAAACCCTGTGCCACCTCTAGGGGTTAATGGGTCATTATCTCTTGATCGAGCTGGACCAGCAATATCAAGATGAATCCAATTAATTTTATTAACAAACTCCTCGAGTAAAAGTGCAGCTGTAATAGCACCTCCAAAACTTCCTCCAGTATTTTTCATATCAGCTATATCTGATTTTATTAGTTTTCTATACTCATGCTCTAGTGGTAAAGGATGATACTTTTCATGATTATATTCGTTTGCTTTAAGAAAAGCTTCTGACAATTCATCACTATTTGAAAATAATGCCCCAATTTCAACTCCTAATGCTACATATGAAGAACCTGTTAAAGTTGCAACATCACAAATAATATCAGGTGACTGCTCACTAGCATAAGCTAATGCGTCAGCCATAATTAACCTTCCTTCGGCATCAGTATTTAAAACTTCAATTGTCTTTGAGTTTCTCATAGTTAATACATCTCCTGGTCTTATCGAGGTTCCACTTGGCATATTTTCGACTAAAGGAGTGTATACTTTTAAACCTACATCAACATTATGTTTAGCTAAAAGTGCAATAACCCCCCAAGCTGTAGCAGCACCAGCCATGTCTGTTTTCATTGTTTCCATACCAGAAGGAGATTTAAGTGACAATCCACCAGAATCAAATAAAACTCCTTTTCCAATTAAAGCAATTTGTTTTTTTGCTGATTTGTTATACTCACCTATTAAAAACTTTGGTTCTTTTACAGAACCACTTGCAACACCTAAAACACCTCCAAAATTATTTTGTTCTAACCAGTTTTTATCTTTTACATCTAAAGATATTTCTAAATCCTTGATTAACTCTTCTACTTGCTCAACAAAAAACTCTGGGGTTTTATTTAATGCAGGATAATTAACCATATCTCTGACCCAAAAGATTGAATTTACCTTTTCCTTTATGTCAGTCGTTGATTGTGAGTCAGTAACGTTTAATGTAAATTTTTCGGATTTATCAGTAATAAATTTATCAAATTCATAACTTGCTATTTCAAAACCAAATTCAATTGAGTATATATCTATATTTTCTACTTCAGAAATTAACCTCACATCATAGTTTTTGTGAATTTTTTTTCTTATTTTTGAACCAAGAGTTAGGTAATCTAGAGTATTAGAACAGCCATCAACTCCAACAATTAAAGTGTCATTCTCTTTTATGTTGTAAGTTTTAGGAACAAATAAAGTTCTGTTTTTTTTGGGTTCAAAATTATTTACTTCCATTAACTCATCAATTAATTTTTTATCATTAAATTTTTGATAGAAGTTTTCATCTATTTTTTCAATTAAGAAGATATCTAAAATCATTTACTCGCTGTCCACTCTTTTTCAAAATCTCTCGCCATCATCCAGAGCAAGTCAGATAATCTATTTAAATAAACGCCTACAAGTGACTCCTGAATTTCAAAAAATTGTTGCCAAGTTACACATTTTCTTTCAGCTCTTCTTGAAACAACTCTGCTCCAATCAAATTTGGAAGAAATTTCATTCTCACCTGGAACTACAAAGTAACTGGGAATGCCATTTTTTTCTGTTAAGTAATCTATATCTTTCTCTAATTCATTAATCATATTCATAGTTACCAAAGTCTCACTAGGTTTCAGTTTGCTTCTGTTTTCTTTACTAGTTGCTAATTCAGCCCCAACAATAAAAAGACTGCGTTGAATCTTTAAAACTAACTCTTTTGTGGCAAGTGGTAATTTCTTTTCTGCTCGGATTAATCCCAAAGAAGCAACCAACTCATCTACGGATCCATATGCTTCTGGGGCAATACTATCTTTCGGTACCTCGCCACCATAGAGTAATTTAGTGAATCCTTTATCACCTTGCTTGGTGTATATTTTCATAATCTTGAGAATAGCGTTAATTTGAAAGTAATATTGTTCCACTAGCACCAAGTGCTACTAATAGTGATAAATAGCTCAAACCTGTACTTGCCATAACACCGGTATAGGAATTTTCTTGTAATGCTTTATATGATGCAAAAGAAAGGACGGCTGTAGATAGAAGTAAACCTAAAATAACATACTTAATAGTATTTTCTCCAAATAAAGATATGTTAAAAAAATCATAAGTTGTTTGATTTGTAAGTAAAGTACTTGTTATCACAAGCGACAACCCTGTAGTAAAAATAGCAATCTTTTTCATTCCTTCTCTATTGATTGTTGGGTCTACTAAATACCAATGTCCTATCATCATTAATGAAAAAACAGAAGCAACCAAAACTAACAGTGGTACTAAGTAAACAGAATATATTTGTGTTATATCAGAAAATGTTTTGAAAAAAGTTGTATTAAAAACTAAAAAACTAATTATCCCTAATATTGTTTTGGGTTTTTGAAGATTGACTAAAGAATATAAAACTAGAAGAATACTTCCAAGTAAGTATGGTATTGAAAACTTCCATAAAATAGTTGAAAGTATTATCAAAATAAACAAATAACTAAAGCCTCTTCGAGGTTGAATAGCTAAATTAATATAAATCAAAAAAGGTATACAAAAAATAAAAATTAGACTTATAAATTCACTCAATTGCATTTCATATTTAGAATAGATAATCAAAGTGAATAGACTAAATAGAATTCAAGTTATTTTCTCATTTTTCATTACTATATTAATTGTTATTTTTTCTAGCTATACAAATGAAAAATCAATTCTAAATTTTTTTGTACTTAGTACGTTTCTGACTATTATTTTTTATTTTTTCTTAATTTATATTGCAATAAATGCCTACTCAAAAAATAAAATAGTGGGTATTAGTTTATTTCTAACTGTACTTTTTTTACCACCCAATATATTTCCTAAATACAAAGGTGAACTATTTCCAATTACGTATTCTGTATATGTTGCTTACTTTCTATATTTACTAAATATTAAAATATTTAATAATTGGAAAAAACAACTCTAAATCAGATAAAAAATCTAGTTTAATATAAAATTAGATAATGAAACAAGGGCTTATTAAATCTTTATTATTTGGTATATTTTTAACTTTTACACTACTGATTTTTAGTAGTGAGAAAGTTGATGCAAAAAATATTCTTGTTACACCTAACTTGCAAGCAACCTGTGTAAATAATGCTGTTGCTCCATTAGAGAATTTAATTGACATTCAAACTTTTTTATCTTGTAATGGTTTTAATCCTGGTCCAATTGATGGATTACCAGGTGCTAGAACTACTGGAGCTGTTAAAAGTTTCCAAAGCACAGTTGGTTTACCTGCAGATGGTGTAGTAGGTCCTGCGACTAGACAAGCTATGAGAACTTATAGTTCAGTCTCATACACATTCAAAGGTAGCGGTTGGGGGCATGGAGTTGGGTTGAGTCAATATGGAGCAAAAGGTATGACTGAACTTGGTGCAGATTTTTGTTCTAATAAAAGTTCATGTACATCTGAAGAAGTTGTAGATTATTACTTTGCAAATACTCATGTAAAAAAGTTAAATGATATTAGTCTCTCATCGTCTTCTATTGCATCATCTGAAAATGCACTATGGGTAGGTCTAGCCCGTAATGTAACATCAATAAGCCTGACCACTCTTCCTTCTTCAAGCCCTCCAACTTTATATATTTGCCAGGAAGGTATGTCTCAAACTGCAGGTGTACAATCTTTTTTAGTTTCAAGGGGTTTTGAACCTGGACCTGTTGATGGAGCACTTGGTGAAAAAACAGCAAATGCATTGAGGAGCTATCAGTCATCAGTTGGCTTGAATCAATCTGGATCTATTGATGATGCTACTCTAAACAAAATAAAAGAAGACGCAAGTTCTGATGGTTCGTGTGAGTCAGTCTATGGTCCGTTAAAAATATCAGGCGGTGCCACAATTAATATAATTTATTCTGGTGGTCAGTGTTACTTTTCTGGTCACCCTTCAATTAACAGATCGAATGCAGGTTGTAATATTGGAATCAAATGGTCAGAAGGTGGAAGAATTAGAGTTGGACCACGAGAGCATAAACATGGGGAACTTAAACTCAGATCAAAAAATGTTTCTTCAGGATTCCATGTTACTTTAGCTGTAAACCTTGAAAAATATCTTTATGGTCTTGCTGAAATGCCATCTCATTGGAATGTAAAAGCATTAGAAGCACAAGCTTATGTTGGAAGAAGTTATGCTGTATATCATTTCCTAGCTAATGACCAACCATCTTTAAAAACAAATCTAGATGCTGGGTTGTCAGGCTCTAGACAAGCATATTGCTGGTGTCACATTGGCTCAACTGCCTCTAGTCAATATTATTATGGTTATTTAAAAGAAATTGCTGGACCAAACTGGGTCCAAGCAGTTAACAATACTTCCGGTAAAGTTATAACTTATGATGGTGGATACACAAATAGTACTGTTATACAAGCATTCTACTCATCTTCAACTGGCGGTTATACAAATACTAATGTTGTAGGATTTGGATCAGCTACCCCTTGGCCATATTTACAATCTGTAAATGATCCTTGGTCGGTAGATAATAGAGTTGGCAATACTAAAGCAGCTTGGTCTTATGATTTTAGTGCTTATCAATTATCAAAAAATATATTATGTGGAGACATACCTTGCTTTGATTCAGTATCCGACATATACGTATCATCTGTTGCAGAGTCTGGTGCAGCATTAGAAGTCACTATTAAAGGTTTTTCCAATGGTGTTGCAAAAAGTGTAACAAAGACTGGAAGAAATATTAAAGCGCAGCTTGGATTTCCATCACATTATTTTAAAACAACCAGCCAATCTGATGTTTCCAATTTATCTGTTGCTCCAATTACCGTAAATAATGGATCAACAACAAGTGATAATTCTTCATCGTCAACTGGGGAAACTCCTCAGTATGCTACTTCAACAAATGGATTAAATTTATTATCAAAAGCTGGATTGTTAAATGCTTGTGGTGAAACTTCTACAGCTTGTCAGGCAAAAACAATTACAAGAGAAGAAGCAGCTGCTGTAGCAACAATTGTTGGAGGGGTGTCACTAGATGCACCAAATGCATATAGTGATGATGACCAAAGTGTTTATCAAAAAGCAATTAACAATATACCTTATTATGGAAGTCAGACTTGTTTTGGTAGTCCATTTCAAATTCAACCGGCTGAACCAGTAACAAGAGAACAATTTGCTTGCTTGTTGATAAAATCAATAATTGCAGGTACAACAAACAATCTAAGTGGTAATGATGATAAATACTCTGATGATGGTGCAAGTAAATGGCAGAGTCATATCAACACACTGGCAACAAATAAATTAATCCCACCTTGTAGCTCAGTATCTGACAAATTTTGTCCAACTAGAAGAATTTCTATTGGAGAAGTCTCATATATTGTTAATGAAATGGTAAATAAATCTCTTATTTCATCAACACTATTTAATACAACACCATTTGGAGGCGGGTGGACTGCTGTTGAAGGTGAAGTTGACGACGCAGGAAGTACTGCAGTGTCTAACCCAAATGCTGGAAATGATGATTGTGTTCCTCAAGATAATTCAGAATTATCATTAAGTTCAACTTTAGAAATTCAAAGATTTCTAGCAAACAACGGATTTAATCCTGGACCAATAGATGGACAATCAGGACCAAAAACAATAAGTGCAATTAAAGCTTTCCAGCAAGAAAATGGATTGCTGGCAGATGGAATAGCCGGGAATAGAACTAAAGAATCAATGAGAGATTACTCAGGATGTTCTTCAAATAGTACTTGCTCAGCAAGAGATAATACTGGAGCAAAACTAGATACTATAGAAGGAATTCAAACTTTTCTTGCAAATAACGGTTTTAATCCTGGAATAATCGATGGAAAAATTGGTTCGTATACTCGTGAAGCAATTAAATCTTTCCAAAGAAAGGTTGGATTAATTCCAGATGGAGAAGTAGGTGCTAGAACTAAATCTGAAATGTTGTCTTACACAGGTTGTTAATTTAATAATTTCTTTATATCATCAGCGATAAATCTAGCACTAAAATGAAAATGTTCCTTTAGGTCATCTTGAGGAGCAGATAATCCAAAATTTTCAATACTGTAGCTTTTAGTAACATTACCAATGTAGCTGCTCCATCCAATTGACTTTCCAAGTTCTAAAGTAAATATATTTTTATTTAGATTTAATTTTTTCAAAACTTCATCATTAATTCTGTTTAAAATTGGTGCACTAATAATTTGTATAGAATAATCATTTAACAATTTTTGTATTTCAAATGCTAAGTTAACTTCAGAACCTGAAGCAACAATTGTAAAATCATTTCCACTAGCAACTTCATATACACCTAACGTAAAAGTTTCATAATCAATTTGGTAATTTAAGTAATCAAGATCTTGTCTAGTTAAAACAAGCAATGAAGTCTTACTGTTCCTTGAAAAAGTTAATCTGTAGCTATTCTCGATTTCTTTGCTATTTGATGGTCTAATGACATCTACACCAGGTATTAAGCGAAGCGACATCAAATGCTCAACTGGTTGATGGGTTGGTCCATCTTCTCCTAAATAAATTGAGTCATGTGTAAAAATAAATGTAGAATTTAACTTCATCAACGAAGCTAATCGAATGCTTGGACGCATATAGTCTGAAAAGACAAGGAATGTTGATCCGTATCCATACAGATTTGAGTGGAGTGTAATACCATTAACTATTGCACCCATTGCATGTTCTCTAATTCCAAACTCTATACTTTGTCCAGATTTATTATTTGAATTAAAGTAATTCTCTGAAATTATTTGTTTTGTTGATGCAGCTAAATCAGCTGACCCGCCAATAATAAACTTGTTGTTTTCACCTAAATTTTTTAGAGCTTTTCCACCTGCTACTCGAGTAGCAGCAGAATTTTCATTTTCTACATCTGAAAATTTAATATCACCACTTAAAAACTGAATCCATAACTCTTTAAATTGATTATTTTCTTCTATTTTCTTTTTGAGAGTAGTTTTCCAATCCAAATATTCTTTATTGTCTTGTTTTCTTTTTTCTTCAAAGTAACTATAAACATTTTTATTGTGCAGGAATGGGTCACCTTCCCATGAAATATTTTTTAAAAATAAATTCATTTCATCGGCACCTAAAGGAGATCCGTGGATGCCGCTTGTGTTTTGTTTATTTGGTGAATATTTCCCAATGGTTGTCTTAGCTATAATCAATGAAGGTTTTTTTAAATTATCTTTAGCTTTTTTTATAGACATGATAATTTCACTTTCATTATGGCCATCAATTTCTTGAACATGCCAGCCGAGGGATTCAAATTTTAATTTTTGGTTTGTTTTTGAAACTTTTTCAACTTTTCCGTCAATTGAAATATTGTTATCATCAAAAAAATAGATTAATTTACCTAACTCCCATACAGAAGCTAATTCTGCAGCTTCAAATGAAATACCTTCCATGAGGTCGCCATCTGAAACTATTCCAAAAACATAATGATCAATTATTTCTTTTCCAAATATCGAAGAAAGGTATGATTCTGCTAAAGCTAAGCCTACTCCAGTTGCAAAACCTTGCCCTAATGGTCCTGTTGTAATATCAATTCCTAACTCATTATCTTTTTCTGGATGCCCAGCTGTAATAGATCCGAGTTGTCTAAATTTTTTAATATCTTCGATTGAGATGTTATAGCCATTGAAGTGAAGCAGGCTGTATAAAAGCATTGAGCCATGTCCAGCGCTTAAAACAAAACGATCTCTATTAATCCAACTTGGATTTTCGTTAGAAATCTTTAGTCCATTTTTAAATAGAGCTACACCAATATCGGCAGCACCTAAAGGCATTCCTGGGTGTCCTGAATTTGCTTTTTCTACACTTGCAGCAGACAAAACTCGTACCGACTTGGTAACTTCATCAAACATAGATTTAAGTATAAATGAATTTAAACAGAGGCAAAAGAATCTTTTGCATGATAAGACGATCTTACTAGTGGCCCTGATTCAATATGCGGTATACCTAATGATTCACCAAAAATCTTATATTCATTAAATTCCTCAATATGAACATACCTGTGGATTGGTCGATGTTTAGCTGTTGGACGTAGATACTGACCTATTGTGACAATATCTATATTTAGCTTTGAAATATCTAACAATACATCTAAAACTTCTTCTTTAGTTTCTCCCATCCCAACTATTAAACCAGTTTTTGTTTTTCCAAGAAAACCTTGTGATTTTATATATTCAAAAATTGAAAGCGATCTACCATAGGATGCTGCTGTTCTAATCTCTCTTTGAAGCCTTGGGACAGTTTCAATATTGTGATTAAATACATCTGGGTTAGCATTTAGAATATTGTCAATTGCTTTCCTATCCCCCTTAAAATCAGGAACTAGAACTTCTACACTGCATTCATTATTAATCTCTTTTGTTTTTTTAATTGTTTCAGCAAAAAACTCTGATCCACCATCTTCTAGATCATCTCGGTTAACTGATGTTATAACTGCATGTGAAAGTTTCATTATGCTTACACTCTCTGCAACTCTATTTGGTTCTTCCCAATCTAGTTCTCCCGGTCTACCAGTTTTAACATCACAAAACCCACATGCCCTAGTACATACTTCACCCATAATCATGAATGTTGCTGTACCACTTGACCAACATTCATAAATATTTGGACAAGAAGCTTCTTCACATACTGTGTTTAATCTTTTTTCTTTGAGTAAGTTCTTTAATGCAATGTAATCTTTACCTAAATTTGCTTTTACTTTCATCCATTGGGGTCTATTGGGCTCGTTAGGCAATACACCTTTAATAGCTATAGGAATAGATTTTCTATTTGGACTGAATACACCTTGTTCTAACATTGAATCAATATCAAAAGTTTTGGTAGCTTTTAATTGCTTAGGAGTAAATTGTGAAAATTGCTCACTTACATTTAAATATTTAAATTCATTCTTAAACCCATTTACTAAAGTGTCTGTAACATTCTTAAAAGTTATATTTTCATCAAATTGATTAATAGAAGTCATTTTTTCTACATCTGAACCACATGGATTGATTAAAGAGTAGCCATCCAGATTATCAAAAATATTCAACGAAAATCCGTGGTAAGTTGTCCACTTACTCACCTTAATCCCGATAGATGCTATTTTTCCTTTTGTAGTCCACACACCGGTATCATTGTCTTTTGTAAAAGCTTCAATTTTAAATTCTTTTAGAGTATCTATCAGGACATTTTCTAAAGCTCTAACATAAGGTAGAACTTTTTTAGGGTCTGAAAGCCTTATTATAGGATAACCAATTAATTGGCCTTCACCATGAAAAGTAATATCGCCACCTCTATCAGTTTCAAAGTATTCAATACCTAGATCTTTTAATTTATCAGATGAAACTAACAAATTATTTGAATCGCCTGATCTACCAATAGTTATGACTTTTTCGTGTTCTAACAATAATAAATAGTCTTCATTGCTTGATTCAAGAGCTACAGATTGGTGAAACCCTTTTTGTAAATCATAAGCTTCAGAATAAGGTAGTTTACCTAACCATCTTATGTTTAAATTTCTCAAGATAGTTCCTGAGTCCAGTCAGTGAACTCCAATTTATCTTTTATAAAATTAAGAAATAGCAAGGCAATTGAACCATCAAATACTCTATG
>Ga0222714_10005142_pt1 | contig 12524 bp, 18 predicted proteins | sample C33_3DmetaG_FD_165048 | JGI IMG/M metagenome (GOLD analysis project Ga0222714, IMG submission 165048) | Estuarine water microbial communities from San Francisco Bay, California, United States - C33_3D | ecosystem: Environmental > Aquatic > Marine > Unclassified | place: USA: California... | reverse complement strand
GCTGATGAAGCTGATCTGCCGCGTCGGGTAGGTCAACTGGTGCGAGCAGATCGCCGAATAGGCGACGATGGCACGCTGCGGGCCGACCCCGCCGGGCCAGCGGTAGGCGGCGCCGTCACCGGTTTTCAGTGCGACGTTTTCCACCGTCGGCCGGCCGAGGTTGAGGAGGAAGCAGGGCGTGCCCTCGAACGGATAGTGGAAGACGTAATTTTCACCCGCGGCGAGCCGGGCGGCGCGCAATGGCCGGCCGCTGCCGTCGACGAGTTGTGTGCGCGTGTAGAACTTTGGGCGCGCATCGGCTGCGGGCATGGCTTCTCCGGCTCCCAGGCCCAAAGCCGAAGCGGCGCAGACACGGATGAAGTCGCGGCGTTCCATGGTCGGTGCCTATTCTTCGTGGCTGTCGCGGGACTGTCAATCGCCGGCGCTGCAGGCGGCTTGCGGCAGTGCGTCAGCGCACTTCGGTATCGATGATGATCTCGATGCCGGTGGTTCCGGTGCTGACTGCCTTGCTGTATCCCTCGATATCGCCCGGCTGCCGCACCGCGTTGCCGGATTTTGAAATGCGCGCACCGAGGATCACTGTGCCGAAGCGCGACAGGGTCATGCCCGGCGCCATTGCCATGCTGTCGTCGAGCGTGAATTTCACCGGCAGGTCGGCTACGCGTTTGCGCAGCACGGCCAGCGGCGCGGGCGGGCCGTCCTTGGCGCGGGCGAAGATGAACAAGCTGTCGCCGGGCGCCGCTTTTGATTTCAGGCTGTCTGCGAGACGCACCGTGCCGCCGACGCTGGCGGCGGCCGGGGTTGACTGTTTTATTGCGGGCGCCGCGGCTTGCGGCTTGATGCCACCCAGGGCGCGGGCTTCGTCGATGCTGCCCTGGACCGCGGCGGCGATTTCGGAACCCGGGGGCAGCGCCGCCGCCAGCTTCTGCCAATGCGCAACCGCTGTCGCATATTGTTTGTTCTCGAAAGCGACGGTGCCGGCCATGGCCAGTGCTTTGGGATGGCCGGGATCGATCTCCAGCGCGCGCCGCACCAGCTTCTCGGGTTCGCCGGCGAGCTTGCGTCCCTGCGCCATCGCCAGCACGTCGGCGTAATCGACCAGCACCTGGGCACTGCCGGGGATGCGCGCCGCGGCCTGCGCGTAGGCATCGGCAGCTTCCTTGTAACGGTCGAGCGCGGCATAGGAGCGTCCCAGTACAACCCAGCCTTCGCCGTCACCCGGGGATTCCTTCAGTCGCGCCGCAAGTTTCCCGATCATCTCTTCGACCTGCTGCGGCGTGATGTCATGTCCCGCACCGCTGCCGGCCGTCATCGCGGGCCGCGCGATGCCGTCGGGGTTGCCGGTGACCAGGTAGAGACTGACGGCGGCGACCGGTACCATCGCGGCAAGGGCGATGGCGGTGCGGCGCGCGGTTTTCGGCGCGGCGGTTGCGGCGGCAGCAGGCATGCTGCCGGCATCCTCGAGCAGCCGGCGTTCCAGTTCGCCGCGCGCTTCGGCATGGCGTTCGCGATCGATGGTGCCGGTGGCCAGGTCCTCGTCGAGTTCACGCAGCTGGTCGCGGTAAATGCCGATGTTCACCGCGGCGGCGGAGCCTGAAGCAGGGGCGGCGCGGTGGCGCAGTACGGGTAGCAGCACCAGCAGCAGCACGCCGGCGATCAGCGCCAGGGACAGCAGCACGAAGGCGATCATGGCTGGCGGTTTTCCGTGGCGTCGAGCAGGGCGCGGGCGCGTGCCTGTTCGTCAGTACTCAGAGGGGGTGCGGCGCGACGGCGCAGCACGGTGCGCGCGAACAGCCACAGGCCCAGCACCAGCAGCAGCGGCGGCCCGAACCACAGCAGCATGGTGGTAGTCCTGACCGGCGGACGGTAGAGCACGAAGTCGCCGTAACGGGCGACCATGTAGTCGATGATTTCGCGTTCGCTCATGCCGGCTGCCAGTTTTTCGCGGACCTGGCTTTTCAGGTCGATGGCCAGCGGGGCATTCGAATCGGCGATGGTCTGGTTCTGGCAGACCAGGCAACGCAGTTCTTCTGACAGCGCCATCACGCGTTTTTCCAGTGCGACATCCTTTGCGACCGGCGCAGCTTCGCCGGCGATGGCGGGCATCGCGGCCGCCAGCATCAGCAGTGCGGCGAAGAGCGGCTTATTCACGGTTCAGCTCGCTGACCAGGGGCAGGATTTTCTGGCTGACGATCTGCGGCGTGACGATGCCGATGCGCTTGTAACGGATCACGCCGCGTTTGTCGATGACGTAGGTTTCGGGCACGCCGTAGACGCCGTAGTCGATGCCGACGCGCCCCTGTTCGTCATATGCGGAGAGCAGGTAGGGATCGCCGAAACGCGCGAGCCAGGCGATGCCTTCATCACGCTTGTCCTTGTAGTTGAGGCCGACGATCGGGATGGTTCCCGATTTCGCCAGTTCCACCAGCACCGGATGTTCATCGCGGCAGGCCGCGCACCAGGACGCCCAGACATTGAGCATCCACACCTTGCCCCGCATGTCGGTTTCGCTGAAACGCAGGTCGGCGCGGTGCAGCTGCGGCAGTTCGAAATGCGGCGCCGGTTTGCCGACCAGCGGCGAGGGTACTTCCCGCGGGTTGAGGTTGAGGCCGATGCCGAGGAATACCGCGAGAACCAGGAATGCGGCGAGCGGCAGCCCGTAACGCAATGAGCTGCCGCGTGCCGCTTGCGTTGTGCTTTCGGTGTTCATGCCGCCGCACGTCCTGCGCGGTAACGCCGGTCGCTGGCTGCCAGCAGTCCGCCCAGCGCCATGATCACGCAGCCGATCCAGATCCAGTTGACGTAGGGTTTGTACCAGATGCGCACGATCCAGGTCCCGGGCGACAGCTCCTCGCCCATTGCGACGTAGAGGTCTCGGGTGACGCCGCGGTTGATCGCCGCTTCGGTCATCGGCATGTTTTGTGCAAGGTAAATGCGTTTTTCCGGATGCAGCGTGGCGACCTGCCGACCGTCGCGGCTGACTTCGACGGTGCCGCGCGCAGCTATGTAGTTCGGCCCGCGGATTTCGCGGGTGCCGCTGAAGCGGAATTCGTGCCCGGCCAGCGTAGTGCGGTCGTCGGTGGCCATGCGCACGTCAGCTTCGCTCTGGTAGCTGCTGACCAGGGTGACGCCGATGATGAACACCGCGACGCCGAAGTGGGCGAGGTGCATGCCGTAGAAACTCGGCGACACCCTGCGCATGCGTTGCGCGAGGCTGTTGCCCGAGCCGTCGTCGCGCAGACGCTGCCGCAGTCCGGTGGCGCCGGCGGTGATGATCCAGGCGGCGAGCAGCAGGCCGCCGGCGCCCAGCCATGTCCAGCGGCCCATCGCGAAGGGCACGATTACCGCGGCAATCACGCTGGTCAGCGCGGCCCAGCGCAGCCGCACCGCGAGTTCGGGCAGCGTCGCGGATTTCCAGCGCAGCAATGGGCCTATACCCATCAGGAATATCGCCGGCGCCATCAGCGGAACGAACACCGCTTCGAAATACGGCGGCCCCACCGAAATCTTGCCCAGTCCCAGCGCGTCCAGCGCCAGCGGGTAGAGCGTGCCCAGCATCACCGAGCCGCAGGCCGCCGCCAGCAGCACGTTGTTGGTGAGCAGCGCCGATTCGCGCGACACCAGGCTGAAATCGCCGCCGAGCCCGACGCGCGGTGCGCGCCAGGCATACAGCGCCAGCGAAGTGCCGATCACCAGTACCAGGAAGGCGAGGATGAAGACTCCGCGCTTGGGGTCGGTGGCGAAGGCGTGCACCGAGGTCAGCACGCCGGAACGCACGAGGAAGGTGCCGAGCAGGCTCAGTGAAAAGGCGGCAATCGCGAGCAGCACGGTCCAGCTGCGAAAGGCGCCGCGTTTTTCGGTGATGGCCAGAGAATGTATCAAGGCGGTGCCCACCAGCCAGGGCATGAACGAGGCGTTTTCCACAGGATCCCAGAACCACCAGCCGCCCCAGCCCAGTTCGTAATATGCCCAGAAACTGCCCAGCGCGATGCCCAGAGTGAGGAACAGCCAGGCCACCGTGGCCCACGGGCGCGACCAGCGCGCCCACGCCGCATCCAGCCGGCCGGACAGCAGCGCGGCAACGGCGAAGGCGAAGACCACCGAAAAGCCGACATAACCCATGTAGAGCATCGGCGGATGGATCACCATGCCGGCGTCCTGCAGCAGCGGGTTGAGGTCGCGGCCATCGGCCGCCGCCGGCAGCAGGCGGTCGAAAGGATTCGACGTGAACAGCATGAAGGCGAGGAAGCCGACGCCGAGCAGGCCCATCACGCCGAGCACGCGCGCCACCATCTCGTCGGGCAGGCGGCGGCTGAACAGGGTCACTGCAACGCCCCAGCCGGTGAGCATCAGCGTCCACAACAGCAGCGAACCTTCATGGCTGCCCCAGGTCGCCGCGATGCGGTAATGCAGCGGCAGCGCGGAATTGGAGTTGGTGGCGACGTTGAGGATGGAGAAATCGTTGACGATGAACGAATAGGCGAGCAGCGCGAATGCCAGCGCCACGCACAGGAACTGGCCGCGCGCCGCGGGACGTGCCAGAGCGATCCAGGCGGCGTTGCCGCCGGCGGCGCCGAGCAGCGGCAGCGTGCCCTGGGCGAGCGCCAGACAGAGGGCGAGGGCGAGCGCGACCTGCCCGAGTTCAGCGATCATCAGCGGTTACCGCCTGGCGGAGCGGGGGAGACGAGGGTGTTGGCGCCCGGTGGTTTTCCGGCATGTGCCTTGGCCACGGCTTCGGCGGCTTCGGGCGGCATGTAATTTTCATCGTGTTTGGCCAGCACTTCGCTGGCGCTGAACAATCCGTCGGCGCCGAGTTTGCCCTGCGCGACCACACCCTTGCCTTCCTTGAACAGGTCGGGCAGCGCGCCGCGGTAGCTCACCGGAATGTTTTGCGCGGTATCGGTGACCGTGAAATGCACGGTGACGCCGTCGGGTTGGCGCTGTACGCTGCCCGGGGTAACGAGGCCTCCGATGCGGAAGGCGCGACCCTGCGGCGCCTCGTTGGCGGCGACTTGCGTGGGCGTGTAGAAAAACACCAGGTTTTTCTGGAACGCGGAGAGCACCAGCGCGGCGGCTATGCCCAGCGAGGCTATGCCGCCGGCGATCATCGCGAATCGTTTGTGGCGTGGTTTCATGAATTCGATGTTCCCGTATGTCGCAGCGCCGCGCGGCGGCGTGCCCGCAGCAGCGCAATTTCCGCAACGATCAGCGCGATCGTCACGCCGTACGAACCCCAGACGTACAGGGCGTAGCCGCCCATGGCCCAGAACTCGTTCCAGCCACCCCAGTTCATCGCGGGTTCTCCCGCAGCGGCCGCGTCCATTCGGCGCCGTGTTCACGTTCGAGGATGATCGAGCGTACACGATGCAGCGTCGCGGCGATGGTGTAGAACCACGCCGCCAGCGCCATCAGCAGCATGCCGGCGAGCATGGTTGCGGCCATGGTCGGCGCGCTGGTGAGGCTGACCGAGGCGCCCTGGTGCAGCGTATTCCACCATTTCACCGAAAAATAGATGATCGGGATGTTGACCACCCCGACCAGCGCCAGCACCGCGCCGGCACGGTCGGCGCGGCGCGGATCGTCGATGCCGGCCTGCAGGCCCATGAAGCCGAAATAAAGGAAGAGCAGGATCAGTTCCGAGGTCATGCGTGCATCCCAGGCCCACCAGGTACCCCAGGTCGGCTTGCCCCACAGCGCGCCGGTCCACAGTGCGAGGAAGGTGAGCAGCGCGCCGGTGGGCGCGAGTGCGGTGGCCATCATATGCGAGAGCCGGGTGTTGAAGGTCAGTCCGACTGCAGCCCAGAACGCCATGGCGAGGTAGACCAGCATCGACATCCAGGCTGCGGGCACGTGGATGAAAATGATGCGGTAGGACTCGCCCTGCTGATGGTCGGTGGGCGCGATGAAAAAACCGATGTAAAGGCCGGCGACGCAGAGCACGGCTGCGGCCCAGCCGAACCACGGAATCATGGTGCCGGCGAGCGGATAAAAGGTCTGCGGCGCGGCGTACTTGAACCAGTTGATGCCGCCGGCCCACAATGCCGGTGGTTGCGCAGGCTGGTTCAAAACGCTTCGCCTCGTGCAGAATTCATAAAAACCTTATAAATCAAATACCTATAAACAAAACCGCCCAGCCATTCATTCCGCCGCGATGCGCAGCGCAGTTGAGACTGCCCAAGGCGCAAACGTTGCCGTCAATACCAACTGCGCGCCCAGCAGCAGCAGGTGCGCATCGGCGCCCAGACCGGCTGCCGCAGCGTCGACAGCGCCCGCACCGAGTATCAGCACCGGTACGTAAAGCGGCAACACCAGCAGCGCCAGCAGCATGCCGCCGCCGCGCAGTCCCAGCGTCAAGGCCGCGCCAATGGCGCCGGTCAGCGTCAGGATCGGGGTGCCGAGCAACAGAGAGAGCGCCAGGACCGGATAAAGTTCTGCCTGCAGGTCGAATTGTACTGCCAACAGCGGCGACAGCAGGACCAGTGGCAATCCTGAGATCAGCCAGTGCGCGAACGCCCGGGCAATGACGATCAGCCCCAGCGGCGCCGCCGCGAGCAGCATCTGGTCGAGTACGCCGTCGGCATGGTCCGAGGCAAACAGCTGCTGCAGCGAGAGCATGCAGGCGAGCAGCGCTGCGACCCAGATGATGCCCGGCGCGATGGTGCGCAGCAGATTGGGTTCGGGGCCGACGCCCAGCGGGAACAGGCTGACCACGATCAGGAAAAACAGCACGACCGTGGCGACGTCGGTGCGGCGGCGCCAGGCCAGCAGCAGGTCGCGGCGCACAATTGCGAGCAACAGGGCGCCCATCAGCCACGCTCCCGGTCAAGGTCGATCGTGATCACGGGCCGGGCCGGGATAGTCGCCTCCTGGTGCGTGGTCAGCACCGCCATGCCTCCCGCCGCCAGATGCGTGGCAATGAGCGACTGCATGTGGTCGACCGCTGCGGCGTCGAGTGCGGCAAACGGTTCATCGAGTATCCACAGCGGCAGGGCAGCGCTCAGCGCCAGCCGCGCGAGCGTGGTGCGCCGGCGCTGACCCTGTGACAGCAGCTTCGCCGGCAGGTGTTCGCGTCCGGCGAGGCCGAAACGGACGAGGGCTTCGCTCTGCTGGTCCTCGGTGGCCTGGATTCCCGACAAGGCGCACAGCGCGGCGAGGTTTTCGTGCGCGGTCAGTTCATCCTTCAGTGCGTTGTGGTGGCCGATGTGGACCAGGTGTTTCCAGAATTCCTCGCGCAGTGCGCGGATGTTTTCGCCGTGCCAGCGGATTTCGCCCGCGGACGGCAACACCAGGCCGCACAGCGCGCGCAGCAGGCTGGTCTTGCCGCTGCCGTTGGAACCGCCAACCCGCAGCAGCGTGCCCGGCCGCAGGGCGAACGAAATGCCGCCGAACAGCCGGTGATCGCCGCGGGTGATCTCGAGATTGCTGGATTCAAGCATGGGAGGTGCGGGTATGCCGCAGCTACGGGCGCCGCGTCGGAACCACCTGCGTGGCGTGGCTATTACAGTACCACAGAAGAATCCGCGTCTCCAGAAATCAGTGCGCCTGCAGCGATCAACCCGAAACCTCCCGCATTGGAGCAGGTGGCGGCTACGCAGAAAAGTGTGTCAATGAACCTGACACAAAAACCATTCAGTCCACATCGGTTACAGGTCCCGCTCCCCGGCCTGGGTCAGGCTTTCTTGACCCAGGCGATGCACCAGCCCTTGGCGTTCACCAGTTTGTTGCCGACTGCAGCGCAGGGGCCCCACGGATCCGAGGCCTTGGCGGCGTAGAGCTGGCAGTTCGCGCAATTGCGGCCCGCGGCCCACTGCGGATATTTCTTGGTATCAACGGTGCCGGCATCGTGCTTGTAACCGAGGCCTATGGCCTGCGGATCCTTTTCCTCCAGTCGCGCGGGCTGGGCGAGGGCGGTGGTGCCGCCGGCGAGCAGCACGGCAGTAGCGGGTATTGCGTGTAATACAAATTGACGGCGAGTGGCCATGGTAAATCTCCTTTTTGTCACTGATTTGACTTGACACATGGCTAAAATTAGCGTTTTTTTCTGTTATGTCTATTAAATGACACTATATATTTGCTAAAATATGATACAAATAGAGGTCAATTGGGTATAATGCCGTACATGTCAGAAACATCAGAGCTCGGTCGAGAAGGTCTTTCCACTACGGGCGGCACCTCCAAAGCGGTGCTGTATCGCAGCGGTGTAGCGGCCCGGCTCGCGGGCATTCCAGTCGGTACATTGCGGGTGTGGGAGCGGCGCTATGCGGCCAGCGATCCCCAGGTGAGTGGCCGCGGCCGTCGATTGTATTCAGCGCAGAACATCGAACGCCTGCGCCTGATCAAGCAACTCGTTGACGCCGGCAATCCGGTCGGATCGGTGGCGCGGCTGCCAATGGCGGCCTTGCTTGAGGTGCGTGCGGCGACCACGGCATTCGGCGCGACTGCTGGAGCACCCGGTGCGGCAACAGCGTCGGTGCGGATTGCGATCGTTGGCGCGATCAGTCGCCTGCGCTGGCATCCGGGTCTGTCGGTCGTCGGCGAATGCGCCGATCTCGACCAGGCGGCAAAAGCGCTTCGCGACGTGCAGGCCGACATTGTCGTCTTCGAACAGCAATCACTGCTTGACCTGGCGCGCGAGAACATCGAGGTGATCAAGCGGGTTACGGATGCACGTGCGGTGATCATCCTTTATCGTTTTGCGCCCGGTGAAACGATCCGGCGCCTGCGCAAGGAAGGTTATGTGGTCGCGCATGCCAATCTGGATGCCGACGAAATCGAGCTGATGTGCCGCACCGCATTGCTCGCGCGACCGGCCAAAGCGGCTGCGGCGGCATTGCCGCTGCCGGAAGTCCGCTTTGATACCGCTGCGCTGGAAGCCCTGGCTACTACCTCCAATGCGGTGTTCTGCGAGTGCCCGAAACATCTGGCTGAAATTCTGCTGACACTCGGCAGTTTCGAGCGTTACAGCCGTGACTGTGAGAATCGCAACCCGGCTGACGCAGAACTTCACCGCAATCTGCTGCAGGCAGCAGTGCAGGCGCGGGTGTGCCTGGAGACGGCGCTGCTGCAGGTGGTTGTCGCCGAAGGTCTGCCGCTGCCGCAACGAGCGGCGACGCTGACGCGATGAGCGCGGCGGCACGGGTGTCGCCCGCGGCGGTGATCCTGGGGGCGGGCGGACTTCTGCCTTTTATCGGCCTCACGACGCTGACCGCGCTCGGTCCGGTGACATGGTACGTGTACTGGCTGACTGCGCTTTCGCAGTACGGTGCAGTCATACTGACCTTCGTCGGCGCGTTGCATTGGGGCTACGCGATGCACCGTGGCGCGCAGGGCCGGACCGCGTGGCTGCAGTACGGTTTCAGTGTGGTCCCGGCGCTGCTCGGCTGGGCGTCGCTGTTCTTCGACGTCTGGACGGCGCTGCGCATGCAGGCCGTGGCACTGCTCGGCTGTCTTGCCTTTGATCTTGCGATGGCGCGCATCGACCCGGTGCCCGCTGCCTTTCTGCGCCTGCGCGCCGCGCTCACAGCAACCGGCGCCGCATCGCTGCTGCTGGCGAGCCTGGTATGACGGTGCACGCGCGACCGGGCCGCACGCGTACCCCGGTTTTCAATGAGCTTGGCTACCTGAACGAGGGATACACATGGATCGCCTTCATCACATTGCGCTGACCGTACCCGACATCAAGCAGGCGCTTGCCTGGTATCGCGAACAATTCAATGTCGACACGATTTACGAAGACCGGACTTGGGCGATGCTGCGTTTCGGCAATATCGATCTCGCGCTGGTTTCGCCCGGACAGCATCCGCCGCATATCGCCATCGAGAGGCCCAACGCGGAAAGTTTCGGACCGCTCACCAGTCACCGCGACGGCACCGCTTCGGTCTATGTGCAGGATCCGTTCGGCAACGTGATCGAGGTCATGCAGCAGGATGGACCGGCACTGCCGGCCTGAGGCCCGTGAATCCGACGATCAATCACACGCCCGGCATCGTGACTATCGCTGACGCCAATACGACAATCGCGTATTGTCGTTACAACGATGACGCAGAGATCGAATACATCTTCGTCAACAGCGCGCATCGGCGCCGCGGTTATGCCAGAAAGCTGCTGGCAATCGTGCAATCGAGGGTGCAACGGCCTTTGCGCTTCCAGCCGCCGGTCAGTCCGCTCGGTGCCGCGCTGCAACGCGACTACGTCGAGCGCAACACGGCGATGGCGGGGCGCCATGGCGTGCACCCGTAGAAGCAAAAAATAATTTTTAAAATCAATTACTTATTTATAAATACGCTGCGCCACCCACAGCAACGGCGGACCGAGTGTGCGCGACAAAGCATGGCGGTAGCGCACGAATCCGCGGTATGCGGGATTCAGCAGCGGCGCGAGCCACGAACGCGAGAACAGCCATGCCAGCACTGGCAGATCGGCACGGCGGTAGGCTTCTGCAAATACCGCCACACCGGTCAGCAATTCACCGCTGTCGAGGCGGCCGTGAATGCGTTCGAGTGCCGCAGCACAGGAAATGCGATGCATGCCTTCATCGAAAGCGGGCGCGGCCAGATCCTCAAAACGCAACAGGCCCCGGCGATTGCGTGCCCGCAGGACATGTATCTCCGCCCGACACAGCGGACATTGTCCGTCGTAATAGATCGTCAGCGCATTCATGCGGATGTCCCGCCGACGTGTACAAGGCGGAAACAGGCGGCCGCAGCGTGTTGACGCCGTGTCGAAACCGGACTTGAACCAGATACAGAATTATGGAGACCAAACATGGCTGAAGATTCCCGATGCTGCGGCTCAGGTGCGTGCATTATCAATCCCCAGGGTTATTGCTGGTGCGGGCAGAAATGGGATGGCACCAGGATGTCTTTACCGGCGCTGGATCCGCAAACCGGCGCCGAGGTCGACGCACGCAACGATCCGCAGAGCGATTAAGCCGCCCATACGCGTGCGGTTGAGTGGTGTAATGGTGTTCAACCCGGCACCCGGACGCCGTCCCACGCGTAAACCCCGCCGCTGTGTTCGGGCGCGAGTTGTTCCACCACGTCGAGCAGGTGTCGTGCGGAGCGTGCCGGTGGAAACAGCTGCGCCGCGGGCACACCGCTTTGAAAAGGTTTTGATAACCGGGTATCCACGGTGCCCGGATGCAGTCCCACGCACAACGCGCGCGGATGGCTGCGGGCCAGTTCGATCGCAAGGGTCCGGATCATCATGTTCAGCGCGGCTTTCGACGCGCGATAGCCATACCAGCCGCCAAGCCGGTTGTCCTCGATGCTGCCGACGCGGGCGGACAGCGCGGCAAAAACAGTTTTCCGGTCTTTGGCGAGCAGCGGCAGAAAATGTTTTGCCACCAGCGCGGGGCCGATGGTATTGATCCGGAACGCAGTCTGCAGGGCGCCGCTGTCAAGGCTACGCCAGGTTTTCTCGGGCTGCAGCTGATCGCCGGCGTGGAGCATGCCGGTCGCCACCAGCACCAGGTGCAGCTCCCCGGCCGAACGCCTGATCGCGTTGGCAGCAGCGCTGATCGATGCCTCGTCCTCGAGGTCCAGGCGCAGCCAGCGATCGCTGTCGTCGCCGGCCTGCAACGCCGACCGTGACAGCCGGAAGATGCGAGCCACAGCCGCACAGCGCACCAGATCATCCGCAATCGCCTGGCCGATGCCGCCGGACGCACCGATCACGGCGACGTTCAATGCCGTGCCGAAGGATGCCAGCTTCGGCGGTTCTTCAGACTGCTGCTGCGTCATGCGTTCCGTCCACCGCACCCGCCACTGCCGCGGCAATGGCTGCACCGCTCTCAAATGCGGCCTCAACCCGCGCACCCAGACACCAGTCCCCGCCGACAAACAGCGTGTGGACATCATTTGCAATAAAGGGCGCGCCCAGCGGTGTGGTGGTACGGGCATAGCGCCAGCGGTGTGCATGGCACTGCGCGATCTGCGGCAGCGGGCGGCCCAGGGCGCGCGCGAGCATTTCCAGCATCCGAGCGGCTGCCTGTTCGCGGTCGAGTTCCAGGTGGCGTGTGCTCCACGCCGGACTGGCATGCACCACCCAGCAGTCCTGTGCGGTGCTGCGGCCCGGTTTGGCGCTATTGCGTGAGATCCATGCGAGATCGTCAGAAGCGGACTCGATCACGTCATCAACATCCGTGAGCGGCGTCACGAACGCCACCATCAGTGCCCAGCACGGCGCCATCCCGACCCGATTCAGCGCCGTTGCGATCGCGTGTTCTGCAGCGAAGAGCATACCTGCCTGGGGAGACGGTATCGTGCTGACGACGATGTCGAAGGTATCACCGGGGTCGTTCTCGTCGGTTTGCACATGCCATCGGCCGGCGGCGCTTACGACAGCGGTGACCGTAGTCGCAAGCCGGATGTCGAGTCCCTCCGCTGGCGGTTTGATCAGTGCGTTCATGGCCGGCGTCCCCACAATCCAGTCCTCGGTGACGGCGTTCGCAGGGCGCCAGTAGGCGGCTGCGCCAGTCTTCAGCGCCAGTTGCATTGCTGATTGAAACGGCGTCGAGCGCCCGG
>Ga0222714_10005140_pt1 | contig 12525 bp, 14 predicted proteins | sample C33_3DmetaG_FD_165048 | JGI IMG/M metagenome (GOLD analysis project Ga0222714, IMG submission 165048) | Estuarine water microbial communities from San Francisco Bay, California, United States - C33_3D | ecosystem: Environmental > Aquatic > Marine > Unclassified | place: USA: California... | reverse complement strand
GTAAAGAGACAAGAATATTGGAGTTTGTTTTTACCTCAATTCAGAGAATTTGGTAGAAAGCGAATACCATTTGATTTAGCGTATGCTTTAGTGAGCAACATAATTAAGGAAATGGGTATTAATTAACTTAATAAAGATGATACCTCCTGGTAGATTTTGGACTAAAGAGACGCGTCGTGCGTTTTTTGGTGAAAATGGTAAGTCTATCCGTTTTGAGATATGGCAACGAGACATGATCGAAATATATACGCGCACATCCTGTCATAAAAGTAATAACATTCGAATACACGAGGAAGACTATACACTGTGTAATCCATCTAATCTTGGTTCCAAGCGTCTCAGGTATACCGAGAATTTCGACGGCATTCAAGAATTCGGTGAAAATACAGTGTACATTAATTTGAAAATGATTTGTGAGAGCGGCGGTGGACAGGCACGTTCCATTAAAGATGTGTATGGATTTGTCAAATCTCAAATGGAATTTATTGATACTATTCATAACACTGGAAACATTTATTTTGCTAATATACTTGACGGAGAATATGCTTCAAGTTTTTATAATGAATTCGAACTTCTTATAACAAAGGATGGTTTAACTGACAGTTATGCCCAGCGAATATATGTTGGAGATTTAAAAGGTTATATTGAATGGTTAAAGGAAAGACACCTGATTAAACATATAATGTCCATTCAAGTGAAGAAACTTCATGAAGATTCGATTATTCCAACAAAGGCTACGGATTGTGCTGTTGGTTGGGACTTACCAAGTTATGAAGAATTAGTCATCCCCTCGGGCGAGCATGCGCTCGTAAAGACTGGTTTGGCTATGCGTGTCCCTGATTACGGTATGTATGGTCGTATTGCCCCTCGTTCTGGTTTGGCCGTCAAGAAGGGTATTCATGTTGGTGCTGGTGTGATCGATCCTGATTACAGGGGTGAAATTGGTGTTGTCCTATTTAATTTCGGCAAGGAACCGTTCGAAATTAAAAAGGGTGATAGAATTGCTCAATTTGTTGTTGAAATATACTCACCCCATATATTGGAGGTTGTCGAAACACTCGATGATACTGAGCGCGGTGAAAAGGGATTTGGTTCGTCAGGCATTTAAAAAAATAAGATGAACATGTATATATGAACCACCAAGATTGGAATACTGTTGTTATTCATGGTAAAAACTTCAAGGACGAAAAGAAAGTTGTCGTTCGTGAATTAACAAAGGAACAGAAACTGGATAATGAGGAATTAGGAACCCATAAAAAAGTTTCTTTGACTCTGGCACAGAGCATTCAACAGGCTCGCATCGCCAAGGGATATAAAACGCAAAAAGATTTCGCACGAGCTATGAATCTTCCTACAGACATTGTAAATTCATATGAGTCTGGTCGTGCCATTCCAGAAAGCGGAATTTTACAGAAAATGCGAAGAGTGTTGGGTGTTAAATTATAATATTAGCATACCATAAATGGCTAGACAACCTTCAAATATTGCGAAAAAACGAGCCAACTTGGCGAAGGCTCTTGGTGGTGGCTGGAGTTCAAATAATTCAAATTCAAACTCGAACTCAAATATAAAGCGAAAGCGTGCAGGAAACAATAAGATTCCTGTCTATACTCGAGTTTTGATGAATGAAATGTGGAAAAGAAATACATCTAATAACAACCGTCAGAGAAATTTAGAAAAGAAGAAAAGAAACGCCAGTATGAAACCAACTGGTTTTGGATTTCTTTAGAATAAACTCCCGTATGTTCCAGCAATGTAATAGACTTCACTAAATCCCAACTTATTTAACTTTTTAGACGCAAATCTCGCTCTTTGTCCTGTATTGCAATATACAAGTGTTCTTCGATTTAAAAGATTTTTAGTGGTTTCTTCATTAATTGAGAGCACTGGAATATTTATGGCACCTGGGTAATGTCCCGCATTGTATTCCATTTTTGTGCGCACATCTATAATTTGTGGAAATTCACCATTTTTAATCTGTTCTCTGGCATCCTTTGATGATATGAGATTATCCCCTGAAAATGTGTACACGAGCATCAAAACAAAAATAAATAAAATGATCGCGAAGACCTTCTTCATTTTATTTATTTGGATATTTTTATAATATGAATACGAGGGCAAGAAGTGAAATTAAAATGATGACAAATACTTTTCTCATACTATAATTTATAATTAAAACGGTGCAAACCGTTCATATAGACCATCATCATGTATATTTTCAATCATATATGTGGACACCGTATTAGATGTCGCATTGCTGGACAATGTATTCGAAGTTGCGTTGCTGGACTCCGTATTAGATGTCGCATTGCTGGACAATGTATTCGAAGTTGCGTTGCTGGACTCCGTATTAGATGTCGCATTGCTGGACAATGTATTCGAAGTTGCGTTACTAGGTGGATTCAAAATGTAGTCACATTTTCTAGATGCATTATCTCCCACATATAGTTCTGTAGCTTCTGTCAAATGCATCATTCCTTGTGAAAACGTGAAAACTTCACTGGAATCATCTTTAATTTTTAATATGTCTTCTTTTATCGAATTACACTCCCTATCAATAACCGATGGATCTGTCGTATTTTTCACTTTTTTTAAAACATCATTAATTTTTTTGAGTTTGTATTTTTTTACAAAATGATGATATGTTCCTGGAATGAATCCTGTAAAATAAAGAACAACTAAAATGAGAAGGACAACAATAAACATAATAAATAATATGAGTGCCGCGTTCATAGATATGATATATTAATATTTAATTTGAGTATGCAATACCAGCCATACCTCGTTTAATACGAAGAATGTTATAGTTGACTGTGTATACTCGGACGAGGTTTCCACCGCCACTTGGGGCAGTGATGGTCAATTTCGCGTTGTCTATACGAGAGAAGTTCAACGAACCCGTTGGTTGTTGTTTGTTCAAGCTAAGGCAGAATGGCCACGTGTATGTTGGTTGATACTGGAGACCCAATGGCAACACAGTGGTGTGCATTTGTGGGACAACCGTGTGGTGATAGACGTTGCTCATATTTTCGAAGAGCGCCGTGCCGTTGATGTAGAGAGATGAGCGATCAAATGTATATTCATCATTCCACGCCGCACCAGTCGCACTTGAACCGACCAAGTGCACCGCTTTACAAGGGTGGTTGAAATAGGTCAAATCAAATTCGGTTTCACCCGCCGCGGCCATTTGGTATTGGACTTGTTGGATGAGCAATTCGTGGTCGCGTTCCATGAAATAACTGCGTTCATCTGTGTCGACATACACATAGTTGGCGAACACCTTTGGTTGTGTCGTTGGGTTGAACCCTGATCGGCACTTGATACGGACTTCAACTTCGTGGAACTTGATGCCAACGAGTGGAAGAACCTTCGTCCAGTCTTCGGAGAAGAAGAATGGAATCACATAGTGGTCGGCTGAACCTGACGCCGTTCCCTGTGATTGCGCTGGGAAGTAGTTAGTGAGGGAAGCACACGACGCGCGGGCGGCGTCGGTGTTATACAAAAGATTGTGAACAGCCTGAATATACAAGGAGTCCATGGTGACAACTTTTTGGCCACCGATCCAGAGACTGAATTCAGAGACCGAAGGCACGTTGTTAGAGTAAAAACCTGTGGTATTATCAGCGTTCACGGCAATCCCTGGGGCTTCAATCCACATGTAGCTGAGCAAATCTCCCTTATTTGGCACTGGAATGGAAACTTCATTATTGGAACCGAAAGTTCCGATGTAGTCTAAGCGTTCTGGCTTAATGGCAAAGTTCGTGTGTCGCTTGTAGTTTTGACGAAAAAATGAAACTTCTGGTTGACCCGAAATGTGGACATCCTGGACACCCTTTGAAACTAAGTCAATCAAGGCAGCAGACATTTATTAATTCTTTACATTTTATTTTTGACTGAAGGACTTCACTTCACTTAAAAAATTAATACTCATATAGGATAAGATAAATCAATGGTCGTCTTCCAAGTATTAACCTGGGAAGCCAGGGATGAAGATGATGCACATATCATTAGTATATTTGGAAAGACCAAAGAAGGAAAATCCGTTTGTGTCACTACAAATTTTTCTCCTTATTTTTTTATTAAACTTCAGCCTGGAGAGACAGGTCTAGGTGCGAATGTATTATTTAAGAAACTTCAGAAACTTTGTCCTGGATGTATTACAAGTTATGCGACTGGTCAATCTATTGATGTATGGGGGTTTCAAAACAATAAGAAGTCGTCCTTCATGAAGGTGCACTTTACGAATTTGGCTGGTTTCAAAATGGTCAATAATCTACTGAGACGCCCTCTACCCGATGAAACCTATGCGCGTCGCGTGTATGAATCAAATCTTGATCCCGTGCTTCGGTTAATGCACACGACTGGTATTAAATCTACGGGCTGGATGGACACAGGAAGTGATTGTATCAAAGGCAACTATGCCGATACTGATATTGACCTCTATTGCAATAACTGGAAGACCCTCAAATCTCTGGATATTGATGATATTTCCCCGTTTGTGATCGCTTCTGTGGATATTGAATGTAATAGTTCTACTGGAAAGTTTCCAGACCCACAAGTCGAAGGCGATGCGTGCTTCCAAATCGCCATTTCTCTTGTGCGCTTTGGTGAGACTGAGCCATATAATAAGACGTGTTTGTGCTATAAGAACACGGATACACAGTTGGAAGGTTCAAGTATTGTCAATTTTGAGACAGAGCGTGATTTGTTGATGGGTTTCCGAAACTTTTTAAAGTCTGAGGATGTTGATATTATCACAGGTTGGAATATTTTTGGTTTCGATATGGAATATATTTTCAGACGTGCACAAATGAATTCGTGTCCCCGAACTTTTTACAATTTGGGTAAGTTGAAGGATGTTGAGAGTGATTTAGTTTTGAAGAACTTATCTTCAAGTGCCCTCGGTCATAATGAATTGAAACTTTTACCTATGTCTGGTCGTTTCATTTTTGATATGTTCCACGAAGTGAAGAAGGGCTACAAACTTGATAGTTATAAACTCAATGAAGTATCCAAAGTATATCTTGGCGAAGAAAAAATAGATATGCCCGCAAAGGAGATGTTCAAACGTTTCGTTGAAGAAGATCCAGTGAAATTGCGTGAAGTTGCGGAATACTGTATTCAAGATACTTTACTTCCTCACAAATTGGTTCAAAAATTGTGTATTTTGATGAATCTCTTGGAGATGGCCAAGGCTACATGGGTTCCTATTAACTATCTCGTCGAACGAGGTCAACAAATCAAGGTCTTCAGTCAAATGGCTAAAAAGGCGAAGGAGATGGGTTTCATCATCCCCGTGATTCGTCGTGGTTCTCAACCAGATGTTGGATATGTCGGGGCTACAGTGCTTGACGCGCACGCGGGGGCTTACTATAAACCTATAACAGCACTTGATTTTGAAGGTTTGTATCCGTCTATTATGATGGCACACAATTTATGTTATTCCTCGCTTGTGATGGATCCGAGATACGAAAATATACCAGGTGTGCAGTATGAAACATTCAAGGTTGGCGATGTGACGTATAAATTTGCCCAGAATGTGGATACTCTTCTTCCAAGTATTTTACGAGAACTCAAACAATTTAGAAAGATGGCAAAGAAGGATATGGCAAAATCAACTGGTTATATGAAGGAAGTTTTCAACGGTAAGCAACTTGCGTATAAGGTTTCAATGAACTCTGTGTATGGTTTTACTGGTGCAGGTAAAGGCATGCTTCCTTGTGTCCCCATCGCATCTTCCGTGACTTTGATTGGTCGTTCTATGATTGATAAGACGAAGAATTATGTTGAAGCCAATTTCCCTGGTGCTCAAGTCCGATATGGCGATTCAGTATCCCCCGATACACCCCTTCTTTTACGACAAAATGGTGTAGTCACTGTTATGACCATTGATAAACTTTCAAGTGTTTATATTATTCGTAGCGATGGTAAAGAAATCGCACATCCACAATTTGAGGTATGGACAGAAGATGGTTTTACTGAAATTGAACAATTGGTTCGACACAAAACAAATAAAAAGATGTATAGAGTAATAACTGGAAACGGTATAGTTGATGCAACGGAAGACCACAGTCTCCTCCATGAAAACAAAACAATGTTAAAACCAGGAGATCTCTTATATGGGACACCACTTCTCCATGGTGATTGTGGAAAGTCTTTGGAAACAACTATATTTCCCTCGTATAATGTTGAAGATGCGGAAGACATGGGTAGAAATCTAATTGATCGCGTGCCAACATCCATTTTGAATGCTCCAATTGAATATGCGGAAAGTTATATTCTTGGTGCATTCGGAAATAGCACTAAACTCCATATACCATCAAAGGCATTGTGTATGGAAATATATTTGTTGTGTCGTCGAATTGGTTTGAATATCAAATTATACGCAACGAATGATAATTATATTATTGAATTGGGTAAATTTAGAAACCCCGAATGTGTCCGAAACATCATCTATTTAGGGCGAACAAATGACTATGTGTATGATTTGACAACGTCGTCTCATCATTTCCATGTTGGGCCCGGTGATATGGTTGTGCATAATACCGATTCCGTGATGGTTGAATTCGATGTTGGTGACAGAACGGGTGAGGATGCGATTGCTTATAGTTGGGAACTTGGTGAACGTGCGGCTGCGGAATGCACTAAATTGTTCAAATCTCCTAACAACTTGGAACTCGAGAAGGTCTACTGTCCCTACTTTTTGTATTCAAAGAAGCGATACGCCGCGAAACTATGGACAAAGGGCAAGGATGGGAATATGCACATGAATTACATAGACGTAAAAGGTCTTCAAGTTGTTCGTCGCGACAATACACCCTATGTCCGTGAGGTGTGTAAAGAACTGTTGGATGTTGTGTTGTCTTCAAATGACCAGGAGCAGCCCAAGGCTCTGGCGCACCAGCGTGCGGTTGAACTTTTGGATGGCCGCATTGATCACAAAAAACTTCTCCTTTCCCAGCAATTGGGTGATAAATACAAAAATGAAAACCTACCCCATGTCGCTGTTCGAAACAAAATGCGCGAACGCAAACCTGGTTCAGAACCTCAGTCGGGTGATCGTGTGTCCTACCTCCTCGTAGATACTGGTGATGACCGCGCGAAAGCATACGAGAAGGCAGAGGATCCCGTGTGGGTAGATACACATGATTTACCTATTGATTATCGATACTATTTCATGAACAAGTTCTTAAATCCAATCTGTGATTTACTAGAACCTCTGGTAAAGAACCCTAAGGAGGAGATATTCGATGACCTTATTATTAAAAAACTAAGAGGGAGGAAGAAGATAGTGGTTGATAAGAACCAACCGAGCGTTTTTGACATATTTAAAAATTGGGGGCTTAATAATAGTAAGAAGACATGATTTCAGAAATTGAAAAACTCGTGGATGACGAAGTCGAACGACGCATAGTCTCACGACTAACGAAATACGCAGAGAATATTTCGTTAGTGCATGGAATACCTTTGCGATTGGTGCTGCGTGATATACCAAAGAACGATGTGGGTGATACAAAATGTAAGGGCATTCTAAAAACAGGGAAAAGATGTTCAAGAAATTCTAAGAATGATGGTTTCTGTCTATCACATCTTCATCAAAAGAAGACATCAGAGCCCATTACTATAGTCTCTGATGTCGTCCATAATCACTCGTTTCCTCCTCTTTTCCAGGAGGGATGTCCAGCGTGTGAACACACTCGAAAAGAAAAGGCTCCAGTGTCCGCACCAAGTTGGCTAAAAAAGCCATCTACTTCTTAAGAATATGTTTATTGTTTTCGATATAATTAATGATATCATTGACGATACACCATCGCAGAAAATTCAATTGACTTACTGTGGTTGAAATTTCATCGCCAGACGGTAATTTAAAATTAATTCGTTCTGTGCGACAAAAAGGATCAAATGCCCTTTTACTGTACCCATCCAACGACGCCTTGTATTGGATGTGTACAGGAAAATCCTTACCGTCTCGTGTTTTGTATCTCGTCTGATTTGACTTTGCGTAGTTCGTAATAAACCACTCTATGTTTCGCAAAGAAACGCCCTTTCTGTGGTTGATGACATCGAGGAGTTGATCTGAGTGGTTTTTTTGGCAATAGAACTTACTTAAAGAGTTTAATAATAGTTGTTGAGATTGGCTAATCATTAGTATATACTATATCCTATTCTTTAAATATTCCCTGAATAGGCTATTCCATAATTCTATTTGTTCTTGTGTTTTTGCATAATTTTTGGGTCTCAATTGAACAGGCTGACCAATACTTCGCTGTGCCTCTATACGGGGGTTGAACTTCAACTTGTCTTTAAAACATCCGTAGCATACTCTTTTCACTTTGAGACCGTAAAATTTATAATACATATCGTTATATTTATACGAGAGAGGAACCTTACTGTAAAAATTAACAAATGGCCTGATTAATCCATAGTCTCCGTTCATTGAAAAATAAACAGCGACGGGACGGTCGCATTGAAAGCATTTGTGTTTCCACTTGAAGGACATATATAATAATTTTTTTATTTCTTTATTATAGAAATGTTCTGGAACATAGTTGTCGTTCTTGTTCTTATCCTACTCATCAGCAAGAGTATGAACAAAACCAATTCATCTGTCATTGTCAAACTTGTACAAAAAACTGCAAAATATGCGACGATGGCACAACAAGATGACGCACCGATGTTGGCTCTCATGCATGCAAACTATTCAATGGCCTACCTCGAGGCACTTTTGGATATGGCGACATACAGACAAATTAACCGAGCCACAAATGTTGATGTCAAACTTTTTATAGAACACGTCATGATGGTTCAACAAAGTGTCACAAAAAAGGTTGTTCAGAAAATACCATCTCTTCAGGGAGAGATAGACCTTTACCTGTCTGCCATAGCGGGAAATAATTAATTTTTTAAACTAATACATTGTATATGATTATTCAAAGTATTATCGTGATCGCAATTCACTATTCTTTGGTCAATTTCTACCTAAGTCGAGTATATTCAAGGAGTTTTGCAATAGAAGAAGATGAGCACGAGTTGGTTGATCGAGCCTCGTCGGTGGGAAGTAACGAAGACCCACCCCTATACGTCGAAGAAGTGTCCCCAAAGAGCACCGGTTGTAGGTGTTTCAAGTGATCCAAGAATTCAGAAAATAAAAGAAAAGTATGATGAACTACAACACATTAAAAATTCTAGAAAAGTTCAAGTAGTATCGGATGTAGTGATGACCACGAGTGAAACACACACGGGCATCAGCAGTGTGTGTGAAGCCATCACTAAATCGGGGAAAAGGTGTTCGTTCAAGGCAATGTGCCAGGGCAAATGTAAAAAACATTCAAAATAAAAATATTTTTAATAATTAAATAGATGGTTAATCTTACTCCAGCCATAATTTCAATGGCTTTGTTCATCGCGATTACGTATTCAGCCCCAACAATTATTAAAAAGCCAACAAATATTAAACCCATTGATGATCTCGTCAAAATGTCCATAATTCAACGAGAATTTATGATGACTGGAACCATCCTCGCGGGTGTGATCGTTCTCCTCACAATCTATATCATGGATGAGGTTCTACAAGGGAAACCCCTCTTCTAAACTCTTCCAAAATATTTTCACTCTTCAACAATTCCTTCGTATGTGGATGTTCCATATGACGCAATTGTTTTGTATACGCATCATCCATGAATTGAACCAGTTCGTCAAAGTTAGGGTCGCCCCATTCCATGCCCTTTTGAAACAAAAAGTCATCTTGGGTCAACGTCTGTAATCCACACTTGATAGTGTAGGGTGTCTTAATATACTCAACGGCACCTCCATACTCAGAGATAATCACGGGCTTATCGTGAAGCGCAGCCTCCACGGCGCCCATACCTATACCCTCAGATTTACTGAAAGATACATAACAATCACCCTCGGCGTGAATTTTATCAACCTCTTCGTCCGGAAGCAAACCGTTAATTATAGTCACGTTCGGAAGATTAATGGACACCGCTTGATTACACGTAGCCTTCACCAATAAGTGTGTATCGGGGCGGTTCATTCGAATAAAAGCCTCCAATATACGACGGAAATTCTTACGGTCATCAATAATATTACCGATGTGATAGAAAATATAGGGTTTGTCAGTCTTGTCTATGGGTGGGAGAGGACGCGTTGGAACATTTGCGTGAATAACAAAGAATTCTGTATTTGGGAACTGTCTCGAAAAAACCTTTTTACAAAATTCACTCGCCACGGCAACCTTATCGAACTGTTCAAAAAGTCGCCCGTATTCTGGATGAACCGTCTCCGTTTCACAAATAGACATACATATCAATCGCTTACACGCCTTCTTTAATTGGGGAATGGCGTCAAACCAATGCTTCACAGGGAGCGCAAATATAAACATATTTTCACAAAATTCAATCTTGTCTTGATAAATAACTTTATATTCAGTGCCTGGAAATAGTTCAGCATATTTTTTACATAGTTGTCCAATCCCTGACATAAGCGAGGGGCCAACAACTTGTATCTGAACCATTCTATAATAATTATACATTCTATTCTCTATCCTGGTACTTCTAATACACCACTCGATGGGTAATTACCATTTGCGTATGGGTGGAATTTCCATCCCAAAGCACCATCCTGTGTTCTATCACCCTCCTCCCGTGCTTTAATAATGTCACCCGATTTTACACCTTTAATACGTGTCCATGCAGTCCCACGTTCACCACCACCCTTAGACGATCGGGTGGCACGAACTCTTTGTTGGTCGTTTATAAACACTTGAACACCTGTCGTACAACTTCGGTTACTCCACGTACCACAATTCCTATTATATTGTTTCCATTTCGCGCGGAATTCTAATTCACCTGGTATGGCTTGACCACCTTTGGGACCCATAATTTCAACGCCACCTACCGTATTTAATCCTCTATTGTGATTAGCTACACCTTGCCAGTATTCACCGGGACCGCAATATTCACCCTCTACTGTGCCATGTGCTATTGGACAGTTTGCACCCCCGTACTGGGCTTGAGAACTTATTTGATATGTTCTCGAACGGTAGCCTTGAGCACTTCTTGGACAATCAGACCACGCGGTCCATGCACCCTGACAGGGAACTGGACATGGTTGGGTATTACACGCTTCTTCTTGGACTACCTTATCCGCAAATGGACAAGCTGCACCACCGTATGCTGCACGAGTTGTGTGATTATATGTTCTTTGTCTTTTACCACCACCACACGTCTTTGAACACCCACTCCACTCGGTAAATGAACCCACGCATGCGACTGGACAAGGGTCAGTGTTACAAGGTTCGGATTCTTCATAACCCTCCTCCACCATTTGACCATCAATTTCACATACTTTACCACCGTGTTCCGCTGGGCGAATATATTTATATGTCCGTTTTCTCAATCCACTACCGCAATTTTGAGAACAATCTGACCATCCACTAAACTCACCAACGCAATCTACGGGACAAGGATCTGTGTTGCACTCTACAGTCTCTGTATCACCATCGAGGTTGGTGCACACGTCTCCATTACCAGACGCAGGGGTAGAAATTTTATATATTCTTGTTTTCTCCCCACCTTCGCACGCTTTGGTGCACTCCGACCAGGGTCCCCATTCACCAATACAATTCACATCGGGATCTGTTGGTGGATTTGCAATGTCTTCTTGTGTATTTGCAACTACACCAGTCTCTGTTGGAAGTTGTCCTATAATACCTTGCGCAGCAGTAGCGGCAACAGCATCTGGATCTAACGCGAGAAGATCTGGATCTGTTTCATCCATCTCTTCATCAATAACCTCATCTGAAACGTCTGAACCCCTCGCAACATTTCCAGTTTTAGTTGTAGGTTTCTTTTTTTCTTCTTCTTCTTCTTTGTCTTTTGAGTTTTTGAATAAAAAATATCCACCGACGGCTAGGAGTATGACCACTACCAAAATTACTATAGCGATGACGGCGCCGCTCATTATTATTTAGTAGCGATTTTTTTATTGCACTGGAGTTGCCGCTGTGGGTTTCATAATATACAAGAAGAGACCGATGATGAGGGCTATGAACAACAAAAGATAGGAAAATGGATATTTCTTTTTTTTACGTTCCTCTTCTTCTTCCTGTTTTGTTGGAATTCTTACAACATTCGCATTTAATTCGTCAATCTTTATAATTAAAGTATTCAGTGCCTGAAGTATTTGAATATCTCTGTCCTTTGGTTTTTCCTTGTGATCCACGGATGTGATTTCAAGAACCATATAAAATGAATCTCTCGGAGACGAGACAACTAAAGGTCTATATGTTCCGTTTGTCAACCGTTCATTAATTTGAAAGTGTAATTTTTGAATAGATATTGGATTGAAATAATTTGCTTTTTTACTGTTAAGAAATCCCCATTCGTGAACGTCTTTGTAATAATTACTTCCATTCGCGGAATGTGAATATTCCAATGGAATTCGAGCCATTACTTGACCCTTTGTTTCATCTAACATTTGTGCCTTTTTAGGTATATCTGGACACAACACATCTATGTATCG
>Ga0222714_10005138_pt1 | contig 12528 bp, 21 predicted proteins | sample C33_3DmetaG_FD_165048 | JGI IMG/M metagenome (GOLD analysis project Ga0222714, IMG submission 165048) | Estuarine water microbial communities from San Francisco Bay, California, United States - C33_3D | ecosystem: Environmental > Aquatic > Marine > Unclassified | place: USA: California... | reverse complement strand
AAGAATGTTTCCAGTATCAGCAATGCTGTTGATACCTTTCTTCTTCAATGCTTCTCCGATCTGTTTGCCAACAGGGGACCCCATCAAGGCATCAGTAATTTTACTACCAATGCCTTGAATCTTAGATACTAATGGCTCAAATAAAGTTTTGATTGGAGCAAGTATTTTCTGTAAAGCAAAGTCCTTAAACTTTGTACCTAAACTAGAAATTCCTTCAGTAACAAACTTTTTGGCATCTCCTACCTTATTAGCAAACTTAGTCCCATACTCGGCACCTCGCTTTGCAAGTTTCTTACCAAGTTGAGCAATTGCTTCCCACTTCTTTCTAACTCCTTCAGGAAGTGCCTTGTATGCTTTAATTGCCCAGTCAGATGTCAGTCCCCAAGCTTGCTTTGCTTTCTTGTCTAAGAATGCAAGTGCATCGTCTGCTTTTTGCTGCAACCAATTCTTTTGCTTGGCAGGAGGAGCATCAGGAGTATCTGTAGGTGTTACCTTTGGTTTTGCATCTGGATCGGTAACTTTTGGTTTTGGCGTTTTGTTGAAGAGTGCATCAACACCCGCCATGACAAGATTAAAGAGACCCCTCAATGCCTTAAGAGGATTGAATGCAATCCACAGACCTGTTAGTCCTAGCAGCAGCTCACCTAGACCACCAAGACGATCTAGAAAACCACTTTCATTACCAGTTAACTTCTGCCAACCACTCCATACTTTTTCTATAGATCCTTTAATGAAATTAAAGATCTTACCGAAGACACACTTTGCCTTCTCAAATGTTTCTAAAAATTTCTTTCTCTTCTCCTCATCAGTAAGGAGATCAAACACACCCTTAGCAATGACTAGTGACGCTAGTAACTTAAACCAAGATGTAAATGGATTGAGGAATTGTAAGATAGTATCCTTAAGTTTATCGAGGAAACTTGGTTTTGCTACCTTCTCCTCGTCCTTATCTTTGTTACGCTTCCTAGTTTTTAACTTACTCGTTGCTGCTTCCTGTCTCGCTTCTGCAGCCCTATCTCTCTCTTGTCTTAATCTTTTTCTCGCTTGCTCATTCTGTTTTGCTTGAGCAGCTAGAGTACCTTTAGCAATCGAATTAAGATCGCCAATGACATTGCCAATCCCTTCTACAGTTTTGCCGATATTATTGATGGCAGTGATAGGAGCAGCAGCGGCACGTACGGAAGCAAAGCGAGATGCATCTGCTACTCCCGTACTAACAAACTTATATGCTTGTATCTTAGCCATTAGCGATTCTGTTGCTCCTTGTAACGTCGTTCTTCTTCTTTTAGATAACGAATGAGAAGGTTAACATAAATCTCCTTCTCCCATGGCATTAGATTTTCAATGTAATCCATTGGCCATTTGTGGTGGTGCATCAGAGCAAAGTTAGATTCATAATAATTCCGAAGATTATTATGTAGAAGGGCTATCCGAAAAAAGCAGCAAGACCTTCAAGAAGAATCGTGTTTTCTTTTTGTGTATTTGGATTGACCACTTTCAATTCATAACTAAGTTTGGGCATGGTATCAAAAAACTCTTGAATCATAGCAAACTGTTTTGAATTCATACCTTCAAAGAATTCTTTCAACTCATCCTTAGAAGCATCCTTACACGAATACACTTGATTAGTATCTGTGATAGTTTCTGCACAAGATGATGCAAGGTCAAAGACCTGATCAATCATATTCTCATCAGTGAAATTCATTTTCACAAACATATCCAGACTGGGATATCCCATGGTCAGAATAGTTTCATCATCAAGTTTGATTTCTCTCTTATGTTTAGGATCCTTCTTAATATCAATAGCATCTAGAGGAATAGATGCCTTCACAGTTGTTTCATTGTCATCAGGACATGTAACAGTAACCTCAACATTTTCACCCACCGATCTTGTCCTAATCTGAAGGAAGAGGTATTCAATATCAAATGTAGATAACTTATCTACACCTTTAACATCAGTACAAGACTCGATGATTTGTTTGATTGTATCGATCATGTCTTGTTGCTCACCGCTTTCCATAGCGAGGAAGAGAAGTTTCTCCTCTTTAACCAGGAAAGGTCTGAATTTTACTCTTGCACCTGTAGATGGTAGTTTAGTATTATATTGGGGTACATTTAACTTAGGTAATGCCATAGAAATTTCAACTCAGTATTTTTATTTATGCCTTAGGTTGAAGCCTGAGGCTGATCTATTGAGATATTAGCAGTAGCACTTTCAGATCCAGCAAAGGTTCTTTGGTATCCTCTGTCGTCAACATTGCTAGGACCATAGAATCTATATCTCTCATAATAGAAACTGACATTCAGAGTCTGTAGTGACGCCTGAGCATTAGTCAGTTGAGAAGATCCAATGTTGTATGGGAATGCGTTACGGATGTCGTAGATACCAACTAATTGATCGTCTTTGAATTTAGTAACATCATCCTCATTAATACCCAGAGCCTCTAAGATTGCCCTAAATGAATCGGGAATCTCAAACTCTGGTCCCCCACCTCTCTCCCACTTAAAGATGTATAGGTTGGGACAAACATAATTATCATAGTAGTCTGTATACTGGTTAGCATCACTAGACATAACACTAATCCATCTTTCAAATAGCGTCCTAGTCTTTTGATTTCTAGGGACAATAAAGTCCATGCTAATTTGACTGAAGGTGGATGATGTAGCGTAGTTATATGTCGATCCAACTGTAGTGAAACTACCAGTAGTTACCTGCTTACTGGGAAGTTGCACATTGTCAGCATAGAAATTCAATAAGTTTCTATTGTTATACTCACCCAAATCAAATCTATTGGTAGGAAGATATGTCCCAGGTCTTAGGATCCGAGGAGTCGTAAATTGTACCGACCACCTGTTAGCATAACTGGGGTGGTTATCATTGCCCTTAAACCAAGACGAAAACTCAGATAGTCTTGTCCTGGGAGCTCCTACTCTTCTTGTACTAAGTTCCATGTTAGATCTTTAATTCCTTTTCGGTGATGAGCATAAACTCCCAATTATGATCTTTACAGAATTCTTCTGCTGCTTTCCACTTTGCTTGATTGACACTCCAAGTAACAACCTCATTAATATATTTTTTAGTCACTCTTTGTTGTGCCTTAGGCTCTTTTGTTTGCCTTAGTGGTTTCACCTCAACTAGATACTTTTTGTTTCCTATCTTTACATAAAAGTCTGGAAAGTATCTATGTCTTTTACCATCGACAGGAGAGATATATGGGATGATGATTTCTTCACTGCCCCACTCCTCAACAGAAGGTGTGATGTCACACCACTTCATGAATTTATATTCCCACGATGATCTATAAATTATATTTTTGGGATCACCTTTGTACTTACGAGGGAAGTTGGGAGTGTAACGTCCTTGATACCTCATAAATAACATTGTATAGTACTGTAATAGTATTTAGGCACATGGCATCAACGGCACTGAGATATCCATACAGAGCCCCAGTTTCAGGTAACTATTTGGAAAGTGCCGATGCACCTACAGGTAGAATTGACTACCTTAAAATACAAAGGTTTAGAATTAATTATGGTACTGAGAGCGGTTATGGTGGAGAAAACTTACCAAGTAACCAAGTAGCAAGAGATCTCAATGATCAAGTAATCTACCTCAATATCCCTCAACAACTGTCTACTGCATACAACGCAAACTTTAGCACAGTTGATATGGGTGCTGCTGGTGTGTTGGGTGCTCAATTAGTTGGACAAGTTGGTGGTGCTACTCAGGGTAGAGCAATCAATGCCGAAAACATTAAAAAACAGTTGGAAGCAGCAGCTGCTGCCGCTCTTCCAGAGTTTGCATATAAGAAGGGAGCATCTGCTATTAATGCTCTCGCAGGAAGTGCTGGTCTAACAGCTGGATCTGGTGATCCTACTGCTCTTCAGGCACTAACCTCAGGTAGGATCATGAATCCATTTACCGAGCAAGTATTTAATGGTGTTAGTTTCCGTCAGCATTCATTCAGTTTTAAAATGTTTGCTCACAACCAAAGAGAAGCGCAAGAGATTTTGAATATCATCTTCTATTTGAAGATGGGTGCAATGCCCAAGTATGGCAATGCAGATATGTCTAGCATAACAAATTTACTTGCTGCTACTGATGCTGCTCTAGGTACTTCTACAGCCTCAGCATCATCTGCTACGCTATCTAGTTTCACTTCTACAGGTGCATACTTAGAAGTGCCCGATAGATTCCTTCTAGAGTTTGTCAGACTAGATACTGATTCGGATACGATTTCTAAGTTACCACACTACAAATTCCAACCCTGTGTTTGCACAAACATTAGCGTAAACTACACACCAGATGGTCAGTATGTATCCTTCAAGGATGCAATCTTAAATCTATCAGCAACAACTGGTAGCACAGCACAAATCTTTGTCCCTGCTGTTGAAATTAGCATTGACTTTGCCGAGACTAAGATTCTAACTCAATCAGATATCGCAATAGGTTACTAATGTCAAACTATTTCACATACTTCCCTAATGTATACGTTGGCGTAGAAGAAGCAAACGGAAAGTTTGGTTATAGATTAACCAAGAATATCTTTCGACGTGTTTACTTAGATGCAAAACTTGAAAAGTATATTACTGCTTTTGAAAGTTTCTATCTAACTGATGACATGCGTCCTGATATGGTTGCAAATATCATGTATGGTCAACCAGAGTTAGATTGGTTAGTCCTTATAACCAATAACATTACAGATCCATATACCCAATGGCCAAAGAGTACAAGTGATCTAAATCAATACATCATTAGCAAATACGATAATCCAGATGAGATTCACCATTGGGAAACAAACAAAATAGAATTATCAGATGGCACTCTATTAGTTGATGAAGGTATCGAAGTCAATGAATCCTATAGAGTTACTATGCCTGATGGATCTATCAGAAGTAAGCAAGATTCGATCTATCCAATAACCAATGCAGAGTATGAAACCAATCTAAATGAGAAGAAAAGAATCATCTCATTACCCTCTCCTGGTATCGTAGACATTATTGTAGAGAAGTTTAGAGATATCGTACAATACTTACCACATCCAGAGATCGATCTTCAAGGCAATAAGAAGTCTCCAAACTCTACCACTAGCAAATACTTTAACGAGAGAAGTTACAAGACCGACAGGAGGGCAAGTGCTATTGGGCAGGCAGTTACATCGTTTGACTATGGTCCTACGGTTGCTTCATTGAGTGCTTCAAGTGCAACTACCTCCACATCATCAACATCTGGCACTTCAACTTCCGTAAGCATCAACAGTAACACTACAAGTACTGGTGGGTCTACTGGATACTAAAAAACCCCAGAAACCAATTTTTTGGCGGGAAATTTTTCCTGCCATTTTGGTATTCTAGGGTCAATTTAGGTTAGGGGGGGGGGTCAGTGATGGTCCCTATATTTTCTACGGCATGGAACCAGGACAGTCTCATAGTAGTATTCTACAAAGCGTCCTCTGGAATCACGGACTTCCCGATACTCTCTCTGCTCACACATAGGACGGGGACGTGGTGCATAATAATGGTGGTGATGGTCACTCTGGAAGGGTTCCCAAAACTCACCCCATGTAACTGCTTGAGCAGGAGAAGCAAACCCAACTAGCGCCACCGTAGAGGCGAGTAGTTTTGCTTTGAGAGCAGCACGACGCTTCTTTGCCTGGCGCAGTGCCTGAGGTTTCAGGGTGCGCTTTGCTTCTTTTTTAGAATGGTGTTGCCAGTTGGGTAGTTTCATCAGTCTTCCTCAGCGAGGCGAGCGAAATAGGACAGAGCATCATCGTCATCATCTACAGGAGAAGATGCGACTGCTTTCTCACGAAACTCAGAGACCTCACGACCCCATGATTCGGATGGCATAGGTTTTGCCACAACCTCTTCTTCCTCTTCATTGAAGACAGGAGCAGAGGGACGAGGGGAAGTCTTACCGAGCACCAGATCAAGACGTGCTTTCAGTTGCTCATAGGTCTTGAAGTTTTTAGCATCCTCAAACTCAGAGAGGGAGTATGCTTGCTTCCAGATTGCTTCCAGTTTGTCATCCGAGAAGTCACCAAGAGTACTAGGAGAAGCAAACTCAGACTTATCGTAATTCCAATAACCTTCGACCTTACGGATCTTCAGTTTGAAGTCAGCACCAGTCCAGAAGTTAAAGGGATCGATGGGAGTCTCGTCAGCAAATGCAGGTTGCATTGCTTCAGCGAGTTTGTCAAAGATCTTCTTACCAAACTTATAAAGGAATACACGACCCTCATTCTCGGGGTGTGCAGGATCAGCAACAACGTAGATGTTTGCGTAGTAAGACAGTTTGCGTTTCTGAGCACGAGCGATCTCTTTATCAGAGTCGGATCCAGAATTCCAAAGAGTGCGATTCAATTCAGAAACGGGATCTTCCTTGCCCAGAGTGGTCAGGGAATTTTCGATGTACCACTGACCGCCAGGTCCCTTAAAGGCATGGGACCAGACCTTTGCCCAAGGCATGTCTTCGCCGTCAGGAGCAGGCAGGAAACGAATTACAGCGTAACCGTTGCCCGACTTGTCCATCTCAGGTTTCCACAGACGCTCATCAGCGCCACTACCTGCCTGGGGTTGATTGATTTTTTCGATCTCTCGCGTCAGTTTGGACAGACTGCTGCCTGCCGTTGCCGCTTTTTTGAGGGATGCGAATGACATAATCGTATTCTCCGTATTGTTAGTGTGTAGTTGTATTGGTGACTACCCTGTAAGGATAGCACACTATTTAGGATCGGTCAATCTCCTGTTGTGCCGCTTGCTCAAGTGTCCTCACCATGGCTTCCATGCAGTCGGTAAGGTCTCTGTATCCAAAGGCATTGGACAGGGCATTGATCCTGGTCTTCATGTCTGCTGCTTCTGGATCCTCATTGGCAGCGAGTGATAGACGGGTGTAAAAAGTCTTTTGTTTATCAATAAGACCCTTACATTCTTCAATGTGGTTTAGTTTATCTTCCTTAGACATCATCGGCAGTTGACTAGTTTTATTTGCAATTGCCTGATAGGTCTCAAAGATAGAATGTAGATCGGTTTGTACCTGATCGGAGTGGAAAAAATTACTCATAACTTTGCCTGTATTGCTTTTAAAGTTATCTTTTTGTACCTCTTGCAATCAATATTCAGGAAAGGAGAATACTTCTGAATTCTCATCGAGACCTCTTTCCATAAAGGGTCGGTGAGTATCTTATTCAAACGTGATATAAAACCAAGACAAGTTTCAAATACAACAAGAGTTTCTAATGATATATCGTTTGCTAGGTAGCGTTGAATGATGATGGGATGCTGTCCTTGTTTGGCAGCGAATATTTTCTCAAACGCTGTCTCATATGGAGGATCGACATCATCAAGGAGAAGACTTACGTCTTGCTCAAACTTGTACGTGAATGACTCTTGGTGAGTCTTCCACTGTTTATAATTTGTCTCAGAAAAATTACGGATGTAACCATTCTGATCAACAATAAAATTAGAGACAAAGTAATCGAGTGCTTCTGACTCAGAATACTTTGTCCCTAATTTTTTAAAGAAGTAAACATCGTTACGTCCATGAAAAGATTTTTCACTTGCTCGCGTCTTGCCACGATACTTTATGTAGTCGTATGTGTCTTTGTTGAAGTGATTTTTTAATGCGATATACATCTTATACACTTCAAACCCAGTCACAATGGCAAAACTCCTTTAGATGTTTTTTTAATAAAATTGAATCGTTGTGCTTCGTGTCGCAGTCTTTCCTTTAGAGGTTTAGATAGCAGTTTGGGTACAGTCTCCAACTCAATGTCGTTTTCTTGACAGTAAGTTACTACCGCTTCGACATAAGTGATCAACCCATTGCTAGTCTTGACTAACGTCTCAATCTCCATGGAGAATCGAGCTGCTGTCATAAACTTCTCCTCAGGATTATCCTTTGGCATTTGCAAACTCTTCGATGTAGGTTTTAAGTAATTGTAAATAGTCATCAAGATTGTACTTCTGAAACACCTGAGTAGACCCGTCTTCAACAGCGATAAGTGTGACAATTTTCTTTACCTCTATGCCAGTGCGCTCTAGAAACATTGCAGCGTAGGCAGTTTCTTGCACAAAGTAGTGCTCGATATGCTCTTCACTTTTCTCCTTAGTGGAGGTTTTAAAATCAACAACAGCAAGTTCGCCATCAAATTCTGCAATGCAGTCAACGCGACCAGCGAGTCCAAGGTAATGTGAATAAAGAAAAGACTCTAGGCAGTGAATGTTATTAATACGATTGAGGGTGGTCTTAGCGGACTGAAACATTCTAACAGACAATGGATTATTTTCCAAGTACTTGTCGATGTTTAGTGATCCTCTAATGTAATCCTCGGTGATAGAGTGGAATGCAGTCCCACGTTGAGTGGCGCGTGCTGTGATTTTGTTTGCCTCTTGCTCACCTATTTTATTTCTCCAGTTAGCGAAGAATTGTGCGTTCTTAAACGATGTGATTGAGGTAACACTTGGATAATATTTATCAGCACCAGGGATAGGATAAAACCTAACCCCGTCTTGTGTCACAGGCTCGACCTCAGGAACTTTGAGATCGACATCAACGAAATTAAACATTAGAAACCAAGATTGTATTTATTAATGAGATAGGATTTGACAAGTCCAGATCTAACAATGTCTTCGATACCAAACTCAATGCAGGAAAACTCTCTCATGTTTTGAAGGATCTTAATGAAGTCTGCGATACCAGTCTTCTCATTCTCCTTAACAAGATCTGATTGAGTAATGTCACCACAAAACATGATCTTAGAATCTTCACCAATACGGGTGATCATCGAGTCAAGCTCGTGGAAGTTGAGGTTAGAGAATTCATCGACGATAACAATAGCGTTATCGAGAGTGACGCCACGGATAAAACTAGTAGACCAAAAAGAAATAGTCTCTTGCGCTCTGAGGTTGTCATATAGCATGTCAAATGAATTGTCATCAGGCATACTAAACATGTATCTTACCATGTTTTTGTATGGAATCTGATAGAGTGCCGACTTATCTTCATGATCTCCAGGAAGGAAACCAATCTCTCGGGTAGGCACAAGAGACCTTACGATATAAATTTTATCATAAGGAGTGTGCTCGTCAAGTACTTGTTGCAGTGCAAGGTAGAGCGTAATGAATGTCTTACCTGTACCCGCTGCTCCATGGAGCAAAAGGTTTTGTCCCAATCCATACTGCTCAAAAGCAGTTTCTTGGTTAGGGGTAAGAGGATTGATAGGCACCATGTAGGATCTATCAATCGGTTTCTTTCTCTTGATTTGCTTAGCAGACATACCTGGGGGGACGGGTGGACCACCATTGTTACGCTTTCTTGCTCTTGCCATAGTTTAAGTAAATCGACTCAGGTTTGCACGGGGATGTGCTTTTTGTACTTTAGACATCACTTCTTTGAATCCGTCAGATTGAGTGGGTTTGCCGTAGGTTACCCCGCCGACACCTTCCATCCAATCTCTTTCCCAGTCAGGGTTTTCTCCTTTCCAGGTTTCGTATTCTTTCATGGTCATGGTGAGTTCTTGTTTCTCACCTGTAGTTTTATTTATTACTGGGTAAGTAGGCATTATTCTATGAGGAGAGATGGTTGATCATAACATTCTTGGTGGCACTTACAATCTTCACACTTCCAATCAAGTGCTTCAGCAATAGTTGGAAACTGACAAACGAAATGCTTCTTGCATAGATTGGCAATATCAATATGCTCTTGCTGGGTGCCATGACCAGTGCGAAGATCAATATAATGCATCCATGAACGCACTGAGCCAGTCATGTAGATTCTAGTAGGTGTACACATGGGGAGGATCATGCGAGCACACTCTTTAGCAACGCCTGCATCAAGCATCTCTTTGTAGATAACCATTGCATCATTGAAGTGATGCTGCATCAAGATCTCATACTTCTGTTTGATGAAAGGATCTAGATCATCAATAGACTTCTGACGATTGCTGTTGTCCTGACGACGAAGTGCAGGTAGAGGAATCTCATCGCCAAGAAGAGAAGAGTCTGCATACCGCTGGGAGAACTCTTGAAATGTAAATGAGCGGTGACGCAAAATTTGAGCTGCGATTGCCCTGGTAGTATTGATCTCCAGAGTCATGTGTGCCTGCTCAAAGATGCTCCAGTGCTGATGTTGAATACAATACTTCAACAAACCAGCAACCTTAGCATTCTCTTGGTTGGAAGGATTGCTTACACGAGCAACATACCCAATAGTTTTCTCTGCTTCAGGAGTAACAGAGACAAGACATACTTTAGTCATTGTTGTTATTACCAAATAAAATACGACAGATCAGGTAGAGTCCCATCGCTGACCAATAACTAAGGGTAGCAACTCCAAACATACCTGGCATCAATGCATTCCATAATAGCATTAAAATGGCAGGTCTGACAAGGAATCCAGCAACGGTTTCAATAATCTTTGCACCTGCTTTTCTCTTTGCTTCTTCTTCAGCAGCAGAAACTTCTTCTGCTGCTTGCTGCTCTTCTGCCCGACGATCTAAATAAACCGTGGTCATTTTTTCTTTTCTTTCTTGGTCGGATCTTGCCATAATTTAGGGTTAACTCTACCTTCAGTTTGTTTGAAAGTGATTAGATTTTCTCTGTACAAATCCCAATAGTAATCAAAGATTTCTACTTTTTTATTGCAGATTACTAGATCGTATGTTTCTTGACCATCTAGTAGATACGTTACCAAATATGCGGTGTAAGGTAACGATCGATCATCGGCAACAGAAGGATCGCAGGATCTCTGCAACACCCTCATTTGGATCGACCCCCCCATTCGATTTGGGGAAATGCTTCAGCGACTACCGCCTTTGTAATTCTCTTATACTTGTCTCCCAAGCGACCATCCTTACACAAGACAAGCAACTCTGCTTCAGACTCATGCAGACCCTCTAGCAACTGCACAAACATGCTCTCTCGCTTCAGGGAAGGCAGTTTATCTGCACCCCCCTTAAAGAAGCGATAGAGACCCTTGTACTCATGCTCTAAGCGGGTATGGTCCGTGCCTGCAGGGGCATCGTTTGGTGTGTAGGGAACATCACCTTCGGGTAATACAGACACAAGACTATCATCAAAATTGATAATCATCAATTGACGCAGTGCTGTGCTGCTGTATCTACGAAGCAAGTCAATTTTTTCTTGTTTCGTTTTAGCATTACTAACTTTTCTTAGCACTTCAGAAAGCAGTAAGCGATTGCTACTGTTAGTTGTTGTAGGCATAATTAATCTCCTTAATCATTCTTCATCGTCATCATCTTCATCATAGAAGTCAGTCCAATACTGAGTATCGGGTCTGATGTATATTAACTCATCTTGTAAGATGTTGCCATCGTCATCCAGCATTTCTGGATGTGTTACTGCTTTAGCGTAAGCAGCATTCTCAATGTAGTCTTCAACATAACCCTTGGCTAACCAAGAAACTGTGATCCCTAAAATGAAAGCACCGATTGTGATCAGAACTACTAGTGCGATTAACATGGTTTCCCTCCCATTGAATTTAGTTTACTGGAAACCAACCTCCTATGTAACTAATGTTGCATAATTATTTAGTGGTGCTCACAAAAGGTTATTCTCCCTGAGATACTTAACAGTATCTGTACAACCTCCCAACTTGGTTTGATTCAAAAGGACTTGTGGAAACGTAGATCCATTTCCAAACTTATTATAGAATACAACTCGATCAAAGTCACGATCTAGCAGATATTCTTTATACTTTAATTTCTTTCCTTCCAAGACCTGTTTGATTTTGGTGCAGTAAGGGCAACCAGATCTTGTATAAACTTCAAAATTCATAAGACCTCCGATGAAAAAGGGACTCCGAAGAGTCCCATTGGGTGTTCCGACTATGTAGAGACCGCACGAAAGGTCTCAAACATATTTATCAGAAGCTGTACTTCAGACCTGCCTTAGTGCCGTAGGAGCGGTCAACACCAGCGATGCCGCTGCCCACGAAGGACACTTCAGCATAAGCACCCAGGCTATCGGTCAGACCAACGCCCAGACCTGCCTTACCAGAGGGCACAGTGTCAGCACTGCCACCATCGGGGAGCTTAACAGTAGCGCCACCTTGGACGTAGTAGGAAGCATTCTCGCCCAGAGCACCTTCATAACCCACATGGGTATCGACAGCGGTGCCACCATAGTTGCTGCCAGTCCAACCAGAGTTAGCTTCGACATTCACATAGGGACCTGCCATTGCAGCGCCAGCGAAAAGGGGAGCAGCAGCCAGAGCTGCAAGAGTAGTTTTGATCATTTAAAAATTCCTCGTTAAAATTTACTTGCGGAGTGGTTACCCGCAGATGTAGGAGAGACTCGACTCGTCTCTCGCTTGAAAGTATTATACCACAGATTTGGCGCGAGTAGTTGAGGCACCCTGTCTGTTGTAAATCTTCATAATTTATTTATAAGGATTGATTACTATCCTTAATGGTCTCATAAAACTTATGAGCCTCTGCCAGCAGTTCCTTTGCTTGGTCTTCTGTAATGACTTTCTTCTCTACCTTTTTCAAGATAGATCTAGTTGCT
>Ga0222714_10005137_pt1 | contig 12531 bp, 13 predicted proteins | sample C33_3DmetaG_FD_165048 | JGI IMG/M metagenome (GOLD analysis project Ga0222714, IMG submission 165048) | Estuarine water microbial communities from San Francisco Bay, California, United States - C33_3D | ecosystem: Environmental > Aquatic > Marine > Unclassified | place: USA: California... | reverse complement strand
GGGATACTGTGTACTACTTGCCAGATTTTTTCCTGATTTGTCATTAGTTCAGCCTGTTTGCCGGATGGGGGGCTTCGCCGGCATATCGTGCTAAAGTGTGAGTTTGCCGGATTTTACAGGAACTGTGGATGCGCTTTCTCGCACTTGTTTTCATCATCGTGCCTTTGACTGAAATGATGCTGCTGTTTGAGGTGAGCGACCGCATAGGCGGCTGGCCCACACTGGGCATGGTTGTGGCCACGGCGGTGATTGGTCTGCAGATTCTGAAGCGTCAGGGCTTGTCGACACTATTGCGGGCTCAGGAACGCTTGCAGTCCGGCGCTCTACCGGCGCAGGAGATCATCGAGGCCATGCTGCTCGCCGCAGCTGGGGCCTTGCTGCTCACCCCGGGTTTCATCACGGATACCATCGGATTTTTGCTGCTTACCGGCCCGCTGCGCAGAATCCTGGCTCGGCGCCTCCTGCATTCCGGTCTGGTGACAACGATGAGTACGGGCACGCACTACCGCAGTTGGTCCCCCGGCGCAGGAACAGGGGATTCCGGGGGCACCGTGGTCGAGGGTGAGTATTCCCATGAGCGCGGCTCGTTGTCAGATCGCCGTCCGGAAGACTCCGAGCCACCATTGAAATAGCTTTTATTTCAATAAAAACAATGAGTTAGATCCATTTCAGCAGACACTGAAAAAAACTTTCCCGATTTCGGTTTACGCCATTGAATTTCCCGCACCCAGCCCCATCTACAGGACAGTTGTGGACAATGACTAATTTGCTGTGGAGCGCGGAATTTCCGGCACTGTAGCGTGATATTGGTACCTTGAGGATGATCGTCTCGCACCTAGGGTGAGGCGGTCACTTTGTTCAGTTCTGTTAATCAAACTGTTTGATTTAGGAGTGTTGAGTAATGAAGATCCGGCCTTTACAAGATCGTGTCGTAGTACGGCGCATGGAAGAAGAAACAACCAGTGCAGGAGGCATCGTGCTGCCAGGTTCGGCCACTGAAAAACCCGCGCAAGGCGAAGTCATCGCCGTAGGTCCAGGCAAGCGTCTGGAAAGCGGCAAGTCCCAACCCGTTGATGTCAATGTTGGCGACATCGTCGTGTTCGGCAAATATTCGAGCAACACCGTCAAGCTTGGTGACGAAGAATTACTGATTCTGAACGAAAGCGAAATATTCGGCGTTATCGAAGGCAAGGCAAAAGCCAAGGCCAAGAAATAACGACCTCGACTCTCAAAATTATCTCGACAAAATAGGAATTCAGGAAAATGGCTAAAGACGTAAAATTCGGCGATCCAGCGCGCCAGAAACTCCTCAAAGGCGTAAACATTCTGGCGGACGCGGTGAAAGTGACATTGGGCCCCAAGGGTCGCAATGTAATTCTCGATAAATCATTCGGCGCTCCCACTGTCACCAAAGACGGTGTTTCGGTTGCCAAGGAAATCGAACTCGAAGACAAATTCGAAAACATGGGCGCGCAGATGGTCAAGGAAGTGGCATCCCAGACTTCCGATGTCGCTGGCGATGGAACCACAACAGCTACCGTATTGGCGCAGGCAATTCTGAATGAAGGACTCAAGTCTGTCGCTGCCGGCATGAATCCGATGGACCTCAAACGCGGCGTCGATAAAGCCGTTGTTGCGCTGGTCGAGCAGATCAAGAAGATGTCGGTTCCTTGCAAGGATTCCAAGGCGATCGCCCAGGTCGGCACTATCTCAGCTAACAGTGATGAGGCAGTAGGCCAGATTATCGCCGAGGCGATGGAGAAGGTTGGCAAGGAAGGCGTGATTACCGTTGAAGATGGCTCCGGACTCGAGAACGAGCTCGATATCGTCGAAGGTATGCAGTTCGATCGTGGTTATCTTTCCGCGTATTTCATCAACAAGCAGGACACCATGAGCGTCGAGTTGGACAGCCCGCTGATCCTCCTCGTGGACAAGAAAATCTCCAACATCCGCGAAATGCTGCCCCTGTTGGAAAGTGTCGCCAAGTCCGGTCGTCCTCTGCTGGTCATTGCTGAAGATGTGGAAGGTGAGGCGCTGGCCACGCTGGTCGTGAACAACATGCGTGGTATCGTGAAAGTCGCGGCTGTGAAGGCTCCTGGTTTCGGTGATCGTCGCAAGGCAATGCTGGAAGACATCGCTGTACTGACTGGTGCCACTGTCATCTCCGAGGAAGTAGGCCTGAGTCTGGAAGGGGTCACTGTGGACGATCTGGGTTCTGCCAAGAAAGTGCAGGTCAGCAAGGAAAACACTACGATTATCGACGGCGCTGGCAAGACCAAGGCTATCGAAGCACGAGTCGGTCAGATTCGTGCCCAGATCGAGGAAACCTCTTCCGATTACGACCGTGAAAAATTGCAGGAGCGTGTTGCGAAGCTGGCGGGCGGCGTGGCCGTTATCAAAGTTGGTGCCAGCACCGAAATTGAAATGAAGGAAAAGAAGGCGCGCGTCGAAGACGCTCTGCATTCGACTCGTGCAGCCGTTGAGGAAGGTGTTGTTCCTGGTGGTGGTGTCGCGTTGGTGCGTGCTCTGCAGAAAGTGCAGGGTCTCAAAGGCGATAACGAAGACCAGAACGTGGGCATTGCCCTGTTGCTGCGTGCGGTTACCATGCCTCTGCGTCAGATCGTCGAAAATGCCGGCGAAGAATCTTCAGTCATTCTCGAAAAAGTTCGCACTGGTAAAGGCAACTTCGGCTTTAATGCGGCGACCGGACAATACGGTGATATGATCGATATGGGTATCCTGGATCCGGCCAAAGTGACACGAACTGCAATTCAGGCTGCTGGCTCAGTTGCAGGTTTGATGATCACTACTGAGGCAATGGTCGCTGAATTGCCACAAGAGAAGGGCGCGGGAGCACCGGGTGGTATGCCTGATATGGGTGGTATGGGCGGTATGGGCGGCATGATGTAAAAATCGACTTTATAGTGGTCTAAATGGCCGCTGCCAGCGTTGTGCCGGAACTTCCGATGCTCATGTAGTGGTTACTACATTGCGCTTCGGATTTCCGGCCCGCCTTGCCAGCGAACATTTATCCACACTCTAAAGTCCGATTTTACAAAGTCGTCTACTGTGCGAGTCTGCAGCGCTGGTTCAATACGGTGCCAGACTTCTGCAAAATAGATTGAGGAAAAAGGCAGAACCATTTGGTTCTGCCTTTTTTTTGGGGCGGGGATCAGGCCTTTGCGAGGTTGGCGGCGGCGAAATCCCAATTGACGAGGTGATCCAGAAACGCGCTGAGGAAATCCGGGCGACGGTTCTGGTAATCCAGATAGTAGGCGTGCTCCCAGACATCGCAGACGAGCAGAGGAACCATGCCCATCGTCAGTGGGCATTCGGCGTTGGCAGTCTTCACAATCTTGAGCTTGCCGGCATCTGCGACCAGCCACACCCAGCCACTACCAAATTGACCAACGCCGCCAGCCACGAACTCCTTCTTGAAGTTGTCGAAGTTGCCGAAGTCTGCATCGATCTTGCTGGCCAGCGGGCCAGTCGGGGCGCCACCGCCCTGCGGGGACAGCGAATTCCAGAAAAAGCTGTGGTTATAGTGCTGGCCAATATTATTGAACAGGGCACCGCCTACCTTGGCACTGGCCTTCACCAGTTCTTCCAGTGTCTCGGCGTTCAGATTTGCCGAGTCGAGGAGTTCATTGCCTTTCGTAACATAGGCGTTATGGTGTTTGCCATGATGGAAGTCGAGTGTCGTTGCCGACATATGCGGTTGCAGGGCATCCTTGGCGAACGCCAGTTCTGGTAACTCAAGTTTCATAGAAGCCTCTTTAAATTGCAAAAAGGTGAATTGATAAAACAAAAACATCCAGATACATGCCTGAGCATGTAACGAGTTATTGAGATTGGATGGTAATGCGATGAGTGATCTAGTCTAACAGATTCAGGAACTGCCCGGGGCAGAATTGTCGGCGGGTGTTAGCTTGACCAGGCACGGTTGCTGTCACCGTTATCCACCGCCATCGTCAGGACGGCGGTGGATTCGGTTTTGGGTTTACGCGTAGTGGACTTCAGAGGAATTGGGTGATCAGCAGAAGCACGGCGCCCAGAGCGATACCACAGTGAATCACGCCGACGATGCTGGTCATTGGGCCAGTCTTGCCTTTGATGGCATTGACCTCTAGCGCCAGAATGATCAGCACGCACAGGCCCAGTGCCAGTGAACTGACTCCACCTTCGGCTGACATCGGCACGCGCCCAGCACCTGTCAGGTGCGCTGAAGCGCCCATGAAGAACAGCATAGGCAGGGAGAACAAGGTGTTAGTGCGCGAGGCCAAACCGGCACCGGCCAATGCCGCCGCAGCCTCAGGCAGGGCCTGACCGCCGCCAAGCACCTGTGCATTGGAGGCAATGACTATCTGCTGCTTGGGCCAGATAACCAGCCACACGTTGAGGAACATCAAAGTGCCCAGCAGCATGCCGATAACAATGTAGGCATTGACAGCGCCGCCGAGGAAGCCGGCGAGAGCGAGACCCGACAGGAACGTGAAGAGGGCGCCATAGCGGAACCACCACAGGGCCCGCGGAACCAGCTTCGCAATAGCCGCTGATTTGGTGCCGCCATCCGTTTCCTTGAAGAATTCGGTTTGCACGAAATTGAAGTAATACAGAATGCCGATCCAGGTTACGCCGGCAAAGAAGTGAATCCAGCGGAACAGATAGGATAAGAAGTTTTCTAATTCCATAATTTAGCCCCTTTTTGCTTTGGTTATTTTTGAGGTGTCCGCGGGACCGTGTTCGGCCCAGTAGAATTGCCGCCATCTTACCACCGGTCTGCCGGAACCGCTATTGAGACTCAGGATTGGCGTGACAGGCGTATTTCTAGGATAATAGCCCGCTATGAAAGATAAAGACGAACTTCGCAACATCCCCCCCCTGGTCCCCGACCGGGACGATGTCGCCTCACATCTGAGTAACAAGCGCTCTGGCAGTCAGGATATAGTTCGTTCGCGTTACTACACTGAAAAGGTCAAGGTGAGCACCTGGCCGGTCCGGATCCTGCTCACCTTGATCGTGCTGGTGATGGGAGCGGCCGGATACGGTGCTTATTATATGTACGGCCGGTATCAGTATGATCTGCGGCAGTCAGATCTTCGCATAAGTGACCTCGAACGTCGGCTGGCGCTTGTCGGAGACAGTGCCGAAGAGTCCACCCTGAATATCATCGAGCGCCTCGACTTCAACTTCTCCGAAATCGACAAGTTGTGGGCGGCACGGCGGGTGATCAATACCGGTATCGATGATGTTCGTTCCGAACTCGCCAAGCTGGCCCTTGTGAATACCGGGCAGGATGAAGCCATTGCCAATAACAGCCAGCAGTTGGCCAGCAGCAACGAAACCAGCATGACGAATTCGACCCGCATCAACGCCCTCAATAACGAATTGACGCAACTGTCACAATCGGTGGCGACTCTGAATCAAAGCATGAATGAGTTGGGATCGCTGCAGAGCGATATCGCCGCTGTCAAACAGGCGCTCAATAGCGGTGATAGCACCGTGCTGGGTCTCGTCGGCCGCCTGGAATACGTCGAGGAGTCCCTGGAATCCATCAATGCCCACCGCCTGCAGGTCAATGACAGCCTGTTCCGTTTGCAGCAGAACGTGGAAGATTTGCAGCGAGCCCAGAACCCGGTACGCTGACCGGCTATTGCCCCGTGAAACGGGGTGCACGCTTCTCGATGAATGCCGTGACCCCTTCGCGGAAATCCGGTCGGGATGCACAATCCGCAAAATATTCCGCCTCAGCCTGTAGCTGGGATTCAAACTCGCTCTCCAGGGATCGGTAGAACAGCGCCTTCGTATTGCCGTACACATGCGTGGGGCCGGCTGCCAGTCGTTGCGCGAGATTTCGGGTCTCGGTGGCCAGTTCTGCACTCGGCACGACAAAATTGATCATGCCCATGTCTTTGGCAGTTGTAGCGTCGAAGCGATCCCCGAGCAGGGCGATCTCCATGGCTTTCTTGATACCCACTGCCCGTGGCAGATGGAATGAACTGGAACCATCGGGACTCGTCCCAATCTTGCAGTAAGCAAGCGTGAAGAATGCATCGTCCGCCGCGATGACGAGATCGCAAGCCAATGCCATGCTCACGCCGGCACCGGCGGCAGCACCGCGACAGCTGGCGATGATCGGTTTCGGCATTCGCCGCATGGCGTACATGATGGTGTGCAGATCGTGAATTCGCAGCAAGAACTCCTGGCGAATTTCCTTCGGTGGCTTGATTATCGAATCCCCCATCCCCTTGACGTCGCCGCCGGCCATGAAGTGATCCCCGGCACCGGTTAGCACCACGCACCGGATACTGTCGTCCTGCTCGATGTCATGTAATACCTCAGTCAGGCGTGAGCGCATCTCCATGCTCAATGCATTACGCGCTTCTGGTCGGTTCATGGTGAGGGTGGCGACGGCTCCGTCGCGGCTGATTTCCAGGTGTGACATGGCTTGGTCCTGTGCGATGAGGGTAGTAGATGCGTGCCAGTATAACCGGTGCCGTCGCTACCGGCACGATCGCTCGCCGTCTTGGCTTGCAAGCAGGTTCAGGTATAATACGCGCCCCTCTGCGCCGATTGGCGCAGCAATACGCGGACGTGGCGGAATTGGTAGACGCGCTGGATTTAGGTTCCAGTGCCGCAAGGTGTGAGAGTTCGAGTCTCTCCGTCCGCACCACTCGGTAGGCTGTTAGCCGCCGCGCGAGCGAAGCGCCAACGCAGGCTGTCTGCTATCGTTTCAGTCAGCGATGTTTGCTAGAGTAGATGTCCCGACGACTCTGTGGCATCGCCATGAAAACCCCTCCAAAGTCAGACAGGAAACAAGCCGTTGAATCCCGCTCCTCGGGAGACCTGAAGGTGTCCGGACGCAGTGAAATCCAGGCATTCTTGTCCAAGGTAGCTGCGATGCCCAAGACTGGCGGTGATGCGCGTCTGATCTTTGCGCTCGATGCCACGGCCAGCCGTGAAGCAACGTGGGATGTTGCGAGTCAGTTACAGACTGAAATGTTCGTGAGCGCTCAGGCTCTCGGTGGCTTGCAGTTACAACTCTGTTATTTCCGCGGTTTCGGTGATTTCTATGCCAGCGAGTGGCAGATTGATGCTGACAGGGTTGTGCAGATCATGTCGCGCATTCACTGTCTCGCTGGAGCTACCCAGCTCGAACGTGTGCTTCGGCATGCGCTCGATGAGAATGGCAGAAAGAAAATCAAATGTGTTGTTTACATCGGCGATGCGATGGAGGAAAACGTGGATATTCTGGCCCAGCTTGCGGGCAAGCTCGGACTGTTGAATATTCCGGTCTTCATGTTTCAGGAGCGCAATGATGCAGTGACTCGAGATGCATTCATGACAATCTGTCGGCTCTCCGGTGGAGCCTATTCACAGTTCGATCAGGCCAGTGCCGGGCAATTGAAAGCGCTGTTGCAAGCGGTCGCTATCTATGCGGCAGGTGGATTAAAGGCGTTGCAGAAATTTAGTCAATCTTCGACCAAAACTGTTAAGCTCCTCGAACAACAACTCAAGTCCTGATTGCCATGGTTTTTCGTTTACTGGCATTACTTCTGCTGCCTGTGATCGCCTTCTACATCACGCGATCTATCAGTCAGCGATTGCACCTGTCGGGACGCAATTTCAAACTCCTGTTCGGACTGATGGTCGTGGTGCTCGTCATCGCGGTGATGGTAGTGCTCGGCCGATTGCCAGTACAGTTTATTCTCGCGCCACTCGGTGTGGCTACGACATTCCTCTTACGATTGCTGCCGACATTGATCCGGTTGATTCCGATGTGGCATATGTTCAAGGGTCGCGCGGGAATCAGAACTAATAAGGAAGCCGGCCAGGCATCGACAATTCGCACTCAAATGCTGGAGATGGAATTGTTTCATGACACGGGTGATATGGACGGGCAGGTGCTGCAAGGTGAATTTGCCGGGCGCAAATTGTCATCTTTATCACTGGATGAACTGCTGATGCTACTCAGGGAATGCGGTCAGGATGTGGACTCCAGTCAAGTTCTCGAAGCCTATCTCGATCGCAATCAGGCAGATTGGCGTGAGCAGTGTCAGCGCAGGTCCAGCGCCAGTGCCAATGCTGAGGAGTCGCAGATGACGCGAGCACTGGCACTGGAAATTCTCGGGCTTGAGGGTTCTCCAGACCGTGACACGATCGTGCGGGCGCATCGTTCATTGATGCAGAAGCTGCATCCGGATCGGGGTGGTTCGGATTATCTCGCCAAGAAAATCAATGCGGCAAAGGATTACTTGCTGCGTGACCAGTCGTAAGGGTTAAGCCGTTTTCTTTTTTGCCAGAAACGCCTGCATGATGGCCTGGGCATCGTCTGTCTGCAGGAGAGCGCCAAATTCCACGAGTTCCTGTGCAATGACAGAAGGCACAACGTCTTGCACCGACTGTTTCATCAGACGTTTGCTTGTCTGCACTGCGTTTGGCGGTAGTGCGGCGAGCGTTTTGGCCCGAGCCAGTGCGTGTGCATCACATTGTCCCGGGGCAAGCACCTCGGTCACAATTCCGTATTCGCGTCCACGGTGTGCATCGAAGCGGTCGCCCAACAGCAACAACTCTGCTGCGCGACGATAGCCAATCTGCTGTGGTAACAGGAAACTGGAACCGGCTTCCGGACACAGGCCGAGGCGAGTGAAAGGTAGCTGCAGGAAACTGTTCTCTGCGGCATACACCAGATCGCAATGCAGCAATAAGGTGGTGCCGATTCCAATGGCGAGTCCGTTCACCGCGGCGATCAGAGGTTTGCGAGCTGCGTGCAGGGCGTGCATGAAATGAACTGAAGGTCGCTCTTCTGTCGGTGTCGTGCCAGCGACGAAGCTATTGACGTCATTGCCACTGGTAAAACAGTCCTCTGTCCCCCGAATCAGGATCACGTTGGCTTCGGCGCTGGCTTCCGCTGCTACAATGCCGTCGCCCAGAGCCCTGTACATACCCGGCAACAAGGCATTCTTTTTATCGGGTCGGTCAATCTGAATAATGAATACTCCGTCTTCGAGGGAATAATGGATATTGGCATCTGCAGATATTGGCATGGTTGGATCCTGTCTTGGGTGGTTCTGGCGCGTTAGTTTAGTGGATTACCCGGCGCAAGTCGCGCCAGCGGCATGCAATACGGTCGAGCGTACCGGTGTCCACGTCGTGCGGGCAATCCTTGCGGGCAGTCGATAAGGGTGTTTCCCGGGCTATACTACGGCGCAGACGGGACCTGAATCCTCCCGCTATTCGATGCTAGAATACAGCGATTTTTCCTTATTCCCGAGATTGCCATTCCATGACCCTGATTCGTAATGAAGACCTGATCCAGAGCGTCGCCGACGCCCTGCAATATATCTCCTATTACCATCCGCTGGATTTTGTTCAGGCTGTGCATGCAGCCTACGAGCGAGAAGAATCGCCGGCGGCGAAGGATGCGATGGCGCAGATACTGATCAACTCGCGCCTCTGTGCCGAAGGCAAGCGCCCGATCTGTCAGGACACGGGAATCGTCACTGTCTTCCTCAAAGTGGGTATGGACGTGCGATGGGAGGGAGGAATGTCGCTCAATGACATGGTGAACGAGGGAGTCCGTCGCGCCTACCAGTTGCCTGACAATGTGTTGCGGGCATCCATCCTGCTTGATCCTGCTGGCGCCCGGAAAAACACGGGCGACAACACACCGGCAGTGATCCACACCGAGCTGGTGCCTGGCAATACTATCGAGGTCAAGTTGGCGGCGAAGGGGGGCGGCTCCGAGAACAAATCAAAGCTCGTGATGCTCAATCCCAGCGACAGTATCGTCGACTGGGTTGTGAAGACGGTGCCCACCATGGGAGCTGGCTGGTGTCCGCCGGGCATGCTTGGCATCGGCATCGGTGGTACTTCGGAGAAGGCCGCGGTGCTTGCCAAGGAATCGCTCATGGATCCGATCGACATTCATGAATTAAGGATGCGGGGACCCGCCAACAGAATAGAAGAATTGCGACTCGAGATTATGGATCGCGTCAATGACCTGGGTATTGGTGCCCAGGGGCTCGGGGGCCTGACTACCGTGCTTGATGTGAAGATTCTCGACTATCCGACGCACGCGGCCTCATTGCCGGTGGCGATGATCCCGAATTGTGCCGCGACTCGACATGCCCACTTTACTCTCGATGGCAGCGGTGTGGCTGAATTGACACCCCCGAGTCTGGATGCCTGGCCGCAAATTTCCTGGGACGTCGGGCCGCGAGCCAGAAAAGTGAATCTGGACACGGTAAGCCCGGCAGAGATAGCGACCTGGAAGACGGGTGAGACCCTGCTGTTGAGTGGCAAGATGTTGACCGGCAGAGATGCGGCTCACAAGCGCCTGCTCACGATGCTGCAGAATGGTGAAGGCTTGCCGCCGGGCGTCGATTTCAAAAACAAGTTCATCTATTACGTAGGTCCCGTCGACGCCGTGCGTGATGAGGTGATTGGCCCGGCAGGTCCTACGACCGCAACGCGGATGGACAAATTCACCGAATCACTGCTGGCACAGACCGGCCTGATCGGCATGATCGGTAAGGCAGAGCGGGGACAGGCGGGCATTGATGCGATCAAGCAACACAAGGCTGTTTACCTGATGGCCGTGGGTGGTGCGGCCTACCTGGTCTCCAAGGCTATTCGCAAATCTAAGGTCATTGCCTTCGCCGACCTGGGCATGGAGGCGATTCACGAATTCGAGGTCGAGGAGATGCCCGTAACCGTTGCGGTCGATGTGGCAGGCAACTCTGTGCACAAGACCGGTCCGGAAATCTGGCGTCAGCGCATCGCCGAAAGCCATGCGCTCGAGCTTAGTTAGCCTAACACATGTCCTCGTAGGGATTAGCCAGCGACAACGAGATTTTCTGTGCGTTACCGCGCACGGATATGGACTCGGTTGACATCTCGATCGCATCGCCCTCGAGCACGTTGTGATCGAACTTGTAGATGGTCGAGTTTTTACCCTCCAGCATCGATTGGTCGTAATTTCGGGCTTTTTCCCGCACGCTGATGTTCCGGTCGAAATAAGCTTGCATGCGGGCCTTGCCGTAACGCTTTTCGAGCATGCGCTCTGTAACATGGGGAGCGAGGACGGACGCGCTGGCGTTATTGCCGCCAAAGCCTTTCGAATTGATGATCACGGCGTCGATGTTCTGTGCCCCAACTTCTTTGTGCTGCAGCAGAATATCCAGGCGCTCTCTGGTCACGTCTTCCGCAATCTCATCGACAGTCAGAATGCCGGGGATGATGCCATCCGACCATACGCCGAGACTCGCTGCCAACTGATCGCCCGCTGAAGAGGCCAGGGAGTGTCCGATATAGGACTTGATCGCAGCAACGGGCCAGTTTTCGATGCCGTAGGTCGCCGCAATCTGGTGCAGGATGTGAGATTCGGTCTTGCGATTCTGTGGAGTGCCGGTGCCATGTGCCTGCACATAACTGCGTCGACGCAGACCTTCATCTCCGATGACGTTGCGAGTGGCAGCGACCGCCTTGGCCATGGAAATATAATTGCCAAGACCGGGGCTGGCGATGGATTTCTTGAAACCGTCGGCATTGACGAAGACTTCGTTAATGGCTCCGTGGATGTTCGCACCCAGCTCCAGCGCCAATTCGTCATCAAACAGGACGATGCACTGCGCCGACTCCGCGAGAGTGAAGCCTGCATTATTGCCAAACGGTCGGCAGGCTCGGCGATAATTCGGTGGGAGGGAAGCATCCAGTTTGTCCAGCGCGCGGAGCGCTTCATCGTCGGCGAGCGCACCCATGGTGCTGAATCCCTCAAAAATTTCGGGCAGCAGGGGAGCTTCGCTGGTGCCGATAATCGCGACGCGATGTGTGCCCGCCTGAATATCACGAATGCCCTGCCTCAAGTTGTAGAGGAACGTAGCGCAGGCGGCCACATTAGTGCCAGTAGTTCCCAGATTGCCAAGCAGATAGGCATTGATGAAGTCAGCAGGCATTTCGGCATAACCGAGGGCGAGTTGCTTGGATGACACTTTCTTGCCGAGCAAACGCGCCTGCAGCAAGCCGCCATTACCGTTGTAATCGAGTTGGCTCATGCCGCTGCCGGCATAGACACTGATGCGATCAGCCGGGACCGCCTGGCGCACGTCCTCCCAGTCGATGCCGAGCGAATTTATTGCATCAGAAGCGGCAAAAATTGTGAGTTGCAGGCCGCGGGGGTGATTGCGGGATGGGTATAACAACGCTGGATCGAATCCGGTTGGCAGTTGGCCCGCGCTGTTGACGGTGGCGCTGCGATAGCCTTGCAGCAACGCATCGAAATGAGCAGTTACTTCAATTTTCAGGATGTCCTCACCCGACCCGGCTTCACCGGCAATTGACCAACCTGGGGGAATAGGGTCCGGCAAATGTTTGCGTCGAATCTCGAAAGCAAAGGGAGTGTCGGCTCCAGCGGCCAGATTGATCTTGTGATGCACCAGGAGTTGGGTGGGGTCGAACAGGGTGTTCTCCAACTGCCGGATCAGAGTGCCCTGTTCGAGGGTCGCCGCCAGACGCTGCAGTTGCTGAGCG
>Ga0222714_10005134_pt1 | contig 12539 bp, 13 predicted proteins | sample C33_3DmetaG_FD_165048 | JGI IMG/M metagenome (GOLD analysis project Ga0222714, IMG submission 165048) | Estuarine water microbial communities from San Francisco Bay, California, United States - C33_3D | ecosystem: Environmental > Aquatic > Marine > Unclassified | place: USA: California... | reverse complement strand
TGTCGGGAAATCCACAGAACTTTCATCAGCACATGCAACGGCCCAGTACTGCCAAGCCCTTCTGGCGAGGCCATTTATTCACCTCACGAGATAGCGGTCGTTGTGGGAAATGATCCGACTGATCTACAGCACTGGCTGAGGCGTAGCAGATAGAGGCCAAATTTGGTCTTGTTCGTAACCATGGAATGCCGGTGCGGGATGACCAAATATACAAAACAAAAAGGTAATCTGCCCCAAAAGCCATGCCATTCTTGCGGCCGACCATTCACCTGGCGGCGCAAATGGTCAGCCTGCTGGGACGATGTCAGATACTGTTCCGAAAGATGCCACCGATCGCGGCGAGGAGCAGCGAAATGACTGGAAGAGCACTTGTGATAGGGGCATCGGGCGGGATTGGAGGGGCGCTTTCTAAGGCCCTAATGCTTGCAGGAAATGCGGTTCTTGAAATCTCTAGGTCAAGGGATGGATTCGACATCACTGATCCATCGAGTGTAGCTGACCATCTCGAAAAGCTCGATGGGACCTTTGACAAGGTCCTGATCGCGACTGGAATCCTTGCCCCGTCAAACAAACGCCCTGAAAAGTCACTCTCAGAGATTGAGGCCGGCGATATGGCGCATGTCTTTGCAGTAAATGCCATCGGACCGGCACTCGTCCTCAGCCATGCTGCAAGGCTCCTCCCGCTCAAGCAGCGGGCTATCGTCGGTGTTCTTACCGCGCGTGTCGGCTCTATTGGAGACAATGGTTTGGGGGGATGGTACAGTTATCGCGCTTCAAAGGCTGCCGCGAACCAGGTTGTACGCACCGCCTCGATCGAAATCGCGCGGAAACGGAAAAATTCGATTGTAGTGGCACTGCATCCCGGAACGGTATCGACACCGTTTACGGACGCCTACCCTGCTCATAGCAAAGTGTCCCCTGACGTAGCGGCTGAGAATATTCTTAGCGTTCTGGAAGGGCTGGAGCCGTCGGACAATGGCAACTTCTTTGACTGGGCGGGGAAACCTGTTCCATGGTAAAGTACGGGCCCTTCGCGCTGTGATCAGCCCCATCTGACTGGTCCAATTTGAATGTTAGTGCATGATTGGCCTGGGTTCAATCGGCACGATGCTTTCCGGCGCGGGCGGGCGATATCCCAATGAGCTTTGCGAGCTCTTGACGCGGCTCCTAGATCAACGATTGTCGAGCTGCCGGATAATCTCCGAAACCTCTGACCCTTGGCACCGCTTGTTTCCTAACAGAGACTGAGACAGCCCCCGCCACCGCATTCGCTCTATCGTCATGGCTGCTGGGCGCATGGTCGATAATGTCTCGGCCGCCTCGCGTGGTGCGGCGCTCAAAGCCGACCAGCTGCTTCTTCAACTCTGGGCACGGGGGCAGCTCTATAACTCCGGCGCTGAGCGCTGGGGCAAAGTGACGTGGTCGGACGGAACACTCGCCTTACGGCGCCAGTCTGCCTTTGATTCCATCGATTCTAAGGAGGATCAGTGGTGAGCCGTGCAGGATTCATACCTGCGACCCACTGTTTAAAAGTTTCTGACCCACTGATATTTTGAAACTAGACATTCTTGCATCTCAGTAACCGCTCAATAGATTGCGGAGATGCTGCGTCTCCTGCTTCTTATTTCGGTCCTAATCGCACTCTTCGTGTTGATTGTCCTCTGGTTGACCCAACGCCATGAGGCTGAGGCAACTTCGGCTTACCCGCCGGAGGGGCAGTTCCTCGAGGTCAGCGGGCGAAAAGTCCATGCAGTCGTATTGGGAAACGGTCCGGATCTAGTGCTGATCCACGGGGCGAACGGCAATACGCGTGACATGACATTCTCTTTGGCGAGCGAGCTGACTGACCGCTACCGGATCATCATCTTCGACCGCCCGGGTCTGGGCTATACAGACAGGGTCAGCCCCAGTTTTGCCGGAGCGTTTGCAACTCGGGGTGAAAGTCCTGCCGAACAGGCGGCCATGTTGCAGAAGGCGGCTGCAATGCTAGGGGCGGATCGACCCATAGTGTTGGGTCACTCTTACGGCGGTGCGGTTGCGCTTGCTTGGGCGGTCACTATGCCTGACACCTTGGCGGCAGTGGTGTCGGTAGGCGGGGTATCTCTGCCTTGGCCGGGAAAATTGGACCCTCTCTATCGCTACGTCGGGACGTCATTGGGCGGAGCGCTATTGGCCCCGGTTTTGTCAGCGTTTGTTCCGGACAGGTATGTGTCGGACACAATTGAGTTGATCTTTGCTCCCTCGGAAGCGCCAAGGGGCTATTCAGACTACGTCGGACCTGCGCTTTCTCTAAGGAGCGACACGATACGGGCGAACTCACGTCAGGTGAATGATCTGCGCCCCTACATTGTCGAAATGTCAAAGTCCTATCCAGAACTGGTTCTTCCAGTCGAGTTGGTGCACGGGACCTCCGACGCCATCGTTCCAATTGATGTTCACGCGCGACCGGTGTCACTCGTCCTACCGAACGCAATTTTGACTGAAATTGAGGGAGCGGGGCATATGCCGCATCACACCCACGCTGATGTAGTCATCGCCGCCATTGATCGAGCCGCGCGGCGTGCTGGTTTTCCCTAGACATGTCAGCGGCTTCAGCTGAAGCATCTTGGATAGCCCCCGACGTCAGTAGTTTTCAGTGACGCGTTTGCGAGCGGGGAAGGCAATGCTTACCTCAAAAGGCAAGTGATGATCATATAGGTCGAGGTGTTTGTCAGTTTCGCTCTTGCCACAACATTGCTTGGCAAAATAGAACAAAGGATGAACATACAGCAGCGAGGGTGTCATGCCAAAAGGTCGGGTCGAGCGGCTAATACCCCGGCGCTACCAGACTGTAGGCAACATGATCGCTGAGGGTGTGAAGGTCAGAGCTCACTGCTCGAAGTGCGACCTAACACTCGTGGTCGACCTGGAGCTTCTCAAGTCCCACAACGGCGAGACCTTCAGCTTGATCGGCAAGCGAGGGAAGTGCAGGCGGCTAAACTGTGATGGCTCTACTTTGTTTTTGGCAGAGGGTCACGGCAGGTTTGAGCCGCTATGATTGCTTTCGCTCAAGCAATTATGACTTTTTTGTGACTTCTGTAATCTGTTGCCCCTTGTGCGCTCTTATCTTGAACACTTGCAAACAAGGGAGAATCCAAATGAAGAAATTAATTTCTGTATCACTGGTCGCGTTTGCTGCTTTGTCGGCTCCAGCCTTTGCAGATGCTCCAGGTGCGTCAGGCGTCGCCGGAACCTACGGCGAGGTGCACAAAGGATTGGCGACTTCGGGTGCTACAGGTCAAGGCCCGAACCGCGGCGGCCATGTGCCTGGGCAGATGCACGGCGGCATGACCGGTTTTGCCGGAGTCGGCAAAGGAGCCTGAAAGTAGAAAGACCTGTCGCTGAGCCACTTGGTTTGGCGGCAGGTAGCTACATGACCTCAGAAGCGTCGATCCGGCGGATAGTCTACGCTACGAAGCCCCAGTCGGGCTGTTCGAGAGCCTGCAACAAGCCATCGGACAGAAACTTCGGCGGCATCATAGTCCCGTATTTCTCGTGTATCTTCGTGCTTTCAGGAGACTCGTGACCGATGATGTAATGTTGATGGTCGGTTCTCATGCCTGAGGCTCGCATCTTGTCTGTGAGAGTATGACGGAACGAGTAGGGTACTAGACCCTCAACCTTGCCGCCCAGTAGCTTTGAAAGCCTGTTGCGCAGATTCACACTGACGTTTTGCGCTCCCTTGGCGTTTCCAAACCTCGGAAAGAACGCTTCACTGAGACCGGATGGGGCGGAATACTTTGCCAACGCCTTGGCTAGCTCTGGGACTATTGGCACGGCTCTGGATCGGGTGTCCTTGTCGAGCGTCCTAATATCGTTGTCTTTGAACACAATGTACGGGACTTCGGCTCGCAGGTGCACGTCTTGAACCTCCAGCCCAGAGGCAGCTTCAGTCCTGCAACCTGTGAAAGCCATTATAAGGCCAATCAAGCCAACTTCCTGTATCCGGTCTTGCTTCAAAAGTTCGATGTAAGCCCGCCACTGATTTGGGTTGAACGACACTCTAGCGGAAGCGTGTTTCTGCTCTAGCTTTGAGTTTGGCAAGCCAGCGAAGGGATTGAATAGGTTCGAGTTCGTTTCAGTGTTCCAGTTGTTCAGGATGGCTGACAGGATGTTGATGTATTTGTTATGGGTTCCGTAGTTCGGCCAAGCGGCCCTACATCCTGACCTAACCTTGCTTCGATCTAGGTCGGCAAGTTTGGTTTCATTGCCGCTGAAAAGGCCCCCAACCACCCTGATAGCAGTCTCAGCCTGTAGTCTGGCTTTGTGGGCCTTCTCTGGGGAGCGGTCAGGCTTCTTGTGCGACTGGGTGTCTAAGTACAGGTGGAGGGCGTCCCATAGGGTCGGCGTGGCTTTGCTGGGGTTTCGACCCTCCAGCTGTGCCCTTATCTCAGCAACCAACTCTGGGTCATAGCTGGCAAGCATGGGGGCCACATAGCCTTGTCCGTGCCAATGACCTGCATCGTAGTCTTTCTGCATGGTAGCGTAGTCGGTGTGGTCTTCTAAATAGTTCATGACCAACAAATCACGATAGTTCCACCAAGCCGCCAACTCACTGCGGAAATCTTCAAAGGTCTGACCTGGTTTCCTTACTGGTGGCGCTTCGCGTGGGTCGATCCCAGCTATCGCTATCATGGCCTGAGCTTCTTGGGCTTTGGTCAATGTCGCCGATGGATATCTCGCTAGTTTGCTACGAGCGTAGGCAACAGCCAACTCAAAACGCTTGTGCTCTTTGGCGAACAGGATCAGCGCTTGTTCTCGATCCTTGGTCCCAAAAGAGACTTTCCACTCCCGCTTTCCCAAGATCGAGCGGACATCTTCAGGAACGGCTCTCCTAAATCGCCAAATCCCAGATGCGGAGCGGTCCAAGCCGGATAGCCTGTGTGCCAAAGCAGAGGTCCTTGTACCAACTTTGTACCAAAACCTTGTACCAACTTTCTGGTAAAATACCAGCAACCATTTATAAAATTAGGGAATTTTGAGGAAGCTGGCTCCGGCGGTAGGGATCGAACCTACGACCAATTGATTAACAGTCAACTGCTCTACCGCTGAGCTACGCCGGAACACGGGGGCCGTATAGCAATGGGTCGCGGCGGCGTCCAGTGGGTTGTGGTGAAAAAACTCCCGCTCGGGGAGATTTTCTTCAAGCTATTGAAAAGATTTCATTAACGGACAAATGCGGGGTAGCGAGAACAAGCTTGCGGCCGGTCAGATCGATGAGGTGGGCAAAGACATTGCGGGCCGCGGCCGGCAGGAGGGCCGGGGCGACGTCAGTATAGATGGCGGCTGTGAGCGCCTCACAGGTTGCGGGGCCGCTTGCAAGGGCCGCGAGGATTTGCGCCTCGCGCGACAGGCGGTGGTCAATCAACCAGCGAAGGCGCGCATCAAGATCGTCGACCGGATGGCCGTGTCCCGGCAGGGCGCGGCTGGCGCCGATCTCGGTCAGGCGGCGGGTTGAGGCCATGAAGTCGGTAAGATCGCCATCAGGCGGCGAGACGAGCGAACTGGCCCAGCCCATCACATGATCGCCGGAAAATAGGTCGTCGCCGCACTTCAGGCAGAGGTGATTGCCGAAATGGCCGGGGGTGTGAAAGACTTCAAGCCTCCATTCATCGCCGTCCACAAGATCACCATCTGCCAAAAGGATATCCGGCGCGAAATCCGGATCCACGCCTTCGCCGCCCCCGGCAAGCCCTTGCCTCGAGAGCCGATCCATCGTGGGGCTGCGACCGGCGGCGCTATTGCCAAAGGCAAGAACCGGCGCGCCTGTGATCTCGGCAAGTGGCCGGGCGGCGGGGGAATGATCGATATGGCTGTGGGTGACAAGGATATGGCTGACCTTCCTCCCCCCGATCGCAGCGACGAGATTATCGAGATGGGATTTGCTGGCGGGGCCGGGGTCGATCACCGCAACGCTTGTCTCGCCAAGAAGATAGCTGTTGGTGCCCCAATAGGTCATCGGCGAGGGGTTGGGAGCAAGCACCCGCGCGATACCGCCACCGAGGCTTTCGGCAATTCCGGCCCCAGGGCGTTTCTCCTCCGTCATGGTGCTTTCTTCCGTTTCGATCCGCGGCTAGCTTTAGGTATGTTTTTCGCTTGGCTCAAACAATACATGCCGCGCAGCCTTTACGGGCGGGCGACACTTATCCTCTTGATGCCAGTGGTGGCGGTGCAGCTCATCGTCTCGGTGGTATTCATTCAGCGCCATTATGACTGGGTCACGCGGCAGATGACCCAGACCGTGGCCGAAGAGCTGGCCTATCTTGCGCAGGGTATTGCGGAGGCGCCTGACGCCGCTGCCGCAGTCGTTTTCGCAGAGGGTTTCGGCCGCGCCATGAATATGAAGGTGGACTTCGAAGCCGATCCGGATTCGGTGAATCCGGTGGTGCAGTGGTATGATCTCTCGGGCCACGCCATGCGGCGATTTCTGGAAGCGGTACCCGAAGTCACGGTTGTCGATCTGCAAGTCGGTTGGCGGGTCAGGCTGTGGCTGGATACTTCCAGAGGCGGGGTCGCGGTGGATTTCGCCCGCACCCGTGTGGCGGCGCGCAACCCCCATCAGCTCATCGTGATCATGCTTGTCATGGGGGCGTTCTTGACGCTCATTTCCTTCTTCTTCCTCCGCAATCAGCTGCGCCCGATCAAGCGCATGGCCGAGGCGGCGGCCGAGTTTGGCAAGGGCCGCAATGTGCCCTTTACCCTGACCGGCGCGACCGAAGTGCGGGCTGCGGGGACGGCGTTCCTTGAAATGCGGACGCGGATCGAGCGGCAGGTGCAGACGCGGAGCTTGATGCTTTCGGGGGTCGGTCATGATCTCAGAACGCCTCTGACAAGATTGCGTCTTGCCCTGTCGATGATGGACGGGAAAGAAGCTGGGCCGCTGATCGCGGATGTCGAGGATATGGAACACCTTGTCGACGCTTTCCTCGAGTTCGGCCGGCAAGATGCGGCAGACAAACCCGAAGAGGTCGATCCCGCCGTGCTCCTGGGGCAAGTCATTGACGATGCGGAGCGGGCGGGGCAGGCGGTGCATCTTGGCAAGGCATCTTTGGAGGCGGGGACAGTGTCTTTGCCCCTGCGGCCCCTGGCCCTGCGCCGCGCGCTCGACAATCTGATCGGCAACGGGTTGCGCTATGGAAGCGAAGTGAGGATCGGGGTGAGGGCCACGGACCGTACCGTGATCTTTTCTGTCGAGGACAACGGCCCCGGCATACCGGAGGCGCAAAGGGACGAGGCGATTCGCCCCTTTACGCGCCTCGACCCCGCGCGCAATCAGAACAAGGGCTCGGGCGTGGGGCTTGGGCTGGCCATCGTTGCCGATGTGGCGAGGATGCACGGGGGCAGCTTGAGGCTCGGGCAAAGCGAGGCCTTGGGCGGCCTTGTGGCCGAGATCGTGATACCGCGCTGAGGGGGCTCTGCCCCCGCCGCCCTTGCGGGCGGCTCCCCCGGAGTATTTGCGGCCAAAAGAAGGGGGAGGACGGTTTGGTAGGCCCGGAGGGACTTGAACCCCCAACCAAAGCGTTATGAGCGCTCTGCTCTAACCATTGAGCTACAGGCCCGCCTGCCGATTGCCTATCTGGGCGGCGGGGGAGGGTCAAGTTGTCACTGGTCAGCGCGGGCGGGTTGGGGTATCGGGGCGGCAACGGAGAAAGGGGACCAGATGAGCACCAAGACCGGGCTGACCTATGCGGACGCGGGTGTTGATATCGATGCGGGCAACGCGTTGGTAGAGCGGATCAAGCCGGCAGCCAAGCGGACGGCGCGGCCGGGGGTGATGTCGGGTCTGGGTGGCTTTGGGGCGCTCTTTGATCTCAAGGGTGCGGGCTATGTCGATCCGGTTCTCGTGGCGGCGACCGATGGCGTTGGGACCAAGCTCCGGATCGCCATTGATACCGGCAATGTCGATACGATCGGCATCGACCTTGTGGCGATGTGTGTGAACGATCTTATGTGTCAGGGCGCCGAGCCTTTGTTTTTTCTGGACTATTTCGCCACGGGCAAACTGGATGTGGATGCAGCTGCGCGGATCATCGAGGGCATTGCCGAGGGCTGTGCGCAATCGGGCTGTGCGCTTATCGGCGGCGAGACGGCCGAGATGCCGGGGATGTATCACGCGGACGATTTCGATCTGGCAGGCTTTGCCGTGGGCGCGATGGAGCGCGGCGCGGATTTGCCGGCGGGGGTTGAAGAGGGGGATGTGCTTCTCGGGATTTCCTCGTCGGGCGTTCATTCCAACGGCTATTCCTTCGTGCGCAAGGTGGTCGGGGTGTCGGGCCTTGGCTGGGACGCGGCCTCGCCCTTTGGCGAGGGCAGCCTGGGCGCGGCGCTTCTGACGCCGACCCGTCTATATGTGAAACAGGCCTTGGCGGCGGTTCGCGCGGGCGGCGTTCATGCGCTGGCGCATATCACCGGCGGCGGCCTTACGGAGAACCTGCCGCGGGTTCTACCCGAGGGGCTTGGCGCCGAGATTGATCTTGGCACATGGCCGCTTCCGGGTGTGTTCCGCTGGCTGGCGGAGACCGCGAATATGGAAGAGCCCGAGCTTCTCAAGACCTTCAATTCGGGCATTGGCATGATCGTCGTTGCCGCCGCAGATCGTGCGGCGGCGCTGACCGAGGTTCTGCGGGCCGAGGGCGAGGACGTGCGCCCAATCGGCCGCGTCGTGAAAGGGCAGGGCGTTTCCTACAACGGACGGCTTTTGTGAAGCGACGCGTCGGCATTCTGATCTCTGGTGGCGGGTCCAACATGGTCGCCCTCGTGAAATCGATGACCGGCGATCATCCGGCGCGGCCTGTTCTGGTGGTCTCGAATGATCCGGAGGCGAGCGGCCTAGAAAAGGCGCGCGCCCTTGGCGTTGCGACAGCCGTTGTCGATCATCGCCTCTTCGGCAAGGATCGCGCGGATTTCGAGGCCGAGCTGGATCGGGTATTGCGCGAGGCAGGGGTCGAGATCGTCTGCCTTGCCGGTTTCATGCGGATTCTGACGCCCGAGTTCACCCGCAAATGGGCGGGGCGGATGCTCAATATCCATCCCTCGCTTTTGCCGCTTTACAAGGGCCTGCATACCCATGCCCGCGCGCTTGAGGCGGGAGATGGCGAACACGGTTGTTCGGTGCACGAGGTCACGGCCGAGCTTGATGGCGGGCCGATCCTTGGGCAGGCGCGGATTGCCATTGACGCGGGCGACACAGCCCAAAGCCTTGCCGTGCGGCTTTTGCCGATGGAGCACGCGCTCTATCCGGCGGTCTTGCGCCGCTATGCCGCCGATGACCGGACGCCCGTTTTTCTGTCCGAGGGTATCAGCGCGGTCTCGTAGGCGCGCAGACAGGGGCGGGCTGTTTCGAGTGTGCGATGGGAGGCCTCGGTGAACTGGGCCAGGATCTCGTTCCGTGCCTTGGTGTCCAGCCGCCCCAGAGCTTCGGCCCCCAGATGCAGGCTTTCGGTGCGGATACCTTCGGCAAAGATGATCTCGTGGCGCTCGAAGAGGATGTGGAACCAGGTGATCTTGGGCTGCGGCACCTGCCGGATCGTCGATCCGTTCACAAGATGGACGGCGGCCACCAGAACCTCGGGCTGGCCGAAATACATCTCGGTGCGCCAGTCGGTCATCACCATCCGGTGCTGCGGCGAGACCGTGAGGCGGCGATAGTTGCCAAGGGCGCCGGGTTCGAAAACGATGGGTGCGTCCGGGCCGGTGGCCGAAACCTCGCGCTTGCCGATCCATCTGATTTTCTGAAGCCCGCTGTCGAGAGTGGCGACCTTATCGCCGATCCGCAGAGTTTCGATCGGCAAGGGGCCGATGTCGGTTTCGATCAGCGTGCCTTTTGCGAGGCAGGGAAATGTCGGCGGCGTCGGAGGCAGGCTGGTGAAGGGCAGCTCGACCCCGAGTGGGACGCTGGCGCCGGGGCCAAGTTGCATCGATCCGTCGGTCACGCCGTTGAGACTGATCACAACCCCGCTGCCGTCGCCATTGTCGAGCATCAGGTGCGTGTCCGACCAGGCGCGTCCGTTATAGAGCGTGGTGTCGGGGTAGAGACCCGTATAGACGAGATCGCCGCTGGGATATTCATAGATCGAGACAGTTTGACCCGCTGTCAGACCTGTATCGCCGGCAGCCACATCATCGACAACGATCCGATAGACGTCGGTCGGGCTCCCGAATGTCGAAACATCGTTCAGCGTGACCTTTGTGCCGTTGCTCTGTCCGGATACATGTACGGAGGAATAAAGGCCGAGCTGATCGCCTGTCAGAAAAATTCTGTAGTCGCCATGGGGCTGACACGTCCTGCAACAACGGCCCCCCCAGGCGCTTGAGCAGCATTGCGTTTAATCTAGGGTGAATTTCCTCCGAAGGCAAGCAGATGGGCGGCGGCGATCGCGGCTTGATCGGGCTGTCGCCCTGCTGCAACAGGCGGTCGGGTCGAGGCCTTTCCAAGACCGAGGCTTTGGCCTAAGAACGCAAAACCCCAACGCCGCAAGAAAAGACCGATCCGATGAAGATGATCACCACGACCGAAGCTCTGTCCGCCTTCTGCACCGAGGCCGCCAAGCATCCTTATGTGACCGTGGACACCGAATTCCTGCGCGAGCGGACCTTTTGGTCGAAGCTCTGCCTCTTGCAGATGGCCTATTCCGATCCTGAGGGCGGCGACGCCGTCTTGGTCGATCCCTTGGCCGAGGGGCTGTCGCTTGAGCCGGTCTATGAGCTTTTCCGCGACAAGGCGGTCGTGAAAGTGTTTCACGCCGCGCGGCAGGATCTTGAGATCTTCTTCGTCGATGCCGGCGTCATTCCCGATCCGATGTTCGACACGCAGGTTGCGGCGATGGTCTGCGGCTATGGAGAGCAGGTCGGTTACGAGACCCTCGTGCGCAAGATCGCCAAGGCCGATCTGGACAAGTCGCACCGCTTTACCGATTGGTCCCGCCGCCCGCTGACCGAGGCGCAGGCAACCTATGCGCTGGCGGACGTGACGCACCTGCGGCAGATCTATGAAGTGCTGGCCGCCCGCCTTGCCAAGACGGGGCGCGAGCGCTGGGTTGCCGAAGAGATTGCCGTTCTGACCGATCCCTCGACCTACGAGGCCCATCCCGAGAACGCATGGGAGCGGGTGAAAACCCGCAACCATTCGGGCCGCTTCATGGCGGTGGTGAAAGAGCTTGCGACCTTTCGGGAGAGCTATGCGCAGGCCAGGAATGTTCCCCGCTCGCGGGTGTTCAAGGATGATGCGTTGATCGAGCTGGCCTCGACCAAGCCGCAGAACGAAGCAGATCTCGGCCGATCCCGCCTCCTTTTGCGCGAAGCGCGGAAGGGTGAGATTGCCGAAGGCATCCTGCGGGCCGTGAAAGCCGGGCTCGAGATGCCGAATGACAAGCTGCCCAAGGTCGACCAAAGCCATGAGAAACTTCAGGTCAATCCCGCGCTGGCCGATCTTCTGCGCGTTCTTCTGAAGGCCAAGTCCGACAACGAGGGCGTGGCCGCCAAGCTGATCGCCACCTCGACCGAGCTTGACGCCATTGCCGCCGGAGAACGCGATCTTCCGGCGCTGCATGGCTGGCGGGCCGAGGTGTTTGGCAACGAGGCGTTGATGCTTTGCGATGGAAAGGTCGGCCTCGCGACCAAGGGCCAAAAGGTCGTGACGGTTCGCCTCTGACCTATCGCGAAAGCCGTTTCGTCGCGCTCGCCCCGCGCACCACGACCGCTTTTATCCCGCGCAGCGCGGCGGCATCGATCACGGTCGCCACGGTGATCTGCCGCGAATTGGCGCTGCCCACAGCCTCAAAGCCCGCCGGGCGCTCGACACGGAAGTCATAGGTCAGAACGCCATTCGAGACATCGACCAACACAAGCTCGGCGTTGAAATATCCCTGACTTGCGGCAACTCCGGTTGCCCGAAGGATCGCGCCGCTCCCTGACGTTTCCAGCGAGGCAGAAACCAAAGATTCGATCAAGACGCGGGCATCGACAACTGTCACCTCGGCCCGAGCCGGCACCAGAGGCTTGCGTTGGATGGCCGCTTCGTTCGTCGCTTCGGGCGCAGGGTCGAACCAATTGAGCGGATTCAACCTTGACTCGGAGACCCTCGCACAGCCCGAAAGCGCCGCCGCCAGCCCCACCGCGATCGCCAGTTTTCTCAGCATGACCGTCCCCCTTGCTCTAGGGCTAGCCGAAAGCTGCGGTCTTGGGAAGCGGGCACTGGACCTTTGAGGCCATCCTCCTTAAGTCGGGCTGGCAACGAAGAGGATGCACCATGGCCACGGAAGCCTTTGAAGAGATTGCCGAGACCTTCGAGTTTCTCGACGACTGGGAAGACCGCTATCGTCATGTGATCGACCTCGGCAAAGCGATGGAGCCTTTGGACGATGGCCTCAAGACCCCGACCTTCAAGGTCGAGGGCTGCGCCAGTCAGGTCTGGCTGGTCCCGCAAATCGAAGGCGGTGTTTTTGGGTTCAAAGGTGAGAGTGACGCCATGATCGTGCGTGGCCTGATTGCCGTTCTGCACG
>Ga0222714_10005130_pt1 | contig 12545 bp, 8 predicted proteins | sample C33_3DmetaG_FD_165048 | JGI IMG/M metagenome (GOLD analysis project Ga0222714, IMG submission 165048) | Estuarine water microbial communities from San Francisco Bay, California, United States - C33_3D | ecosystem: Environmental > Aquatic > Marine > Unclassified | place: USA: California... | reverse complement strand
AAGAAGGCTTTGGGCGGATTAACACCAGCAGCGTATGCAAGACAGCTGGCTATGAACGCAGTTACAGTTAACCCCGGACTCTAAAGCCAAGTGCTACTGAGGACGGGGGGACGTCGGTATAGATTGACCTAGCCTGAGTTTTCTGGCCCAGATCTAAAGTGGTAAAACAACCATCGAGGAGATCTGAACCATGCCAAAAAAAGATACAACACCGAAAAAGTCATCCACAAGCTCCGCGAAGCGGATGTATTTCATGTGGTTCGACGAATCAGGGCAAAGGATGCCATCGATGTCTTTGCCGACCTAATGCAGGTCTACGGCATTCCTGAGCAAATCCGCTCCAATAACGGTCCGGAGATGATCGCTAAGTGTCTAAGGACATGGCTTGGCAGACTCGGCACCCAAACTCTCTACATCACGCCGGGCAGCCCCTGGGAGAATGGCTACTGCGAATCATACAACGGTAAGTTGCGCGATGAACTGCTTAACGAGGAGCTTTTCTATACGCTGGGGGAAGCACAGGTACTAATCGAGCAATGGCGAGTGTTCTACAGCACAGAACGGCCACACAGTTCGTTAGGCTATAGGCCACCAGCACCGGAAACTGTACTACCCAAGGATGATTTGCTTCATCAAACAAAGGCAGCACAAACTAACTTAGAAACTGGACCAGTTAATGCAGGCAGGTCATGTCGTGGCTAGCTGGAAACATGCAATAATGAACTCGGACTCACTGCCTGATTGGCTACATTTTTCAACTGCAGGTCAAACCGTCAGCGCGCTACTAACTGTTACAATTACTTAACATTCACGGTAATAAATTCATAACTGGATTTGCCGCCGTCAAATGCTCTAACCTGTATCTGATATTCGCCTCTTTCACTGAAGGAAATTTCAGTAGTCGCTTTTCCTCCTTCAACTTCTGCAAAAAGCGGGTCGGTGCTAATTTGTGCTGGGCCCCGCCAGACACTATATGAAACAGAAATTTTGTCCTTTGGAGGTGCGGGTTTATTCTTTGCTCCACTTACATTCGTATTAAGATGTGGAACGTTAGTTGGAATTTCAAGAGCGTTATCTGGACGAGTAAGTAAAGGTGTGCGATTCCATTCGTTTATAGTAGTGGAACTTCGCTTATCAACGGGCTTAGGTAGCCCATCATCTGTAACATTAACAGTAAAATTAAGCTTATCCCCAAGGTCTACAGATGCAATTGCATTCAAACTTATTTCAGGGGGCTGGTTAGCTAGTACCTCTGGTTCAGGAGTGTAACCACCATATTCATCTATTTCCCACTCCGCTTGAAGCCAACCGACGGCTTCGAGTGTTTGGCCTTGGGATGTCAATCTCCAAACGATTTCTCGCCTTCCAAAATCAGATGGCACTCTGACCTTGAAAATATCCCTATTTTCCCTTGCTTGAAAGTACGTTGGTTGATTTTGTACATTGTCAAGCCCAGCCATATCAATGAAGTTATCTGAACCAATCGGTATATGTATTTCTTCAGAGTAGTTTCTATTAAGATATCCGAAGTGCATGTCGAAACTTCCGTCAGCATTCCTAGACCACCCTTGAAAGATGGGTTGTATTGTCTGTCCTTTGTCGTATTTCAGCTGATAGGGTAGGTGTTCTCGCTGCGCATGAAGTGATTTGGTATAAATTATTAGGGTAAAGATAAGCAGGCATTTGAAAATACTATACACATAGCGATTATTCACAAACATGTGCGGCGACTCCAGTATAAGAAATTGAGTTTATTTTTACTTATTGCGCACCTTAACCAATTGCCAGTTGTTGGCACTACGCCAGCGCTAATGTAAATGGCTTTGTGGAATTGGGACATTTGGAGATTTTGCTTGCGTGAGACGTGATCGCTAATCATTAGATGATCTCACGCAAGCGCGATCTTAGCTCCAAGTACATGAATTAATCATTGCCACCAATCGACGCGATCTGGACATTTAGGTCTTTCCGGCGCGAAATCTCTGCAATGTATTGATCATCAGTCATTGAGTACCATCCGAGCCACGCAAAACTCATTTCGTCAATAGTTCTACCACCGTCACCAGTCCAGTTTCTTGCGTCATGATTTCCTTTGTTAGCCTCAGTATTGTCGAAGAAGCTAATGATGTGAGCCACGGTACCAGCCGGTACTAAAGGGGCTACATCGTCGTCATAGTTATAGATTGTATGCCAGTTGTAGTCCCAGTTTGCGCAATTTATTAGTTCGGTTTTTGCAGTCGCGCCCTCTGAAGGATAAATTAATTCCAAACATTGATATGCGCCTAAACCATGCATATGGGGTTGGAACGCGGTGATGGTAGCGTTTGTGTGGAAGTACACGTAGCCATCTGTTCGCACCACTTCCCCTCCTGGAATATCGATGAGACTCTGTCTTTGGCCTAACTGTTTCGACCATCGCCGATATTCTGGAATATATCCTTCAGGATGAAAGACGATTCCGAGTTCCACTTTTGCATTCGTTTCCACACCTACTGGGTGAAGATGATAAGCGAGTCGTATCTCGCTATCTGGTGCGAGTAAGACTCCTGAATTATCAGGGTAGAATTCGGCACTTTTCCCAGAAGCATATTCAACTAGGAATTGGTCTTCGTTAGGATTAGCTCTATCGCCGTTACTCGAGGCGTAAGACAGCGCATGATGCACTACTCGACGTGACGCATCATCAACGGTTCGTGTTTGGATTGCTTTGATATACCTACCGTCCTTTAACTTTCCGATTAGATCAGTAGAATAAATATCCCCGAATAAATCAGGTCCAACGGCTGGTACCTTATACTCCCAACCCACTACGATATCAGGTTCGCCAATGCTCCAAGTAGATGCGCTGGCAAATTGTTTTGCTGGAGGAAGGTCAGATCGATTTCCTTCTGGAGCGCCAGCCATTACCCAAGAAGAGATAAGATCTATCTCATGGTCAGAAAGCGATCTATCATTTTTGAATTTCTGCAGACCAATGGTCTTGTCGATATGCCAAGGAGGCATTTCTCTATTTATTACTTTGAATTGAATAAGTGGAGCCCATGGTCTAACTTCATCATAGGTTAGAAGTGACATAGGTCCAATTCCTTCGGGCCGGTGACATTCCTGACAATTGTCTTGCAAGATTGGCATAATATCTTTCGAAAATGTCACTGCTTCGCTTATTTGTTGGGAAAAACCAAAGTTAGAAAATATCAGTGACGCTAGGCCAATTATTACCGTCGAACTAATTCTGGGGATTGTGAGTGTACTTGTGCCGTTAATCGACATACAAATTCTCCCATGTTGTATTAAATATAAAATTGATGCGGAATGATCGTAATAATTAAAACAACTTCTCCGTTGAAGCGTGCCACTGCAGCTTATTAGTGTCAATACTATAAGAAATGGAAGTTAGTTTTGTCTTTTACTAGATGCCTGTAATGACCTCGTAATTTCCTGCTCAGGTATTATTCACAGACCTAGTGAAGATACCCATGAGCAACATGAAAGTCGAAGACTTCGAGCGCTGGACCGCCAAGCGCAAATGGGCCTCGGTACTGGACATAATCTAGGGAAAGGCGACCGTAGCTGAAGCCAGCCGGCAGTTTGATCAGCCACCGGCCGAGATCCAGGAGTGGGTCATAACACGACACTCCCATCTTCAAAACGCGCTCATCTAAAGCTTTATCGTTTATTTCCAGAATGAATGCCTGAATGAAACTTTATTCAAGTCTCTGCATCGTATAAAAGCTGTTATCAGGTCCTGGAGAGAGGGTTACGATAGGTGTCGGCCGCTATTTCTAAGTTTGGCCATAAATAACCTACTGATATTATTGGCAAATATTACTTAGCGTGCCCGGCTAAGATGCTATTGGCGGCGAAGTTGGGGCAGTCCTCCAGCTCAACGCTGACCTAAGACTGATCCGCCCGCACTCATGAATTGTGCTTAGCCAGAAATTGTCAGTAGTAATATCGTATTATAAGTGTTTTATTCCTAACAGTTCGTATCAGATATGTACTTAAAAATCCCTTTTCGAATATAAAGCGTTGAGCTAGACTCTTGACGCTGTGCGTTCTCGTGGTGATGTATGGCAGCCGTTACTGTCAAACGAGTCAGCGAGTTTGTTTGTAAAAATTCAATAAAAAATAGCAAGCTTAACAACTCCAAGGAGAGTTTATGACTCGTCTCACCAAGCGCGCAAATCTCCGTCGCCTTTTACATCTGTCCGTCGCATCCACTTTTACTCTGCCTATGCATGTTCTTGGACAGCAAGATGATCAGGTGGAGGAGGTGGTAGTTACCGGTTCCTACATCCGAAACAGCGCATTCGCGCAAAATTCTCCGGTAGACACAGTCACCCAGGATGACCTATTTGAATCCGGATCACCCAGTATGGGCAATTACATAAGAGACCTGTCCTACACCCAAAACACGAACGTCATGAATATCGTTTTGGGCAGCGCAGACGGAGCTCAAAATGGAAACTCGAGTTTTAACCTGCGTGGCCTGGGAGAAAATTCCACCCTCACGTTGATAGACGGTGCCCGCACACTAAATCCGGTATTGAGTTCGAGCCTGCCCGAGATAGCTATCGACCGGATGGAATTAGTGCTTGATGGTGGTTCTGCCTTGTACGGTTCTGATGCGGTGGCTGGGGTCGTAAACCTAATTCCGATGAAGGAGTTCGATGGTTTCCGTGCGCGCAGCTATTACCAACGTACAGAAGACAAGGCCATGGAAGAGATGAATGCATCCTTACTATGGGGCCGCTCATTCGACAATGGCATCTCCTATGTTGGAGCCTTTGAAGCCAAGAACAAGACTCCGCTGATGATGTATGAGCGCACACGAGAATGGGAAAATTCCAACAATGCTTCTACGTCTGGCCCCATCGGGGCATTTCGCCGCCTCAGTAACGCACCGCCCGGAGTGAAGCTTATGCAACCCCACGGCGGCACGTCCACCGGCCCGGTGCTTAGAGACCCGTCTTGCGAGACCTTTAACGAGGGCTTTCCGACCCATGGTATGGGCAAGAATTCCAACCCGTCGGGAACCATCCGGGGATCGAACTGTACCTATGAGTATAGTATCCAGCACGCCTACTCCCGACACGAGCAGCTTTACAACCTTTACAACAGTGTTGGATACGAAGTGACGGACTGGCTGCAGGTCAATGCGACTCTCAACAACCACTATCGTTTTAACAACAACGCTACTACCGGATCGTCACCAAACGGAGGCAATGACCGCGCCGTGATGAAAATTCCGGCTAACCATCCAGCCAACCCATGGGGTTATGACCTGACGCCTTGGGCATGGAGGGTGTTCGGCAATACTGGCGGCACACTGCCATCGGCGTTCCGTCCCGACTCGGCCAAACCCGTGCGAGGCGATTATCAACTTAACCGTTTGAAACTATCCGCGGAATACGAGATAACTGATACTTGGTCGGGTTATACCTACTACGCTGCACAAGAAAGCAAGAACACCGGCGACGAGCTAGTGATTAGTTCGTCGCGGCTTCAACTTGCGATGTCAGGCATGGGCGGATTGAGCGGCGATCAGTGGTTCAATCCGTTTGGGTCTCAGTCACCGTTATCGCCCTACTACAAACCAGGCATCATTGGCGAGGGCGGTACTGGCAATAGCCAGGAGTTGATTGACTGGCTAATGCTCTCCAATCCTAACCAGGTAACTAACCGCGACGAGCTTGACGTTTTCGAGACACTGGTAACGGGTGAAATTATCGATCTGCCGGCGGGTCCGCTCCAGATGGCATTTGGCTACCAATGGCGCGATCTTTATAACTACGTTTTTGTAGATCCATATGATCAGCTAGGTGAGGATTATGCGAATAGCCAGATCCTTGGTGCCCGCCGTAATGACGAGCTATTCCAATCAGAGACGCGGGCGGTATTTGTCGAATTCGAGGTACCGATCATCGAGAATCTGGACGCCCAGCTTGCGGTGCGCCACGAGCAATTCAAGGACTTTGGCCTAGAAACCACGACGCCCAAAGTGTCGCTGCGCTGGGAAGCGATGCCGACCCTAGCTCTGCGTGCCTCTTGGGGTGAAAGTTTCCTAGCCCCTTCGCCCTATCAAGCGCGCCCTTTCGTGGAGGACGATACATGTGCGGACATGTACAGTGGTCTGGACGAGTTCACCAATATACCGTTGATCGGCGGCGTCTGGTGCAATTCAGGCAATCCCAATCTGAAACCCGAAACATCGGAAATTCGTAATGTCGGTTTTACCTGGGAGCCTGAGGGCGCCCTATCCGGGCTAAATCTGTCGGTAGATTACCAAGAAATAGAGTACACGGACCGTATTCGCACCTTGAGTCAGCAGGATACGGTAGGCTTCGAGTTTACCCAGTTCCTCAACGAGACCGGCACCGCGAGGAGTAGCTACGATCCGACTCCCGGATCGCCAACCCGCAAGTTAGCTGACGCCTGGTTGGCCCAGCGCGCCTCTATCCCAGGGTATCCGATCCGACGCTATGCGGATGGTGCTGTATCGCGCCTGTTCAGCCAATCCGCAAACATCAGCTCCGTCTGGGTAGATCTTGTGGACCTCAAGGCCCGCTATCGTCTGGAGACGAATGACTTGGGGTCGTTCACTACTACCCTGCAGACTACTTACTACACAACCTATGACTACCAAGATCTGACGGGAGGTCGAAAGGAAGCCCTTGGCAATCAGAACGGGCGCACGGGCATCGTGCCGCCGCTCCCTGAGTGGAAGGCAAACCTGCGCCTGAACTGGTTCCGCAACAACCAGAGTGCGTCGGTGTCTGCAAACTACTGGAGCAGTATCAACTTTGATGATCAGGTGGTGGACTTCTATCCGCAGGATGGCGACAACACACTCAATCCCCCTAGTACGATTCACGGCGAGGTAATCGTTGACGCGCAGTACGCACATGTCTTCAGCGACTACTTCAACAGCGATTTCACGGTCAGCGCAGGGATCTCCAACCTGTTCAACAAGTTGCCACAGCGGTTGGGTATCATCGGCGGCTTCGAATCTAGGCTTTCGACTAACTGGGGCAGGCAATTCTGGGTCTCGATCGACTGGACGCCCAACAACTAGAGCGTTGCTTTTTCCGTTTCCTTTGGTAGGAATTGGTTGGGCAGAAATGAAAACCGGTGCGGGAAATCGCACCGGTTTTTTTTCCTCAAAGCCTGCATATTGCAGCTTGTCTCAGCTACACGTACTTAGGAACAAGCAGAGGATTCTTGAAAAAATATTCTGGCATAGCGATAGAGCCCAACCGATCCAAGCAATCTGCCCAGGTCTGCATCATTGTCGTTCAGTCTGTAAGAAATTCTGTGCGATTGAGGGCTCTTCCCATCGGATCCATGAGCTTATGTGCCATTCACATCTCCATTAGTTCTGGCTGATAGTCCAGCTCCTCAGCCAGGATTGTTCTACCCATGGCATGAAATCCATGCGGATTGATTTTGTCGTGATCAAATACTATGGTTTTTAACGCTCCCCGAACTACGTTGTGACTCAAAGGCTTTGTTCCTTCTCCGGCGTTAGGGAAAACACACTCACTCTTAACCGTTAAAGACTTGAGGTTTTCTAGCTAGACTAAGGCTTGCTTCTGCAAAGTGATCAGATGCTCTCTTCGTGACTGTTGATCAGTTGACGAACGTTCCCAGCGTAACTTATCTCAAGTGATTTCTTACCATCGCATTGTCCGAATTTCACCCGAACTCCGAAAAAGCAGCGCAGAAAGTACTGGATGATTACAAAGCCAGGCAGGTCATGGGGCTATCCCCCCCCCAAGACTATTTGATAATGCTGTGGCATGATGAACTCTCGATTTTTGAATGGTGCTATTTCAGGGCAAAGGTCATAGTCATGCACCGATTCAAAGGGATGTTTAAATTCATACGGGGTATGTTTGGCGATTTGTATGGAGATTATTTTTAGTGGTGACCAATAAGCTCAATCACCTACACTAATTATGAAAGGATTACCGTTGTAATGTATCAATCTTTTGTTGCCGTTAATTGCTGAGTAACCCATATATATTGCCTTATCACCTGCATTTAGTGGACCAGAGTACACTGATATTTTATGTTCAGTGCCTAGCACTGCTAGTGTATAGGCAGGTTTCAGTGTACCCTCCGCGCCGTCCCAAACTTCCCACTGGCCAATGCGGTTTAAACTAAAGAATTGGATAACACCGTTTTCGATTATTCGTACAACGATGTAGATATCTCCCGGCAACCCCCTATCTTGTATTTGTGGTGTTACTCTAGACACAATATCAATTGAGTCTCCGTTGCTGAAACTTTGGCTAGTTATAGTTGAATCAACGGCTGCAGCACTCATTGCAAAGGATGCGCTAGTCGCGCTCCCATTACTTGTTGTGATCCCTGATAGAACCACTTCCTCTAAAACTCTCACAGCAGGCAGGTCTTGAAGCTTCTGGAGGCGTATGCCTATGGTGGACCCGGCTGTAAACTTTGGCGCTCCTATTGCATCAAACAATGAGACCCACGGGGTTGGCAAAGGGGCATTGGGTGCTGTTCCCAAAATCTGGCCTAGAGCACCGTCAATTCCGAGCACATCGGCGCAGCTGGTGCCATTGACGTTTAACTGATATGACCCGCTTGAAAAAAAGCGAGTATCAATGGTGGTAGGCTCAAGTATTTTAATTGTCCCACAGCTAGGCTGTGTTGGTTGTGCCAAAGCACGGTTAGATAGATTCACTGCCAAGCAATAGCCCATTGTCAGCATGAAAATACAGGTAGTTTTTTTCACAACCAGCGGTCCTCTACAAGACCAGAAATGTGCATTCTCCTAGCTTTATAATTTTTCATCTGACCTCGGCTAGCGTGGGTTATTCCATCAAAAGGCACTCAGTCACTTTTGTTCTTATCTGCGGTGATTAATTCGCTTTCGTTTTAGCATTCTAACCTTTCCCCTGAAATAGCACCATTCAAAGGCCGAGATTCCTCTTTCATTATCACCGAAACATTGAAGAGGCTCTTTCTGTGCTTTTCAAATCAAAACTATTTATATCTTCACCTCCATAAATCTCAGACTCAAACCAGCTAATAAATTCATCAGAGCGTGTCGTCTTCCATAAATTCCACAGCATCTTTCCTTGTTCAATTTTCATAAGTCCACTTTTTAATAAATTCATCCTGATATTTAGCTGGTCTTCACTGACAAAATTTGCGATCACTTTGTCGTACGTATCAAATAAATCAATAAGTAAGCAATTGATATGGAAGCCAACTTGCCATCGCTCACCGTCATTAAACTCTGTATTACTCCAATCTTTTGAAAGTAAATTGCAAAATTCAGGATCAGTAGCTGTCTTAAAGAAGCGGTCATATAGCCTTTGAGATAGAGCAAATCCAAACTGCGCCTTAGTTATTGATAATTGGTGATTAACTTGGATAGCCAAGTAAAAAACCGAAAGTATTACACCGATAGCGGCTATAACTTGCACAATAAGCACAACGATTTCAGTATTCAAAACGAGATCCTCTAGGCAATATTAATTGGCAGCCAGATATATAGGACAATTACCTTGGCTGGATTAAAAATCACAGATAAGCAGTTATCAGGAACAAGAAACTTCCAAATCATTTAGGTGGCTTATAATTAGTCTTAAGGATACCTAGAGGGGCATTCCGAATTATGTCTAGGTGGTTATTGCTCTTTAGAGTGTTATCCCATTGTTATCCCAGTTGATAGTATTTGTATGGGGGATGGATAGCGTGGAAAGTGTTATAGTCGCGGTTCTCTGGCGGCATAGTTGAACTGGATACAACGGTTGCCTCCTAAGCGACAGGTCCAGGTTCGATTCCTGGTGCTGCTAGAGATATAGATAGAAAGGCAGAATCCGATAAGTGGTGTCGACTTAGGTAGGAGATACCTCACCTACCGAACCCGCCAAAAACTATCCATTTCCCGTTATAACTTCAGGTGTAAGGCTTCTGCTCAACTGCTTCAACATTTGCCGCTGTATTGGGCCTTTAGTCTTCGCGCCATACCTGCTGTCCAAAGCATAGATTGCGTATAAGCTACGGAATAAATTATCTAAGCCCTTATTCGCCTCTCTAACGCCTTTATATCGGCTAGTAGCTATTTTCCCCAAGCTACTTCCAGATCTACCCGGGGATTTCCTCTTACTGCGTCAGACGCGCTGTGGGTAGCGTTTTCAGCAGTTATCCCAGAGTTGCCCCCGTTTTACCTAATTTCGAGCAAGGGCAAAAAGTAAGTGATTGAAGTATAGAGAAAAGTTATCCCCGTGTTATCCCCGAAAAAAATCGAGTTCTGGGATGAAATAGTAGGTTGAACGCCGCGTGGTGTCTAGCGTGTAGAGAGTTATACCCGTTTATCCTCGGGATCTCTGTATGTTTAGGATGGGCTGCGCTATCCAGCTGTGACACCGGGGCGGGTTATATGCAGCGGGATTATAACCTATTGAATGCGCAGTGGTTATTTGTATGATCGGCGACGTTCGGGCGATACTTTTGACTTTACAGACGGTATTCTTGCTGGCAATTTCCTGTGCAAGACCGCAAATACAAATCGCTAGGGAACTCTGCTCACAATGTCTGACCTCTCCTGGGAATGCCTCGCGTTCAAGCAACTCACTACGCCGACTCTCTACGCGCTGCTACAGCTGCGTTCCGAAGTTTTCGTTGTGGAACAGGATTGCGTCTATCAGGATCTGGACGGATATGATGAATTCGCCTGGCACCTGCTGGGCTGGCGCGACAACACCCTGCTCTGCTATGCCCGCCTGTTCGCACCGGGCGTGAAATATCCTGGCGCCTCGATCGGGCGGGTAATCATCAAACAAATTGTACGCGGTGAGGGTTTGGGACGGGAGTTGATGGGACAGGCTATCACCGCGTGCGAGGCCCGCTGGCCGAATGCCGCCATTACCATCTCGGCCCAGCATCACCTGGAGGAGTTCTATGGCAGCCTTGGATTCGAGACAGTATCAGCGCCCTATCTGGAAGATGACATCCCCCATGTTGAGATGCATCGCAGCAACCAATGATGTCTCAGTCCGATAATCCGCTGGCAGATTCGCCGTTCAGTTTTACCGAAACCAAGACGGGCTCCGTCCTCATCAGTCACCGGGGACGTGTCGTGAAAACTCTGCAGGGTAAATCGGCGCAACAATTCCTGGCACGTATCAGCGGCAGTTCTGACGCGGACTGCCAACTGCGCATGGCCAAGATTACGGGTTAATTCAAGTTCGGCAATGAACGCGCCGGCAAGCAGGCAGATCAATCCCGTTTCGGAAAAATCAACTAGCCTCAATCAGCCGCCGCGACGCATCGAATTGCGCTTGCGTCTGGTCGTGCTGCAAGGGCTGCAGTCTGCTGGTAATAAGAATCGCCAAAGAAGCGAAGACGAAGCCCGGCAATATCTCGTAAATGTCAAAAACACCGCCGCTCATATTCGACCATATGACAACTGTAATAGAGCCGACCAGCATACCGGCTATCGCCGCGTTGCGAGTCATCCGACGCCAGTACAATGAGAAGACGATAACCGGTCCGAATGCGGCACCGAAGCCGGCCCAGGCATAGCTCACGAGATCCAGCACGCGACTTGTTCGATCACTGGCGATGACGAGAGCAATCAGGGCAATCGTCACCACGGCCAGCCGACTCACAAGCAACAGCTCCTTGTCACTGGCGCGCGGTTTAATGAACACGCGGTAGAAGTCTTCGCTGATCACACTGGAACATACCAGCAACTGCGAATCAATTGTCGACATGATCGCCGAAAGGATAGCGGCGGTAATGACTCCAGCCACCCAGGGATTGAACAGCGACTGACTGAGCGCGATGAACACCGTCTCAGGATTGCTGAGAGGGTTGTTTGCAAAGTAGGCGATGCCGGCGAACCCGGTCGTAACTGAACCCAGCAAGACCACAATCATCCAACTCATCGCGATGCGTCGCGCGGCGAGCAACTTCATCGGACTTTCAGCGGCCATAAAGCGCGCCAGAATATGTGGCTGCCCAACATAGCCGAGCCCCCAGGCCAGCGAAGACAGCAGGCTTACGGCGCCGACATTGCGCAGCAACGCAGTGCTCTCCGGGCGCACCTGCCTGGTCGCCTCCCAAACGCCATCGATACCCCCACTCCCACTGATGACAAGCACCGGAGCGAGGATAAGTGCGAGCAGCATCAGCAGCGCCTGTATCGCATCAGTCCAGACTACCGCAAGAAACCCTCCGATAAAGGTATAGGACACAATTATCAGAGCCCCGGTCACCAGCGCAACGCGATAGTCCAAACAAAAACTGTTTTCGAACAGGATGGCACCGCCCACGAGACCCGAGGCAGTGTAGAACGTGAAGAACAACAGAATCACGAAAGCCGAGACTATGCGTAGTAGCCGCGTGGAATCGTGAAAGCGGTTTTCAAAATAATCTGGCAAGGTCAGCGAATTGTTTGCAGCAAGACTGTAGACCCGCAGCGGCTTGGCGACAAAGAACCAATTACACCAGGCACCCATCACGAGGCCGATGCCAATCCAGATCTCGCTGAGACCCGCCAGATA
>Ga0222714_10005128_pt1 | contig 12547 bp, 23 predicted proteins | sample C33_3DmetaG_FD_165048 | JGI IMG/M metagenome (GOLD analysis project Ga0222714, IMG submission 165048) | Estuarine water microbial communities from San Francisco Bay, California, United States - C33_3D | ecosystem: Environmental > Aquatic > Marine > Unclassified | place: USA: California... | reverse complement strand
ATTGATGCAAGAAAATTTGCAAAAGACCCTTCAAATGAATTTTATCATCGCGCAAATATGCAGAGATTGGACTTTGAAGAGTTAAGAGACACTATTTTGACGATTTCTGGCAAATTGGATAATCAAAAATTCAATCAACCAATAGATTTATTTAGCGATAACAATAACAGAAGAACAATTTACGGAATGATTGATAGAAGCAGATTCCCAGAGCTTCTTACCACATTCGATTTTGCCACGCCAGAAATGACAACCGGAAAACGGTTTGAGACAACAGTTCCCAAACAAGCTCTTTATTTGATGAATTCAAATGACATGATAAAATATTCTGAAAGCGTTTACGCAAATTACGAATTCGCAAAATTAAAAATAACAGAAGATAAAATTAAATTTTTATTTAATTTATTTTACCAACGCGACCCATCAAAAACAGATATTTCAATAGCTAAAAGATTTTTCAATATAGACGATATTACTTTGGACAACACAAATATGTCTCCAAATGACGACAAAAAGTACAATAAGTGGGAGCAATATATACAAATATTGTTTATGAGTAATGAATTGATTTACATAAATTAAAAAAATAATATAATATTAATATGACACTAAATATCGTATCCACAATGCTTGAGTTTCAAAACCAGATAAAGATTTATCACTGGCAGACAAACTCTTTTTCACAACATAAAAGCTTCGGAGAGCTTTACGACAGCCTTTCCGATACCATAGATGAATTTGTTGAGACATTTATGGGAAAATATGGAAGGGTAATTGCAAAAGATAAATTTTACATGGAGCTTTCCAATCTCAAAGACTCTGATTATAATCAAATAATTGATTCTTTTATTTTATTTTTATCAAATGACCTTCAAAATGCTCTTGACCAACAAAAAGATACTGATTTGTTGAATATTAGAGATGAAATAGTTGGCTCTTTAAACAAAACAAAATATCTTTTAACATTAAAATAAATTATGCCAAATCCGCGCAAAAACGAAAAAAAGAAAGAATATATTTCTCGTTGTATTCCACAAGTGATAAAAGAAGGAAAAGAGCAAGACCAAGCTATTGCTATTTGCTACAGTATGTGGAAAGAACATGAAAAAAGCTCCAAAGCTACAATTACCTATAAAGATGGCGATGAAGAGTTGATTTTTTGAATTGACAATCTAACCGACTCGTCTTATATCCAAGTCAAGCAGGAGATGCCCCAAGACCAGCCCCCGTTTCGGCGGGGGTTTTCTTGTTCTTGACACTCTCTTTTTTTTACTCTATATTTCGCCATGAACATATTTGATGCTAAAATTAAAATCTGGAATTATTTTCAAGAAAATGATCATTTAGATATAGGAAAGGATTTAAAAAAGTTTTTTACAGAAGAAAAAAATAAAAATCTAGCAGAACAAATTTACCTTTCTGCTCTTAATGATTTTGAAAAATCAGAATTCATAAGAAAGGTAGAAGTTTTTAATTACAAAAATGACAAAAATATCAAAGAGGATTTTTATGTTTTAGTCAAATCACTGAAAACAATTGAATGCGAAATAAAACTTCAGTCAGAGCTATGTTTTGCCATCGCTTATATAATCAATCAAGTTTGTGACGAAATCCAAGATGATACAGATAGATGCACTCCAGATAATATCACAGATAAAGAAATTAAAAATTTAGTTCATGTAGTCAATTTTTATAAACAGAAACTTGAAAACCAATCGGCTGGACCAAAAGAAAATTTAAATTCTTCTTCTTCTAACATACAAAATAATTAATTATAAAATTTATGGCTAAAATACTAAAAACAAAAAGTATCTATTACAATGATGTTAATTTATTGGCGTCAATTGGAAAAGTAGAATCAAGAAAAGACATCCCAAATGAAAAAAGTAGAATATTTGTTTCTCCTATGCCAGCCGTCGTAGGCAAAACATTTGCAAATAAGGCGTCTGAATTAGGACTTTCAGTTTGCCTTCATCGCTTTTGCGATCCTTATGAGCAAGCAGCAATCTATAATTCGATTTTAAATAAAGAAAACGTCTTTATGTCCTGTGGACTAAAAAATGATACCGAGACTTATAAAGTAATTGCTGATACAAATTGTAAAAATATTGTTGTTGATTTTGCTAATGGTTATCTTCCAAATATAGCAAATGAGTTGGATAATATTACAAATTATTTAAATATTAGAAAATTGATTATTGGAAATGTTCATACCGCCGAAGGAGTAGAATATCTTGAAAATATTGTAAAACAGTTTCAAGAAATAGAAGAGTTATATATAAGAGTTGGAATTGCTGGCGGTGGACCGTGCGCCACAAGCGATGTTACAGGAATAAATAGAGGAAATATTACTGAAATTATTGAGTGTTCAAATGCTGCTAAATACGCAAAAATAATTGCAGATGGAGGAATCCACAAAGCTGGTTCGGCTTGCAAGGCGTTTGCTGCTGGAGCGCATGGTATTTTTATGGGCAAATATTGGATGCAATCTTTTGAGGCGGAATCCAATCTTTCTGGAGACGGAAGTTATTGGGGTTGTGCAAGCCATAAAAATCAAGAAAATTGGAAGGGTGCAAAGTTTCGACATTCCGAAGGTAAAGTTGTAAAAGAAGATTTTCAAATTAAAAATCTTGAAGAAGTTGTTGGTGAACTTTGGGGCGGTATAACAAGCTATGTCTCTTATGCTGGGTATACGAATCTTTCTGATGCTATCGGAAATGGAGTATTCGAGTTGAAGCAAAATAGTTTGCCGCCAAAAGTGAGATAGCACTTTGAATAACTTTTTTTATACCAGTCCCCGCTTCGGCGGGGATTTTTATTTTTAACAACTACATAAAAAAGTGTAATAATAGTAGTGAGAGAAACTGCAAAACATGTCGGTTGCGTTATAGAACCAAAACCTAGATCTCGTTCTAAGTTAAAATGTGTCCATTGCGACATGGAATACTCTCATTCAGAATATAAAACATTAAAAGCATTAAAAAAACTTTTATATTTTTCATATGTTTATAGCGAAAACCCACAAGATATAAAATCAAAAAAAGACTACATTACCGTAAAACCCGTTTGCCATTACTGTCTCACAAAAATTGCTTCAAAATATACCACTGAAGACGAATTTAAAATAGCTATTATAGTTGACAAAAAAGATGATTTTGCAAATGAATTGGTTTTCAATAAAAAAGACTAAATATTTGAAAAAGTGTTGACGTTTGACAAAAGTAAACTTATATTGATTTCAAATATGAATAATATGAATACACAAACGGCAAACGTAACTACAGTAAACACACAAAAGAAGCGCGGCCCAAAAGGACCGTGGAAGAACCTTACTCAGACAAAGACGTTTGTAAGGGTAAATGGGGTTTGGACTCCCCGTGCAAAAGGGCGAGTCAGGAGAGGAATTGAAACGAAATCAGTTGAAGTTCCTTGGAATTGGAACGGTGAAGTGCCAGATTCTCTCATGTAAAACTTTGAGTGTCACAACTCAAACCCATTTCTTCTGTCGTGGGTAAAAAGACGTAGGTGGTCACTAACGTCAGGCAGAAGGGGTTATAAGACCAGTCCCCGCTTCGGCGGGGATTTTTTTTCTACAAAACCCTTGTTTGCCTTGACTTTTTTCAAGTCTTGAGCTATTATATATTTACCTATGGATGAACAAATTTTAATCAAAAATCCCAATAGATTCGTAATGTTTCCGATCCAACACAAGGATATTTGGGATTTCTATAAAAAAGCTGAAGCATCGTTCTGGACGGCTGAAGAAGTAGATTTATCTGATGATTTAAGACACTACAACAATCTAAATGACGGAGAAAGACACTTTATCAATAACGTATTGGCTTTCTTTGCTGCCAGCGACGGGATTGTGAATGAAAATCTTGCAGAAAATTTTGTAAGAGAAGTCCAGTATCCAGAAGCTCGTAGTTTTTATGGATTTCAAATAATGATGGAGAATATCCATTCCGAGATGTATTCTCTTTTGATAGACACTTATGTAAAAGATCCATCAGAACAAGCAAAATATTTTAATGCTATAGATACAATTCCTTGTGTCAAGAAAAAAGCAGACTGGGCTTTGAAATGGATAAATTCTCCAAATTTCGCAGAAAGATTAATTGCATTTGCTGCTGTTGAGGGGATTTTCTTTTCTGGAAGTTTTTGTTCCATTTTCTGGCTCAAGAAGCGCGGACTTATGCCGGGACTTTCATTTTCAAACGAACTGATTTCGAGAGACGAAGGTCTTCATTGCGATTTCGCCGTTCATCTACACAATAATCATCTAAAAAATAAAGTTGATCCAAACACAATCAAAGAAATCATCGAGTCGGCTTTAAAAATCGAAAAAGAATTTATTACCGATTCTCTTCCGGTAGATTTGATTGGAATGAACTCAAACTTAATGAAACAATATCTTGAATTCGTAGCCGACAGGCTTTTAACTGATTTAAAATGCAATAAAATTTATAATAGTTCAAACCCATTCGACTTCATGCAAAATATCGCACTTCAAAATAAAACAAACTTCTTTGAAAAAAGAGTAGCGGAATACGCTAAAAACGGAGTTGGAACAGAAAATTCAGGGTTGTCATTTGATATTAATTTTTAATTTATAAAAATATGCAAGTACTTAAAAGAGACGGAACAAAAGAACCGATTAAACTTGACAAAATAACTGCAAGAATAAAAAAACAAACTTGGGGTTTAAACGCTGATTATGTTGATTACATGGGAGTTGTTCAAAAAACAATTTCTGGAATGTATGATGGTATTTCTACGACTGAGTTGGACAACTTGGCGGCAGAAGTTTCTGCCAGTATGACTTCAAGCCATCCAGACTACTCTTTATTGGCGTCAAGAATTGCTATAACAAGATTGTATAAACAAACAGAAAAACATTTTTCTTCTGCTTTCAAGATTCTACATGAAAACGAAATGATTTCTGATGAAATTTATGAAGTAGTAAAAAAGAATCATAAGAAACTAAATTCAATGATAGTAACAGATAGAGATTATAACCTTGATTATTTTGGTTATAAAACTCTTGAGAGAAGTTATCTTTTAAAAGTTAATGGAAATATTGTAGAAACCCCTCAATATATGTATATGAGAGTTGCTTTGGGCATTTGGTTTGACGATCTTGAAAATGTACAAAAAACCTATGAAATGCTTTCTAAGGGGCTTTTCTCTCATGCGACTCCGACATTATTTAACGCTGGAACTAAAAGAAGCCAACTCGCGTCCTGTTTTCTTATATCAAATAAAGGTGATTCGATAGAGGGACTTTTTGATACAATTAAAGACGTAGCTCAAATTTCCAAATGGGCTGGAGGAATAGGACTTCATGTGCATGATGTAAGAGCAAAAGGCGGTCTTATCAAAGGAACAGGTGGACAGTCTGACGGGTTGGTTCCGATGATGAAGACGTATAATGAAGTGGCTCGTTGGATTAATCAAGGTGGGAAAAGGAAAGGTAGTTTTGCAATTTACCTTGAACCTTGGCATGGAGATGTTTATGAATTCATCGAATTGAGAAAAAATCATGGAAAAGAAGAAATGAGAGCTAGAGACTTATTTTTAGCTCTTTGGATTCCCGACTTGTTTATGAAACGAGTTGAAGAAGATAAAGACTGGAGCCTATTTTGCCCAAATACCGCAAAAGGACTTTCCGATGTTTATGATGCTCCAGAATCGAAATCTTTTACAGCCCTTTATGAAAAATATGAGGCAGAAGGAAAAGCCATAAAGACCGTCAAGGCTCGACATCTTTGGACTGAAATTCTCAAAGCTCAAATTGAAACTGGAACTCCTTATGTTCTCTATAAAGACTCAGCAAATAATAAAAGTAATCAAAAAAATATAGGAACCATAAAGTCAAGTAATCTTTGTACAGAAATTATTGAATATTCAGATGATAAAGAACAAGCGGTTTGTAATTTAGCGTCCATATGTGTCAATAAATTCGTAGAAATACCAAACGGGCAAGTTCGTTCTCAAAACAAAAATAAAAGAACTTATAACCATGAAGAGCTTGAAAAGTGTGCTTATCAGGTGGCATTAAATTTAAATAAAGTTATAGATGTCAATTTTTATCCAACAAAAGAAACTAAAAAATCGAATCTTAGACATAGACCGATAGGCATTGGCATACAGGGATTGGCTGACACTTTCGCTCTTTTAGGATTACCGTTTGATAGTCAAGAAGCGAAAGAATTAAACAAGGAAATATTTGCTTCAATTTATCATGGCTCATTGAGGGCGTCTATTGAAGCGTCCAAAAAAGACGGAAGTTATGATACATACAAAGACTCGCCAATTTCTCAAGGCAAACTCCAATTTGATTTATGGGAAGAAAAACCTTCAGAAAAATGGGATTGGAATAAATTGAGAGATTTAATCAAAAAGCATGGAGTTCGGAATTCTTTATTGCTTGCTCCTATGCCGACGGCTTCAACCGCTCAAATTCTTGGAAATAATGAATGCTTTGAGCCTTTTACGTCTAACTTATACAAAAGAAACGTATTAAGTGGAGAATTTGTTATAGCCAATAAATATCTTATTCAAGATTTAATTAATTTAAATATCTGGGATGAGTCAATGAAAGTTTCTCTATATGAGAATAATGGGTCAATCCAAAACATCGAAAGGATTCCTCAAGAAATAAAGAATATATACAAAACAGTTTGGGAAATTTCCCAGAAAGTTATTATTGACATGGCTGCTGACCGTGGAATTTACGTGTGTCAGTCTCAATCAATGAATCTTTTTATGGATGACGCAAATATAGGAAAGTTGAACTCTGCTCATTTTTACGGGTGGAAGAAGGGCTTGAAAACTGGAATGTATTATTTGAGAACGCAGCCAAAAGCTCAAGCCATAAAAGGTCTTGGCATTGACATAAAGAAAGATAAACCAGCAGATGAAGAAATTATAGCCTGCTCTATCTCTAATCCAGAAGCTTGTCAATCGTGTAGCGGTTAATCATATTATCCTATGTTTAATAGAGAAAGAAAAGATTGGATTTACACAGCTTTAAAGCTCGCTCAAGAAATAGCTGAATTGAGAAGTGAAGACCCATATTTGCAAGTTGGCTGCTGCGCCATAAAAAAAGATTCAGATATTGTTCTTGGATATAATGGACTCCCGGCTGGATTTGATATGAGTATGGAAGATCGGGACGCTCGCCGTCCTTATATGATCCACGCCGAGAGAAATGTTTTAGATAGAGTCAAACCAAATGAAATTAAAATATTTGCTGTTACTCATTTGCCATGTCCAGAATGTTTAAAGTCAATAAAACAAAAAGGAGTAAATGAAATTTATTATCTTCATGACTTGGAAAGAAAAAATGAAGTAAATCTTTCAAATAAAATGGCGGATGATTTTAATATAAATTTGTATCAAGAAAAATTATGATATACTCTTTTTTTGGACAACCGGGGTCAGGTAAAACCACACTTGGCATCTCACTTTATAAATATCTTAAAAAAGTATACGGTTGGGAGCATCAACTTTATATGATTGACGGAGATAAATTGAGAGAGTTGATCACAAATAAAGATTATTCAAATAAAGGGAGAAAAGAGAACATAATCGCTGCAAATAATATAGCGACCTATTTGAACCATAACGGTGCGGACGTAATTATATCTATGGTGAATCCATTTAGAGATTTAAGAGCATCATTAAAAAAATTAAATAAAAATGACGTAAAAGAAATATACTTGATTTCTGATAGAACAAATAAACTTCAATTTCATGTAGAAAATTTTGAGGCTCCTAAAACTACTGACTTGACACTAAATACAAGTGAACTTATTGTACAACAATGTCTAAACAAAATAGTAGAGATATAGATTTTAAAATTACTTGTAATGCTAAAACTCAATGCGATAACATAGCTTTATATGCTCAGTGCGTCGGTATTGACCTCTTAAACAACAAGATAGATAAACAAAAAGCCATAAAAAGCCTCAAAAATTTAATTAAAAAAACCCAAACTCTTATAAAAGATATAGAAAGTATATGAAAACTCTTATTCAATTTTCAATGGCAGATGGCTTGTGGTGGGTTTATATCAAACGAAACAGCGACAATTGCTATACTAAATGGCGACCCGCAACAGAAAAAGAAATTAAAGAAGATAAGGAAAAATTTTATGGGAATGTATGATTCAATAATTTGCAAATACCCTCTTCCATTACCGGAAGAATTGGGTGAACTCACTCAAACTCAAATACAAAACGCGACTTATCAGACCAAAGATCTTGATGAAAGCCTAAGTCTTTTTAAGGTTTGTGAAGAGGGTCATTTATGGCTTGAGAAAATCGGAGGTTATTACGAGAAAGGTGATCCTAAAGCAAAATCAATAATAGATAGGCTGGGTAAGTTCGTACAAACCGACTCTACTTGGATTAGACAAGATAGAACCTGTACCATCCAATTTTACGAGAGCTTTAGAGTCTCCGAAGATCAAAAAGATGAATTAAATAACGATTATTGGCTTGAATATGAAGCCGTTTTTGTTGATGGAAAATTAAATAAAATTTCTATTTTAGAATCTAGCAAAAAGGACAACGCCGAAAGACGGACAAGGGAAGCAGAATTTGAAAAGGAATGGAAGAGCTTAAATAATTTCCTAAATAAATGGTATATTAAATTTTGGTATAGTCCTTGGAGATGGCTTGTTAGAAACATATTCAGGACGTATCGCAGAATTAAATATCATGCTCCATCAGATTGGAAAGTCGAAAGATTTCTATTGCCTTGGTAAAATATGTCAAATAAAGATTCTAAATTTGTCAAAAAAATAATGAATGAACTCTTTAAAAGAGTCGGATTCAAGAAATTTGATCAAAAATTCGTTGACAGTTTTCCAATGAACTGGTACGCTCAGAAGGAGTGGACAGAAGAAGATGAAAAAGAATTTAAAGAATGGTATGCCGACCAGCATCAAAAAGCTTTTAAGTCAACAAGGGCTTTAGCTCTTTCGGAAGCTAGTTGGTTTTTATTCAGTTATGGATGGAAGGTCAAATATGAAGATTCTAATAATTAAAATTTTAAATAAAATAACGAAATTTATTCGCTACTTGACACCAAAATACTGGCGGTGTACATTTTGTGGAAATCAAGAATATAAAGAGCGAGAAATACATTGCTGGAAATGCGGCACTGGAGAAATGATTTACAAATATGAAGATTAATAGAGAAAAACTTTATGAACTCTATATGCAAGAGGTAAATAAAATCGTAGAAGAGTGCGATTGGGTCACTAACTTCGGCCCAGAAGAAATTGTAGGAATGATTTGCAATATAATTGAAGAAAATAAAAAAGAATTGATAAAAAATGATTGATATACTTTGGAGAAGTTTGGATGATTTTGAGGCATGGGCATTGATACGCGACTATCACGATAAGCAGGTATTAGTTTTAACGAATGTTACTTATCGAATTAGTTATGCCAAATATATTGATGTGTATTCTAATGAATTACTTGACTGTGAAGAAAAAGTGATTAAATTTGCGTTCATTGATTAATATGCCTAAAAGCGAATATGAAATAATGGAAGATGGCGACTGCCCTCAATGTGGTGAATATGATGAATTATTTTATATGTACTGTTGTAGTAAGCTAATGTGTTCCTGTTGCAAAGACAGCCATGATAAAAAGTATCATTTTGAAAATGAAGAATAATATTAAAAAAGGCGACATCGTAGAACATTTTGGATTTGACTTTTCTCCAATTCCATTTTGGGAAAGGCTTTTATACTGCCCAAAATGGTGGTATCAAAATTTTTCTTACTGGTTGGGAAAACAGTATCAACGGATTAAATATGGATTTCCTCTTGAAGAAAGCTGGAATTTCTCTAGCCATTGCGCCGAGTGGGCATTGCCAAGGTTAAAAAAAATGAGAGATGACCTGTATAGTTATCCATGTTCATTCTCAAATGATGAAGAATTTTTCAGTGGTCAAAAATATTTCGATTTTTTTAAAGAAATTCCAGATGGCTCCACTGAAGAACTTGATTATGGAGCAATAAAATGGAGAGAAACTCTCGACAAAATTATTTGGTCATTTGAGCATATTAAAGATGAAGTTGAACCAATTTATCCAGAAAATTACGATAGGCGTCAAATTGTAGTTGACGTTTCAGAAAAGGGGACTACATTTAAACGCGTAGACGAAAGAAAGTTGGACTTTACTCCAGTAGAAGAGCATAATAAAAAACTACAAGAAGGATTTGAGCTTTTTGGAAAGCACTTCCAGAGTTTGTGGAGTTAATATATGAGAAATTGGATACCAGAATATTTTACTACTAACACTGGACAAAAGTTAGTGGTTCATGCCAAAGAGATTTGTGAAGGCGATGCTTGCGTGATTCATAAACCAACCAATCATCACATGAGAGATTGGGATTTGATTTGGAGGTCTGATCGCTCCTGCTTTGAACGTCTTTGCCCAGAACACGGAGTAGGTCATCCTGACCCAGATGACAGAAATCATGATGGAGTTCATGGATGCTGCGGCTGCTGCTCAAATAAAAGGAATATATGATTAAAAAAATAAATAAAAGCCAAATAAAACAACTCAAATACGGCCAAAAAAAGATAAACGAGCTAAACGAAATCATCGAAGAAGAATATCAAAACTGCTTGAGCGTTCTAGGTTTAGACGACAAAATGGATAAAGATCAAAAAAAGTGTGATTTTATTTTTGATTATCTTTATAATAAAGGGAATTTGGAAGACTGTTTGAACTTGGGCGGATTCAAGTTTAACGATAAAGATCTTTGATCGGTTGGATGGGTGAGCGGCTTATACCAGAACTTTGCTAAAGTTCCGTAGCTTTAAAAACTACCGCAGGTTCAAATCCTGCTCCAACCGCCAAATTTTAAATTTTTATTTTGAATATTCTTAAAAAAGAACGTATAATACCTTTGAGTATAAAATCAATTTTCCACCATTGACGTTTTTTAATTGCTAGGAAAAGACATTTAAAGTAAAGAAAAATATGGAAAATGTTTTTCATGTATATGATTACACTTAAAAGCATCGTTAATTTAATGGTAAAATAGAAGTTTTCCAAACTTCGTTCGCGAGTTCGATTCTCGCACGATGCTCCATTTTTTTCGGAAAGTAACTCAACTTGGTAGAGTACACGCTTTGGGAGCATGTTGTTGCAGGTTCAAATCCTGTCTTTCCGACCATTGGTAGGATGCCAGAGTGATCAATTGGAACAGACTGTAAATCTGTCGGCTTGCGCCTACGAAGGTTTAAATCCTTCTCCTACCACCATTTTTTTTCTTGACTAATTGCAAAATCAAGACTAGTATAAACAATATGCCGATTTAGCTCAGTGGCAGAGCAACGCTTTTGTAAAGCGAAGGTCGTCAGTTCAACTCTGACAATCGGCTCCATTTAAAGTTTATGAATCTGTTAATCAACTTCTTAACAATATTTTCTATTTTTATTTTTATTTATTATATATTTCTTATTTTTATAGCTTACTACGACAAAACATTTAAAATAACTTTATCAATTAAAATTCTTGGACCGATTGCACTTTGTTTTTTAATAGCTAAATTTTTAATGTAAAATGAAATGTAAAAATTGTCTCAACAAAATAAAGAAAAAAGGAGATTGGGAATTGAACTCGCACAGTGCGATAATTTGCCCAAAATGCAAGCTCAAAGAACGAGACTTTGATAAGATGGTCTTTTTATTGCGGCAGATGCAAGAAATTCTTGAAGAAGTAGAAGATTATGACGGCGATATTGATTTAAGACGTTTTTCTAAAGATATGAAGGATATTTTAAAAAGACAATGAAAATATTATTTAATAAAATTTACGCAAATCAAGGGCATAAATTATATCGAACCCTGAGCTTGGGAGCCTCTTCAACTCTCATGCAGTTGACAAAGCAAAAAATTATAGATATAGTAACTCCAGTAGTCACTCAACAAGTTGCTTGGAATTTAAATCATAAAGTGTGGACAACCGAAAACAATGAAAAATCTTTCAGATAAAATTTATTTCGGCCCTAAATATGAAGTTTATAAAAAGCTAGTTGAAGAAGATAATTGCTTTTGGACCGCTCAAACGATAGTGGACAGTGTCATTCAGCAAGTCAGTGTTATTTTGGTTTGGGCGATTTATTATAAGTCTTTCTCCCATGAAATGCCTGACTGATAAACTTTATCTGCAAGTCAGACGGCAATTCGGAGCGCGAACCCATATAGAACCTAAGTGGCTAGTCTGGCAGCAATCTTATATGCGAATTTATGGGCAAGTCGATATACAAGTCAATAGGGAAGTCAAGAGGCGAGTCGTTGAAGCACTCTATGAAAATATATAATGAGTTATGAAACAGCGTGAATTGAAATTTAGGATTTGGAATAAACATGATAAAGATTGGGGATTGAATACCGGAGAAGAACAAAGTCTTGTTTCATTTGGAGTGTTTAATTGTCTCATCAACAGCTTTGGCAATGGAGCTAATCTACATATTCAGCAATACACTGGACACAAAGACAGGAACGGAAAA
>Ga0222714_10005127_pt1 | contig 12548 bp, 6 predicted proteins | sample C33_3DmetaG_FD_165048 | JGI IMG/M metagenome (GOLD analysis project Ga0222714, IMG submission 165048) | Estuarine water microbial communities from San Francisco Bay, California, United States - C33_3D | ecosystem: Environmental > Aquatic > Marine > Unclassified | place: USA: California... | reverse complement strand
CGTTGTCTCCGCATCAAGATCGGCCGGGCAGTGATACAGGGTCTTGCCCGTGCCACTCAGCCACGGGTATTTATTGTTCATGTCATAGAACCCCTCGACCGGCTCGATGTGAATGACCGGCAAAACGAGATCACCAAGAATGCCAACCGTCAGTTCCCGACCCTCAATGAATTCCTCCAGCAGGGTGGTCGTGCCGTATTGTCGCGCCTCGGCAAGGGCATCCTGCCACTCGGCCTCGGTCCGCACGATGCGCACGCCAACACTCGACCCCTCACGCGGCGGTTTGGAGACAAGTGGCAAATCCAGTGCCCGCGGCACGCTGCCGTCGAGCGGGTAATCCTGAGCCCGGGGTGTCGGCACGCCGGCGGCGAGAAACCTGGCCTTGCTGATTGACTTGTCGAATGCCGTGCGACTGTCGGCAACTCCGGCTCCGGTGTAGGGTATGCCACGTGCTTCAAGCAGCGACTGGAGCTGACCATCCTCGCCAAAGGTGCCGTGAATGAGGTTCATGGCGATGAGAACATCCGTCGGGCAGTCGAACTCCGGGCCATGCACATCGACGGGCAGCACCTCCGCACCAAGCGACTCGAGGGCGGCCATGACGCTTTCCGCCGTTTTGACCGAGACTTGCCGTTCCGAGCCGGATCCGCCGAAGAGGACGGCAATGCGTTGTCCTTTGATGTCGAGCATGCAAATGCATGCTATGCCCCACGGGGTGACGCGTGCAAAGCGGAAATCCATCTTCGTTGGCTGCCGCATTTGGCCTTGTTGGGAGCGTCTACGACTGGCATAATGATGGTTCGTGAAGCGCCAAACCTCCAAGCCATTGCGCCTTCTGCTGCCGTTTCTATGTCTTGCATGGACGACTCAGAACTGCCTCGCAGCCAGATCCGTTGCCCGCACCTGGAACGAGGAAAATCTTGCCGCCATCCGCATTGACCGGCCCAACCCGCCGGTTCACGCCCGCAACCTGTTCCACGTGGCGGTTGCCATGTATGATGCCTGGGCCGCCTACGATGACCAGGCGGTGGGGTATCTGCACCATGAACGGGTGACGGCAGCGGATCTGCTGGCTCAGCGTCGTCAGGACGCGGAGACAGCGGCCGCCTTCCTGCGTCCGCTGGCGGCAAGCAACCTGCCAGGCTTGCGCAACGCCGCCATCGCCCTGCGCCGTTACATGGCCAGCACCCGTTACCTGACGATCAGCGCCGCCGACATCGAGGCCTCGAGGCGCGAAGCCATCAGCCATGCCGCCTACCGGGTGCTGCGCAGCCGTTACCTGAACTCCTTCAGCGCCTTCGCCACCAGCCAACGGCTCGACAAACGTCTGCGCTCTCTGGGGTATTCGGCCGCCAACATCGGCACCTCCGGCAATTCCGCGGCCGCCGTGGGCAACCGCATCGCTGCCTCCATTCTCGCCTGGGGACTTGCGGACGGTTCCAACCAAGCAGGCAGCTACCGCGACCCGGATTATTTCAACCCGCAGCCTGAACTCATCGTTCTGGAGGGTGGCATTGCCCAGGCCGGCATTCCCGCGGGAACGGACCCGAACCGGTGGCAACCCCTTGCCTTCGACAATCCAGAAACGCAAAACCAGTTCCCCGGGGAATTGCTGCAGAGTTTTGTGGGTGTCACCTGGCTCAACACCCTGCCCTTCGCACTGACACGGGCAACTCCCGGCGTCCCTTGGCTGGATCCCGGGCACGGCTTTTCTCGGCTGGGATCCCCCACCGATCAGGAATACAAGCAGGGCGCCCTCGACCTACTCTGGGCCTCCAGCCGCTTGAACAGCCAGGAAATCATTGACATCTCACCCGGCCCTGGCGGCTACGGCAACAACCCGCTGGGGGAAGATACCGGCAGCGGCTACGAACTCAATCCGGTCACCGGCAAACCCTACCACGCCAATCGTGTGGAACTCGGGAATTTCGCCCGTGTTCTGGCGGAGTTCTGGGCGGACGGCCCCGACTCGGAAACCCCGCCTGGCCACTGGCACAAGATTGCCAACCAGGTGAGTGACAGCCGTCATCTCGAACGCCGGATCGGCGGGATTGGCGAGAAGGTCGACCGGCTGGAATGGGATGTGAAGCTGTACTTTGCGGTGGCAGCCGCCACCCATGACGCAGCCTGCGCCGCCTGGTCCCTGAAGCGTTATTATGAGAGTCCCAGGCCCATCACCATGATCCGCTACATGGCCAGTCTTGGCCAGAGTTCAGACCCTGATTTGCCCTCCTACCACCCGGATGGCCTACCCTTGGAACCGGGTGTGGCCGAACTGGTCACCGCCGAGACCGCCGCACCCGGTGGTCGCCACCACGGGGTTGGCAACCCGGGTGAGATAGTCGTGTATTCCTGGCCAGGGGAACCACCCGAGCGCGACAAGCAGACCAACCACGTTCGCTGGATCCGCGCGCTCGAATGGATTCCCTACCAGCGCAAAACATTCATCTCTCCCGCCTTCCCAGGCTACATCTCAGGCCACAGCACCTTCAGCCGTGCCGCCGCCGAGATTCTCGCTGCCTACACCGGCTCACCCTGGTTTCCCCGCGGCATGGGCACCTTCATCGCGCGCAAGAACAAGTTTCTTGTTTTCGAGCGAGGCCCCTCGCAAACCGTCGTGCTGCAGTGGGCGAGCTATTTCGACGCTGCCGATCAGGCCGGATTGTCCCGGCGATTTGGCGGCATCCACGTCAGTGAAGATGACTATCACGGACGCGTCGTCGGCTCACAGACTGGCCAGCAGGTGTGGGCTCTGGTGAGCAGGTACTGGGACGGCAGCATCCTGAACGATTCCGTGACACCCACCGTGACCCCCGAAGGCGATGACGTCCGTGTGACTTGGACTGGCAGACGCGGGTTGTATTACGCCGTCCAGTGGAGTGCCGACGGCGATGTCTGGAGCACCGTCTCGCCAGCTTCACAGGCCACAGAGACCCAGCTTGAACGAGTGATTACGCCGGCCCCGGATGCGGGCATCTATCGCGTCGTCTCCGGCGCCGCCCCGTTCTAGCCGGCAACTTTCAGCCTTCCAAGCCTTCAAGCACCCACAGCCCGAAGGCCGAAGGCACATGAAAGTCGGGGCGCTCCGTCTGCGGATCCACCCAAGTCATCCAGCCGGGTTGCACGCTGCCATCCGGGCGATGTGAGAATTCGGCTCGATGCACCCCCGCAAGGACTTCGTTCGACCCCGGACGCAGCACATCCCAGCCACGCAGGACTTCCAGCGGCAGGCGTCCGCAAACCTGGTAGCGACCGTCGCCCACGCTGCACTGCACGTGCAAATCCGGCCCCTGCCAGTTCCAGTCAAACCGGCGGTAAAAACGCCCCCGATAGGCGAGCACGCCGCCGCGCGGCTCCATCTCGAAGCAATGATAGGGGTCCAGCCGCGCGTCGGCGGCAAAGAACAGCTCCACACGATCGGAGCCCAGAACCCGCTCACGAGCGTCCCCCTCCGCCAGGACGAGGTCCTCGTCGGCGCAGTCGAACCGAAAATGCACCTGCGTGCCGTCGTGCAGGGCGCAAAACTCCGTGGCGGGGGCGGGACGGTTCTCCCACGGAAAGCCGAAGTCGCGCAGCACCGGGGCCAGTTCCCATGAGACAATTCCCGGAGGACAGCGGTGAACAGCATAGCGGCGCATGGCAGCATCATGCCGTCGCTGTGCGCGCACGGCAAGCCGCAGGAGACAATGGGGCTTGCGGGCGGCTGAGTTCGGGCGTTTCATGGCAGGCGATCCATCCCGCCTCTCCTTGAACCCGCCTGACTTCAGCAGCCTGCTGGAAAGCCTGCAGCGAGCGCCGGCCGGCACTTACGTGACGGCGGGCGGTGCGGCGCTGGTCGCCTTCCTGGCGGGCATGGCCATGGCGCGCGGCGTCATGCGCCAGATCCTGGCGATGATCAATCTCGGGATTTCGGTCACGGCCGGCATGTATGTCTTTCAGCACCGTGCCGAGGTCTTTGGCACCCTCGGTGCCGGCATGAGCAGCGACCGCCTGCTGTTGCTTTCCGTGGCAGCCGGCCTGCTCACTTACCTCATCTGCCGCAGTCTCGTTCACCTGCTTGCCGGATTCGGCCTGCTCAGCCTGCTCGGCGGACTGTCGGGTTGGAAAGGCGGACTGGTCAGCCTCATCCCTTCGGGATTCCTGCTCTGGGCCGGTGCCTTGCTGCTGCGCGTCATGGGGGGACTCTTCGGCATGGAGAATGCCGCCGAAGCCCAGCAACAGGGCGAACAGATCAGTGGACGCCTGACCGCCTGGATTCATCAGATCAGCCAGCAAGTCGACCACAGCAGCCTTGGCCGGGTCGCCTCACGCCTGGATCCCTATGACCTGCGCGCACGCGCCAACCTCGCCAGGCTACTCATTCTCTGGCCGGACGGGCGGGTCTGGCAGGAACTGGCCGAGCGCGGGCCACAGACCGCCCAAGCCCTCAATCATCCGGACATCGTCGCCCTGGGCAGGGATGCCAAGGTGCGACAGGCCATTGAACGCCAGGATTTTGCCGGCCTCATGCACCTGCCGCAGGTTCGAGCCGCCGCCGCCCTGCCCGAACTCGAGCCGATCCTTCGGGATCTCGCCCTGGAACAATCCATGGACGCCATCGTCTACCAGCGCTAGGCCGGGCGAAGCGAGGCTAGAACTGCATCAAAGCGCTCCGCCATGCGGGAGACACTGAACTCGGTGCGCACCCCCTGCAGGCCGCGATTGATCATCTGCTCCCTCTGGTAATCGTCGAGCAGCAGCGTCTCCAGCGAATTGGCAAGCGCGCCCGCATCGTCAGGCTGGCAGAGCAGGCCACTGCCGGCAAGTTGGAGGATTTCCGGGAAAGCCCCGTGCTCGGGCTGCACCACCGGCACGCCACTGGCCATGGCTTCCAGCAGGTAGAGGCCAAAGGCTTCCCCATACGTGGCCGGCACGGACAGGACGGTAAGATTGCGGAAGAACTTCACCTTGTCCGCGAAGTTCAGGTTCGGGTGCCACTCCACCCGCGTCTCGCAGCCTGCAAGGCGCAGTTTCTTGCACAGACCATCGACGTACTTGTCGTCGGCCGGCGTCTTCGCGCCGCCAATCTTGAGCTTCAGTCGCGGCACACTGCCCCGTCGGCACAGTTCAATGAAGGCGTCGACCAGGGTGGTCAATCCCTTGCCGTGGATCATGCGGGCAAAATAGCCGATCACCGGCCAGTTGGGGTCCGGCTCGGCCGTGCCGAAGGAATTGCTGTCGATGCCGTTGTGAACGACCTCCATCTTCTCCTCACCGACACCGAGCCGCTCGCGCATGACCTCGGCATAGTAGCGGCTCGGGGCGACAAAACGCGTGACATGCCGGGCATTGGCACGCATCGCCTCCCATGCGAGGGTGCGATAGGGTTCAATGAGGGTGTCAAGAAAGGCGTCCTCGCCCTGCAGGGAAACAACCACCGGCATTCCCAAGTCCCTCTCCAAGGCCGGGCAAAGCCCCATGAGCAGGCTGTTGGAAAGCGAGACAACTTCCGGGCGGGATTCCGCGCGAATCCACTCGAGGAGGCGCTTCCACTCGGGCCACTGCGGTCCCTGTTCGCCGATCAGGGCGCCCAGGGTCATTTCACCAAGATCGCGGGCGCGTGTCATGCCCATCAAACGGGCGGCCGAGCGCAGACGCTCGGGCTTGTTCAGCCAGCAATGAAAGGCCCTGGGCAGCAGGCGCGTCCAAGGCATCTTTTGCTGCAGGTAAAGGGACAGGCCGCCGACCTGAACAGGAATCTCTGGACTCGCGGCCTCACGGTCGGTCACCAGCGGAAGATAGAGGGGTGCCATCTGGGCGTCATGACCCCGCACCCGCAACGCCTTGATCAGGGCATTGTCTCGCAGGCAACTCCCGCAGTGGAAGGTGCCGGTGCCGGGAGTGAGGTGAAGGAGACGCATGAGGAAAGAGCGGGCTTGCTTAGCGCAGGCGCAGGGACAGGGCAAGCCCGGGTAGGCGAATGCTTGCAAAGAGACACTCCGTGAGTCCAACGCCCGGTTGCACCGCGCGCTTTTGCCCTTATCGGAAACCCGTGCGCGATCTGTTGCCCAGCCACCGGCCGGGGCTGGTGCTGGCTCCGATGCAGGACGTGACGGACCTGCCCTTTTTTCGGCTCATGGCCCGCCACGGCGGGCCGGATGTGTTCGTCACGGAGTATTTCCGAGTCACCGCCGATTCCAAGCCCGAGCCGACCATCCTGCGATCCATTGCCGAAAACGACACGGGACGCCCGGTGATTGCCCAGCTCATCGGTCAGGATGCCGCCGCCCTCGTTCGCACGACTCGGGCGCTGGAGGACCGACATCCCGTGGCTGGAATCGACCTCAATCTCGGTTGTCCCGCACCGATCGTCTGTCGCAAGGAGGCCGGCGGCGGACTGCTGCGACACCCGGAAAGGGTCGATGCCCTGCTGGGCGCCCTGCGGGCGGCCGTGCGGGGCCGTTTCACCGTCAAATGCCGCGTTGGCTTTGACAGCCAGGACGAGTTTCCACGGCTGCTGGAGATCTTCCAGCGCCACCCCCTCGACGGTCTGACCATTCATGCGCGCACCGTGCGCGAGGGCTATCGGACAGCCGTTCATCCGGAATGCGTAGCCGCAGCGGTCGCCACCCTGCCCTGCCCGGTCATTGCCAATGGCAATGTCGTCGACACCGCCACCGGTCTTGCCTTCCTGCGGCAGAGCGGTGCCGCAGGACTGATGATCGGACGCGGTGCCATCCGCCATCCCTGGATCTTCGATCGTCTGCGCGCCGTCTGGGAAAACCGGCCGGTCCCAGCGCCCTGCGGCCGAGACCTGCTTGCTTACATCCAGGCTCTCTACGAACTGACCGCTGCTTTCCAGCGCAGCTTCGATCCCGCCAAGCATGTGCAGAAAATGAAACGCTACCTGGGATTCATCGCCGCCGGCACCGACCGCGACTTCGATCATCAAATCCGCCGCGTGAACACGCCGAATGAGTTCGACAGCGTTTGCCGGCACTTTCTGGATCACGACATGCCGCTGCCCGAGACGCCCCCCGCCGACTCGAACGTGTTCTGTGGCTTTACGGCACTGACCCAGCCGGTCACAACCTGATTCCAAGAAAAACCCCCGGCTCCATCGGAACCGGGGGTGTGGAAGACAATACGTCAGGCCTTGGCCGGAACGGGTTCGTCAGCGGGTTCTTCCTCGAGCGGAACCTGGACCGGTTCCGCCTTGCTGATGACCTTGATGAATTTCGGCAGCCACTCGTCCCAACGGTCCAGAATATCCCGGGCACGCACGCTGTCGGTGAGTTCCAGATGGTCGGCCACCAGCTTGCGCAACTGGTTGACGTCCTCGGGGTCCGTCACGGCATCACCCCGGATCATTTCCGGGTTGTGCAGCTGGCCGAACATGCCCTTCTCGTCGAGCAGGTAGGCGACACCACCGCTCATGCCGGCCCCGAAGTTCTTGCCAAAGCTGCCGAGCACGACGGCAAGCCCGCCGGTCATGTATTCGCAGCCGTGGTCACCGATGCCCTCGACGACGGCGGTGGCGCCGGAGTTGCGGACGCAGAAGCGCTCGCCGGCGCGGCCGGCGGCGTGCAAACGACCGCTGGTGGCGCCATACATGACGGTGTTGCCGAGAATGCTGTTCTCCCAGGACTTGAAATCCGGGTGCGCCTTCGGACTGGGCTTGATGATGATCTCTCCGCCGCAGAGTCCCTTGCCGACGTAGTCATTGGCCTCGCCAACAAGGGTGAGCTTGATGCCACCGCAAAGGAAGGTGCCGAAGCTCTGGCCGGCGCTGCCCTCGCAGGTGACATCGACACTGCCGGCCGGCAGCCCGTGATTGCCGTGATGGAAGGCGATTTCACCGCTCAGCTTGGTGCCGATGTTGCGGAAGGTGTTCTTGATCTGGTAACGCAGCGGCATGACCTTCGCCTTGTCGCGAATGGCGAACTGGGCGTTCTGAATGATGCGATCGTCGAGCGGGTGGGCGTCGAGGCCGTCATTCTGGTTCATCAGGCAGATGCGCGGCGCATCTTGGCCAAGCTCCTTGCCGACGTCCTTGAGGACACGACCGAGATCGACCATGTTCGCCTTTTTGTGACCCGGAACCTGGCGCTGGCGCAAGAACTCGGGGCGGCCGATCAGGTCATCCATGCGGGAGACGCCAAGCTTGGCCATGATCTCGCGCACCTCCTGGGCGACGCCGTTGAAGAAGTTGACCACGTGCTCGGGCTTGCCCTTGAATTTGGCGCGGAATTTCGGGTCCGTGGTGGCGACACCCACCGGGCAGTTGTTCAGGTGGCACTGGCGCACGTAAACGCAGCCGAGGGCGATCAGGGCGATGGTGCCAAAGTTGTACTCCTCGGCGCCCAGCATCGCGGCGATGGCGATGTCACGGCCGTTGCGCAGGCCGCCGTCGGTGCGGAGCGTGACGCGCTCGCGCAGGCCGTTGAGCATGAGCACCTGCTGGGTTTCGGCGAGGCCGAGCTCCCAGGGCAGGCCGGCATACTTGATCGAGGACAACGGGCTGGCACCCGTGCCGCCGTCGTGGCCGGAAATCAGGATGATGTCGGCGTTGGCCTTGGCAACGCCGGCGGCGATGGTGCCGACGCCGGCCTCTGCAACCAGCTTGACACAGACGCGGGCACGCGGGTTGACCTCCTTCAGGTCGTGGATCAGCTGGGCCAGATCCTCGATCGAGTAAATGTCGTGATGCGGCGGCGGGCTGATGAGCATGACACCCGGCGTCGTGTTGCGCAGGCGGGCGATCATGCGGTTGACCTTGTGCGCGGGCAGCTGCCCACCCTCGCCGGGCTTGGCACCCTGGGCCATCTTGATCTCGATTTCCCAGGCGCTGCTCAGGTACTCGGCGGTGACCCCGAAACGACCGGAAGCCACCTGCTTGATCTTCGAGTTCGCCCAGTCGCCGTTTTCATAGGGCCGGAAACGCTTCGGATCCTCGCCACCCTCGCCGGAGTCGGACTTGCCCCCGATGCGGTTCATGGCAATGGCGAGCGCCTCATGGGCCTCGGGCGAAATGGCGCCGAGCGACATCGCGGCCGTCGTAAAGCGCTGACGGATGTCCTCGATCGGCTCAACCTCGTCGATGGGGATGGGCCCATCGGAGCTGGGCACGAATTCCAGCAGATCCTTGAGCGCCACCGGCGTGTTTTCCAGCTGGGCATCCACATACTTCTGGTAGTCCTCGGCGGCCCCCGTCTTGACAAAGGTGTGGAAGTTCTTGATCACCGGACCGGTGACCGCGTGCATTTCGCCCTTCTGGCGGGGGCGATAGAACCCGGGATCGCCCAGGTCCACGGGGGCGGAGCCGGAATCCGGGACAGGCTGACCAAAGCCAAGCGCGTGGCGGGCCAGGGCCTCCTCGGCAATCTCGGCGAAGCCGATGCCACCAATCTGCGAAGGCGTGCCACTGAAGCAGAAGTCGATGACATCCCTGCCGATGCCGACGGCCTCAAAGATCTGCGCACCGGTGTAGCTGCTGAGCACCGAGATGCCCATCTTGCTCATGATCTTCAGCACGCCTTTTTCAAGCGCCTTGCGGTAGTTGCCAAGCGCCTTGGCGTAGTCGCAGCCTTCAAGCCGAGGCTTCTTGGCCGTCTTGTCGGCCTCCAGCGTCTCGCGGGCGGTTTCGAAAGCCAGATAGGGACAAACGGCCGAGGCGCCAAAGCCGAACAGTGTGGCCATCTGATGGGTGTCACGCGCCTCGCCGGTGTCGACCACCAGGCTCAGGCGCATGCGCACCTGCTTGCGATTGAGGTGCTGGTGCACCGCCCCCACCGCCAGCAGGGCGGGAATGGCGACTCGATTCGAGTCGACGGCACGGTCCGAGAGAATCAGGATGCGCACCTCGTCCTGAACGGCGCGGCCTGCCTCATGGCAAAGACGCACCACGGCATTCTTCAAACCGGCCGGGCCCTCGTTCACCGGCCAGGTGATGTCCAGCGTGCGGCAGGGGAAATCGGGCAGGTTCTTGATCGTCTCCAACTCGTTCTCAAACAGAAAGGGACTGTCGAGGTGAACCACCTTGGCATGATCTGGGGTCTCGTCGAGCAGGTTGCGCTGCCAGCCTAGGACGACGTCAAGGCTCATCACCGCACGTTCGCGGATCGGGTCGATCGGCGGATTGGTGACCTGGGCAAACGCCTGCTTGAAGTAGCTAGGCAGGAGTCTCGGCCGGGTCGAGAGAACGGAGAGGGCGGCATCATCCCCCATGGAGTAGATGTTCTCCTCGCCCTTCTGCAGCATGGGCACGAGCGAGAAGTCCAGTTCCTCCTTGGTCCAGCCGAAGGCCGCCTGTCGCTGGGAGAGGGTCAGGATGTCGATCTCGCCATCCGGCGGATTTGGTGCCTGGGCGTTGAGGCGGGTGCGGTGCTTGAGCCAGTCGCCATAGGGCTGGCGGGCGGCGAGTTCGGCCTTGATCTCATCATTGAAGCGCAGGTGACCCTTTTGCGTGTCGACTTCAAGGATCTCGCCGGGGGCGAGGCGGCCCTTGCGGATCACCTTGGCGTCATCGAGGTGGATGATGCCGACTTCTGAACCCAAGGCGAAAATGCCGTCCTCGGTGAGCTTCCAGCGGCTTGGGCGCAGGCCGTTGCGGTCAAGGCCGGCGGCGACGCGGGTACCGTCGGTCATGACCAGGGCGGCGGGACCGTCCCAGGGCTCGCTGAAGCAGGAATGGAACTCGTAGAAGGCCTTCAGTTCCGGCGAAGTGGTCGGGTCGATGCCGTAGGCACCGGGCACAAGCATGGCCAGGGCGTGGGTGAGGCTGCGACCGCTCAGGACCAGCAGTTCCAGCGCCTGGTCAAGGCTGGCGGAGTCGGAGGTATTGACGTCAAGCAGGCGCTTGAGCAGATGCTCCTCATTGGCCCAGAATTCGTGTTCGAAGTCACTTGTGCGGCTGGCCAGCCAGTTGCGGTTGCCGCGCACGGTGTTGATTTCGCCGTTGTGGGCCAGCATCCGGAAGGGATGGCTGAGCGCCCAAGTCGGGAAGGTGTTGGTCGAAAAGCGCTGATGGAACAGTGCCAGAGAGGTGTCATACTCGTCCTGCTGAAGGTCGGTGTAGAATTTCTCCAGCGACGAGGGAAGCAGCAAAGCCTTGTAGACGATGGTGCGATGCGACATCGAGGCGACATAGAAGTTGGTCATCTTCTGCTCGCGCGCCTTGATCGCCAACTCACGACGCACAAGATAGAGGGTGCGCTCGAACTCATTGTCCCCCATGTCCTCGGGCCGCTCCAGGAACAGGTGCTGGATGTGCGGCATCGTGCGGCGGGCCTTTTCGCCCAACTCGTTGGGGTTGACCGGCACGTCGCGCCAGCCGAGGACGGGAATCTTGCGTAGGCGCAGGATGCTCTCCGTCATCATGTGGATGCGCATCTGCTCCATGGGGTCGTGCGGCAGGAAAAAAACCCCAACCGCCAGGTCGAGGGGGTGATCGAGGGCGTGTCCCAGCTTTTCCACCTCCGGCATCAAGACCTCGTAGGGAATCTGCGTGAGCACGCCGGCGCCATCACCGGTGACTCGGTCGGCGTCCACCGCCCCGCGATGCTGGACGCTGCAGACGCCGCAGATTGCCATGTCCAGGATTTCGCGGCTGCGTTTGCCGTGAATGTTGGCCACAAAGCCGACGCCACAGGCATCCCTCTCATGCTCAATGAGATGCAGACTGCCTTCGTTGGGGATGTCCTGGTCGTAATGAGGATATTTCATGGGGCGAAAACCCCCTTGCCGGACGACGTCCGTTCGGCCGGAGGGGCAGGTAGTTTGAACCGTTCAGGCAAAAGCGCAAGCAGGGAGAATGCCAGAAACCTGGGCTGAAGATCCGGCTTACTTTCCCGCACCCAAGCCGCCCCCGGTGGACACAATCGGGTCCGCATAGAGGGTGAAGTGGTGATGACTGCTCACCCGCACGTCGAAGATTTCCCCGGTGTGACGGGTGGCATTGCCGTCAAAGACGACGATTTTGTTGGTCCGCGTCCGTCCCATCAGTCGGGCCTCGTTGGTCTTGCTGGGGCCTTCACAGAGGATTTCGACCGCTTGCCCGACCAGTTCCTCGTAGCGCGGCAAGGCGTGGGCATTGACCAGGGCCAGAAGGTCCTGGTTGCGCTCCTCCTTGACCCGTTCCGGCACCTGCAGCGCCTCCTCCATCTCCGCCGCCGGGGTTCCGCGGCGCTTCGAATAGCGGAACACGAAGGCGTTGTCGAAGCGCACCTCCTCAAACAGGGCGCGGGTCTCCAGATAATGCGCCTCGGTCTCCCCCGGGAAGCCGACAATGACGTCGGTGCTGATGGCAATGCCCGGCCTGGCGGCACGGATTCTGCCCACCAGATCGACAAACTTTGCCGCCGTGTAGGGCCGGTGCATGCGCTTGAGAATCTCATCGCTGCCGCTCTGCACTGGCAGGTGGACGTGCTCGGCGAGCTTGGGCAGGTAGGTGAAGGCCTCGATCAGGTCCTTCTTGTAGCCGATCGGATGGGGGCTGGTGAAGCGAATGCGCTGGATGCCGGCGACCTCATGCACGGCTTCCAGCAGCTGCACGAACGGACATTTGCCGT
>Ga0222714_10005126_pt1 | contig 12548 bp, 21 predicted proteins | sample C33_3DmetaG_FD_165048 | JGI IMG/M metagenome (GOLD analysis project Ga0222714, IMG submission 165048) | Estuarine water microbial communities from San Francisco Bay, California, United States - C33_3D | ecosystem: Environmental > Aquatic > Marine > Unclassified | place: USA: California... | reverse complement strand
TGCCCTCTTCTATATTTACTACAGTCAAGTCTACAGTGATAGTAGGCTTCCACTTCATCCAGAACGTGTTACGCTTACATTCATATGGAGCATTGATATCCTTGATCATGATACCTTCAAAGCCTGCAACAACCATATCATTGGCATAACGTTTGAATTGATTCTGACCCTCGGGACTATCAAGATCAACTTTGATATGTGGTAACAACTCTACGTTAGGCATCTCGTCAATAATGGGTCGCAACTTTTCAAGTATGTCAACACGCTTATGTAATTGTGCGTTCCAGTATCCACGACCCCAATCATCAGTTGGAATGATATCAAAGACATTGAACACGCTATCACTAGCATTGACATCTTCTTTACGCCGTGCTTGTCGCATCAATTCTTGGAACGTGCGACCAGTGACTTCACCATCAAGCCAGAAGCCATACTTCAATGTGCGATCACCGTTAGCAGCGACCATCTTATGAAAATGTCTTTGAATTTGCTCTTGGATATGCGAAAAGTTTTCAAACACTTTACCATTACGGCTATAGCAAACACTATGTGCTGATCCAGTTACATGTAACAGTACACGCACGCCGTCAAGTTTAGGCTCAAGACGTTTGAGTCCACTCATCTCAGGACGACCTTCGCAATTAGTTGCCAACTGACATCCAAAGATAGGAATCTCATATCTACTACCCTTAACAACTTTGTTGAAAGTCTTGTCACTAATACCTGCACGTAGGTCTTTGCGAATCACATTGCGACAAAAGTTATTCCACTCATCGCTGTCAAAACGATCAGCCATTGCTTGTACACTATCACGGGCATCGTTACCAGTAAGGTCGCGATTTTGTAGATATCCTAGTAGTTCATTGAAATCATCCCAAGGATTATCGCGACCAGTAATGCCTTCAGTGACCTCGGGCACTTGTCGCAAACCAAACGTAATGTAGGGATTGTAGGCAACATGAACAAAATGTAAAAACTTTTTACAACTCTCATTTTCAAGTGTAGCCATTTCATAAGCCTGCTTGATGACATCCTCTTTGTGAAGGCGACTGTCACTCTCGTTTAGTTTATGAATCCAATATGCCATACTCATCGTTGTAACTCCATCCACATTAGGATCTTATCAATCGTTTCGCATATCTCAGGGTAATTCTCACGCTTGTCATAGTTACCCCACATCTGTACATAGCCATCTTTGACTCTACGATTTTTATAATGTTCGATACGATTAGGTACCCAACCTACTTGATACTTATAGCCTTTAGTGGGACTGCCACTGATCAATATCACAGTATCAGTAGATGGAAATCTTTGCGTATGATCCCATTCATAACGATAGTATGTACAGTAAGCAGCCCAGACACGACCATCAGGATGTATACAAAAATACTTGAAGTCGCTAGGAATATCGTATACGATTCCTAAATATTTTGTCTTATGACGTTTGACAAGAAATGCCTGATCTACGATTTTAGTGATGTCGACCATATCACGCCTTCAATAAAGCCCAAGATAAATGTTTCTCTACTTGTTCTCTTATCTTAGCAAATTCTTTAGTCTTATACAACCAGGATTTGTCCTTATAATTCTGTTTATCGATGTACTTGTATTTGTAAGTCAAAGAGTCCAGATACATTATCTCTTTACAACGCAGTTTACCATTCCTGCGCCCATGTAATAATAATGCCTTTTGGTCAATCAACAAATCGGGATAGATATCCTTTTTGCAAGGTACTTCAACGATGACAACAACATTGTCAGCATTACCCTGTTCCTGATGACCTAAAAACAATTCCATGATTATTTCAGGGGAGTCTTATCAAATAGGTCGTACAACTTATCAAAAAGGTCTAGTGCTTCGCCGGGAGAATATTTGGGTAACCCATATATTTCCCTTTCTAGTGTATTAGCCTCATACCAGCGACGGAAATTGATGTCACGGGATAGTTCTGGGTCATATACAAAATCATTCATAAGTCACCTCACACTAACGACTTTAGCATCTCCACTAAGGTTTGTAAAGCCTCTGCTATACGCACAAGCCCAACTTCACCGATAAGAATACCAACAACAATACCTAATAAAAATCTCATAACATTTTCACCCTATTCAATTGCGTCTGATTATTGTCTTGACGCTTGACAGTTCCAGCAATGTTCAACACGCTGCCTACTACCATCTCTTCCTTGTAACTGAAAAACACAGTCTGATCATCTGATGTGATACCAGTCATAAAGTATGTGAACCATTTTTGGCTGAACACGCACTTCAATACTTCGACCTGTATTTTTACACGCTCACCGACACTACCGATATAACCACCTCGACTATGTTTGGCTCGTCGTTCGCGCTCGTCACGTTTGACGCTACTAATGTAACTACCTGGCATACTAGCGATAACCGCAATATCATAACCTTCAGTTACAGTTTCTTTCTGCATCATCTCCATGATGCCACGATCAAAATTGCTCATGTATTCACCAGTAAGCAACTTGAATGTCTTGCCGTTCCAATATCGTCTCATCTCTTCAGCCATAGTGCGATCAGCATCTATAATATTTTCCTGCAACTCAAGAAACTCAACAGTGAGTTCACGATTGGTTCGTTTATGAACATTGACAGTACCATTGATACTTGGTTCTTCAACCGTAGCAAACTTAACATATGAACCGTTGATACGCTGTGCCGCGCATGCCGCGCTCAACACCAGCATAGTGTCATATTGTTTGCGAACTTTTGAAATACGCGGCATCAGATAACTCCTAAAGAATTAGGGATTATTGGGATCGACAGTGAATTCGAGGCGAGCCATACGCCCTACAAAGAGTTTACGCTTGAGGTCCCAGTCCATTTCTAACACTTGATTAGTAGGGAAACGAACCCAAAGTTTCTTACTATTGAAGTCAACGATAGGGCAGTTTACGCCCATACCGTTTTCACTTCGTACAGTAATCTTTTCGCCTTTACGCAGATTCATTTTCTTTCTCTTGAGCCTTGCTCAACAATGCAGCAATGGCAGTTTCGAGGTCTGTAGCATAAGAGTAAAGATCCTCGCTACTTACATCTTCACCTTCCATACTGATGACATAGCCAATCGTGGAAAGTGTATCAGCAACCTGAGTCAAACTTTTATTTGCCATTTTTACTTGTCCTCCATACAATAGGTCGAGAGAATCCATTTAGCACGATTGAGTGTCTGGCGAGCATCCTCGTCCAACTCACGGAGAATCTCTTCCTGCGCATCGCTCATCATGCTCATCGCATACATAGCAGGACCTGCGAAACGGAAAGTCAGACTTTCCTCGACCGATTCACGCATCTGGGCTACAGTGCAACCGAACATACGAACTTCGCTTTTTTCTTGCTGGGTCAACTCGTTATAGATCGCGGTCGTCATATCAATCTCCGTAAATCAACTATAGATATATATTAACACCAAACCGACCCTATGTCAAGCCTTTTTTCAGGAGATGTAAGTTATTGATTTTATTAGGATTATTTCAGCCAGCCTATCCGTAATCCCAGTGCTTTTCTGCGCTCGTATTCTTGCACTGACCCTGGATAACGCATGGCCCAGATCATCCAAAAGGCCATGAACAATCCTACCCCTAGACAGAGTTTCCAATTCTGTGTAGTGACGATTAGAATGATCAGACTGGACACCATGCTAATGAACATGATCCATTTGACCTTAGTGGGATAGACTTTCTTCTCGTTCCATTCACGCAAGAATGGACCAAACAGTTTATGATTCAGTAACCAATTATGCCAACGATCACTACTCTTTGCAAAACATAGCATAGCAAGAAACGCTGGTGTAGTCCATGGCAATCCGGGAACGATTGTCCCTAGATAAGCAAGTCCTAGAAAGAACATGCCTATCACGAACCAGAAAGCCTTTTTCAGATTCACTAAGACCCGCGACCTTGTTTACGCATCACAGTAGGACCTTTACTTCCTACCTGACTTTTTAGGTTCTTGCCTTCATTGGGATTGAAATTTCCCTTATGTCCTTGTTGCTGTGCTTTCTTTCTAGCAAGTATGTCTGCTATTGGGTTTTTCTTTTCTTCGCTCATGTCATTATAGGTCCTGATGTTTCTGGGCGTAAGAGTCTATAATTATTTATAGGAAATTTCTTGCTATAAAAACTTGTGCACCAAGCATGATAGTTGTTCCAGCCCGGTCCCCAAAAATCTAATCGTCCATAGCCCATTTTTTGTAGATAACTTTGAATATGATTGTATTGCCAGCGGTCGCTATTATCAAGTATGATCAATCCATCGTCTTTCAATCTGCCGCTCTCTACGGCCATCACTGTACATAACGCCCTAGCCATACCATCGATCACTACCATGTCATAAAAATTATGATGTGCTTGAAATATTCGGCTCGCATATCCGCCAAATTCATCGTTGCATAACCCATGCATCATGTCATGTCGAGGATCTCCGCTATGTACTTGCGGGAAATTCTGCTTGAAGTGTTCAAAAATTTGTTCAGCTTCGGGATGTACGGGAGAATTTTCGGGTATCACATGTATATCAAGTTTATCATTCTCAACCAGTAATTTGTCAGCCCATTCTTTATTATGTTCTATGGTGATCAATGATTGCACTTTGTTTTTATAATATAGAGTGCTGAAGCCCGAACCATACTCTAAAACTTTAGCAGATGGTTCTAATATATCTTTCAAGAAAGATATAGCAGGAAAAGTATACCAGGGCGTGATGCCCTCTTCATCACATGGATAATCACTAAACCAGCCGCTTGGTTGTAGATAGAGATAGGCATGTGTAGTGAGATGGGAGTTTATGTCAGCACCCGCGCTTAGTTTTTTCACGCCGTCTATTTCTACTAATTGTATAGGTTGTTTCATTTTTTTATAGAATTCAGATACTCATCAAAATTGCCATATAAAGTTATAAGCATGGCAATTTTGCTGTCGTAGATACGTATATATGCTGATTTATAATAGCGGTTTCTAAACCCTATATAAAAAGGAGTTTTGAGTTTTTTACCAATGTTTACCATATGGTAAGGGAATTTCTCAGTTGTAGTATTCAGATGAAATTCAAAAAATTCTAAATCTAACATATCAAAGGCTTTTTTGCCTTCTTCTGTCAATCTTAGATTTTTAGTGCTACGACCCGTGAACCAATAAGCTTTATAAAGCTTATTCAATTCAAGAGCAGGTTCTGTTTTATCTTTTAGATTGTTATAAAGGATTTGTGTATAGTGATGCTTATCAAGATTATTCATCAGGATATACTTGACGACCTTGGTTCATGAATACCACTGTAAACTTGTGAGTCTTGAACTGGTTATTGAGTTTACGACAGAGATTTCTTGCATGTCCTGGATTGCTGAAGCTAGTCTTTTTGTATTTGGGAGCGGCTTCATTTGCGAGATAGTGCTGGCTCTTTAGATTGATAGGTTGATCATCATAGAAGACAGCCCAGATACCGCTAGCCTCTACGATCTGGTCGCACTTGTACGTTGTCTTATCAACGTGTTCTAGAATTACTTTAGGTTGTGTCCTGCTCATTTAAAATTACCGCCTGTTATCCTAACTTCAATCACATCATCTTTCTTCTTGCTATCTTTCTCATTTAGGTCTAAAAGCAATTTAGCAATCTCGTCCCTCAAGCCCCTAGCATCATTCATCGATAAAACGACTTCGTTAGTCTTTTTACTCTCCAGATTTGATATCTTGTCAATGTAACGCTTTATATGTAACATCTTACTTATTTAGTAGACTATTTACTTCGTCCTCTGATTTGAACGGGCCCTGATAGTCATAACGCTGGATAAAGATGTATTTAGGGCAAAAAATCTTCTGTTTGACACCGTTCTGATCGATCAAAAACCACCCTGCAACGTGGAAACACTTGCTTTTGTTAGTTTTTGTGAAAATATGCAATTTCCTCTTGACATCAAACACGTTGTTATATGTCTTGTTGGGAACAGGATATTCAGGATAGGGAAGTTCAACTGTAGTCTTATTAGACTTCATGGGCTGAAATCTAATCTTGGTTTTCTTCTTCACATCCTGCGTATTGTTGAATTGTAGTGTGCTACCATTCAACACGACTTCATAGCCAGCACTATTAGCCTGCACGTTTCCAACTTTCTTTTCACCATCAGTCACGACCCAATATTGGTCTTTGATGATAGGTTTAGCAACTAGTACATTCATAATCACTCCTTGAGTTTTTCCCAAACATATTCATTCTCACATACATAAGCAACGGGTGCTATCCATCCATTGCTTACATATTGTTGTACCTGTAATCTTACATCATAAGGACAACTGTCCTCAACAAGAATGGCGGCGCGCGGATATTCAACATACCCACTCATAAACTTGAATCCTTTGTCACCCTGTTTTATTTCTAAAACTTTAGTGTTGGATTTTGTTTCGGTAACGTTCATAGTATTTGCTACTATATCCTTTAGTGTTTTTATGACTAAGACCTGAAAAATTTTTTATAGCGACTTGTTGGCAATCATTTTGTAGACTTTGCATATACGCTTTATAAGAATAAGAAGTGCTACCAATATTACCGACATTATAAACAATGTCGTTGACAATATCAGGCGATATGCGTAAAAGGCTTATCGTAGGCAGATTGTATCCAATCTCTCTAAGTTTTTTTACAGCCTTTTGTATCTCTTCTGTGGTAAAATATTTTAGAAAAGTTGCTATACACTCTAGTGCAATATTTGTTGCGTCCTCAACTTTAGATGGCGAAATTTTGCCCATTTGCACTGCTAGATATTTTTTAGAAATTTGCTTATTCACGATAGTACACATGTACTCATCGCAAGTATCGCCCAGTCTAGCCCAAACTAATCTTTTTTCGTTTACCATATTATTATCACTTATACGGGTTGTTCAACCATTTAGCATAAGATTCAGCCTGATCGCTAATCTTTTGTAATTCATACTTGCCGCAAAACTTCATAAAGTGTACACCAACTTGCGGAGTAGTAGTTGTGCGTACACCAGTAGCGATAGCAACGTCAACAAGATCCTTGATCTCGTCAGGTTGTGCTGTCAAGTCAATCAATAGTTTGTTACGCTCATACAAATCCTTGACACGGAATTCGTTGCCATCAGGATCAGCCCAACGCTGTAGCATCATGTTATTCCAGTTGAAACCCTGCTTTGTACGATCAGCATAGGCTTCGATGAGTCCGACTTTGTTTTTGCTACCCTTAGTGCGTACACCGGGATATGCGCTAAACACATTGTCGCCACTGTCACCGCGCATGATCTTCTCAAAGAGATGGAACTGCGGGTCACCTAAAGTTTTAGGCTCCCCAGTTTTCTTGTCTTTGACTGGTTTACCCTTGTCATCAAAGTAGCCCTCAAGTGTGATCAATTGATTAGCAACACCGTTGTATTGCTTGACGTTTTCACTAATCAATTGAACATAGTCCGTGTCGCTGCTGATGATATAATGTTCGTCGTTGGGATGTAGATGAACAAATCGTGCGATCAGATCATCTGCCTCTGCCCGTTCATGGCGCAACACAGAACAATTAGTTTTCTCACGTAGGAACGTAGTGAACATATCATACGTTTCCCAGAACATCTTGTTCTCTTCTGCCTCACTTTCAGTCAATGATTGCTCGGCAACTTTACGATGTGCCTTGTATTGTGGGTACACGTCCTTACGCCATGATCTGCCTTCAAGACAGAACACAACGTGATCAATGCCATACTTGCGTACAACTTGATTGACGCTTGAAAGAGTGAGGTGCAATGCCATGCCGATCTTTTCCCACGTATCGCTGTTACGACTTGCGATATGTCGGGCACGGAAGAACGTATTTGCTGTATCAATGAGAGCGTATTTCACAAGCACACCTATTTACAATAATAATATACGTATATTATACTAAGTGATTGCACAAGTCAAACTAAATTGGGTAGAAAATACGCATATAAATATGAGCATGGCAGATATTAATACCTATGGTTGGGGTAAAATTCAAGCCCTTACTAAGCAAGGCGAAGACAAACCCAAACCGCTCGAATATGATGATTCCAGAGAAAAAAGGATACTGGAGGCATTGTTACCTTATAGCAGGTTGAAACCACAGAACAACCTGACTGAAGTCGAGATAGAAAATATCACTAGAAAGACATCAATAGCCTTTTTGATATTGCCTGAATGGGCGACAAAATTTCCCCCTTATAATGTAGCGCGATTAGCTGCCGTAGCTAAAGAAGCAGGGTACAAGACGTATGCGTTCGATCTAAACGCTAAAGCATATAGACAACATAAAAAATGGGATTTAGATTTTGATCCGTGGTCAGGGACTAGGGATTGGAAATGGCGAGCGCCATATTATCTTACTGATCTGCATCCCTACATGGAAGGATTTTTGAACGAATATGTGCAAAAACTTCTTGATCTAAATGTCACCGCTGTGGGCTTCACTTTATACTATTGTAATGCAGAGCCTACTAAATGGATGGCTCAAGAATTGAAAAGAAGAAAGCCTGAGATAAAGATCATAGTAGGCGGTCCTGATACACAGAATGGTTTCTGGAAACCAGAACCATATTATGATTATATCGTCACGGGAGAAGGTGAGAAATTATTGTTGCAAGTCTTGTCACATATAGAATCTGGATTGCCCTTAGAAGAACAGATGCATCTACGTCAAGTAGAAAGAGAGCGTTTGAACTTAGATACTGTGCCTGTACCTGATTATAGTTATTTCGATGCTGGAGATTATGATATTCCAAATGGTGTGAATTTTGAACTAAGCAGGGGCTGCACAGCGAAATGTGTTTTCTGCAACGAAACACACTTTTGGAAATATAGAGGAAGGATGAGCAGTAGCGTAGTCACAGAAATACTTGATCTCTACAATAATCGCGGCATAGATGTCATATGGTTTTTAGATAGCCTAGTGAATGGTAATCTCAAAGAATTACGCGCCTTCGCTAAAGGTATCATAGCGAGTGGAGCAACGATAAGTTGGACAGGGTATGCGCGTTGTGATGAGAGAATGGACCTTGAATATCTACAAGATTTAGCTGACAGCGGTTGTCTAGCACTAAGCTTTGGTATTGAATCGGGCAGCGAAAACGTGTTGCGTGACATGGACAAAGGTGTGACTGTAAAAGAGATAGAGCAAAATCTAAGAGATTGTGCGACTGTGGGTATTGAAGCATTCAGCACTTGGGTGACTGGTTTTCCTACTGAGACTACGCAAGATTTTTATGAGACGATGACATTGATATGGCGCAATAGAAATACTTGTTTGACACATATACCCAGCGGTGGCGGTGGTTTCAACGTCACAGCAGAAAGTATCGTAGGTCAGAATTTCAAACGATTCAACATAGCACATGCTACATATGAAGACAATTGGATCAAAGATGATTTCACTAATAGCAAATACCATCGCATGATAAGGATCAAGATGTTTAGCATATTTGTAGAACATCTTATCAATAATAAAGGAATAAAGTTTGGTGATAGGCCAGGAATCAAAAATCACTATAAAGTAAAATTTTATACAGACGCTATAAATGAAATTGAGTTTGAGAATTTTGACTTCAATCTTATCAAATCAAACATAAGCCCATTCGCAGATAGTTTGATGAATGAAATTTTTGCGATATTGAGATTGTTTTATAGAACTAGGGGACCTTTTGAGATACGCATAAATTTCAATCCTGACTTAGATTTACCAGAATTTAGTCATAGGTTAGGTGGTAATTTTCATGCCTTTATCGATTTCGCTATAGACGGGGAAGGACAATATCAGGCTAACTTTCACTTCAAGTTTACACAAAAACCCGATGCATGGCATTGGTTCGATTACTCGACTGCTAAATCAGTAGGTATTGATCGTGCTAGAAAACTAAGTGGACCCGATGCACCCAGTGAGGATACTTGGGAACAAAGATATGAGTATGTGATGAAAACATACCCTCAGTTAGATTTTAGTTTTGAATATGGAGATATGATAAAAGGAAAATGGTGATCAGCTAATCTCTGTTCTACCATTACCTATATCGCGTTGCTGAACCACTCGCAGATTTTCATTTCTGCGCTTTTCAGGGTCAGCGATTTCTTGCTCATAAACCTCTAGTGCGATATTACGGCAAACAGTCTGGAACCAACGATCTACGATATCATTATCAGTATCAGACTCAGATTTTTTGTAACCGGTCTTGACAAGATTTAGCAAGAACTTATCGTTCCAGTCTAATTCAAAACTACCGTTATTGATGTTTTCCGGATCGACTTCTACTTTTATGATAGCGATATAAGGCTCACCGTTTTGCGTAGCTAACTCTTTTGGGCTAAGTTTTTTCTCAGCCTTAGGCTTAGTCTTAGCCTCGGGTTTAGGTGCTTCTGGCTTTTTGAAAAGATTCTTTAGTTTCTCAAACATAGTTCTTATATGTATCAAAAAGTTTCACGCTTGCGAGATTTTTAGCTTTGCTCTCGCACATCATATCAGCCCAACTCCAATGACCATATGCCCAGCGATTCATAGCATCGTTGTAATAATAGTCGCTATGGGCACGTAGTTTCTGTTTGTTGTAACCACTCTCTAGTAACTGTTGTAAGTTATGTCGGTCTGTTGTGTTACGCTCAATGCTGCCGTCCTCGCGTGATGTGCTAAAATGAATAACAGGACGGACACCACGCCAACTATCAATAAAACGCTTGATACGATCATCACTGGGGTCGATATATTCGCCTGTTTTGACCCAGTGATGGTGTACATCTAGCACCAGAGCGAGATCGTGTGCGAGTTCGAGGCTTGATTCGATTCCCCATGAGATTTCATCGTTTTCGATTGTGATGGAGTTTCTTGCCTCGGGAGTAAGTCGGCTGAGTACGCTTTTGATACCGGCGGGACCTTGTCTACCGGATATGTGTACGTTGATCTTGATATCCTGGAATTTTGAGCCATACCCCATCCAGCGGGCCATATCCACATGATATTCAAACTCCTCTATACTCTTATTTACTACCTCTGGGCGATCACTTGCTAGAACAACAAATTGATCGGGATGAAACGACAGACGAACATCATTGGCGCGGGCAGTCTCACCTATCGGGGCGAACCATCGTGCTAGGCTATCCTGTACATCATGACGTTGCCAGAAGGGCTTGAACTCGTCCATAGTGTAGAACGATAGCATGTCGCTAGTGATACGCAACATACGCAATTGTGGGTCAAGTTTGCTGACATACTTGACTAGATTATGGGTATTTGTGATATTGCGTTTAGCGATCTCAATCAACTTGTCCTCGACGATTTGCCGTGACTTTTGACGCTTTGCCCATGCGTGTGTAGTGCCACCTGTATTGTAGCCTTCTACGCTGGATATCTCGCCCTTTTTGTTGATTTCAGCAAGTTTACATGCGAAACCAATGCGTTGAATGTTACTGTTGAATGACATATACACTAAATACTACTATAACTGTTTGGGAATGTCAAGATCATGGATATCCGTAAAATTTTAGATATTGTAAGTGAAAATTCAAAATTGCCCATTGTTGAGGGTATAGAAGAACAATATAGAGTTTACACTATCAAAGCATATACTGTCAAGGATAAAGGAAAAGCATGGGTAGCAGACAGATTAGGTAAGCCGGTACCACAATTTCCGACCATTACGGCAGATTCAGAAGAAGAAGCATTAGATTTACAAAAAGAGGCAATAGATAATTTTCTAGGTAAAAAGGCGGCGGCACAAAAAAATGTCAACGTATCAAAAATATATCCTAATAAAATGTTACAAGCAGAATTGGGATTGAAAGCACCGATTTGGACTAAAGTGGGCGGAGATAAAGAATTTTATATTAGCAGAGATAGTAGACCAGGATTTACAAAGAGTGAGAAATATAAAGATGATTCTGGTTTTGGCTCACCCATTAGAAAAAAAGATTTACAAGATGCAGGATTTGAGTTAGGTACACGATATAGTGTAAAACAGTTTGACACCGATAATCCTGATATTATCGGACTAAAATGTGAAGAATACGAAAAAATTCTTTCTACTGCTGATAAAGATAGAGGATACAAAGCACTTGTCGTTGTTCAGGATGCTGGAAGAAATTTAGATGAAGCAGAAAAGCCACTAGCCAAGGGCATGAAAGTCATGAGCCTAGCCCAATTCTTAGAACAAAGTGGTGTTGAAGCACCCGAAGGTGAGGATGTAGCAGAAGGCACAGTAACCCCTATCAAATCATATCTAGTGATGGCAAGTAGACCGGGCAGAGGCAGATACCAAGATGTTGATGTTTTAGTCAAGGATACTGCTACAGGTAAGATTGTTGGACATGTTATAGGTAGAGATAGTCACCCAAACATGGATAATGAATTAGATATTGCCCATTACGAACTCATATTGAACAAAGATGGTATAGGACCCGACCTAAAGAATGGATTAGAATTTGAAGCATATGGCGATCCTCAAATAAGGACACAACGCGGCTATCAAGTTTATGCTACGGATAATACTGGAAAAAATATACCAAAATCAAAACCTAAACCTAAACCTC